>Ga0070741_10001083_pt1 | contig 87308 bp, 76 predicted proteins | sample Coa_R1_4_FD_66440 | JGI IMG/M metagenome (GOLD analysis project Ga0070741, IMG submission 66440) | Surface soil microbial communities from Centralia Pennsylvania, which are recovering from an underground coalmine fire - Coalmine... | ecosystem: Environmental > Terrestrial > Soil > Unclassified ... | reverse complement strand
GAGCACGGAGAAGCGCGCACACCCCTGATGGTATGTGGAGCGTGTTAGTGTCGCCGTTCGGCGGACAGTCGGACTATCCTGCCTCACGGGCCGAGTGACAGACTTCTGCACTCCGGGGGAGGGACATCACCGAGGGATGACCAACGATACTCCAGAACGGGGCAAGAGCTCATACCTCGGCTGTCCGTCCAAACAGGCCAAGCCCACAGATCAGGGTCGAGACCACGACCTCGATTTGTCCTGTCTTCCCGGTGCCCGCGGACCCGGTTCGACTTATGTCCGGGTTGGTGGAGGCGCCGGGTATCGAACCCGGGTCCGAAGCCGCGTCCCGCGGGACCTCTACGAGCGTAGTCCCGGGATTGATCTCACCGCGCCGGCGCCCCGGGACGGGCTCCGTCGCGGCCAGCCCCGGTGGGTGTCCCGCCCGGCGCCGAGGCGCCACCGGGCGGCGAGGCCGCTGGTATTAGCGTCGGGTCCGCCCCCCACGGTCGAGGGGGCGGTCGACGTCAGGCCGAGGCCTGAGCTTTTCTGCTACTTACGCGGCGAGCGCAAGGGCAGGAGTGCGGTCATTCGCACTTGTGTGTTTCCCGGTTTACGAGCCCGGGGCTCGGCTCGCCATCCCGTGATCCACGACCCCGTCGAAACCATACGCCCCCAGCGCGCTGGGGACCGCACGGCCCTCGGAGGGCACGGCGATCACCGAAAAGACAGCGGTGATGGTACCCGGCGAGGGCACCCCCAAACCAGGGGGGCAGAGCCGGAAACCGGTTGTCACCCGGCCTGCGCGGTGCTACGTTCAGCGTCTCCGCGGCTTGGCCGTCGCCGCCGCATGCTCACGTTGGGGAACAGCACGCATGATCAAGGCCGGGATGCGCCTCGTCGCAATCGCCACCACGCTCGGCGGCTGGGCCGTCGCCTCCACCCTCAGCTCGGCGAGCGCAGCGCCCGTGCTGGCGCACCATCCCCGCGTCGTGGCCGCCCACGGTGGCGGGGGCAGCGGCAGCGCGGCGGGCTGGGCGTCGAGCAACTGGTCCGGCTACGCCATCACCGGGCCCAACGGCACCTTCACCTCGGCCACCGGCCAGTGGAAGGTCCCCAGCGTGAGCCCCTCCCGCAAGGCCACCTACTCCTCGAACTGGGTGGGCATCGACGGCTTCAACGACAGCAACCTGATCCAGACGGGCACCGAGTCGGACTACTACCAGGGCTCGGCCCACTACTACGCGTGGTGGGAGATCCTCCCCGCCGCCGAGACGCGGATCAGCTCGATCAGCGTCCATCCCAATGACTCGATGAGCGCCTCGATCGTCGAGGGCGCGGGCGGCCTCTGGACCATCACCATCACCGACACCAGCAACGGGCAGTCCTTCACCACCCAGCAGAGCTACAGCGGCCAGCTCAGCTCCGCCGAGTGGATCGAGGAGGCCCCGTCGGTCGGCGGGCGCATCGCCCCGCTCGCCCACTACAGCTCGCCGACCCGGTTCGACCCCGGCACCGCAAACGGCGCGAACCCGGGTCTGGTGGCCTCCGACGGTGGCGTGATGATCCAGGGCGGCGTCCAGGTGTCCACCCCGTCCAACCCGGACAGCGACACCGACGGCTTCAACATGGCCTACGGCTCCTCGGCGCCGTCGCCACCGTCGAGCTGACCCGCCGCACCAGCACGCACCGGCGGCCGGCCGCTCCCAGCGGGCTACCCTGAGCCGCACCATGCCCGCACAGGCCCAGACGCTGAGCGGCGCCGACCCCGCCGTCGGCGCCACCCTGACCACGGTCCTGGTGGTCGGCACCCACGCCGGCGCCGCCCGCCGCGACCGCGCCGAGGTCGAGCTCGACGAGCTCGAGGAGCTGGCGCGCACGCTCGGGGCCCGCGTCGTGGAGCGTCGGGTGGTCAACCTGCGCGAGCCGCATCCCGCCACCTTCCTCGGCTCCGGCACCGTCACCGCCGTGGGCGACCGCCTCGCCGAGCTGGGCCGCCCCGCGGTGCTGGTCAACGACGAGCTGACTCCCCGCCAGCAGCGCAACCTGCAGCAGGCCTGGCAGGTGCCCGTGCTCGACCGCACCGAGGTGATCCTGGCCATCTTCGCCCGCCGGGCGAGCACCGCCGAAGGGCGCATCCAGGTGGAGATGGCCCAGCTGGAGCACCTCCTCCCCCGCCTGGCCGGCGGCTGGCGCCACCTGGAGCGGCAGCGCGGCGGTGTGGGGCTCCGCGGCGGCCCCGGCGAGACGCAGATCGAGGTCGACCGCCGCCTCATCGGCCAGCGGCTCAAGCGTCTGCGCGAGCGGCTGCGGGAGATGGAGCGGCGGCGCGGGGTGCAGCGGCGGGCGCGGCAGGACGTGCCCCTGGCCTCGGTGGCGCTGGTCGGCTACACCAACGCGGGCAAGTCGACGCTGCTCAACGCGCTGACCTCCTCGACGGTGCTGGCCGACAACCTCCTCTTCGCCACCCTCGACCCCACCAGCCGGGTGCACTCGCTGCCCTCGGCGCGCCGGGTGATCATCACCGACACCGTCGGGTTCATCGCCAACCTGCCCACCGAGCTCGTCGAGGCCTTCGCGGCGACACTGGAGGAGGTGCGGCAGGCCCACATCCTCGCGGTGGTCGTCGACGCGTCGCATCCCGACGCGGAGCAGCAGCTCGGCACCGTCCTGGAGACGCTTCAGGCGATGGGCTGCGGCCAGCCGGCGATCCTGGTGATGTCGAAGGTCGACCGCCTCGACGGGAACCAGCGGGCGCTGATGGCGGGGCGGCTGGGGGCGATCGCGGAGGCGCGGCCGGTGATGGTGTCGAGCACCAGCGGCGAGGGTATCCGCGAGCTGCGGGCGGAGATCGACGCGAGGGCGCGGGACGCGGTGCCGGACACGCGCGCCAACCTGCCCACCCTGGGGACGGCGGCGGCGCCGGGCAGCAACGGCCACCGGGCCCGCTGATCGCGCGGTGGCGGGTCCCTCCTAGAAGAACGCGGGCAGGGGGCCGCCGTTCTCCTGGCAGGCGATGGAGTCCGCCTCGGTGGCCAGGGGCGCGGCGGGGATCGGCCCGGGCGGCGTGAGCAGGGGCGCGGGCCCGCGGCTGACCAGGCAGTCGCGGATGGGGTTCGCGTTGGCGTCGCGCCAGGTGAGCGCGGGGAGGTTCCACTTGCGCTCCAGCGTGGCCAGCACCGAGGTGTGGTCGAAGACGGTGTGCTCGGCGTACCCGGGCTTCGCCCAGGGCGAGACGACCACCGCGGGCACGCGGAAGCCGAGCTGGGTGTAACGGTCGCCGTAGTCCGAAACTCCGGCGGGGAGGACGGGGTCGAGGCCGTCGCCGGGAGCGAGTGCGGTGGGCGGCGGCACGTGGTCGTAGTAGCCGCCGTGCTCGTCGTAGGTCCAGATCAGCAGGGAGCGCGCCCACACCTCGGGGACGGACATCAGCGCCTGCACCACCTGGGCGACGAACCACTGCCCCACCTGGACGTCCTGCGGGTTCTCCTCGCTCCCCCACTGGTAGTCGGGCTCGAGGAGCACGTAGCTCGGCAGCGTGCCCGCCAGGCAGGCGGCCTTGAAGGCGTCGACGGTCGCCGCCGGCGCGCCGAAGGGGCCGAAGAGGTTGCGTCCCTCCAGCGACGCTGCGTACGCGGCGCCGAAGAGTCCGGGGGTGGGCAGCTCGCTGTACCAGTCGCCCCAGGAGATCCCGTGGGCGTCGAGGACGTCGAAGATGTGGCCGTTGGGCGGGGTCACCGTCGGCGGCGGGGTGTCCGTGCTGATCAGCCCGGCGGCGGTCGCCGCCATGGAGAAGACGCGGTTGGGATACGTCTGGCAGAGCGTCGAGCAGAACCAGCGGTCGCAGACCGGGAAGGTCTCGGCCAGCCAGTAGTAGAAGGGGAAGGTGCCGCCGTCCCAGTAGGACATCGCCCACGAGCTGCTGCCCCGCAGGAATCCGTCCATGGCCCCGAAGTCCCAGGCCTCGTGCGAGGCGACCCAGCTCTGCGAGACGTCGCCCTGGCACGGTGTGCCGGCGGGGAATGCGCGCACTGTGGTGCCCGACGGGTCGACCTGCGCGGCGGTGGGCCGCCCGGAGCCGTCGAGGGTGAAGCCGTCGAGGCCGCGCCTGGCGCTGCCGGGCAGCATGCCCAGGTAGTTGTCGTAGGAGTGGTTCTCCATCATGACCACGATGATGTGGTCGATGTTGGCCAATTCAGGGGTGAGGTCGGGGTTGAGGCTGCCTGCCGGCCGGTCGGGGAAGGGCAGCGAGCCCGGGGCGCGCAGCCGGCGGTGCCTGGCGCTGGCCAGCCAGGAGCCGCCCAGCGGCAGGGCGCTCGCCGTCAGCGCGGCTCCCGCGCCGAGCGCGCCCAGGCGGAGGAAGTCGCGGCGGGGGATGCGGCGCTGGTGCATTCAAGGCATTTGGACACGGCGCGACACGCCGGGGTTGCACGTCGTGCGGGGAAGGTCCGGTTAAGGCGTCAGTCGACGTCGCCGCGCCGCGCGCGGGCTGCGACGCGTTCGGCCTCGCGCCGCGAGTCGCGCTCGGCGATCGCCTGGCGCTTGTCCCAGAGCTTCTTGCCGCGCGCCAGGCCGATCTCCAGCTTGATGCGGTTGTTGCGAAGGTGGAGGTCGAGCGGCACCAGGGTCAGCCCCTGGAGACGGACCTTGCCGTCGAGGTACTCGATCTCGCGGCGGTGCAGCAGCAGGCGGCGGCGGCGGTCGGGCTCGTGGTTGGTCCTGTTGCCCTGCTCGTACGGGCTGATGTGCGTCTGCATCAGCCAGGCCTCGCCGTTCTCGATGCGCACGTAGCCCTCGCGCAGGTTGGCGCGGCCGGTGCGCAGCGACTTCACCTCGGTCCCGCTGAGCTCCAGGCCCGCCTCGAAGGTCTCGAGGATCTCGTACTCGTGCCGCGCGTAGCGGTTCTGCGCGATGAGGTTGCCGCCCAGCGGCTTCTTCTTCGTGGCCACGGCCCGGCTACCCGACCGGGGCGGCGACGGGCGGGACCGGCGGGGTCAGGCGGCGGCCGCGCAGGTAGGCGGCGGCGTCCATCGGGCGCCTGCCGGGCGGCTGCACCTCGTGGATCGAGTACACGCCCGACCGGGTGGCGACGTCGACGGCGTGAGCGCCTGCCGCAAGGAGCGTGCCCGGCTCCCCCGCGACCGCGGCGTCCCGAACGGTCGGTTGGATCGACCCGGCCACGATGCGGACCTCGGCGCCCGCCAGCGACGCCACCGTCCCCGGCCACGGCTGCAGCGCGCGCACCCGCCGGTCGACCTCCACGGCGCCCAGCGTCGCCCAGTCGATCACAGCGTCCGCCCGGGTGAGCCGCGGAGCGTAGGTGGCCTCGGCGCCGTCCTGGGGCTCGGCGACGGCGGAGCCGTCCTCGAGGCCGGCGAGCACCTCGACGAGCAGGTTGGCGCCGATGCGCGCCAGGTCGGCGGTGAGGTCGGGCGTGGTCACGCCGGGGCCGATCGGCAGGGTGCGCACGGCGAAGACGGGCCCGGTGTCGAGCCCCTCCTCCATCTGCATGATGGAGACGCCCGTCTCCTCGTCGCCGGCGAGGATGGCGGCGGCCACCGGCGAGGCGCCCCGCCAGCGCGGCAGCACCGAGGCGTGGACGTTGACGCCGCCGAAGCGCGGCCCGCGCAGCAGCGACCCGGGGAGGATCTGCCCGTACGAGGCGACCACGAGCGCGTCGGGCTGCAGCGAGAGCAGCGACTCCACCGCCTCTGGCGAGCGCACCTTCTCCGGCTGCAGCACGCCGAGCCCGAGGTCGCGGGCCGCGCCGGCGACCGGGCGTGGCGCGGGCCGGCCGCGGGAACCCGGCCGCTCCGGCTGGGTGACCACGGCGGCGACCTCGTGCCCGGCGTCGAACACGGCGAGCAGCGAGGGCACGGCGAACGCGGCGGTGCCGAGGAAGACCACTCTCACCCGCCGATTCTCACAGGCGGGAGCGCCGCGCCGCGAGGCTGCCGGGAGGTGTCAGACGGCGACCGCCTCGGCCGCCTCCTCCTCGGTGCCCGCCTCGACCTCCTTGAGGGTGTCGAGGCTGGTCAGCTTGTCGACGAAGAGGACGCCGTCGAGGTGGTCGATCTCGTGCTGCAGGGCGCGGGCGAGCATGTCCTCGCCCTTGATGCGCACCTCCTTGCCGTGGCGGTTGAGCGCCTTGACCACCACCCGCTGGGCCCGGGCGACCTCGCCGATGTAGCGGGGCACCGAGAGGCAGCCCTCGTAGCCGACCTGCTCGCCGCTGGCCCGGATGATCTCGGGGTTGGCGAGCTGGTAGAGCTGGTTGTCGACCTTCATCACGATGACCCGCAGGGAGACGCCGACCTGGGTGGCGGCGAGGCCGACGCCGCTGGCGCCGACCATCGTCTCGACCATGTCGTCCATCAGCTTGCGCACGGCGTCGTCGACGCGGGGGACGCGGATGGCCTTGACGCGCAGGCGGGGGTTCTCGCTGGTGAGGATCTCGAGGTTTGCCACGGTGGGGAGGCTCCGGTCAGGGGGCGGGGTCGACGTCGATGCTCCAGCCCCTGCCCCTGGGGAGATGGGGGAACGTCCTTTCGATCGCCTCGCCCCGGAGGGTGAACTGCCAGCGGTACTCGCCGCGCAGCCGGTGGAGGAAGGCCGGTGCCGGGCCCAGGACTTCCAGGCCGTCACCACTGGCGAGTATACCGGACACCTTTTGCACCGCCAGCCTGGCCTCCTGTTCCGCTTTGCCATCGTCCTTGTGCGCAAAGGTGCACTGCACCAGGCGGGTGTAGGGCGGGAAGCGGAGGGCGCGGCGGATGCGGATCTCCTCGCGGGCGAAGTTGAGGTAGTCGTGCGCCTGGGCGTGGCGGATGGCGTAGTGGCCGGGGCTGTACGTCTGCAGGATCACCCTCGCGGGCTCGTCGCCGCGGCCGGCGCGTCCCGCCACCTGGGTGAGCAGGCTGAAGGTGATCTCGCCGCTGCGGTAGTCGGGGAAGTGCAGCGCGGTGTCGGCGTTGACGATGCCGACCAGGCGCACGCCGGCGAGGTCCCAGCCCTTGGCCACCATCTGGGTGCCGATCAGGCAGTCGGCCTGGTGGTTGCGGAACTCCTCGTAGATCTCGTGGTAGGCGTCGCGGTGGGCGACGGTGTCGCGGTCCATGCGCAGCAGGCGCAGCTGGGGGAAGAGCTGCCTGACCTCGTGCTCCAGCCGCTCGGTGCCCATGCCGAGTCCCTTGATGCTCGGCGAGTGGCACTCGGGGCAGGTCATCGGCACCGGGTTGACGGCGCCGCAGTAATGGCAGTCGCAGCGGGCGCGGCCCTGGTGGTAGACCATGCTGACGCTGCAGTTGGGACACATCAGCACCGCGCCGCAGGTGCGGCAGACGATCACCGTCGCGCTGCCCCGGCGGTTGAGGAAGAGGATCGACTGCGCGCCGGGGTCGCTGTGCGTCTCGCGGAGGGCGCGCTCCAGGGTTTGGGACAGGGGTGACCGGTTCCCGGCCTGCAGCTCCTCGCGCAGGTCGACGACCTCGATGGGCGGCAGCTCGCGGCCGGCGATGCGCTCGGGCATCTCCGCGTACTCCATGTCGCCCGTCTTGGCGTGGAAGAAGGTCTCCACCCGCGGCGTGGCGCTGCCCAGCACGACGGGGATCCCGTGCAGGCGGCCCAGCTCCAGGGCGACGTCGACGGCGTTGTAGCGGGGGACGCGATCCTGCTTGTAGGCGGAGGCGTCCTCCTCGTCGACGACGATGACGCCGGGATTGCGCAGCGGTGCGAAGACGGCGCTGCGCGAGCCGACCACGACGTCGGCGTCGCCGGCCTTGATGCGCAACCACTGGGCGGCGCGCTCGGCGTCGGTCAGCGCGGAGTGGACCAGGGCGACGCGCCCGGGGAAGCGCCCTGCGAAGCGGTTCACGGTCTGCGGGGTGAGGCTGATCTCGGGCACCAGCACGATGGCGCCGCGACCCCGCTGCAGCGCGTGGGCGATGGCGGCGAGGTAGACCTCGGTCTTGCCGCTGCCGGTCACGCCGTGCAGCAGCAGGCGGACGTGCTCGTGGCCGTCGACCGCCCGGAGCAGCGGCGCGGCCGCCTGCTGCTGCGCGTCGGTGAGCGGCGGCGCCTGCGTGATCGCGGCCTCGTCGATGGCGGAGACGCTGCGCGACGTGGTGCGCGGGCCGCGCTTGCGCCCGCCGGGCTTCGCGCTGCGCACTCCGGTGGGCAGCATGGCCTTGATCACCTCGCCCAGCGGGGCGACGTAGCGCGCGGCGATCCAGAGCGCGATCTGCACCGCCTTCTCGTCGAGCGGCGGAGGCTCGTCGAGGACCCGCGTGAGCGGCTTCGGCGTCGGGACGTCCGAGGCGCGGGTGCGTTCCACCACGTAGCCGGTGACGGTGCGGGCCCCGAAGGGGACCTCGACGCGCGCACCGGGGACGGCGAGGACGTCGAGGTCGTCGGGCACCGCGTAGGTGAAGACGTCCTTGGGGAGGATGGAGCGCGTGTCGGGGACGACGGCGGCGTAGGGTGCGGCGGGGGGCACGGTGCTGGCTGGCTGCGGAGTCAGCCGGCCTCGCGATGGACGGTGCGGATCGCCGCGAAGACGGCGCGGGCGACGTCGGGCTTGGGTGCGCGCTGGATCTCGGCGACGACGCCCTCGCGCCCGATGATGGTGACCGCGTTGTAGTCGGAGCCCATGCCGCTGTCGGTGGCGCTCACGTCGTTGGCGACGACGAGGTCGAGGCCCTTCTCGTCGAGCTTGCGGGCGGCGTTGTCGAGGAGGTCCTCGGTCTCGGCGGCGAAGCCGACCAGGACCGGGCGACGCGAGTCCTCGCGCAAAGCGCGGAGGATGTCGGTGGTCGGCACCAGGGCGACGTTCAGCGCCTCGCCGCTCTTCTTGATCTTGCGCTCGGCGACGTGGGCGGGGCGGTAGTCGGCGACGGCGGCGGCCATGATCAGGACATCGGTGGCAGGAACTGCATGGCGCACCGCGGCGAGCATCTGCGCGGCGGTCTCCACCTCGACGACGTCGAGGTCCGGCTGCGGGGCCGGCGGGGGCGCGGCGGTGACCAGGGTGACGCGGGCGCCGAGGCGCAGGGCTTCGTGGGCTAGGGCGAGGCCCATCTTGCCGCTGCTGCGGTTGCCGATGTAGCGGACGGGGTCGATGGGCTCGCGGGTCCCACCGCTGGTGACCAGGACGTGCTTGCCGGCGAGCCACGGGGCTACTGCCGCCGCTTCGCGCGGCAGAGACGTCTCTGGCGGGGAGGATCCTGCCGGAAGTCCGTGTGCGGCACCGAGCAGCTCCTCCACCATGGCGACGATCTCCGCCGGCTCCACCATCCGTCCCGCGCCCTCGCGGCCGCTGGCGAGGCGGCCGGTCGCCGGCCCGAGGATGCGGGCGCCGCGGCGGCGCAGGGTGTCGACGTGCGCCTGCGTCGCGGGGTGCTCCCACATCGCCGTCTCCATCGCGGGCGCGATCAGCAGCGGGGCGGGGCAGGCCAGCGCGGTGGTGGTGACCGCGTCGTCGGCGAGTCCTGTGGCGAGGCGGGCGATCAGGTCAGCTGTGGCAGCAACGGTCACCTGGACCTCGCACCACGCGGAGAGGCTCAGGTGCTCCATCCCGTGCTCGGCGCCGGCGGCGTCCCACACCGAGGTGGCCACCGGGTGGCCGGAGAGGCTCTGCAGGGTCAGCGGCGTGACGAAGTGCTGCGCTCCCGCGGTCATGGCGACGCGGACCTCGGCGCCGCGCTTGCGCAGCAGGGTGACCACCTCGCCCGCCTTGTAGGCGGCGATGCTTCCCGCCACGTAGACGGCGACGCGCCGCCCCTGCAGGCCGAGCGATTCAGCCACGGCTGGCGGCAACGATGTCGAGGATCTCGCGGGCGGCCCGCTCGACCTGGTCGTTCACAACCCGGTGATCGTACCGCTCCGCCTCGGCGAGCTCACGCTTGGCGTCGGCCTCGCGCACGGCGAGGGACTCCTCGTCCTCGGTGTCACGGGCGGCCAGGCGCTGGCGGAGCTCGGCCTCCGACGGCGGCAGCAGGAAGAGGAAGATCGCCTCGGGGACGCGGCCGCGCAGCTGGGCGGCGCCCTGCACGTCGATCTTGAGGACCACGTCCTCGCCGCGGTCGAGGCACTCCCGGACGCGGGCCAGGGAGGTGCCGTAGAGGTTGCCGTGCACCCGAGCCCACTCCAGGAACTCGCCGCGGTCGACCATGCCCAGGAAGGTGGGCTCGTCGACGAAGGAGTACGAGGTGCCGTCGACCTCGCCCGGGCGCGGCGCGCGCGTCGTGTAGGAGACGCTGTAGCGCAGGTGGGGGTCGAGCGCGAACAGCGTGCGCAGCACGGTGTCCTTGCCCACGCCGCTGGGACCGCTGATGACGATGAGGCGACCCGGCCGCGGCATCAGAGCGTCCCGCTCCTGGCCCGATCGAGCAGCGCGCGCAGGTCGTCGGGGAGCGGCGACTCGAAGGTGCAGCTCCTGCCGTCGCCGGGATGGACGAAGTGGAGGGCGCGCGCATGCAGCGCGGGACGCCCGGCATGCGGGTCGTGGCGCCGTCCGTAGACAGGATCACCGACGATCGGGCGCCCGATGTAGGCGAGGTGGACGCGGATCTGGTGGGTGCGCCCGGTGCGCAGCGAGACGTCGAGCACCGTCGCCTGTGGCAGCCGTTCGACGGCGCGGAAGTCGGTGACGGCGGCGCGTCCGTTGTCGACCACCGCCATGCGCTTGCGGTCGCGCGGGTCGCGGCCGATCGGCGCGTCGACGCGGCCCGTCTCCTCGGTGACGCCGCCCCACACCAGCGTCCAGTAGCTGCGTCCCAGGGTGCGATCGCTGAGCTGCGCGGCGAGCGTGCGATGCGACGCCTCGGTCTTGGCCACCACCATCAGCCCGCTGGTGTGGCGGTCGAGGCGGTGCACGATGCCGGCGCGCTCCGCGCCACCGACCAGCGACCAGGTGTCGCCGCGCTGCCGCAGCGCGTCGGCGACGGTGCCGTGGGGATGTCCGGGCGCCGGATGCACGACCAGCCCCGCGGGCTTGTCGATCACCGCCAGCCACTCGTCCTCGTACACGACGTTGAGCGCCACCCGCGGACCCGTGCCGGGGGCGACGGGCGCACGGGGCGGCGGGTCGGCGACCTGCACGTCGTCGCCGTCGCCGATGCGCTGCCCCGGGCGGCCCGGACGTCCGTTGACCTGGACCAGGGCGGCGGCGATCAGCGCCTGCGCCGCGGAGCGGGTGATGCCGCGGCGCTCCGCGAGCCACGTGTCGAGCCGCTGCGTGTCCAGCGCGGCCACGGTCACGCCGTCCCCTTCTGCGCCGGCTGCCGCGAGCCCAGGGTGAACACCGCGACGACGATGCCGACGACGATGCAGGAGTCGGCGAGGTTGAACACCGGCCAGCGCTGCAGGTCGACGAAGTCGACGACGTACCCCTGGGTGAAGCGGTCGACGGCGTTGGCCACGGCGCCGCCGAGGATCGCGCCCAGGGTCACCTGGGCCCACACCCCCTGGGCGAAGCGCGGCCCGGCGAAGATGATGTAGGCGCTGACGACGGCGGCGACGACGAGGAACACCGTCTGCAGTTCGGGGAAGAGCCCGAAGGCGGCGCCGCGGTTGTGGATCAGGTGGATGGTGACGGGGCCGCTCGACGGCCACTGCTCGCCGAGGACGAGGTGCTGCACCACCAGCCACTTGGTGAGGTGGTCGAGACCGTAGACGACCCCCGCCGTCCCCAGCAGCACCGCCATGTTGCGCACGCGCACATGCGAGCCGTGGGACGCGCTCAGCGCTCCGCCCTCGACACTCCCAGGTGCACGCGGGCGCCGCCGACCTTGGTCTCCGATGCCGCCAGGCCGTCGGTGATCGGGCCGTACTGCAGCGACACGGCGAGCGTGTCGCCGCGCAGCCGATCCTCGTGCGCCCGCACCGCGCGCAGGGCGTCGCCCTCGGCGTCGACGTGGAGGGTGATGCGGTCCTCGACGTTGAGCCCCGCCTTCTTGCGCAGGTCGTTGGCGGCTCGGGAGATCTCGCGCGCCAGGCCCTCGAGGAGGAGGTCGTCGGTGATCTCGGTGTCGAGGACGACGTCCTCGAACTGGCCGGCCCTGCCGGCGTAGGCGACCGCCTTGACGTTGAGCTCGTCGGCGAAGATCGCCTCCAGCTCGGGGTCGAACGCCGCGCCGCGCACGGTGGCGAGTCGCAGCGGCTGGCGCACCTTGACGCCGGCGGTCTCGCGCGCGGCCAGGCCGTTCTCCACCAGGCGGCGCAGCCGGGCCATCTGCAGGAGCAGCTCGGGGTCGCGCATCTCGTCGGTGGCCTCGGGGAAGTCGGTGAGGTGCACCGAGTCGGGCGGCCCGGCAGGAGGCGCGTCGCCGTCGAAGCCGCTCAGGTTCCGGTACATCCGCTCCGCCAGGAATGGCATGAACGGCGCGACCATCCGCGACAGCGTGTGCAGCACGGTGTGCAGCGTCGCGTAGGCGCTGCGCTTGTCGTCGTCCCAGCCCTGGCCGGCGCCGTCGCCCTTCCAGAAGCGGCGGCGGGAGCGGCGCACGTACCACTTGCTGACGTCCTCGACGAGCAGCTCGATCTCGCGGCAGGCGTCGGTGGCGTCGTAGGCGTCGAGGGCGGTGGTGACGGCGTCGACGGTGCCGGCCAGCCGAGCCAGCACCCAGCGGTCAAGCTCGGGGCGCTGCGCGATCGGCGGGGCGTCGGAGGCGCCGGGGTCCCAGTCGTCGATGGACGCATAGGTGACGAAGAAGGAGTAGGTGTTCCACAGGGTGAGCAGGAACCGGCGCACCACCTCCTGCACCGCCTCGGGGCTGATGCGGTACTCGGCGCCCGCGCTGACGCTGGTGAAGAAGTACCAGCGCAGCGCGTCGGCGCCGAACTGGTCGAACATCGCGTTGGGGTCGAGGATGTTGCCGCGCGACTTCGACATCTTCTTGCCGCCGCGGTCGACGACGTGGCCGAGGCAGATGACGTTGCGGTAGGCGGGCTCGTCGAAGAGCAGCGTCGACTCGGCGAGCAGCGAGAAGAACCAGCCGCGGGTCTGGTCGATGGCCTCGCAGATGAAGTCGGCGGGATGGCGCTGCTCGAACCACTCCTTGTTCTCGAAGGGGTAGTGCCACTGCGCGAAGGGCATGGCCCCGCTGTCGTACCAGCAGTCGATGACGTCGGAGACGCGGTGCATGGTGGCGCCGCACTTCTCGCAGCTCAGCGTCACCTGGTCGATGAAGGGCTTGTGCAGGTCGTCCTCGACGGTCAGCCCGAGCTCCTCGGCGCTGCCCACGCAGCGCTGCGCTCCGCAATCGGGCGCGTCGCAGACCCAGATGGGCAGCGGCGTGCCCCAGTAGCGCGATCGGGAGAGGTTCCAGTCGACGAGGTTCTCCAGCCAGTCGCCCATGCGGCCGTCGCGGATGTGCGCCGGCTGCCAGGCGACGCTGCGGTTGTTCTCGACCAGGTCGTGCTTGTGCGCGGTGGTGCGGATGAACCAGGAGGTCAGCGCGTAGTAGATGAGCGGCGTCTCGCAGCGCCAGCAGAAGGGGTAGCTGTGCTTGATGGTCTCGCCGCGGTAGAGGTTGCCCGCGCTGCGCAGGTCCTCGACGATCTGCTTGTCGGCGTCCTTGACGAACATGCCGTGGTAGCGCGTCTGCCCGGGCAGGAAGCGCCCGTCCAGGCCGACGACGTGGCGCACCGCGACACCCTTGCGGCGGCACAGCTCGAGGTCGGCCTCGCCGTACGCCGCCGCGGTGTGGACGATGCCGGTGCCCTCCGCCATGCTCACCAGCTCCGGCGCGTCGACGACGACGAAGGCCAGGCCGTCGGGCAGCATGTCGGTGAACAGCGGCTGGTAGGTGAGGTCGACGAGCTGCTCGCCGGGGAAGCTCTCCAGCACCTCGTACTCGCCGTCGAGGACGGACAGGCGCGCCTCGGCGAGGATCAGCAGGTCGTCGCCGTGGCGCACGCGCACGTAGGTCTCGGTGGGATGCACCGCCAGGGCGACGTTGCCGGGCAGCGTCCAGGGCGTCGTCGTCCAGGCCAGCATCGCGGCGTCGGAGTCGTTGATGCGGAACTTGACGTACACGCTGGGGTCCGGCGTGTCGTCGCGGTAGCCCTGGCTGAGCTCGTGGGAGCTGAGCGACGTCTGGCAGCGCGGGCAGTAGGGCGCCACCTTGTAGTCCTGGTAGAGCAGGCCGCGGTCGAAGATCTGCTTCAGGCTCCACCACACCGACTCGATGTACGTCGAGTCGTAGGTGCGGTAGGGGTGCTCCATGTCGAGCCAGAAGCCCAGCCGGTCGGTCATCTCCTCCCACTCGGCGATGTACTCCATCACCGACTCGCGGCAGAGGCGGTTGAACTCGGCGACGCCGTACTCCTCGATCTGCCGCTTGCCGCTGATCTTCAGCGACTTCTCGATCTCCAGCTCGACGGGGAGGCCGTGGGTGTCCCACCCGGCCTTGCGCGAGACCTGGAAGCCGCGCATCTGCTTGTAGCGCGGGAAGAGGTCCTTGAAGGAGCGCGCCAGGACGTGGTGGATGCCCGGACGCCCGTTGGCGGTGGGCGGCCCCTCGTAGAAGACGAACGGCGGCGCGCCCTCGCGCTGGGCGAGGCTGCGCGCGAAGACGTCGGCGGAGCGCCAGAACTCGAGGACCTTGGCCTCGTTCTCGGCGAACCCGGCGCGACTGCTGACAGGAGAGTAGCGGGGCATGCTCGTGCAGGGCGTCTGTGGGTGGGTGCAGGCGAGTATACGGGCGGGTGGGGAGTGCTCCGAGCACGGCCCGCGCTCGCGGCGCCACTATGCCCGGGCCGGCCGCTCGCCGAACAGGGCCCGGCCCACCCTGACGATGGTCGACCCCTCCTCCACCGCCACCTCGTAGTCGTCGCTCATGCCCATGCTGAGCTCGGGCAGCGGAGTGCCGAGGCGCTGCTGCAGCTCGTCGCGCAGGGTGCGCAGGCTGGCGAAGGTGGGGCGGGCCTGCTGCGGGTCGTCGACGGGCGGGGCCATGGTCATCAGGCCGCGCAGGCGCAGGCGGGGCTGGGCGAGGACGGCACGGGCCACGGCGTCGAGGCGTTCGGGCGGCGCGCCGGTGTGCCCGGCGAGGCCGGTGAGCTCGACCTCGACCAGGACCTCGAGCTGGGGCAGGCCGTCGGGGCGGCGCAGGCTCAGCGCCTCCGCGACCCGCTCGCTGTCGACGGAGTGGACCACGGCGAAGAGGGCGGCGGCGCGGTTGGCCTTGTTGGTCTGGAGGTGGCCGATGAGGTGCCAGCGCAGGGCGGGGTCGGGCAGCGCGGCGGCCTTGACGGCGGCCTCCTGGACGCGGTTCTCGCCGAGGTCGCGGACGCCGAGAGAGACCAGCTCGGCGACGCGCGCGGGATCGACCGTCTTGGTGGCGGCGACCAGCAGGACCCCGCCGGGGTCGCGACCGGGGCGCTCGGCCGCTGCGGTGATGCGCGACCGCACGGCGTCGAGCCGATCCGCGAGCTGCGTGCTGGTTCCCTGTGCCGATCCGGCCACGTCCGTGCCAGTCTACGCGCCCGCCGGTCACGGCTCGGTCGCACGCGCCCGCACACGCGCGAGGGTGTCGCAGCGTGCTCTCTCGTGGGAACGGCAGTGCGGGTGCGGACCGCGCGGCGCGTCGTCGCGGGCGTCGAGGCGCGGCGGGCGATCGACCACGAGCGCCTGGCCGCACGCGTGCACTACGCGACGCTGCTGCTCGCCTATCCCCTGCTGCTCTGGCTGGGACGCTCCACGTTCTTCCGCCACGACGAGTGGCGCATCGTGCTCGGCCACACCGGTGCGGGCTCGCAGCCCTGGGACGTCTTCGCGCCCTTCGACATCCACTGGTCGACGGCGGTGGTGCTGATCTACCGGGCGGTCGGCGCGGTGGCGGGGTCGAGCAGCTACCTGCCCTACCTCGGGGTGTCGCTGGCGGTGCACGTCGTCGCCTCGCACCTCCTGTGGCGCGTGCTGCTGCGCTGCGGGGCGGACCGCTGGATCGCCACCGGGCTGGTGGCGGCGTTCCTCGTCCTGGGCGCGGGATGGGAGGCGCTCTACTGGGTGCTGTCGCTGACCTCGACGCTGCCGCTGGCGCTGGTGCTGGGTGCGGCGCTGATCGCCGACCGCGCGGCGCGAGGCGGGCGGGCCGGCGGGCTTCAGCCCGCCGAGGAGGGGGCAGGCCGGGGGAGGATCTGCCTCCCCCGTCTTGGCGCGCGTCTGAGCGCGCCGGTGACCATGCTGACCCTCCTGGCCGTGATGTCGGGGGGGCCGGGCGTGGCCATGCTGGTCATCCCGGCGCTGGTCGGGTTGCAGCGCGGCGGACCGCGGCGAGCGGTGAGCCTCGTTGCGCCGGCGGCTGGCGTCTACGTGCTGTGGCTGGCGCTCGCGGGGTCGGCGATCCTGCATCACCCCGGCACGACCTCGGGCGGCGGCGCCGTGGCGGGCTTCGTGTGGGATGGGCTCACGGCGTCGATGGCCACCATGCTCGGGCCGGCGGCCCTCGGAGTGGCGGCGCTGCTGGGGCTCGGTGCCTGGATGGCAGTGCGGGCGCACGCCCGGGCGCTGCCACCGCTCATCCCCGCCTGCGCCGTGGGAGCGGTCGCCGTCTTCGCCCTCACCGCGCTGGGCCGCGGCAACGGCGGCGACGCGACCACCTCGCACTACCTCTACGCCGGGATCGGGCTGCTGCTCCCAGGCGCTGCGCTGGCGCTCACCGACCTGGTGCGGCGCCTCCGCCTGCCGCGCACCGCGCTGCTCGCCGGGCTCGGCGTCGTCGTCGCCCACAGCGGCGCCATGCTCGCCCTCGACGCCGACGCGCTGACCCACGACGACCAGGCCTCGCGCTCACTGCTCCTCGCCGCGGCGAGGCTCAGCCAGGACGGCACCGCCCTCCCGGACAGCGTGCCGGAGCCCATCCTGGGGTGGGCGGTGTCGACCGCCGACGTCGAGAGGCTGCGCGCGCAGGACGTGCTGGTGCCGCCCGCGGCGCTCGACCCCGCCGTCGCGGCGGAGGTGAGCCTGCGCATCCACGTCGCCGTCAGCGCGACGCGCATCGCAGGTGCCGGCGAAGCGCCGCAGGTGTCGGGCATCGACGGCGGCACGCTCTCGACTGCGCCGGCCGGGTGCGTCGTCGCAGCGCCCAGCAGCGCCAACGGCTTCACCGTCTCCGTCGCATACGCGCAGCCGGGGGCGCTGCACGTGGAGGCCGTCACGCCGACGCTGCTGCAGGTCTACCTGCGCGGCACTCCACAGGCGCCGGCCGACGAGGCGGCCAAGGTGCTCATCGCGCCCGGCGACGCGCAGTGGGTCGACGCCGCGCTGCCCGGGACCACGCTGGTCCTGCGGGTCCCCACGGGCAGCGTGCGCCTCTGCAGCTGACGCGCGTCGCAGCGCGCTGATCCGGTCAGGTGTCGCGGTGGGCGGAGTAGGACACCACTTGCTGGAACGTCGGCCGGTTGACCCAGGGCATGCCCGGCACCGAGCCCACACCGATGGCGCTGAACTGGATGTCGTCGCCGGCTGGATTGCACTGGCCTGCACCCGTGTTGCTGCGGCTGCAGCTCCACCGGGTGGGATCTGACGTGCCGTACGCGGCGGTGAGCTTGTCGAGAGCGCCCTGCAACGCGTTCACCACCGCCGTCTGGCAGGCGCTCAACGAGCCGCTGCCGCAGTAGCTCTGCGAGTAGCCGTTGGCGATCGCCGGGTTGACGGCCTGGCGCAGCGCGCGCTGCAGGTAGCCCTCCCAGCCGCCGTCGTACGCCGAGCCGGTGGGGCCGGGCGGGTTGTTGAGGCCCATGATGCCCTGCAGCTGGCTGAACTGGCCGCTGTCGAGCCAGGGATCGAAGACGGCGTGCGCCAGCAGCGGGTAGAAGGCATCCATGATCGCCACCGCGTTGCCCTGCTCGTACGAGCCGCTGCCGCTGCGGTCGCGGCGATGGGCGCCGGGCACGTTGCCGCTCCAGGCGGGGTCGACCACCCACTGCTGCAGGATCGACAGCGCCTGCGACTGCTGCGCGGTGAGCGACGCGCCACCCAGCACCTGGGCGACGTAGGGGACGAGCTGCGCCCCGTCGAGGTCGACGGAGCCGCCGTCCTCCATGGCGTTGACGACGTCGGCGGGCGTCGCCGGTCGCGTGCTGATGATCGCCTGGACGCGCTCGGCGAGCGACTCCACGCGGTACACCGGTCCGTAGGCGAACTGCGAGTCCGACGCCGAGAATCCGGGCGCGGGCTTGTTGTTCCAGTTGGTGAAGAAGCCGCTCGGCGGGTCGATGGCGCGCGGGTGCAGGTCGGCGCCGGAGAGGTCGCCGGGGACGAAGCCCTGCCACTCCCACTGGCCCGTGCCCCACACCGGGAAGTTGGGGTCGACGGTGGGGTTGCGCACGGGCAGCTTGGCGCTCATGTAGTAGGCGACGTGCTTGGAGTCGACGTACGTCCAGTTGAAGGTGCCGGTCTCCTCACCGCCGGCGCGCTGGAAGTCCTTGGGGCCGTGGATGATGTCGGGGTCGTTCCACTCCAGGAAGGCGGGCGCCGCACCCAGCTCGTCGCCCCACGTGGAGCGCTGGATCGACACCGCGGCGGGGATGGCCTGCCCGGTGCCGGGATCGACGGCCATCAGCCGTCCCGCCACCGGGCCGTGCACGGTGCGCTCGATCTGGATGGTGACCACCGCCGGCGGGTTGGGACTGGTCGCCGTGGGCTTGGCCACCTGGCGGTCGGTGCGCTCGTACATCGGCGTGCACACGCCGTTGTAGACGTAGGCGGTGCTCTGCAGGGTGGGCGCGCTGCCGTCGGTGTTGCAGAGCCTCTCCAGGCGCTGGTCGATGATGTCGGCGCCGGCGCTGGTGGCGCTCCAGGCGTAGTCGACGCCGCGGCCCAGCTCCACGAACACCTCGGTGCCGGGGAAGGCGACGCCGCGCGACTGCAGGCCGGGGCCGTGCAGGTCCACCTCGTGGAGGATCTCCGGTGCGAAGTAGCCGGTCTGCGGGCCGAACACCGCGATGGGATGGCCGGTGGCGCTGTGGTTGGCGTTGACGATCAGCTCGTTGCTGGCGTGCGGCGTGCTGCTGGGGAGCAGCGAGCTGAGGTCGATGGTCACCGGGCCGACGGTGATCTGGCCGAGGCCGGTGGTCGGCTCGGGGGTGGGGCCACCGTTGCAGGCGGTGCTGCTGGGACGGGTGAGCGGCATGGCCAGCGAGTTCGGGTCGGTGGTGGCAGGAACCTGCTCGTAGTCGAAGGTGCTGGTCAGGCTGGTCTGCGCTTCGGGGTCGTTCTGCTCGCGCAGGTCGTGCCAGATGGCCGAGCCCTGGGCGGGGCCGTAGCGGCTGGTCAGCGACTGGTAGAGCAGCGCGCTGTTGACCTCGTTGCCGCCGCCGACGGCGAAGATCGCCTGCACCAGCGTGGCGGTGGCGACGATGTCGCGCACGCTCCAGGGCGCGGGAGTCGTCTGCAGCGCCGGGTACTCGGCGGGGAGCAGGGCGGGGTCGGCCAGCGCGGCCTGGATGTAGGCGTTGACGCCGTCGGCGTAGGCCTCCCCGTCGGCGACCACCTGGGCGCCCTCGGTGGTGGTGTGGCCCTCGATGGTGATCGGCTTGGTGTAGCGCTGCGGGAGGAGGTCGACCTGCTGCTGCAGCTCGTCCTCGGTGTAGCCGGCTACCTGGTCGATGCCGCAGTCCATGGCCAGCGTGCTCGGCGAGGGGCCGATGAAGCTGCTGAGCTGGCCGCGGCCGTAGTGGCGCAGCACGTCCATCATGAAGAGGCGGTCCTCTGCCGATGCGTAGCCGCTGCCGAACTCGGTGTCGTAGCGGGTGTTGCCGAAGATGTGCGGCACGCCGAACTGCGCGTCACGGACGATCACCGTGCCGGGGTGCTGGGCGACGGACTCCACCCTGTCGCCTGGCTGCACGGCCCCGTAGAAGCTGGCGTCCTTGTAGTAGTCGAGCAGCTGCGACCCGCTGACGTTGGGCGCCTGCTTGATGAGGTCGGCGTACATCGCCCGCTGGTCCTGGGTGTGCGGCGCGGGGCCCTGGCCCGCCTCGAACCTGGCGAAGTCGGCGGCGTTGTAGAGGCCGCTCTCGCCGGGCGGCACGATGTTCAGGGCGCCGCCGAGGGAGCAGTCCTGGAACGGCGCGCCCACCGGTCCCTGCTTGGTGACGCACTCCGCCCCCGCCTGCGCCTGGCGTGCGGTCGCGGGCAGCAGCGCCGCTGGGACGAGCACGAGGGCGGTGAACGCCGCCCATCGGGTGCGCCCGCGGGCGCGTCGGATGCTGGGGACGGTGTGCACGGCGAACCTCTGCCAACCATGTGCGACCGGCGATCGGCCGCGTTCCCTTCCACGGTCGCAGCGGAGCCTACACGAGGTGCACTTCGGCGCGCCAGGGAGGATCGTGGTTTTCGCCGGCGCGGCGGGCGGGGGTGGTCACTTCCCGAGGTTGAGGGGAAGCTCCTCCTCGGGACGGCCGGGGCGGGTGCGGCGCCGGGGCGGCTGCTGGCGGGTGCCGGGCGGGTGGGAGAGCAGCTCCTCCATCACCCCGCGCACGTCGTTGACGTCGCGGAACTGGCGGTAGACCGAGGCGAAGCGGATGTAGGCGATCTCGTCGACGTCGCGGAGGCGCTGCATCACCTCCTCGCCGATGGCCCGCGAGGGGACCTCGGCAGCGCCGCGCGAGCGCAGCGCGTTCTCCACGTCGTCGACCAGCTCCTCGATCTGGGCGCGCTCCACGTCGCGCTTCTTCGAGGCCATCAGCAGGCCGTTGACCAGCTTGTCGCGGTTGAACTCCTCGCGGCGGCCGTCCTTCTTCACCACCAGCAGCGGCACGTTCTCGACGCGCTCGTAGGTGGTGAAGCGCTTGTGGCAGTTGAGGCACTCGCGACGGCGGCGGATGGAGCCGGTCTCGGTGTCACGCGAGTCGACCACCTTGCTGTCGAGGTGGCCGCAGTATGGGCACTTCATGGCAGAAACGGTCGGGACCGCAGCGGTCGGGGCCGCGCCGTCAGATGAGGAGGAGGACGGCGCGGCTCCCGGCCGCACGGAGCGTCAGCGGCGATCCCGCAGGAAGGCGGGGATGTCGAGGTCGTCGGCGCGCAGCGTCGAGTACGACGGCACGCGCTCCTGCATGGGGCGCACCACGGGCTCGTAGGCGACGGTGCCGTGCACGTCGATCATGCCGGTGAAGCCGGTGGCGATCACCGTCACCTTGACCTCGCCCTGGAGACGCTCGTCGATCACCGTGCCGAAGATGATCTGCGCCTCCGGGTCGGCGGACTCGGCGACCATCTGGGCCGCCTCGTTGACCTCGAAGAGGGTCAGGTCGGGGCCGCCGGTGATGTTGAGCAGGATGCCCTTGGCGCCGGCGATGGTGGTCTCCAGCAGCGGCGAGGCGACGGCGTCGCGCGCGGCGTCGGCGGCGCGGGTGTCGCCGGAGCCGAAGCCGATGCCCATCAGCGCCGCACCCTGTCCGGACATGATCGCCTTGACGTCGGCGAAGTCGAGGTTGATCAGGCCGGGGAAGACGATCAGGTCGGAGATGCCCTGCACGCCCTGGCGCAGGACGTCGTCGGCGATCTTGAAGGCGTCGGTGATCGGCGTCTTCTTGTCGACCACCGCCATGAGGCGCTCGTTGGGGATGGTGATGAGGGTGTCGACCCGCTGCTGCAGCCCGACGATGCCCTCCTCCGCCGACTTCTGGCGCTTCACGCCCTCGAAGCGGAAGGGCTTGGTGACCACGCCGATGGTCAGCGCGCCCTGCTGGCGGGCGATCTCGGCGACGATCGGCGCCGCGCCCGTTCCGGTGCCGCCGCCCATGCCGGCGGTGACGAAGACCATGTCGCAGTCGTGCAGGAGCTTGGACAGCTCCTCACGCGACTCCTCGGCCGCCTCGGCGCCCACGGTGGGGTTGCCGCCCGCGCCGAGACCGCGGGTCAGCTTGCGGCCGATGTGCATCTTCACCGTGGCCTCGCTGGCGTTGAGCGCCTGCAGGTCGGTGTTGATGGCGACGAACTCGACGCCGCGCAGCTTGCTGCGGATCATCCGGTTGACGGCGTTGCTGCCGCCGCCACCGACGCCCACCACCTTGATGCGGGCGTTGCCTTCCAATGTGCGGTCCAGCTCCATGGGCGCCTCCTCACGCTGTCGTGGTCTGGGACGGAGAGATTCGTAACCAGCGCGCGCCGCCGCTTGGCCGCCGCCGTTGGTGTGGGCGTAATCAGAAGAGTTCACGTAGCCACCTGCTGAATCGATCGCTGACACCGTGGTTGCCGTTGCCGTTCCCGTTGCTCCTCACCGCGCTCCGCCGTCCGGTGCGGGCTCCCCAGCGGAGCAGCCCGACGACGGTGGCGCAGTGCGGACCGTGCAGCTCGTCGTCCATGCCCATCGTGCCGGTGGGCGCCGCGACGTGGACCGGGAGGTCGGTGACCGTCTGGCACATCTCGGCGAAGCCGCGCAGCATCGAGCCGCCCCCGGTCAGCACGATGCCGCCGGGCAGCACGCTGGCGCCGCTGCGCTCGATCTCGGCGCCGATGAGCATGCCCATCTCGCGCGCCCTGGGCCCGATGATCTCGGCGAGGTAGCGCTGCGGCACGGCGACCGGCTCGTCGTACCCCATCGGCGTCAGGGTCACCGTGGCGTCGGCGGGGACGGTGAGCTGCAACGAGTGCCCGAAGCCGCGCTTGACCGCCTCGGCGGTGTCGAGGTCGCAGCGCAGGCCGACGGCGAGGTCGCCGGTGACGTGGTTGCCCCCGACGGGGATCACCGCGGTGTGGACGATTGCACCGTTGCTGAAGACGGCGACGTCGGTGGTGCCGCCGCCGATGTCGGCGACCACCACGCCGCGCTCCAATTCGTCTTCTGTCACAACGGCTTCGGCGCTGGCGAGCACTTGGAGCACGAGGTCGTCGACGTCGAGCCCCGCCTCGTGCATGACCTTGACGACGTTCTGGATGGCGGTGGTGGCGCCGGTGACGATGTGCGTCTCCACCTCCAGCCGCGTGCCGGCCATGCCGATCGCCTCGCGCACGCCGTCCTGCCCGTCGACGGTGAACTGCCGCGGCAGGACGTGGAGGATCTCGCGGTCGCTGGGGATGCTGACGGCCCTGGCCGCCTCCACCGCGCGGGTGATGTCGTCGCCGCGCACCTCCCGGCGCCCGGCGCCGACGGCGACGACGCCGCGGGAGTTCTGCGACTGGATGTGGCCGCCGGCGAGACCGACCACCGCCGACTGGATGGGCACGCCAGCGACCCGCTCGCAGGCGTCGACGGCCTCGGCGACGCCCTCCGCGGCGCGCTCGATGTCGACCACCGCGCCCTTGCGCAGGCCGCGCGAGGCGGCCATGCCGACGCCGAGGATGCGAAGGCCCTCGCCGGATCCGGTCGAGGAGTCGACCTCGGCGAGGGCGCAGCAGACCTTGGTCGTGCCGAGATCGAGAGCGGCAACACGGCGGGCACGGGTCACATCGGATGCCGAGTATACCGGCGGAGCGGTCGCGCGGATAGGGGTTTTCGGGTGCAAAACCGCAACATGCTGGGTTTGGGGGGGCAGGACGGCACAATATGTGGACCGCCGGGAGGCGCGTCTCAGGGCCTTCGGAATGCGGCCGCGGGGGGCTGTCCGCGCCCTCGGAATGAAGGGCTGTCGCGGCCTCGACCGCGGAGCGGACAATCGCGATGGCATGGCAGAAGGAAGGGCTGTCGCGGCCTTCAGCCGTGCTCGGGAATGCTGTCCCAGGCGGCGCGCCGGCGGTCCCCAGACAGACAAACAGGGCCTCGCCACTGCACCTGGCTGACGAAGCCCTGTCGGCTGCGGCCCCATCGGGCCGCGTGAGCCCGGCAACCGTAGCACCGGGGTCCTGGGAAGTAAATGGCGGACCTCGGCGCCGCGGAAGCGGCGATGGCGCTAGTGGTGCAGGAGACCGACGACCACCATGGCCACGCCTGCGGGAATGGCCACCACCGCGACGACGCGCTGGACCTGGAACCAGCGCCGGCTGGGCTCAGGTCGCTGCGCGAACTGCCAGCTCTGCGTCCACATGCCCATCCGGAACATCTGGCGAGGCGCCACCAGCATGGCGATGCCGATGACCACCCAGACGGCGCCGATCACCGCCAGGGGCCAGGTGGCCGAGCTCCCCTGTCCACCGCTCGACCCCAGGGCGACCAGCTGCTCTCGTGCCATCGCGTGCGTGCCTCCGCTGCCTCGGATGCCGACCACACCACTATCACACAATCGCTACATGGTGATGTGGGGATCAGGCGGCCGGCGTGACCACCAGCTTGCCCTCGCGCTCCCCGGACGCGAGGGCGGCGAAGGCGTCGGCCGCGCGCTCCAGCGGGAAGGTCGCCCCGATGAGCGGCCGCAGCGTGCCCGCCGCCACCATGGCGACGAGCTTCTCCAGCTCGGCCCGCGTCCCCATCGTCGAGCCGAGGATGCGGGTGTGCCGCCAGAAGATGCGGTGGAGCTGGGCCGGCGGGTTGGGGCCGGCGGTGGCGCCGGCGACCACGATGGTCCCGTCGATGCGCACGGCGCGGAGGGAGAACTCCCAGGTGGGCTCCCCCACCGTCTCGATCACCGCGTCCACCCCGCGACCGCCGGTCATGGCGGCGAGCTGCTTCGAGGCGTCACGGTCGGTGCCGATCGCCGCGGAGGCGCCCAGCCGGAGCGCCGCCTCGCGCTTGGCCTCGTCGCGCGAGGTGCTGATGACGTTCACGCCCGCGGCGCGTCCCAGCAGGATGGTGGCGCTGGCCACACCCCCGGTGGCGCCATGGACCAGCACGGTGTCACCGGGATGCAGGGCGGCCCGGGTGAAGAGCATGCGGTAGGCGGTGAGGTACGCGGTCGGCAGCGTCGCCGCGGCGGCGAAGCCGACGCCGTCCGGCAGCGGGACGAGGTTGGCGGCGGGCACCGGGACGTACTCCGCCAGGGAGCCCTGCAGGTCGCCCTCGCTGAGCATCGACATGTCGCGGCAGAAGAGCGGGTCGCTGTGCGCGCAGGTGGCGCAGCCGCCGCAGCCGATCACGCTGTGGGCGACCACGCGCGTCCCCTCGGCCGGAGCGCCCTCAGGCCGGTCGGGGCCGTAGGCGGCGACGGTGCCTGCGGCGTCGCAGCCGAGCACCTGCGGCGGCTGCACCTTGCGCGACGAGACCCCGCGCAGGGTGAAGAGGTCGTGGTGGTTGAGCGAGGCGGCGTGGACCCGCAGCAGGGCCCATCCCGGCGCCGGCTCGGGCTGCGGCCGCTGGCCCACCTCGAGGTTGGCAAGCGGGTCGCCATCGAGCCGGGCGACGTAGGCGGCGAGCATCGGACGGCAACCTAGCAGACGCGAACGGCGCGCCGTGGGGCACCATTGGCGTCGTCATGCGCATCGACACGATCTTCGCGCAGTCCACGCGGCCGGTCTTCTCCTTCGAGTTCCTCCCGCCCGACGACGCGGCGGGCGAGGAGCGGCTCTTCCAGACCATCGCGGCGCTGCGCGAGCTGGAGCCGTCGTTCGTGTCGGTCACCTGCCGCAACCACTCGCGGGCGCGCACCCTCGCCCTGGTGCAGCGCATCCGCAACGAGACGGGCCTGGAACCGATGGCGCACTACACCTGCGCCGGCGCGACGCGCGAGGAGCTGCGCGAGATGCTGCACGGCCTGCACGAGGCCGGCATGGAGAACGTGCTGGCGCTGCGCGGCGATCCCCCCAAAGGCTCCGACACCTTCGAGGTGACGGCGGGCGGCTTCGCCCACGCCACCGACCTGGTGGCGATGATCCGGGACGGCTACGACTTCTGCATCGGCGGCGCCTGCTACCCCGAGGGACACCCGGAATCGCCGACGCTCGACGACGACATGCGCCACACCCTCGCCAAGGTGAACGGGGGCGTCAGCTTCCTGATCACCCAGATGTTCTTCGACAACGCCGCGTACTTCGACTTCGTGTCGCGCGCCCGCGCGGCGGGCATCACCGTGCCGATCATCCCTGGCATCTGGCCGATCGGCAGCCTGGCGCGACTCTCGCGCGAGGACGGCACGATGTTCGGCGCGACGGTGCCGCCGAAGCTGCTCAGCGAGCTGCTCAAGCGCGAGGGCGACCAGGCGGCGATCACCGCTCTTGGCACCGCGTACGCCACGCTGCAGTGCAGCGAGCTGCTGGCGGGCGGCGCGCCCGGCGTGCACTTCTACACCCTCAACCGATCCCCCGCGACTCGCGCGATCCTCTCCGCGCTGCTCTCGGCCCGCCCCTGGGAGCGCGCCCGCTAGAGGTTGCTGACGACGCGCGCGTCGCGTCGAGCACGTGCGCGCTGCGTCTCAGTGCGCGGGCGGAGGACCGATGCTGAAGTGGATCGGCGTCGGTGTGGGTTTCGGGGTCGGCGCGGGGGTGGGCGTCGGCGCCGGCGTGGCGCTGGACTGTGGCGAGGTGGCCGACCCGGCGGGCGCCGCCACTGGCGGGGCGGTGGGGGCGGAGGGCTTGCCGCCGACGGCGGGCTGTCCCGGGTCCTCGAGGTCGACGTACCCGAAGCTCGGCTTGGCGAAGTTGAGCCGACCCTTGAGCGAGAGCAGGGAGCTGAGCTGGTCGGGGACGGCGGCGATGTCCTGGTCGGTCAGCATGTGGCCGAGGATGGCGCGCCATCCCGCCGTGGTCACGATGGCGAAGAGCCCGTCGGTCTGCCACTCGAAGTGGTCGACGGCGACGCCGAAGGCGGCGGGGAAGCGCTGCGCGGCGACCACCAGCGTCTGCACCAGCACCGGGTCGAGCGACGGCGAGGCGGTCTGCGCCACCTGCAGCGCGGGACGGTCGTCGACGAGCAGCGGGACACCCGGCGGCACCGCCACCCTGGCCGTCCCCAGGTCGAGCACGTCGCCGCGGTCGGCGATGGCCAGCTGGCGCCCGCCGCGATGCAGCACCAGCACCGGCGTCCACTCAGTGATGCTGATGCGGACCGTGCTGGGCAGCTCCGTCTCGACGCTGGCGCTGCGCACCCAGGGCAGCTTCTCGATGCGGTTACGCAGCTGCTCGCCGTCGATGGTGAACAGGCTCTGGGTGCTGGAGATCTGCGCGGCGGCGAGGATCTGGTCGCGCCCCACCAGGCGGTTGCCGGTGATCTCGACGGTCCTGGCACGGAACACCGGCAGCACCAGGATGGCCAGCAGCGCCACCACCTGCACGACGAGGATGGCCACGGCGACGCGGCGGCGCGACAGCGCACCCATCGACGCCGGAACGAAGCGCGGCATCTCGTTGCGATGCACGCGGCGGCGGTCGGTGGACCGCAGCGCGCTCTCCTCGGAGAGCACGAAGCGACGGGCGACGCGCGGCGTGTCGATGATCGAGGCCGCGGTGGCCCGGGCGCGCGCCTGGCGGCGGGTGCGCTCCTCGAGGACGGGGCTCATATCGGACGGTCCTCGGCGTGCCGCTGCACGGCCTCACGGACCAGCCGGTCGCAGAGGTCCTCGAAGCCGATCCCCGCGGCGCGCGCGGCGTCGGGCAGCAGCGACAGCTCGGTGAGGCCGGGGATGGCGTTCACCTCGATGACCCAGGGCGCGCCGGCGCGATCGACGATGACGTCGACGCGCGACATGCTGTAGCAGCCCAGCGCGGCGTGGGCGCGCTCGGCGGCGCGCTGCGCGGCCCGGCGCTGCTCCTCGGGGAGTCGCGCCGGGATGACGTGCTCGCTCTGACCCGCGGTGTACTTCGCTGCATAGTCGTAGAGGGGACGGTGGGAGACGATCTCGAGGGTCGGGAGTGCCTCGGGGGGATTATGCCCCAGAACGCCGATGGTGATCTCCAATCCGTCGACGAAGCGCTCGCAGAGGACGGTGTCGTGCTCCGCCGCGGTGTGGTACGCGGCGGCCAGCTCGCCGTCGGCGCGAACGATGCTGAGCCCGATGGTGCTGCCGCCGCGATTCGGCTTGGCCACCAGCGGATAGCCCAGCGCGGCGGCCGTCTCGCGCATGGCGCTCAGCGCCGCGCCGGGGTCGAGGTGGCGCGGCACCACCCGCCAGGGCGCCGTGTTGATGCCTTCGGCGACCAGAACCCGCTTGGCCATGGCCTTGTCGAGGCAGAGTGCGGTGGCCAGCAGGCTGCTCCCGGTGTAGGGGACGTCGAGCAGCTCGCAGACACCCTGGACGGTGCCGTCCTCGCCGAACCGGCCGTGGAGGGCGAGGAAGGCGACGTCCCATGCCCCGCCGCGCAGGGCGTCCCACAGCTCCTCGTCGGCCTCGATGCGCTCCGCCTGGTGGCCGCGCGCCCGCAGCGCCTGGAGCACCTGCTGCCCGCTGGTCCGGCTCACCTCGTTCTCGGCGCTGCGCCCGCCGCAGACCACCGCGACCCGCAGCGCCGTCACCGCGGCACCGCCTGGGGCTCGCCGAGGACCACGATCTCCCGCTCCAGGTCGACGCCGAACTGCTCCAGCACGGCGTCGTGGGCCAGCTCGGCGAGGGCGAGCACGTCGGCGGCGCTGGCGTGGGAGAGGTTGACGATGAAGTTGGCGTGCTTGTCGCTGATCTGCGCCCCGCCGATGCGCCGGCCGCGCAATCCGGCGGCTTCGACGAGGCGTCCGGCGTAGTCCCCCGGGGGGTTCTTGAAGACGCTGCCCAGGCTGCGGATGCCGTACGGCTGCGACGCCTTGCGCTGCGCCTGGACGGCGTCGGTGCGCTGCCGCACCTGCACCGGGTCGTCGCGGTGCACCCGGAAGCGCGCGGCCACGATGACGTGGTCGAGCAGGTCGTCCTTGAAGCGCGAATGGCGGTAGGCGAAGCCGCAGTCGGCGCCGGCGATGGTGTGGTGCGCGCCGTCCGAGTCGATGCTGACGCACTCGGTCATCACGTCCTTGATCTCGGTGCCGAAGGCGCCCGCGTTGCCGCGCACGCTGGCGCCGGTGGTGCCGGGGATGCCGATGCCGAACTCCATCCCCGCGATGCCCTTGCGGGCGAGGTCGAGCGCGGCGCGGGGCATCATGTAGCCGCCGCTCAGCTCGATGGTGGCCTCGTCGATCACCCGCAGGTGGCGGTCGGACATGCGCACCACCAGGCCGCGGATGCCGCCGTCGAGGACCAGGGTGTTGCTGCCGGCGCCCAGCACGGTGAAGGGCACGCCGTTCTGCTTGCAGCGCGGCATCAGGTCGGCGAGCCGCTCGGGGTCGTGCAGGGTGAGGAAGAAGTCCGCGCTGCCGCCGATGCCGTACTGGGTGTGGCGCGCCAGCGGCTCGTTGCGGCGCACTCCCGGCTCGCCGGCGAGCCACGCGTCGTTCATGGCGAGCGCTCCCGGAGGGCGCGCAGGGTGCGCTTGGCGAGGTCGTCGAAGCCGCGCACGCTCATGCACAGCACCGCGTCGCCGGAGCGTGCCTCGGCGAGGATCTGCAGGAGCGCCTCGTCGCTGCCGCCCACGATGTGCACCTCACCCGCGCCACGCACGCGCGCGGCCACGTCCTCGATGCTGACGGTGTGGGCGAGGTGGCGCTCGCGCGCGGGCTCGATCGGTCCGAGCAGCACGACGTCGGCGCCGCGGAAGGCGTCGGCGTAGTCGTCGAGGAGGGCCAGCGTGCGCGAGTAGGTGTGCGGCACGTACACGGCCATGATGCGCGCCGGTTCCGGGAAGCGCTGCCGCGCCGCGGCGACGGTGGCGGCGACCTCGGTCGGGTGATGGGCGTAGTCGTCGACGACGGTCACGCCGCCCGCGACGCCGAGGATCTCGAAGCGGCGCGACGCGCCCCTGAAGGTGGCGCAGGCTTCGATGCACCGCTCCAGGTCGGCGCCGACCGCGCCGGCGAGGATCAGGGCCGCGGTGGCGTTGAGCGTGTTGTGCTCCCCCGGGATGCTCAGGCGCACCGGTGGAAGAGCGACGCCGTCGCGGCGCACCACCCGGAACGACTGCGGCCCGAGCGCCTCGACGCGCCAGTCCGCATTCGCCGAGACCCCGTAGAGCACCGTCCGGCAGGACGCCTGCGACTGCAGCGCGACGCATTCCGGATCGTCGGCGCAGAGCGCGAGCACCCCGTCCTCGGGCATGGTGCGCGCCAGCTCGACGAAGGGAGCACGGTAGGCGGCGAAGTCGGGGTACACGTCTGGGTGGTCCAGCTCCAGCCGCGTCACGCAGGCGGCGAAGGGATGCGTGTGCAGGAACTTCGGCCGGGGATCCCACGGTGCGGTGGTGTACTCGTCGCCCTCGAAGACGAAGGGGGCGCCCTCACCGAGGCGGGCGGTGGCCTCGAAGTCGCGCGAGGTGGTCCCCAGCCGGAAGCCGGGTGACATGCCCGCCACCTCCAGCATCCAGGCCAGCAGCGACGACGTCGTCGTCTTGCCGTGCGTCCCGCAGACGGCGATGCGCACCCGGTCGCGGGTCAGCTCGGCGTAGAACTCCGCCTCGCTGCTGACGGGGAGCCCGCGCCGCGTCGCCTCCGCCCATTCCACGTTGCCGTCGCGCACCTGGTTGCCGACGACGACGAGGTCGGGCGTCCCCGCCATGTCGAGGTTGGCGGCGGCGTGGTGGTTGACCCACTGGATGCCCGCCGCCGTCAGCGTGTCGGTGGTGGGCGGGTACGCGTCCTCGTCCGAGCCGGTGACCAGGTAGCCGAGCTGCTTGGCCACCAGCGCCGCACCGCTCACGGCGTAGCCGCAGATGCCGAGAAAGTGCACGTGCCGCGTCGCCACCGCGCTCACCGCGACCCCGCGACCTCGCGCACCAGCGCGGCCACCGCCTCGTCCGCGTCGGGACGCCCGCTGGCGCGGCTCGCCTCCGCCATCCGCCGCCACAGCGCGGGGTCGTCGACGACGCGGGCGATCTCGCCGCGGAAGCGCTCGGCGCCGCACTCCTCGTCGGGGATGAGCAGCGCCGCGCCGGCCTGCACGTAGGGGACGGCGTTGTCGGCCTGGTGCGCGCCCGCGTAGGGGTACGGCACCAGGATCATCGGCCGGCCCAGCACCGTCGTCTCCGCCAGCGAGGACCCTCCGGCGCGCATCACCACCAGGTCGGCGTCGCGGATGCGGTCGGCGATGTCGTCGAAGAACGGTGCCACGGTGTAGCGCTCGCGCACGTCGTCGGGCAGCCCTGCACGCACCGGCACGGCCCACTCCGCATCGCGCGCGCCGCACTGATGCGTGACGCGCAGGGCGGGATGGTCGGCCAGCAGGTGCCGGATCGACCCCGCCACGGCGTCGTTGAGCCGCCTTGCCCCCTGCGACCCGCCCATCACCAGCACGTGCTCGCACGAGCCGTGCAGCGGCGCGCCTGCGTACGCCTTGACCTCCGGCCGCACCGGGTTGCCCGTGTGCACCACGCGGGCGCCGGGAAGCTGCGCCGCCGTCTCCGCGAACGACGCTGCGACCACGCGCGCCCGCTTGGCGAACATGCGCGTCGTGCGACCGGGATGGGCGTTCTGCTCCAGCAGCACCACGGGAACCCGTCGCAGCAGCGCCGCCGCGACCACGGGCACCGACACGTATCCGGCCGCACCGACGACGACGTCGGGCCGGAAGCGATGCAGGATGCCGCGCGCCTGCGCGGTCGCACGGGTGATGCGCAGCGCGGTCCCCGGCAGCCGCAGCGGCGAGCCGAGGTCGATGCCGCGCACGTCGAGCGTCTCCAGGCGCAGGCCGCTGCTCGGGACCAGCGACTCCTCGATGCCGCCGCGGCGGCCGACGAGGAGGACGTCGCCGCCCGGGTCAGCGCGCCGCAACGCCTGCGCGACCGCCAGCGCGGGGGTCAGATGTCCCCCCGTTCCCCCTCCAGCGATCAACGTGCGCACGGCGCGATACCCCTTGTCGTCGGCCCTGGGCCGAGATGTTGCAGAGGATGCCCACAGCCAGCAGCGTCATCGCCAGGGACGAGCCGCCGTAGCTGATGAAGGGAAGCGGGACGCCGGTGGTCGGCACCAGGTTGGTGACCGCGGCGATGTTGAGGAAGGCCTGCACGCAGATCCAGGCGGTGATGCCGCCGGCGACCAGCGCGCCGTAGGTGTCGGGCGCGCGCAGCGAGGTGCGCACGCCGCGCCAGGCGAGCAGGACGAAGCCGCCCACCACGCCCAGCGTCCCCACCAGGCCGAGCTCCTCGCCGATGATGGCGAAGATGAAGTCGGTGTGCGCCTCGGGCAGCCACTGGTACTTCTCGATGGAGTGGCCGAGCCCGACTCCTGTGAAGCCGCCGCTGCCGAGCGCGTACAGCGAGTGGACCATCTGGAAGCAGGCGTTGAGGGGGTCGGCGAAGGGATTGCTGACGCAGGCGACGCGCGCCGAGCGGTACGCCTCCAGGCTGACCGCGAAGTAGCCGATGGCGCCGAGGATGCCCACCAGCAGGACGAGGTGACGCTTGCGCGCGCCCGCCAGAGCGATCAGCACCACGCCGATGCCGGCGAGGATCATCGTCGAGCCCAGGTCCTTCTCCAGGATGACCAGGCCGAGCACCACGATGAGCAGCAGGCCGAAGTCGCGCACGATGCGTCCCGAGCGCACCGCGGGGCCGCGGTCGCAGAGCCACTTGGAGAAGGCGAGGATGCAGATCAGCGTGGCCAGCGTCGAGGGCTGCACCGAGAGCGGGCCGAGCACGATCCAGCGCCGCGCGCCCAGCACCTGGGTGCCGATGTGCGGCACCAGCACCGCCAGCAGCAGGACGAGGCCGAGCAGCGCCAGCTTGCCTGCCCACCCCCGCCAGCGGTGGTAGTCGAGCCGCATGGCGCCGAGCATCAGCGCGATGCCGAGGCCGAGCCAGAGGATCTGCCGCTCGAAGAAGTAGTTGGGGTTGCCGTAGTCCTCGTAGCCGAGCGCCTCGGAGGCGCTGTAGACCATCACAAGACCGAAGGCGCACAGCGCGGCGATGACGGCCAGCAGCCAGCCGTCGACGCGCGCGATGGCGACCCGGTCGCTCTGCGAGCGCATCTCCGGCGCCGCGGCGGGGCGGAAGCTCTCCACCGGGGCGACGGAGCGGCGGCGCAGGGTGGCGGCGCGCTCGGCGACGGTCATGCTGCGTGTGCGCGCGGCCATCAGCGAGTCCCCCCGGCCGCGCCGCAGACCTCGCGCACCAGGGAGGCGAAGGTCTCGCCGCGCTCCTCGTAGTCGGTGAACTGGTCGAAGCTCGTGTATCCCGGCGCGAGCAGGACGACGTCGCCCTCGCGCGCCACGTCGTGGGCGGCGTGCACCGCCTCGGCGAGCGTCCCCACCAGGGTGCGCGAGTTGTAGCCAAGGGTGGCCAGAGCCCGGTCCACCTCGGGACCGGTGGCGCCGTTGAGCACCGCGTGGCGGGCCCGCTCGCTCACCTCGCGGGCGAGCTCCTCGGGCCCGACGCCCTTGGTCTCTCCCCCGCCGATCCAGACGACGGGCCGGTCCGGGAACGAGCGCAGCGCCTTGATCGCGGCGTCGGCGTTGGTCGCCTTGCTGTCGTTGACCCAGAGCACCCCGCCGGCGTCGAGCACCGGCTCCAGCCGGTGGTGCACGGCGCGGAAGCCGCGCACCGCACCGGCGATGGCGTCGTGGGCGACGCCGGCTGCGTGGCCGAGCGCCACCGCGACGAGGACGTTCTGCACGTTGTGGGTGCCGAAGAGCGGGATGTCGCCGACCGGCATCACCGGCGTGGCGCTGCCGCGCTCGATGACCACGACCTCACCGTCGCGCACCGTCGTCCCGTCGCCGGGACCGATCTCGAAGCCCGCCAGCAGGACGCGTGCGGTCGACGCCTGGGCCATGCCGCGCGCCACCACGTCGTCGGCGCCGAGCACCACCGCGCCCTCGGGGTCGGCGTGCTCGACGATGCGCCGCTTCGCCGCCGCATAGGCCTCGAAGGTGCCGTGGCGGTTGAGGTGGTCGGGAGTGACGTTGAGCACGGCGGCGAGACGGCAGCGCGGGTCCTCGACGGACTCGATCTGGAACGACGACAGCTCCAGCACCACCCAGTCGCCCTGCCGCACCTCACCGAGGCGGTCGAGCATCGGCTCGCCGATGTTGCCGCCGACGTGGACGCGCGTGCCGCCCGCGGCGATCACCGCGCCGGCCAGCGTCGTCGTGGTCGTCTTGCCGTTGGTGCCGGTGATGCCGAGGATGGGCGCGGGACAGCGGCGGAAGACGAGGTCGATCTCGCTGCGCACCTGGACGCCGTGCGACCGCGCGACGGCCAGCTCGGGCGCGTCCCACGGCACCCCGGGACTGGGGCAGACCATGTCGAAGCCGACCGCGACGTCGTCCGCGTACGGACCGAGGCGCACCTCGGTGCCCGCGGGAAGCGACGACGCGCGGGTGCGCAGCGCCGCGTCGTCCTTGCGGTCGACGACCAGGACGTCCCAGCCCTCGGCTCGCAGCGCACGGGCGCAGGCCATGCCGCTGCGCGCCAGGCCGATGACCAGGGCGCGCGGCATCAGGCGCTCATCCCCGAGCGGATGCCGGCGAGCACCGCCAGCAGCGCGGCCAGTGCCGCCACGGCGCCGAACCACAGCACCAGGCCCTGCTCGCGCAGCCCCAGCTCCTCGAAGTGGTGGTGCAGCGGGCTGGCCCGGAAGACGCGGCGGTGGAAGCGCCTGATCGCGGTGACGTTGACGATGACGCTGAGCGTCTCGGCGACGAAGACGAGGCCGAGCAGCGGCAGCAGCCAGAGCATGTGCACCTCGGCTGCGACGGCGGCCAGGGTGCAGCCCAGCGCCAGCGACCCGGTGTCGCCCATGAACACGCGCGCCGGATGCCAGTTGTAGAGGAGGAAGGCGGCGACGCCGCCGACGACGGCGGCGCTCAGCACCGCGGCCGAGTGCGCGCCGATGTGCAGGGCCAGCGCCCAGAGCGCGCTGAACACCAGCACGCTGCACCAGCCCGCCAGGCCGTCCACGCCGTCGGTGAGGTTGACGGCGTTGCTCGCCGCCATCACCGCCACCGCCGCCAGCACCACGATGCCGCCGTGCAGGTCGACGTTGCCCAGCACGGGGAGGACCTGGTGGGTGGCGCCGACGCGGAGCAGCCCGACGCCGACGAGGATCCCGACCAGCCCCTGCAGCACCAGCTTCTGACGGCCGAGCAGGCCGAGCACGCCGCGGCCGCGGATGTTGGCGAGGTCGTCGAGGACGCCGAGCCCGGCGCCCGCGATGAGCGCGAAGGCGAGCACGAAGCCCGAGCGCGAGCGGTCGAAGAAGAGCCAGGCCAGCACCGCCAGCGCGCAGAAGAGGATGCCGCCCATGGTCGGCGTCGACGCTTTGACGCGATGCGTCGACGGCGCGTAGGCCTGCACCCGCTGTCCCGCGTGCGCCCGCGCCAGCGCCCCGATCACCACGGGATAGAGGACGGCGCCGAGAACCAGGCAGAGCACGAAGGCACCCAGCGACGTCTTCACGGCAGCAGCGCCTCGACGACCCGCTCCAGGTGCACGCCGTGCGACGCCTTGACCAGCACGGCGGTGTCGCGGTCGCACCGGACCCGCACCAGATCGGCCGCCTCGTCGATGCTGCGCGCGGTGATCGCCTCCTCGGGGTCCATGCCGGCGGCGAGCGCTGCCGAGACCATCGTGGTGGCCTGCTCGCCGACGGCGATCAGCGTGGTGGCCACCTGCCGCGCGTGGCGCCCCGCCTGGCGATGCGCCATGGGTCCGAGCGAGCCCAGCTCCAGCATGTCGCCGAGCACGGCGATGCGCTTCTTCGCGGGTGTGGCGCCCAGCGTGTCGAGCGCGGCCGCCAGCGACTGCGGGCTGCTGTTGTAGCTGTCGTCGTAGATGCGCGCACCGTTGGCGCCGCTGAGGATGCGGCCGCGCTGCGGCGGCGCCTCGAAGCGCTCCAGCCGCTGCGCCACCTCGGCCACGTCCGCACCGAACTGCGCCGCCACCGCGGCCGCGGCCACCGCATCCACGGCGACGTGCGCGCCGGGAACGCGCATCCGCACCGGCGCGCTGCTGTCGGGACCGACCAGGGTGAAGGTGGTGCCGTCGATGCCGCGCGAGACGACGTCGGCGGCGCGGAACTGCGCGTCATGCGCGTGCACACCGAACCACACCACGCGCGCGCGGCTGCGCGAGGCGACCCCGCGCACGCGCTCGTCGTCGGCGTTGAGCACGGCGAGCCCGTCCTGCGGCAGCGCGTCGAGCAGCTCGGCCTTGGCGTCGGCGATCGCCTCCTGGGAGCCGAGCAGCTCGATGTGCGACACGCCGACGTTGAGCAGGGCGCCGGTGCGCGGATGGGTGAAGGCGCAGAGGTCGCGGATCTCACCGCGAGCCGACATCGCCATCTCGCAGACGAAGGCGTCGACGGGGGCGTCGAGGGCCAGCACGGTGAGCGGGATCCCCGTCCAGGTGTTGAGGTTTCCCGGCGTCTTCGCCACCGACACCGTCCCCTCCAGCACCGTCGCGACCAGCTCCTTGGCGGTGGTCTTGCCGACGCTGCCGGTGATGCCGACGACGTGCGCGCCCAGCTCCGCGAGCCGCCGCTCGCAGGCGTGGCGCAGCGCGGCCGCGCTGTCGTCGACGCGCAGCAGCAGCGGTGGCGCCGGCGCATCCTCTGCGGGAGTCCACGAGGCGTCGACCACCGCGAGCGCCGCGCCCGCCTCGGCCGCAGCGGCGACGAAGCGATGCCCGTCGTCGCTCTCGCCGCGGAGGGCGACGAAGCCGCCGCCGGGGACGACCTCACGGGAGTCCGTGGCCAGGCCGGCGAGCGGGCGCGCCGCGTCACCGGAACCGTCGAGCCGGCCGCCGAACAGGCGTGCCAGGTCGGAGGGGCAGTGCATCGCGCCCATGGTAGCGAGCCGATCCATGCGCACTGGAACGGCCGCGGGGGCGCTCACGGCACGATCTTCCACTGGTCGACCATGAGCTGGGCCATGTCGTGCCAGATGGGCGCGGCGAGGTAGGCGCCCTCGCGGGCCACCTTGTTCTCGTGGGGCAGGCGCAGCACCACGAGCATGGTGAACTGCGGGTTGCTCACCGGCATGAAGCCGACGAAGGAGACGATCACGTCGCTGCCGTACACGCCGTTGACGGCGACCGACGCCGTCCCGGTCTTGCCGGCGATCTGCCCCTTGAAGGCGGGGATCCTGGCCAGGTATCCCGAGGCGCCGCGGTCCTCGACGACGCCCGTCATCATCTTCTGCAGCGTCGCCGCGGCGTCGGCGGACATCACCCGGCGGGACGTCGGCGTGAAGGGCGTGGCCTGCCCGGTGGCGGGGTCGATGATGCTGTCCACCGCGTGCGGCTGCACCCAGACGCCGCCGTTGGCCACGGCGTTCTCCGCCGCCAGCATCTGCAGCGGCGTCACCTGGACGTGCTGCCCGAAGGCGGTGGTGGCGAAGTCGACGGGCTTCCAGTCCTGCTCCGGCGCCAGCGGCTGGTTGACCTCTCCGGCGAGGTCGACCCCGGTCGGCGCGCCGATGCCGAAGCCGGCCAGGTTCTCGTAGAAGCCGTGCTGGCCCTCCATCTGCATGACGCGGATGGCGCCGTCGTTCAGCGAGTCGTCGAGCACCCACTGCATGGTCACCGTGCCGTGGGCGTGGCCGTCCCAGTCGCCGATGGTGTAGCCGCCGATGGTCACGGGCCCTTCGTTGATGGTCGTCTGCGGGGTGATCGCCCGGTTCTGCAGGCCGCCTGCGAAGGTGACCACCTTCATCACCGAGCCGGGCTCGTAGAGGTCGCTGACCGCCTCGTCCTTGAGCAGGTTGTACGGCGCGGTGGCGTAGTCGTTGGCGTCGAACGTCGGGTAGTTGGCCAGCGCGCGGATGGAGCCCGTGTGCGAGTCCATCACGATCAGCGAGCCCGACACCGCCTGCGAGTCGGTGACGCCCTTGGCGATGGCCTGCTCGGCGTAGTACTGGATCTCCGAGTCGAGGCCGAGCTGGAGGTTGCGGCCGTCGCGGGGCGGGGTGGTGCTCTGCTGGGAGAGGACGATGGCGTTGCCGGCGACGTCGCGCAGCGTCGACTCGCTGCCGTCGACGCCCTTGAGCAGCGCGTTGTAGTACTGCTCCAGGCCGTACTGCCCGTTGCCGTCGTGGTCGACGAAGCCGAGCAGGCTGCTGCCGAACGAGGTCCCCGCCACCGGCGAGCCGTCGTAGACGCGCTGCTCGCTGTCCAGCGTGCCGATGCCGGCGATGCCCAGCGCCTGCAGCTTCTGGCGCGTCTTGTCGTCGACCGCCTTGGCCAGGTACACGAAGCGTCCCGGCGTGGCCAGCAGCTGCTCGACCTTGCCCGGCCCGAGGCCGAGCACCGGCGCCACCTCGAGAGCGACGTCGTGGCGCTGCGACGGAGAGATCAGCCCGGGATCGGCGAAGACGTCGTAGACGGTGACGTCGCCGGCGAGCAGGCGGCCGCTGCGGTCGAGGATCAGGCCGCGGTGGGCGGGCAGGGTCACCTCGCTCTCGTGCGACGCCGTGGCCAGGGTGCTGAGCGCAGGACCCTGGCGGATCTGCACGTCGACGAGGTGGCCGGCCAGCAGGATCGCCATGCCCGCGAAGGCGAGCAGCAGCCAGATGCCGCGAGCACGGAAGTCGGGCTCGTCGCCGACGAACCAGCCGCGCAGCCGCGACGCGGACGCGTCGCCCCTGGGACGCGCCGCCCGCCTCATCTCCCGGCGGCCTCGGCCTCCGAGGGCCCGAACGTGCCGCTGAGGGCGGCGACCAGCCGCTGCACCGGGTCACCGGTGGTGGCGCCGGTGCTGTCGGCGACCGGCGCGAGCGGCGGCACGTCGACGGGCTGCTGGACGGCGGCGACGTAGGCCCATTTGGCGGGCGGCCGCATGCCCATCTGCTGCGCCGCGGCGTCGATGCGCGCGGACGAGCTGAGCTGAGCCAGCTGGGAGTCGAGCTGCTGCGCCTCGGCCTGGAGCTGCTGCTGCTGCCGGGCCAGGTCGGCGGCCTGGTAGGTCGCCTGGGTCATGTGCGCCGTCTGCGAGACGTAGGCGATGCCGATGCCCGCGCAGATGCCGATGACCGGGAGCAGCGGCAGCGGCGTGCGCGGGCCGCCGCGCCGCGTGCGCGGCCGGCGGGGGCGCGACGCCTGCGCGTCGAGGTCGTCGTCGCTCGCTGCCTCCATGGCGGCGAAGGCGTCGAAGACCTCGTCGTAGGACTCGTGGGTGCGGTTCTTGGCGGGCACAGCCCGGTACTCCGGTGGCGGGACGTTGGATGCGACGGCGGGAGGACCCGCGAAGAATCGGGAGGTTGGCGGCGGCGAGGGACCGGCACGGGTCACCTCGCCGCCTAGGGGCAGAGGGAGCTTCGACGTTGGGTGGGGCGCCTGCCCCGACTAGAGCTTCTCCGCGACTCGCAGCCGCGCCGAGCGGGCCCTCGGGTTGGTGGCGACCTCGACCGGATCGGCCTTGATCGCCTTGCGAGTCAGCAGGAAGAGAGAGGCCCGGTGAGCGCAGGTGCAGATGGGCTGTTGGGGCGGACAGATACAGTTCTGTGCTGCGACGTGGAGTGCGTTCTTGACAAGGATGTCCTCGAGAGAGTGGAAGGCGATGACCCCAAGTCGCCCACCGGGCCGGAGTTCGGTGATGGAGGCCTGCAGCCCGCGCTCGATGGAGTCCAGCTCGTGGTTCACCTCGATGCGCAGTGCCTGGAAGGTTCGTGTCGCCGGGTGGATCCGCTTCGGCCAGTAGCGCCGGGGGATCGCTCGCTCCACCGCCTCGCGCAGGTGCGTGGTGGTGGTGATCGGCTGCTTCGCTCGCTCGCGGACGATCGAGGCCGCGACGCTGCGGGCGAAGCGCTCCTCGCCGTAGTCGCGGATGAGCCGAGCCAGGTCCTGCTCGGACCAGGTGTTGGCGACGTCCGCGGCGGTGATCCCGCCGCTCGCCGTGTCCATGCGCATGTCCAGCGGTCCGTCGAAGCGGAAGCTGAAGCCGCGCTCGGGCGCGTCGAGCTGCAGCGAGGAGACGCCCAGGTCGAGGGTGACGGCATCCACGGCTCCCACGCCGAGGCCGCGCAGGATCTGCGAGAGGTCGGCGAAGTCACCGTGCACCACGGACAGCGCGTCCCCGTATGCGGCGAAGCGCTCGCGTCCGCGCGCCACCGCCGCGGGGTCGCGGTCGATGGCGATCACCCGTCCGCCGGGGAGCACGCGCTCGAGGAGCGCCGCGGTGACGCCGCCACCACCGAGGGTGCCGTCGACCGCGATGTGTCCCGGCCTGGGCTGCAGGCTCTCTATGAGGGGGTGTAGAAGGACCGGCCGATGCCCGCCGTCAGTGTCGACGGAGGGATCGGGCGTGGCGGTGGGCCGGTCGTCCATGCCTGCCACGGTCGGCATGGTGGCCATCAGATTGCAAGGGGGTGCACGGCTGCGTCGTCACGACGCCTCGCCTGCGGAGTGGGCGACCCGGTCGCCGAGCTCGGTGAACGCGGCCGGGTCGAGGTCCGCGTTCTCGCGGTCCCAGGTGTCCTCGCCGACCACCTCGACGACGTTGCCGAGGCCGACGAAGACGGCGCGATCGCCGATGCCGGCCCAGCGCCGGTGCTCGTCGATGAGGAGGAGGCGTCCCTGCCCGTCCAGCTCCACCTCGCGAGCCGACGCGTAGAGGGCGCGCAGGTAGCGGCGCTCCTCGGCGGGGGTGTCGGCGGTGAGGCGGAACCTCTGCTCCATGGCGGACCACTCGTCGGGCGGGCGGATCACCAGGCGACCCTCCGCGCCGATGGCGACGACGCTGCCCTGCGGCAGTCCCTTGCGGAGCTGCGCGGGGACGGCGACCCGGCCCTTGCTGTCCACCTGGTGGCGGTAGGAGCCGATGAACACGGGTCAGCCACCCACCGGGACGGCGGCACCTGGGCCGCTGTCGCCGGGTGTTGGAGGTTGCTGGTCATGTGCCCCACTTTTCACCACTTCATTCCACCGATGCGCGGAACAGTAGCAGCGGTGAGCACGGGCGTCAACGGGCACGGGCGTTCGTGACCCCGCCGTGACATGCCAAAAACTCAGAGAGGCAAGGGCTTTCTCGATGGTGGCGCGTGGTGGGGAGCGCGCCCAGCCTCATTGCCGTACGGATGTTCGGGCGTTGCGGCCGTTTCCGGCACGAACGTGCCGGGGTACACTCGCCCGTGCAAGCCGGCCGGACGGCCGCGGGCGGACGTACGCGCCGCTCGAGGAAAGTCCGGGCTCCACAGAGCAGGGCGCTGGGTAACACCCAGTCGGGGTGACCCGAAGGAGAGTGCCACAGAAAGACACAGCCGACGGCCCGCCTCCGCGCGGGCACGGGCGACGGTGAAATGGTGGGGTAAGAGCCCACCGGCGGCCGGGTGACCGGCCGGCCAGGTAAACCCCGTCCGGAGCAAGGCCGAACAGGGACGGACGCAGCCGCGAGCGATCGCGGCGGTCCAGGGGTTGCTCGCCCCGGGTCCCGGGTCTGGCCGCTCGAGGCGCCGGGCAACCGGCGTCCCAGATGGATGGCCGTCCCCCACCGTTCGCGGTGGGGACAGAACCCGGCTTACAGGCCGGCTTGCACTCTCTCCTCGGCGGGCGGTCCCCGCCGGGCCGTGCGACACACCCTGATTCGGCCGCGGGGCCCTGTCTTCCCGGGAAGTCCCGTCTGTCGCGGCCGCAGTGGAGCGCGCGGGCTCAGAACGCCGGACCGGTCGCTCCAGCCCCGAGATCGCGCTGCAGCGCCCGGTACGCGGCGACGGCGAGCTCGTCGACGCGCTCGTTTCCCACCACCCCGCTGTGCCCGCGCACGTGCTCGAAATGCACCCGCTCGTCGACCAGCGGGTCGATGGTGGGGAACAGGTCCAGGTTCTTGTTGCGCTTCCACTTGCGCGTCAGCCAGTTGATCGCCCCGAGCGAGTCGGTGCGGACGACGATTCGCCAGATCGGGTCACCGTCGATGTGCGCCCGGACCGTGCGCAGCGCCTCGCGGATCGCCTTGAGCTCCTCGCGGTTGTTGGTGGTGTCCGGCTCCGCCTCGGCCGCCTCCTCGACGCGACCGTCGGGCCACTCGATCCTGTACGCCCAGGCGCCGGCGCCGGGGTTGCCGCTGCAGGCACCGTCCGCGTAGACGACCACGGTGAAGAGGTCGCTCACGGTGCCAGGATCCGGTCGCAGTTGGCGCACTGCACCAGGGCGTCGCCGACGCGCGCCTCCCGCGCCTCGTGGGCGCCGAGCGGCAGATGGCAGCCGCCGCAGGTGCCCTGCACGACGCGCACCACAGCCGGCTGGTGCCGCGCCTTGACGCGGTCGTAGAGCGCCCTCGACGCGGCCGGCATCTGCGCCGCCAGGTCGACACGGGCCTGCACGGCCTCCTCATGTTGCTGCCGGAGCTGTCTCAAACGGTCGGCCAGGGGTCCCTGCTGCTCGCCGCGCCTGGCCTCCAGGGCGCCCACCGACTTCTCGGCGATGGCGCGCGCCTCGGCGAGCTGGTCGGCGTCCTCCATGGCCAGCAGCGTCTCGTCCTCCTGGGCGGCGGCCTGCGCCTTCACCTCCTCCAGCTCGCGCTGCAGGGTGAGCAGCTCGGCGGGATTGCGCACCGAGCCGCCGTAGAGTTGGCGGTCGAGGGTCCTGGCGCGGGTGCGCAGGGTCTCCAGCTCGCCGTCGAGCGAGCGCACCCGCAGCTCCGCCTGCCGCTGCGCCTCGGCCTTCCGCGCCGCGTCCTCGCGGGCGGCGTCGAGCTCGGGGTCGCGGGCGATCTGGCCCTCGACGGCGGCGACCTCGCGACCGAGCCGCTCCACCTCGTCGTCGGCGTGCTGCAGCTCGAGGAGCTGCTCGGCCGCGCGGTTCATGCCGAGGGCACCTCGACGAGCCAGCTCGGATAGTTGTGGCCACGGTCGACCGCAACCTGCAGGGCCGCCACCCGCCAGCCGCGCTCGGCCAGCCAGGGCTCGACCAGCTCGGGATCCTGGATGCACTGCAGCGCCACCCAGCGCACCTCGCGCTCCTCGGCGCCGGCGCAGATGCCGAGCAGGTTGCGCGCCCCCATCCCCGCCGCGACCACGCCCTCCACCTCGCCGGCGTCGATGGGGTCGAGGTTGGCGCCGAAGCGGGGCTCGACCCGGGCGCGCGCGTCCCACCAGTCGAGGTTGTGGCAGAGCTCGGCGAAGGGCCCGCGCGCCGCCTCGGTGGCGATGACGCGGCCGGCGCCGCGATGGGCCAGGTGCACCGCCAGCGCGCCGTGGCCGGCGCCCACGTCGGCGACCGTCCGCGCCTCCGGGAGCAGCGCCAGCAGGGCGCGGAGCCGGGGGTTGAGGCGCGGCACCGTCATGCGGCGGCGGCCGCCTGCTGGGAGACGCGGACCAGGCTGTCGAGGCTGCGCCTCGCCGAACCCGAGGCGATCGAGGCACGCGCCTGCTCCAGCCCCTCGCCGAAGTCGGGCGCCCGCTCGGCTGCGACCAGCGCGGCGGCCGCGTTCAGGATGACCACGTCGAGCGCCGGGCCCGGCTCGCCGCCGAGGACGCGGCGGATGCGCTGCGCGTTGTCCTCGGCGTCGCCACCGCGGAGCGCCTCCAGCGGCGCGGCGGCGATGTCGAGCTCCTGGGGGTCGAGGGTGAAGTCGCGGATGCCGTCGGGAGTGACCTCATGGCACTGCGCGGTGCCGGCGAGGCCCAGCTCGTCGATCCCGTGCGGACCGGCGAAGACGATGGCGCGGCGATGGCCGAGGCGGTGCAGCACCCTGGCCATGGTGAGGGCGAGGCCGGCGTCGCCGACGCCCAGCGACTGGTGGCGCACCCCGGCCGGGTTGGCGAGCGGGCCGAGCACGTTGAACGCGGTGCGGATGCCCAGCTCGCGCCGCACCCCCGCCGCGTGGCGCATCGCCGGGTGGAACGATTGCGCGAAGAGGAAGCCGATGCCCGCCTCCTCGACGCAGCGGCGCACGCCGTCGGGGCTCAGCGCAATGGCCACCCCCAGCGCCTCCAGGACGTCGGCACTGCCGCATCGGCTCGACTGCGCCCGGTTGCCGTGCTTCGCGACCGGGCACCCCGCGCCCGCCACCACCAGCGCCGCCGCGGTGGAGATGTTGAAGGTGCCGGAGCCGTCGCCGCCGGTGCCGCACGTGTCCACCGCCTGCAGGCCGCCGAGGTCGACCTGGGTGGCGTGCTCCCGCATCGACTGCACCATCCCCGCCATCTCGTCGACCGTCTCGCCCTTGGTGCGCAGTGCCGCCAGCAGCGCCCCGATCTGGGCCGGGGTCGCCGCCCCCTCCATGATCCGGTCCATCACCGCCCGGGCGGTGTCGATGTCGAGGTCCCCACCGCGCACGACGCGGTCGAGCGCGTCGCGAAGCAGCGTGTCCCCGTCGGTCATCGCGGCCGGACGGTACCACGTCGGGCGGGGCCGATCGGGCTCAGTCAGGCGTGCTGCGGCGCTTCGGGCCGAGGACCACGCCGGCGGCGAGGACGAGGAGGGAGACGCAGCAGGCGATGAAGAGGGCGTGCTCCCAGCCGGCCCACGGCACCAGGGCCAGCGCCAGCAGTGCCCCGACCAGCATCCCCGCCGTCATCGACTGCACGATCACAGCGTTCACCCGCCCCATGCGGGCCGGGTCGGCGCGCAGATGGACGTCCGTCAGGGCGAGCGTCTGCCACACGACGGCGCTCCCGCCGGTGACGGCGAGGGCGAGGTATGTCGTGGCGTAGCCGCCGTGCAGGGTAAGGAGGGCGAGGCCGACCACTTCGAGCACGGCGAATCCCACGATGACGTCGCGTCCGACGAAGGCGGTGCGCCGGAGCAGCATCACGAACCCGACCAGCACTGCGCAGCCGCCCATGGCGGCATACAGGTACCCCACCGCGGAGGCGTCGCCCAGCGACCCGGCCACGAGCACCAGCACCGCGCCACCCGCCGTGGCAGCGATGGCGCTGCATGCCCAGGCGGCGGCGATCACCCTGAGGACAGGGTCGCGCCACACCGCGCGCAGACCCGAGACGGCCCCTTCTGCCGGAGGTGCCCACGCCCCAGCACCACGGACTCGCAACGTCAACATGAGGAAAGAGGCAACCGCGAAGGTCAGGGTGTCGATGATGAGCAGCGCCTCGGCGCCGATCGCCGGGAGGAGCGGGCCGGCGATGGCCGGAGCGACCGCGACGCTCGACGAGAACCCCAGCGTGTACAGGGCATTGGCCCTCTGCAGCTTGCCCGGCGGCGCCACCCGGGGGATGAGGGACGCGGACGCAGGCCGGGAGACACCGCCGGCGAACTGAGCGATCGCCACTGCGCCGTAGATGGCCCACGTGGCCTGTATGCGCGCCGAGAGCACGATCGACAGGGTGAAGAGCGCCTGGATTGCGGCGCACCCAGCGACCACGTGCTGCGGCTTGAGGCGATCTGCGAGGTTCCCACCGATGTTGGCGCTGAGCAGGCGTGGCAGGACGCGCGCGAGCATGTAGCCAGCGGGCGCGGCCGGCCCGCTCAGGCGGTACAGCAGCACCACCAGGGCCACGGTGCTGAACCAGTCTCCGTACAGGGAGAGCCAGGTGGCGGTGATGTAGCGCGCGAACCGCGAGCCCTGGCCGCCCCAGCCACGCTCGGTGACCGGACCCTGGGCCGTCACGAGCGTCGCGGCGACGATGTCCTGCTCCACCACCTTCACCTCGTGGAAGCTGCCCGCTGCCGCGGCTCCCACGGCCTGTCCTGGAGGAATTGTGCGGGTTGGGGGGACTGTCGTGGCCAATCGGGCACTCCGCCATGGTCGGGTGAAGCTCAGGAAAAAGGAAGTGGCGCAGAAGTCGGGGGATGTCACCACCCCGCGACACCTGCGCCACTTGGGCGTCATGTCGACCGGATACCTTTGCCGGGCACCCAGTGCCGACGAACTAGCCCCAGGTACCCACTTCGTGGCCCGTCCAGGTAGCCATGGACTGTTACACCTCCTTTTGGGGCAGATTTCGTCGTCGCCGGCCCGATGCTGCAACATCGGGGTCCGGCACTCCGGAGCGCCCACTCCGGTTTGTGCTACTCGGCCGTCACCTCCTGGTCACGGCCCCGTTGCGTTCGTGGCGCAACAGTAACGGGCCACATGACTTCCCGTCAAGCGCTAAACATTCGGCGTCATGGGTCTGTGACATCCGGCCGGGCGCCCGGGCTCGGGCTGTAAAGACTCACGAGCCTGTCGCCGGCGCGCTGCCCTTCCCGCCCACCGTGGTTGCCCGCAGCCGAGCTCAGGCCGGCGCTGGCACCCCTGCCGCGACGGGAGCACGCTGGACCGAGCTGTTCCCGACCAGGAGGTCGAGCGCAACCCTGGCCCGGATGGCCGCGACGTTGATCAGGTCCGCCTCTCGGAGGGAGAGGAACGCATCCACGGCGTCGGGGTCGAACTGGGTGCCCCGGTGGCGGAGGATCTCCTCCCGCGCCTCGTCGAGCGAACGGCCCCGCCGGTAGGGGCGGTCCTGGGTGATGGCGTCGATGGTGTCCGCGATGGCGAAGGCGCGGGCACCCTGGCTGATCTGCGGGCCCCGCAGGCCGAGCGGATAGCCGCGGCCGTCCCAACGCTCGTGGTGGTGGAGGATGATCCGCCGCGCCTCGGCGAGGTACTCGACCTCCTCGACCATGAGCGCCCCGATCTCCGGGTGCCGGCGCATCACCTGCCACTCGGCCTCGGTGAGCGGGCCCGGCTTGTGCAGGATGGCGTCGGGCACACCGATCTTGCCGATGTCGTGCAGAAGGGCGCCGTGGCAGAGGAGCTTGAGCTTCTCGCCCTCGATGCCGAGCTGCACCGCGATCAGCTTCGTGTACTCCACGACCCGGCGGGAGTGGCCCTCGGTCTCCTTGTCGCGCGCGTCCAGCGCGTGGGTCAGCGCGATCAGCGTTGCATCGTACGAGCGCTCGACCCGAATGCTCTCCTCCTGCAGCTGTCCGAGGAGCTGATCGCGCTCGGTCTCGTGCTGGCGTGTGCGCCGGGACAGAACGACCAGGAAGGCCTGCAGGGCGGCCACGGGAGCCATGGCGAAGGTGAATCCCATGGCGCCGAAGTGGTCGTGCAGGGCCACGAAGCCAATGGCTGCGTACCCATAGCAGAGGTGGTACGGGGCGACCACCAGCGCCTCGCGGATCTGGCGCCAGTAGGGGCGGTGCGCCGCGACCGTGACGATCCCGCTGAGCATGAAGTAGTTCACCGCCCAGTGGACGAACCCGGTGGCGATGCCGGTAAGTCCCGCGTAGAGCGCTCCATGCACCGGAAGCCGCGCGAAGACGACGTAGGTTCCCCAGGCTGACACGTTCGCGAGGAACACCAAGGGGACGTTGAATGCGGTGCGGAACAGGCCGGTCCGATAGCGGAACAGCACAGCCACGCTCTCGCTCACCGCCCCGGCGAGAGCTCCGACGGGGCCGACGCCGAGCGCCAGGCCCAGGTGCATGAAGGTCGTCGCGCTGAACAGCGTGTTGACCGTCGAGAGGAAGCGGATGTTGAACACGGCCATGAGCGCGATGGCGCTCGCCAGGATGGCGGTGCCGGCCGGGTCGGTCGAGGTGCGCACCGTGGCGACCCCAACGCCGATGGCCACCAGGTTGGTCAGGCCGACATAGGCGACCAGCTCAGGGGTGTAGGTCACCGGCGCCGCGCGGACGATGTCCTCCGCGAACGCTGCGCGCAGGCGCTCGAAAGCCCGCCATTGCGGCCGCTGGGCCGGACGCGCTTGGGGTTGACCGATCGCGGCGACGTCCATCGCCTCTGCCCTTTGCACGATTGAGGATCCTAGTGTGCTGGGCGACGAATGTAGTCTGGATTCACAGCTTGTGACCGGACCGTTCTGTCACTACCTGCCAGATTTGACCAATTCGTCCCGGCGCCGTGACGCAGTCGTGACACCTTTACCGGCCGTCCGAGCGGCCGTGACAGGAAGGGGGTTCTGCCTATACTGGCCGGGCCCTCCACCATGACAGCTCGCAGCCTCCTCCCCTTCGACCCCGAGGTGGTGCGGCCGTGGGTGCTGGGCGAGGGCCCGCGGGGGGCCCTGCTGCTCCACGGCTTCGCCGGGACGCCTCCCGAGCTGCGCCGCCTCGGCGAGCACCTCGCCGCCCACGGCTGGCGCTGCAGCGGGCCCGCCATGGCGGGGCACGCCACCACCCCCGAGGACCTGGAGCGCACCACCTGGCGGGATTGGGCGGCCTCGGCCCAGCGCGCGCTGGACGAGCTGGCCGGCGAATGCGAGCACGTGGTCGTGGCCGGCCAGTCGATGGGCGGCACCATGGCCCTCCACCTCGCCGCCCACGACGACCGCATCAGGGCGGTGGCCACCCAGGCGGCCCCCGTGTGGCTGAGCGACTGGCGGCTCAGGCTGCTGCCCCTCGCCAAGCACGTGGTCCGCTGGGACGTCTCCGACCCGGCGGACGTCGACCTCTACTGGCCCGAGGCCGTCCACGAGCTCCACTCCTACGGGCGCCGCCCCACCCGGGCCATCCGCCAGCTCGACCTCTTCGTCGGCGCCGTCCGCCGCGAGCTGCCCCTGGTGCGCCAGCCGGTGCTGGTGCTGCACGGCGGCCGCGACCGGGTGATCGACCCGCGCAACGCCGCCGACATCGAGCGCGGCCTGGTCTGCAGCGCGCACGTCGAACGGCACATGTACCCGCGCAGCGGGCACGGCATGAGCGTCGACGTCGACCGCGACGACATCAACCAGCGCGTGCTGGAGTGGTTCGACCGGTTCGTGCCGGACCCGTCCGCAACCGCCAGGCCCAGGCGGCGCACGGCCCCCGCCAAGCCACGGCGCCGCACCGCGAAGGCCATCGAGCCGGCCGGCGGCTAGGAGTCCTCCGAGCCGCCGAAGCGCTCGCGGAGCTGCCGGGCCAGGTCGCCGTCGATCACCGGGTTGTCCGGCGAGCCCTCGTCGGGAAGCGGGCGGCGGCGCCGGCCGCCGCGAACGTCCTCCGACCGCGAGCGCTCGGCGCGCGACTGCGCCGGGCCCTGCGAGACGGTCCCGCACACGGCGCAGCGGTAGACCACGGCTTCGCTGCCGCCGCCGAGATACGCCACGTGTGATCGGCGGAGGTCCCCACCGCAGCTCTTGCAGAGTCGCCGCGGCGGCGCGCCGCCGGAGCCTCCCGCCTCAGCGCGGGCCACGCGAACCGGTGGCGAAACGGCGCCGCGATTTACATCCGTTGACACTCTCAGCTTCCCGTTGCACCGCCGTGCAGCCGTCTTGACCTGTCGTCATGGTCGCTCTCTACGAACGTCACCGCAACTCGCCTGGCTCGGGTTACGTTGTGCACACCACAGGGGTCGATCCGTTCGGAGCCGGATCCCCGGACCCGATCGGTGAGGCCCTCGCCTGGAGAGCCGTCCACCACGCCGAGGAGTATGCCGCAATGGCTCCCGAGGAGATCCAGGTCCTGGCCGACGCCAAGGAGGCGGATGCAGCGGCGCGCTACCGTCGCCGCCAGCAGTTCTCAGCACTGGTCGCCGACGCGATCCGCCGTGCGGAGGCGATGACCAGGCTGGAGATCGAGCTGACGCGCGTCGGGCGCTGAGCGCGGCGCGGGCGAACCCGCGCTGAGACGTGTCATGGCGCGGGATCGCGCGTAGAGTCCCCACTGCCCTAGTCGGCAGATCACAGGGGGACAGAGGCGAATGGCACGTTACGCATTTCCGGTGCCGGTGCTTCCCGGCAAGGTGGCCGCCTCGGTGGCAGGCGTCTACACCGGCCGCCAGGCTGAGTACGAGGAGTCGAGGCGGCAGAAGGGCATCACCCTGGAGCGCGTCTACCTGATGCCGACTCCGATGGGAGAGTTCGCGATCCCCTACCTCGAATCCGAGCAGGACTTCGCGACGACCTTCAACCTGATCGCCACGTCCGACCTGCCCATCGACCGCGACTTCCGTGCTGCGGTCCTCGAGGTGCACGGCGTCGACGTGACCCAGCCGCCGCCCGGCCCGCCGCCGGAGGTGGTCGGCCACTGGCGCGACCCCGACGTCACCAGCACCGACCGCCGCAAGGGCCTCACCTTCATCTCCCCGCTGCAGCCCGGCAAGACCGACGTCGGCCGCGCCTTCGCGCAGCAGGCGTTCACCGACCGCGTGGCGGAGCACACCGCGTCGCGCCGCGCGCTGGGCATCACCCAGGAGACGGTCACGCTGAACTCCGGCCCCGACGGCGACGTCGTGTGCGTCTACCTCGAGGGGCACGATCCCGCCGACGGCAACAACCGCTTCTCGGCGTCGAACGCGCCCTACGACCTCTGGTTCAAGGAGCAGCTGCGCAGCTTCATGATCCCAGAGATCGACTTCGCCCAGCCGCTGCCGCCGATCTCCACGATCTGGGACTGGCACCGCTCGCCGGTTCCCGCCTAGAGCCTGCCCCGCGCGGGGTGGTGGCATGCGCGCCGCCGCCCCGCGCTCTCGTCCCCGCAGGCGTCACACTCGTCGACCATGCCCGACCACCTCGTCGACCGCCTGCGCGAGGTCGTCTCCCCCACCGCTCCCGACGCAGCCGCCGAGCCGGACGACGCCGCGGCGGTGGTGCTGCTCTTCGACCCCGCCGAGCCCGGCCTGCCGCTGCTCTTCATGCGCCGCTCCCGCCTGGTGCCGACGCATCGCGGGCAGATCGCCTTTCCCGGCGGGGGCATCGAGGAGGGCGACGGCGGGGTCGTCGCCGGGGGGCTGCGCGAGCTTCAGGAGGAGATGGGCGTCGCGCCGGAGCAGGTCGACGTGCTCGGGCAGTTGCGGCCGGTGTTGACGGCAACGTCGTACCGGCGGGTGACGCCGGTGGTGGCGCTGCAGCGGGAGGCGGTGGAGCCGGTGCCGGAGCCGTATGAGGTGGCGGAGTGGTTCAGGATCCCGCTGGCGGAGCTGATGGTGGCGCCGCTCACGGCACGCCGCGTGCCGGGGGATCCGATGGGTCGGGAGGTGTACTTCTACGAGGCGGCGGGCCGCGTGATCTGGGGCGCGAGCGCGGCCATCCTGCACGACCTGCTGGAGCGCTTGGAGCGCGCTCACTAGGGCGCGCTCAGAACGCGCGCCCTCACCGGTACCGCGGGTGCACCACGAAGGGGTTGTACTGCATCTCGTCGCGGATCGTGGTGCGCGGCCCGTGGCCCGGGTAGACCACGGTCTCCGGCGGCAGGGCGTAGAGGGTGTTCTGGATCGAGAACATCAGCGTCTCCCAGGAGCCGCCGGGGAGGTCGGTGCGGCCGACGCTGCGCTGGAAGAGGGTGTCGCCGGCGATCAGGTCGCGACCGACGAGGAAGCACACAGAGCCCTGGGTGTGCCCGGGCGTGTGCATCACCTTGACGTCGAGGTCCTGCCAGCGGAACACCTCCCCGTCGCTCAGGTCGAGCGAGGCGACGATGGGCGGCAGGTCGTCGGGGACGCCCGGGAGGCGGGTGGCGAAGTCGAGCATGGGGCGGTCGTCGGGGTGGATGGCCGCCTCGCAGCGGTGCGCCGCGATCACCGCGGGCACGCCGTTGACGTGGTCGGGATGCCCATGGGTGAGCAGGACGCGCTCGCAGCGCAGGTTGTTCTTCTCCAGCAGGGCCAGGGTGCGCGGGTGCTGCAGCCCGGGGTCGAAGACCAGCGCGGCGTCGGTGTCGCGGCGGTGCAGCACGTAGCTGTTCTGGTCGAAGTTGTCGTCGACGACGACGGCCAGCTCGACGAGGTCGCGCAGCGTCTCGGTCACGGTCGACGAGTCTAGTCGCCCGGACCGACCAGGGCCTCGTACTCCACGGCCGGTCCCAGCGGCGGCTCGGGGCGCACCGGCGAATGCACCGCCTGGCCCTCGAACTGGGTGCGGTAGAGCTCCGCGTAGAGGCCGCCCGCGGCGAGCAGGTCCTCGTGCCGCCCCCGCTCGACGATGCGTCCGTCCTCGACCACGAGGATCTGGTCGGCGTCCCGCACCGTCGAGAGGCGGTGGGCGATGACCAGCGAGGTGCGCCCGCGCAGCGCCTCGTTGAGCGCCTGCTGCACGGCCACCTCGGACTCCGAGTCGAGGTGGGCGGTGGCCTCGTCGAGGACCACGATGTCGGGTGCCTTGAGCAGCAGCCGCGCGATGGCCAGACGCTGCTTCTCGCCGCCGCTGAGCCGGTAGCCGCGGTCGCCGACCACGGTCTCGAGTCCGTCGGGCAGCGAGTCGATCAGCGCCAGGATCTGGGCGCCACGCAGCGCCTCGCGCAGCTCCGGGTCGGTGGCCTCGGGGCGCGCGTAGAGGAGGTTGCTGCGGATCGTCTCGTGGAAGAGGTGCGCGTCCTGGGTGACCACGCCGACGGCCTCCTTCAGGGAGTCGAGGGTGACGTCGCGCACGTCGAGGCCGTTGATGCGCACGGCGCCGCCGCGCACGTCGTAGAGGCGGGGCACGAGGTGCGAGATGGTCGTCTTGCCGGCGCCGGACGGGCCCACCAGCGCCACCAGCTGTCCCGGCTCGGCGACGAAGGAGACGTCGTGCAGCACCTGCTTCGAGGGCGTGCGGTCGAGCACCGCCACCGACTCGAGCGACGCCAGCGAGACCTCCTCCGCGGTCGGGTAGCCGAACTCCACGTGGTCGAACTCGACGCGCGCCCGACCCCGCGGCAGGGTGACCGCCCCGGGCTTGTCGGCGATCATCGGCGGCAGGTCGAGCACCTCGAAGACCCGCTCGAAGGACACCAGCGCCGTCATGACGTCGACGTTCACGTTGCTCAGCGCGGTGAGCGGGCCGTACAGGCGCGTGAGGTACGTGCCCAGCGCGACCACGGTGCCGACCTGCAGCGCGCCGCTGGTGGCCAGCACGCCGCCCCACCCGTACACCACGGCGGTGGCCAGCGAGGCCGTCAGCATCAGCGAGGTGAAGAAGATTCGGCTGTACATCGCCTGCTGCACGCCGATGTCGCGCACCCGACCCGCCTTCTGCTGGAAGCCGCGAGCCTCGTCGCCGGCGCGGCCGAAGAGCTTCACCAGCAGCGCTCCTGCGACGTTGAAGCGCTCGGTCATGGTGGTGTTCATCTGCGCGTTGAGCGCATAGGACTCGCGGGTGATCGCCTGCAGCCGGCGGCCCATGAAGCGGGCCGGCACGATGAACACGGGCAGCATGGCCAGCGACACCAGGGTGATCTGCCAGGACAGGAAGAACATGGAGATCAGCACCAGGGTCACGGTGATGATGTTGCTCACCACCGAGGAGAGCGTGCCCGTGAAGGCCTGCTGGGCGCCCAGCACGTCGTTGTTGAGCCTGGTCACCAGCGCGCCGGTCTGGGTGCGGGTGAAGAAGGCGACGGGCATGCGCTGCACGTGCCGGAAGACCTTGCTGCGCATGTCGAAGATGAGGCCCTCGCCGATCCGCGCCGAATAGAGGCGCATGGCCAGGGTGAAGCCGGCGTCGACGATGGCCAGCCCCGCGGTCAGCATGGCCAGGTTGATGACGCCTGAGCGGTTGCGATGGGTGATGTCGTCGACGATGGCGCCGAAGAGGCGCGGGGTGATCGCGGTGATCACCGCGTCGAGGATGATGAAGACGAGGAAGGCCAGCAGCATCCGCTTGTAGGGCGCGGCGAAGCGCACGATGCGCTTGACCGTCCCCTTGGCGAGCTTCTTGTGGGACAGGTCCTCGCGGCGGAACCACCGCATCCCACCGCCGAAGCCTCCTCCGTCGATCATCGACTCAGTCCGTGACCGCGGCCGCGGCGACCATGAACCCGACCCGCCGGTCGCGGGCCCCGGCGCGCGAGCCGCCCACCGGCAGCAGGGCGCGCTCCAGGACCTCGGCGACGTTGTCGACGGGCACCACCTCGATCTTCTCCAGCACCTCGCGGTCGACCTCGTCGAGGTCGCGCACGTTCTTGCGCGGCAGCACGAAGGTGGTGATGCCCGCGCGGTGGGCGGCGAGCAGCTTGTCCTTGACGCCGCCGATGGGCAGGACGCGCCCGCGCAAGGTCACCTCGCCGGTCATGGCCACGTCGCGCCGCACCGCGCGGCCCGAGGCCACCGACACCAGCGCCGTGGTCATGGTCACGCCGGCCGACGGACCGTCCTTGGGGATGGCGCCGGCGGGGACGTGCACGTGCACGCCGTGGGTGTCGAAGAACCCCTTGGGCGCACCGAAGTCCTCGGCGTGCACCCGCGCCCACGAGAGCGCGGCGCGCGCCGACTCCTCCATCACCGAGCCGAGCTGGCCGGTGAGCTGCAGCTCGTTCTTGCCCTCGATGGCCAGCGCCTCGACGGTGACGATGTCACCGCCGACGTCGCTCACGACCACGCCGGTCACGGCGCCCACCTGGTCCTCCGCCTCGGCCTCGCCGAACTCGAAGCGCTGCGGGCCGAGGTACTCGGGAAGGTCGGCGGTGTCGACCACCACGCCGCTCAGCTCGCCGGGCGACTCGGCCAGCTTGCGCGGCACCTTGCGCGCCACCTGGGCGATGGTGCGGTCGAGCTGGCGGACACCCGCCTCCCGCGTCCAGCCGCGGATCATGTCGACCAGCGCGGCCTCGGTGATCTGCAGCTCGGACTCCTCGAGGCCGTGCTGCTCGCGCTGCCGGCGCACCAGGTGCTGCTCGGCGATGCCCAGCTTCTCCGCCTCGGTGTAGCCGCTGATGCGGATGATCTCCATGCGGTCGCGCAGCGGCGGGCTGATCGTCTCGGCGACGTTGGCGGTGGTGATGAAGAGCACCTGGGAGAGGTCGTAGGGGACCTCCAGGTAGTGGTCGCTGAACTCGCGGTTCTGCTCGGGGTCGAGGACCTCCAGCAACGCCGCCGAGGGATCGCCGCGGAAGTCGGCGCCGACCTTGTCGACCTCGTCGAGCATGATCACCGGGTTGCGGGTGCCCGCCTGCTTCATCGACTGCACGATGCGGCCGGGCAGGGCCCCGATGTAGGTGCGCCGGTGGCCGCGGATCTCCGCCTCGTCACGGATGCCGCCCAGCGACAGGCGGACGAACTTGCGATTCAGGGCCCGCGCAATCGAGCGGCCCAGCGACGTCTTGCCGACGCCGGGCGGCCCCACCAGGCAGAGGATGGGCGTCTGCAGGGTGCGCGGCGGGCGCGGGTCCTCGACGTGCGGCTCACCGGTGCTCGGCGCGTCCGAGGCGGCCGGCGCGCCGGCCGACGCCTGCGCCTCGGCGGCGGCCTCCTGGGCGGCCTTCTGCTCCAGCTTCTGCTGGGCGCGCTGGCGCACGGCCAGCCACTCCAGGATGCGGTCCTTCACCTTGGGCAGCCCATAGTGGTCCTCGTCGAGGATCTGCTTGGCGCGCAGGATGTCGACGCTCTCGGGCGGGGGGTCGCCCCAGGGCAGGTCGAGCAGCCAGTCGACGTAGGTGCGCACCATGCCCAGCTCGGGCGAGGCGCTGGGGATCTGCTCCAGGCGCGACACCTCCTTGAGGGCGCGCTGCTTCACCGCCTCGGGCATGCCCGCGTTCTCGACACGGGTGGCCAGATCCTCCTCCTCGCCCTCCGCGGAGCCCTCCAGCTCGGCGAGCTCCTTCTTGATGGCGCGGAGCTGCTCGCGGAGGATGGCCTCGCGCTGGCCCTTGTTGATCGTCTTCTGGACGTCCTCCTGGATCTTGCTGCGCAGCTGGGCCACCTCGACCTGCTTGGCCAGCAGCGGGACCAGCGTGCGCAGCCGCGAGGCGATGTCGAGATCCTGGAGCAGGCTCATCTTGTCGGCGACGGCGATGTCGGGGGCGGCGGCGGCCATGTCGGCGACGCGCGCGGGCTCGGTGCTGCGCGTCAGGGCCACCACCAGCTCGGGCGCGACCGCGGCGCCGGCTCCGACGTACTCGCCGAAGAGCGACTTGACGGTGCCCACCAGGGCGTCGTTCTGCGCCGTCGACTCGAAGGGCTCGGGAATGGTGGCGACGGTGGCCGACCAGCGGTCGCCGTCGCTGTCGAAGCTGCGGATCAGGACGCGGCGCTGGCCCTCGACGAGCGCCTGGGCGCCGCCGGTGGGCAGCTTCCGGAATGCGCCGACTGTGGCCACAACTGCGACGGGGTGGATGTCGGCGATGCCGACGTCGTCCACCTCGGCGCTGCGCTGGACGGCGAGAACGACGCGCCCGTCCCCCTGCACGGCGGCTTCGAGAGCGGCGACGCTGCGGGGACGGCCCGCGCCGAGGGGGGCGAGCTGGTGGGGAAAGACCACGTTCTCGCGCAGCGGGACCAGCGGCAGCGTCTCGATGGCGCTGTCGTCGTCCTCGCCGGCGCGAACCTGGTCGCGCAGATCCATGGGTGAAGCGGTCTCCGGTAGGGGATGTGGTGCTGGCGAGCATACCCCCCGCCCGGCGGCCCAAACGCCAAGGGACTCAGAGAGGTGAGGAGGCCTCCCAGTCCCGGGACAGCGCCGCCGCGAACCAGCCGGCGGCGCGCGCGTCGTCGAGGCTCAGCGCCGCCTCGCGGTTGCCGCCCAGCCCGGCGCCGCTCCAGTTGGCCGAGCCGGCCACCGCCACGCCGTCGGCGACCAGGCCCTTGGCGTGCCCGGTGGTGGAGCGGGCGGGGTCCATCACCCGCACGGAGATGAGAGGAATGGCGCGAACCGCCTCGGCCGCGGCGGGCTCGGGCGGGGTGCCCAGGAGCACCCGCACCGTCGCCCCGCGCCGGGCCGCCGCCACCAGGGCGTCGAGGAGGGCCCGCACCGCGGGGACGCCGGAGTGGACGTACGGCACGGTGACCAGCACCCGCCGGCGGGCGGCGGCGATCCGCTCGGCGAGCAGCGCGGCCACCTCCTCTCCACCTGCGGCGAGGTGCAGGGCGCGGGCAGGCACGTCGAGGTGGAGCGGCGGCACGGCGGGCTGCGGCACACCAACCGGCGGCGGCGCGGGGGCCGCGACCGCGGCACGGCGCCAGGCCAGCGGTGGGTCGGTCGCCTCGGCCCAGGCGGTGTCGACCAGGTCCGCCGCCGTGCGCAGCAGCCGCGGCGCGCCCGAGACCGCCACCCACCACTCGCGCGTCCCGGGCTGCCCGGGCGCCGGCGCGTCGCGGTGGAGCAGGTTGCCGCTACCCACCGCCAGCCTGGCGCCGTCGGCGATCAGCACCTTCCAGTGCGCCTCGACGCCCGGGTGACCGCCGAGGACGCGGCAGGCGACGCCACCGCCGTGGACCAGGCGCGTCGACGTGGAGTTGGCACCGGCGTGGGCGTCGAGCAGCAGGCGGACCCGCACCCCGCGCGCGGCGGCGCGGACGAGCTGCACCGCGTACGACGGGCCCACCTCGTAGACCGCGGCGTCGAGCCGCGACCGCGCTCCGGCGACGAGCTCGGAGAGCACCGTCCCGGCGCAATCCGGCCCCAGCGCGAGCACGCAGCGAGCCACGCGCAGACCCTCCCCGTCCGACGCCCCTGTTTTACGGAAGCCTTATCGTGCCCCACTACGGTGCCCGACGACGAGATGACGGAGACCTCCGCCCCCACGCCAGACCCCGGCGACCCCGCGGCACCCTGGACCCACCGCGAGCCGGTGGCGCCCACCGCCTGGACGCCGCCGGGCGCGCCTCCGACCTGGACGCCCGCGCCACTCGCGGCGTCCGAGGCGGCCACTCCGGCCACCCCGGCGCGGCGCCGTCCCGCCCTCCTGATGAGCGCCGGGATGCTGGCCGTCGGCCTCGCCGCGGGGACGGTCGGCACCGTCCTCTTCACCCGTGCCGACGACGGCCACACCGCCACCATGCTGGTCGACGACACGCCGGCGAAGCAGTCGGGCGCAGGCAACGCGGTGAGCGTCGCCCAGCAGCTCGGCCCGGCGGTGGGCACGATCATCGCCAGGGAGCCGAGCGGCGACGCGCTGGGCAGCGGCTTCGTCATCGGCCACGAGGGCAGCCTCTCCTACCTGCTCACCAACAACCACGTCGTCGCCGGGGCCACCGACCTGCACGTGGTCATGCCCGGTGGGCGCAACCTCACCGCGACCGTGGTCGGCACCGACAGCTTCGACGACCTCGCCGTGGTCAGCGTGCCCGACGGCTCACTGCCCGTGGCGACGTTCGGCGACTCCTCGAAGCTGCAGGTGGGCCAGGCGGTCGTCGCCATCGGCAGCCCGCTCGGCAACGAGGGCTCGGTGACCCAGGGTGTGGTCAGCGCGCTGCACCGCACCATCACCGCGGGCTCCGACATCGGCGGCCAGACCGAGAACCTGCAGGACGTCCTGCAGACGGACGCGTCGATCAACCGCGGCAACAGCGGCGGTCCGCTGGCCGACACCGACGGGCGGGTGGTCGGCGTCAACGTCGCCGTGGCCGGCAACAGCAACAACATCGGCTACAGCATCCCCTCCAACCTGGCGCAGCAGGTGGCCCGCTCGCTGATCGGGCACGAGAGCATCCAGCATCCCTTCCTGGGGGTGTCCTACCTCACCAGCATCGAGGCGGTCGAGGCGGGCGTCGGCTTCGACGGGCCCGGCGTGCTGATCCGCGACGTCACCGCCGGCTCGCCGGCCGCCAAGGCGGGCTTCCAGAAGAACGACATCCTGCAGGCGGTGGGCGGGGTGACCATCGACAACGGCGCCACCCTGGGCGGCCTGATCCAGCAGCACAAGGTCGGCGACACCGTCGACTTCACGGTGAAGCGCGGCAGCAACGTCATCCACCTGTCGGCGACGCTGACCGACCGGCCGAGCTCCAGCTAGGCGGTCGCCGGCGCTCCGCTCGCGCCAGGCTTGACGTGGGCGATGAGGTCCTGCAGCACCTTGTCCTGCTCCATCAGGTGCGCCTGGAGCTGCAGGCACTCGTGGAGGATGGCCTCGGCGTCCTGGTAGGTCTGCGTCGCCCGCTTGTCGGCGGCCATGCCCTGGACGTTCTGGCCGACGATGATGATCGGCAGCAGCACGAGCTGCAGGAAGGTCTGGGCGATCCAGGCGACGATGATGATCACGTCTCCGCTCTTGATCGCCGAGGGGAGGCTGATCAGCGCCAGGATGGCGAAGCCCAGCGCGGTCGCCATGGTGCCGACGACGGCGGTGATGTGCGCGCCGAGCTTGGCTCCGAAGCCGACGCGCTGGTCCTCGACCTTGACCGGCCCCTCATGCTTGCGCTGGTGGACCCAGGGGTGCGGGATGTGCTCGAAGGTGCTCATGCCGCGGAGAGTACGGCGCTTCGAGCGATTTGTGGGCATCGCCGCGCGTTTGCGCCGGGGCTAAACGCCCGAGCCGGCCACCCTCCGCTCCTGTCCCCGCCAGTACGGCTCGCGCAGCTCCCGCTTGAGGATCTTGCCGGTCGGGTTGCGTGGGATCGAGGCCACCACGTCGAGGCTGGTCGGGCACTTGAAGCCGGCCAGCCGCGGACGGCAGAAGGCGATCAGCTCGGCCTCCTCCAGGGTTGCGCCCTCACGCAAGAGGACGACGGCCTTGACGGTCTCGCCCCAGCGGTGGTCGGGGACGCCGATGACGGCGACGTCGGCGACCGCCGGGTGCTCGGCGATCACCGACTCCACCTCGATCGGGTACACGTTCTCACCGCCGCTCACGATCATGTCCTTGATGCGGTCGCGGATGAAGATGTAGCCGTCCGCGTCGAGCGTCGCGGCGTCGCCGCTGTGGAACCAGCCGTCCCGGATCACCGCCGCGGTGTCGTCCGGCCGGTTGTGGTAGCCGCGCATGAGCTGCTTTCCGGCGATGAGCAGCTCGCCGACCTCGCCCGCCGGCAGGTCGTTGCCGTCGAGGTCGACGACGCGGACGCGCGTGCCCAGCATGGGACGTCCGCAGGACAGCAGCAGCTCGCCATGGTGGTCGCGGTGCTGCAGGGCGCTGATGGCGCCGGTGGTCTCGGTCAGTCCGTAGACCTGGGTGAACTCACACTTGAAGAGGTCGATGCACCGGGTGAGCAGCTCGGGGGTAATCGGCGAGGCGCCATAGAGGATGCGGCGGAGGTTGGAGAAGTCGGCGCTCTCCACGCCGGGGAGCTGCGAGAGGAAGAGCAGCACTGCGGGAACCAGGAAGCCGCACTCGACGCGCTCGTCGACGATGGTCTGCAGCAGATGCTGCGGCACGATCTCACGCACCACGACGAGCGTCGAGCCGGCGTACAGCGCGGCGCCGGCCCAGCCGCACCCGCCGATGTGGTACATCGGCATCGCCACCAGGGCGCGGCTCCCCTCGCGCATCTCGGGGCACTCCAGCAGGATGCTCGGCCAGCCCGCGTAGAGGTTGTCGTGGGTGAGCATCGCGCCCTTGGGGATGCCCGTGGTGCCGCTGGTGTAGAGCTGCCAGACGACGGCGCCGGAATCGGTGTCGCCATACGGGTCCGGGCCCGGCGCTCTCGGCACCTCGTCGAAGCGCAGCACGCGCGCGGCGACGCCCTCGACATGTCCCGCGAACTCGTCGCCCGCGACGCAGAGGGGTGCCTGCGACTCGTCCACCACCACGCGAACCTCAGGCGGAGCCAGCCGCCAGTTGACCGGCGCGCTCACCGCGCCCAGCTTGGCCACCGCGAGCATCAGCTCCAGGTAGGCCACCGAGTTCTTGTCGAGGATGGCCACGCGGTCGCCGGGCTGCACACCGAGGGTGCGCAGGCCGTTGGCCAGCGCGGTGGTGCCGGCGTCGAGCTCGCGCCAGGTGAGGGTGCGACCGGGTTCGCTCATGGCGGGCAGGTCGGGATGCCGACGGGCCCGCCAGCGGATCAGCTCGGGGAGCGTCTGCATCTAGGGCCGGGCGAGCCGGCCCACCGCGGCCACGGCGGCGGGCTCAGTCGAGCAGGTCGGGCTGCTCGCGGGTGATGCGGTCCCAGAGCGGCTGGAAGCTGAACCACCCGGCGATGCGCGAGCCGACCTGCGACTCGGTGAGCTTGGCCGCCTCGTGGTCGATCCTGATCGGCGTCCCCGCCGCCTCCGCCATCAGCTGCGCCTGGCAGGAGCGCTCCATGGTGGCGAACCACCAGACCGCCTCGTCGACCGAGCCGCCCACGGTGAGCAGGCCGTGGTTCTGCAGGATGATCGCCTTGCCGTCGCCGAGCGTCCTGGCGATGCGGCGCCCCTCTTCGAGGTCGAGCACCACGCCGGTGTAGCCCGCGAGCAGCGCATGGTCCTCGTAGAAGGCGCAGGCATCCTGGGTGAGCGGGTCGAGCAGCCGGCCGAGCGAGGACCAGGCCTTGCCGTACACCGAGTGCGCGTGCGCGGCGGCGACCACGTCGGGGCGCGCCTCGTGCACCTGCGAGTGGATCGCGAAGGCGGCGGCGTTGACGTTGCGGTCGCCTTCGACCACATCCCCCTGGCTGTTGACCAGGATCAGGTCGCTGACCCGCACCTGGCTGAAGTGCATGCCGAAGGGGTTGACCCAGAAGTGGTCGAGCCGCTCCGGGTCGCGCGCCGTGATGTGGCCGGCGACGCCCTCGTCGAAGCCCATCTTGGAGAAGAGCCGGAAGCCGGCGGCGAGGCGCTGCTTGCGATGCAGCCGCTCCTCCTCCACCGAGCTGAAGCTAGGCGGCATGGGAACCACGAGCTGGCGCGGCTCGCGCTGGGCGACCTCGGTCATGGCGACTGTCTCTCCGTGAACCCGCGAACGGCGTGCAGTCTACCGCTCGGCCGAGGAGCGGGCCGGGCGGCCCGTGTGGGCCGCCCGCTGCGCTCAGGTCTTGTGGATGACGATGCTGCCGCCGCCGAGCGGCTCGGTGCCGCTGGCCAGCGTGTCCGGCGAGCCGAGCACGTTGTCGTAGACGAGGGTGCCGGTGCTCGTCTGCCAGATCTTGATGCGGAAGCCGTCCGGCGAGCCGTTGCCCAGCAGGGCGCCGTCGAGGGCGGTGAGCATGAAGCTGTAGCCGCTGGTGCCGTTGACCTCACCGGTCCCCTTGTACTGCGCCTTGGCCCCGGAGACCACCAGCCACTGGTACGCGTCACTGTGGAAGTCGAAGCCGGCGAGCTGGAACTGGAACTCGGTCTGGCCGTCGGGCACATTGGCACCCGTGTGGTACTGGGAGACGAAGCCGAAGTTGGCGCGGCCGGTCAGGCTCGGACTGGGCACGTATGCCCCTGGCGGCGAGGTGATCCATCCGCCGCCGGTGACGAAGCCGGCGTTGGGGTCGTACACCACCGCGAGCACCGACGCGCTCGCCATGGAGCCGTCGCTGTCGTTGATGGTGACGGTCACCGTGTACACGCCCGCCGCGGTGTAGACGTGGCTCGGCGGCGCCGTCTGGCCGGGCCCGCTGACGCAGGTGGCCGGTCCGCCCGGCGGGTTGTTGACCGGCCACGCGATCACCACCGGCGGCGAGGTGTCGCCCCAGGTGATCGAGCACGTGTAGCTGTCACCGCCTTGGATGCTGTCGGTGAAGGACGGGGCGACGGGGTCGGGCGTGTTCACCGCGACCGGGTTGGGAGCGGGGACGGTGAGGGTCAGGGTCCCCCGCTGCGGCGCCGACATGTACTGGACGACGTACTCGGGCTGCTGGATCATCTGGATGCTGTTCACCTGGCCCGAGGCGACCGCGAAGCTCACGGCGCCGAGCGTCGGGTCGGTGAGCGTGGCGGCGCACACCGTCCCGTTGTCGGTGCAGGGCATCGCCTGCGACGGCGGCGGCTGGGATTGGGCGGTGATGCGCGCTGACGGCTTCCCGGACGGGCAGCCGTTGGCGTTGGTCTCGTTCTCCTCGAAGCTGAGGGTGTACTGCGTGGTGAGCTGGGCGTGGTCGATGGCCGCGTCGACGCTGTTGCAGACGGCACCCCCGGGCAGCGTCTGGGACTGGATCTGGAGGTGCTGCACGCAGGCGGTGCCCGGCGGTTGTGGACAGGACGGGACGGGCGAGCCGTTCCCGGTCAGCACGGGCGGAGAGCTCGCGTCGACGTTGTCGTTGAAGGTCTGGGCGAAGACCTGGTTGTCGAAGCCCGAGCCGGCGAAGCGCGAGTCGACGAGCTGGACCGACAGGGTCGCCGGGGCGTCACCGTTGCCCGCCGTCGCGCCGAGGGCGCGGGACGAGTTGTAGCCGGTGGTCTCGGTGAGGGGCACGCCGTTCTGGGGATTGGGTGAGGTGAACACCCCCATGGTGGCGCTGGGGGCGAGAGTGGTGCCGCCGGTCGGGCACGTCTCCTGGGTTGCGGTGGGCGCCGGCGGCGGGCACGGGGTGTTGCCCGTCCCTCCGCCGTTCTGCGGATTGGCGTAGGAGAAGGTGAACTCAGGTTGACCGTTCGACGGGTTGGTCGCCGTCAGGCTGGGGCCGGAGCACGACCCCGGCGGGCAGGTCGTCGTGGTGTCGACCCCCGCCTGCGCGCCGCTGAGGCTGGTGCTCCCGTTGAGATAGGGGGTGTTGCTGCAGAAGGGGAAGGCCGGCGGCGAGCTGCACGCGGGATTGAAGGCCTGGAACTGCCAGGCGCGCAGCTGGGCGAGGGGGGCGGCGGCAGAGACGCTGTCGACGCTCGAATCGAGATTCGCGGTGTCGAGGCGCTGGTCCTGGAAGACTGGAGGCTGTGGCGTGGGCGCCGGAGCGACGGGGAAGAACTGGAGCGCCCAGTTGGTCTCCTGGAAGGTGCCGAAGCCGTTCACCTGGCCAGGGCCCACCGAGAAGCGGACGCTGCCGAGCGTCGGGTCGGTCACGGTGGTGGTGCAGTCGGTGCTCACGTCGCACGGCGTCGTCAGGGAGGACAGCGGGGGCTGGGAGGTGGCCGTGACGCTCACACCCGGCTTGCCGGTGGGGCAACCGGTGGCGTTCTCGTTCTCCTGCGCTCCCAGCACGTACGTGGTCAGGTCCTGGGCCTGCTGCAGGTACAGCCCGGCGCTGTTGCAGGTGACGGTGCCACCACCCTGCTGCGGGACCTGCTCCGAATTGACCTGGAGCTGCTGCCAGCAGGCTTGGCCGGGTGCCTGGGGACACTGCAGGACCGGTGAGCCGTTGGCGGTGACGGTCAGCGGCTGGCCGGCATCGACGTTGTCGCTGAAGGTGTTGACGAAGATCTGGTTGTTGTTGGTGGCGTTGGTGTAGCGCACGTCGTTCAACCTGACCGTCAGTGCGAAGGGTGCGTCCCCGCCGCCGCCGGTGGTGCCCAGGGAGCGTGAGGCGTCGTACCCCGTGGTCATGCTGGTCGGCACCCCGCTCTGCGGGTTGGGCGAGGTGTAGACGGTCATCCGGCTGATCGGCGCGACGGTCGCGCCGACGCCCGGACAGGTCTCCAGCGTCGACGCCGGGGCCGGGCACGGCGTGTTGCCGGGACCGTTGGCGAGGTTGCCCCCGACGCTCGGGTTGGAGAACGCGAAGCCGAACTCGGGCTGGCTGGTCGAGGGATTGGTCGCGGTCAGGCTGGGGCAGGGGCTCGGCGAGCACGGTCCCGTGGTGTCGACGGCGACCTGCGCACCGTTGAGAGCGGTGCTCTGGTTGTTGCCGAGGGTGAACTGCCAGAAGCGGAGCGCGCTGAGCGAGGTGGTTGCGGACACGCTGTCGACGCTCGGATCGAGATTGGCGCCGTCGGTGCGGAGCTCGCTGGCGCTCGCCGGAGGCGAGGAGGCGTTCGCCTGGACCGCCCCTGCGAACGGCAGGGCCACCAGTGCGGCCGTCACCGCAACCATCAAAAGGCGGGGGCCGCGCCATCCCCGAGGGCTCGCCTCATGGGGCGAAGCCAGATTGCCGGACAGGGCGACGAACATGGCGCAAACCCTCTGCTGGCTCGTGTGCCCCTGACGGACCGTTCGTTCGGTTGCGCATCATGCACACCCGCGAGGCCACGGATGATCCTCTTCGCCGGGACAGCGTCCACCGCGTCGGGTAAAGGACTGTTGAATTAAGTCAAGGTGCAATTGTTGGCCGGGGGGCGGCCATCGCCGCCACGACCGGCGCCGGCTCCAGGGGCACTCGGTACCGGGGAGCGGAGCGGTCCGCGGCGGTGCGCGCCCGCGTGCGGGCGGGCTATCGTCCCCGCCGTGACCGAGACAGCCGCGCGCCGGCTCTCCTGGTGGGGCTGGGGCTACGAGGATGCGGCGCTTGGCGCCGAGGAGGTCGCCGGCCTCGCCGCCATGGTCGGCCCGCTGCTCGGCCTCGGCGACCTCCGTCCCCGCCCCGCCCCGCGCATCGAGGACGTCGACCTGCCCGCGCCGCGCGTGGCCCCACCGCCCACGCTGCGGGAGATCAGCAGCGACGACCGCCGCGACCGCGCCGCCCACGCCTACGGGCGCTCCTTCTCGGACGTGGTGCGCGCCTTCGAGGGCCGGGTCGAGCACCCGCCTGACCTGGTGCTGCGCCCGCGCCACGAGCCGGACGTGGTGGCGGCGCTGGAGTGGTGCGGCGAGGCCCGCGTCGCCTGCATCCCCTTCGGCGGTGGGACGAGCGTCGTCGGGGGCGTCGAGCCGGCGGTCGGCGACGCGTACCGCGGAGCGGTGTCGCTCGACATGCGGGCGATGCAGCGCGTGCTCGACGTCGACCCGTGCTCGCGCGCCGCGCGGATCGAGGCGGGCGTGCTGGGCCCGGCGCTGGAGGAGCAGCTCGCGCCGCACGGGCTGACGATGCGCCACTACCCGCAGTCCTTCCAGTTCTCCACCCTCGGGGGCTGGCTGGCCACCCGCTCCGGAGGCCACTACGCCACCCTGCACACGCACATCGACGACTTCGTCGAGTCCATGCGCGTGGTCACCCCCCGCGGCGTCGTGCAGACGCGCCGCCTGCCCGCCAGCGGCGCGGGACCGAGCCCCGACCGGCTCTTCCTCGGCAGCGAGGGCGTCCTCGGCGTGATCACCGAGGCGTGGATGCGCCTGCAGCAGCCGCCGTCGCATCGCGCCGCCTCCGCCGTCGCATTCGCGCGCTTCGACGACGCCGTCGAGGCGACGCGAGTTGTGGCCCAGTCCGGCCTCAACCCGGCCAACTGCCGCCTGCTCGACAACCTGGAGGCGCTGGTCAGCGGCAGCGGCGACGGCAGCGCCTCGCTTCTGCTCCTCGGCTTCGAGTCGCACGACCATCCATGCGACGCGGCCCTGGCCCGTGCGGTGGAGATCTGCGCCGGCAGGGGTGGCGTCGCCCAGCCGAAGCGCGAGCGCGAGGGCGACGCCACCGCGACGTGGCGCAGCGCCTTCCTGCGCGCGCCCTACGTCCGCGACGCGCTGGTGTCGCTCGGCGTCGTCAGCGAGACCTTCGAGACCGCCGTGACCTGGGACGCCTTCGCCGCCTTCCACGAGCGCGTGCTGCACGCCGCGCGCGAGCACATCGCCAAGGGGATCGTCTCCTGTCGCGTCACCCACGTCTATCCCGACGGGCCGGCGCCGTACTACACGGTGATCGCCGCGGCCTCGCCCGGCTCGCAGCTGGCCGCCTGGTGCGACGTCAAGCAGGCGGTGTCGGATGCCATCCTCGACGCGGGCGGCACCATCACGCACCACCACGCCGTCGGGCGCGACCACCGCCCGTGGTACGACCGGCAGCGACCCGACCTGTTCGCCGAGGCGCTGCGCAGCGCCAAGCACACTCTCGACCCCGCCGGCGTCCTCAACCCCGGCGTGCTGGTCGACCCCTAGGACCGATGCCCGCAGTCCCCCTCCGCATCCTGCTCATCTCCGCCGGCGCGGTGCTCGGCGCCAACGCGCGCTACTGGCTCGGCGTGCTCTTCTCGCGCGTGGTGACGCCAGGCTTCCCCTGGGCGACGCTGACCATCAACGTCACCGGCAGCCTGCTGCTGGGCGGCTTCATCGGCTGGTCGGCGCGGCAGATGCCGCATCCCGGCTGGAGCCTGGTCGTCTCGGTGGGATTCTGCGGCGCGTACACCACCTTCTCGACCTTCGGGTACGAGCTGTTCTCCATGCTCCAGGACCGCGCGGTGGGCCAGGCCGTCGCCTACGTGGTGGCCAGCGTGCTGCTCGGCCTCGGCGCGGTGGCGCTCGGCTGGGCTGGCGGCCAGGCGCTCGGCGGCGCATGATGGCGGCGATGTCCTCGACGCCGACGGGCAAGCGCGTGCGCATCTACTGCGAGCAGAGCGATCGCACCGGCCACACCCCTCTGGCCACCGCGATCGTGCAGCTGCTGTGGCGGGAGCGCGCCTCCGGGGTGACCGTGTTCAACGCGGTCGAGGGCTTCGGTGCCCGCCACGTCATGCACTCGGCGCACCTCGTCGACCTCGGCGCCAACGCCCCGGTGCTCGTCGAGTGGCTGGAGCGGCCCGATCGTTTCGACCAGATCTGGCCGCAACTCGAGCCCCTCGTGCAGCAGGCGGTGGTCACCGTCGAGGACGTGACGATGCTGGTTCCCCCCCACGACGTGAGGTGAGTCCCATGGCGGTCAACCCCGAGCAGTACGACGAGCCCCAGGGCGTGGTGTGGGCACCCTGGCGGGTGCAGGTCCGCGACCGCATCGTGCGCGACGAGGAGGACCTGGCGCGCGCGGCGCAGGCGTCCCGCGAGGCGCACCCCACCGACAACGCGGTGGCCGCGCTGGCCCTGGCCAGCGCCCGCCGCCACGCACGGCTGGCCACCGCGAGCACGCGCATGTCGACCCGGGAGCACCTGGAGCGGCTGACCCTGGCGATGCTGACCGGGGCGCCCATCGAATCCGCCTGGCTGGCCATCCACCGCGCCGAGGAGGCGATGCTCCTGCTCATGGACGACGACGCGGTGCGCCGCGAGGTCGCCCAGCTGCGCCGCGCCTTCGACCAGCTCGGCATGGCCAAGGACGACCCGCGCTGCGTCACCTACACCGCGGTGCTCAGCACGGTGGCGGCGTCGAAGCCCGGCACGGTTGTCGCCGACAGCGACCGCAACGCCCTGCGCGAGATCCGCCAGCTGGTCGACGCGCGCTCCGACCAGGTGCACGCGCAGCGGCGCGCCCTGCGCAACATCCAGCTCGCCGTCGCGGGCATGTGCGGGGTGCTCGCCCTCTTCCTCGGCCTCGCCGACCACTTCTGGACCTCGGGCCTCAACCTGCAGCCCATCGCGCCCAACTCCGGCAGCGGCACGCCCGGCGTCGGCGAGGTGCTGCTCATCGCCGGGCTGGGCGGCCTCCTGTCCGCCATCGTTGCGCTGCGCAACCTCGATCCCTACGGCGGTCCCTTCGGGCTCAGCGTCGTGCAGGCGGTGCTCAAGGTGCCCGCCGGCGCCGTCACCGGCTACGTCGGCGTGCTGATCATGCAGCGCGGCTTGCTCGGCGTCGTCGGTCCGCAGGACGGCGCGCGCGTGCTCGGCTACGCCGCGCTGTTCGGCTTCGCCCAGCTGGCGGTGACCCGCCTCATCGACGACCGCGCCAACAAGGTGCTGGCCGAGACCAAGGCCGCCCAGGACCCGGCGACGACGCCCGGCGCCACGCCGGCTCCGAGCACTCCCTAGCCGCGCCCGCCGCGGGCGTCAGGCGCTGCGCTCCCCCAGCATGGCGGGCTGGCGGGAGCGGCGCAGCGACCAGGCCGGCTGGCGCGAGACGAACTCGTAGAGCGTCGCGGGCCGCCCGGGCACGCCCTTCACGCGCTCGCCCGTGGAGCGCACCAGGCCCGACTGCTCCAGCTCGCGCCGGAAGTTGGAGGCCTCGTAGCGCACCCCGCTGATCGCCTCGAAGAGGCGCCGCGCCTGGGGCATGGTGAACTTCTCCGGGAGCAGGCCGAGGGCGATGTTCGAGTACCAGAGCTTGCCGCGGAGGCGCTCGACCCCGTCGGCGACGATGCGCGCGTGGTCGAAGGCGAGCGGCAGGGGCAGCTCGTCGACGGGGAACCAGCGCGCCGCGGCGGAGTCGCGCAGCACCGCCGCGTCGATCAGCGCCAGGTAGGCGACCGAGGGGATCCAGCCGCGGGGGTCGCGCGCCGGCTCGGCGTAGGTCTGCAGCTGCTCCAGGTAGACGGCGCCGACACCGGTCTTCTCGGTGAGCTTGCGCTGCGCCGTCTCCTCCGCACGCTCCTCGGGGTTCATGAAGCCGCCGGGCAGCGCCCAGCGGCCCACCTGGGGCGGCGTGTCGCGCCGGGTGAGCAGGACGTGGAGGCGCCCGTGCAGCGGGGCGAGCACGACGGGATCGGCGGTCATCCCCGCGGGCGCGGCGAAGCCGGCGGAGTTGACCGCCACCACCTCCACCTGGTCCGGGTCACGCATGGCGGCAACCTAGCAGAGCGGCGCTCCCCGGGCCAGCGCCGCCGGGTCGCGCTGCCCAACCGCAGGCTGCAAGGTTTCGTGCAACCCGCGCGATGAACCGCCGCGCCGCGCGGGTCATGCTGGACCACGTCGTCCAGAACAGCGAGGACCGACCGATGCCCACGCGACCTCTCTCCTTCCCCTTCTCGGTGCGCCGCATCGTCGCCTGCGGCACCTGCGGCGGCCGCCGCCGCACCCTGGTCGACTCCGCACAGGGTCTGCACGCCCACTGCATGGGCTGCGGGACCGAGGTGGCGTTCCCGTTCGCGGTCGAGGACGCGGGGCACGCCGTCGGTCGCGCAGGCCAGGTCGTGGTGCACGGCTGACCTGGCCGGCAGGAGGAGGCGCCCCTCCTGCCACCTCTCCTCCGGCAACTCCCCCTCCAACCGCCCGGCCGTCCGCAGCTCTCCCGCGTGACGGCCGGGTCGGCCCCAAACCGTCGCCCATGTGAACAGACCGGGCGCCCGGTCCGCCGCTCGAACGCTGTGCTACGGTCGCGCCCATGAAGAAGCGCGTCCGGGATCCCGAGGGCAAGCGCATCGCGCTGCTCGACGCAGGCCTCCGTCTCGCCGACGAGAACGGCATGGCCAACATGAGTGTGAACGACGTCGCTGCCGCGGCCGGCGTGGGCAAGGGCAGCTTCTACGTGCACTTCGTCGACCGCTCCGCCTTCCTGCTGGAGCTGCATCGCGGCTTCCACGATGCGCTGGTCGAGGACGTCGAGGCCGCCGTCGACGGGATCAAGCCGGGGACGGCGCGCCTGGTCGCCGCCACCACCGCGTTCCTCGACGCCGCACTGCGGGAGCGCACGGTGCGCGCGCTCCTCCTCGACGCGCGCGCCGAGCCGAGCATCGCCGACGAGGTGGCGACGCGCACTGCGCGGGTCACCCGGCTCGTCGAGCAGGACCTGCGCGCCGAGGGCTGGCCGGACCCGGCGCCGACGGCCCGGCTCTACGTGGCCATGTGCACCGAGGCGGCGCTCAGCGAGCTGGCGCGGGGGCGGAGGGACAACACCCTGCGCAAGAGCCTGATGCGCTACGTCACCCGGGAGGGGCTGCCATCGGGGCGGGGGCGCCGCTGAGCGTCCGCGTTGCGGCCAGAGTCCGCCGGTACTCCGACGGTTGGTCCAAGAGCCGGCTTGCTCCGGCCGGCAGCCTAGAGGTGGTTCGCCACCGCCAGCCAGCGGTCGGTGCGGTGGAACTTCACCCCGCACTGCCCGCAGCGGAAGACCAGCCGGAGCGCGATCACCCCGACCACCTCGGCGCCCTCCTCGCCGCAGCCCGGGCAGCGGGCCCGGTGTCCCGAGTAGGCCTCGGGGACGGGCCGCATCGGCACCACCACCGGCTTGGGTCGCCGCCTCATACCGGTCTCTCCCACCGAACCATCGCCACCACCTCTCGACCGCTCTGCTCCGATCGCGGCGATCATCGCGGGCGCCCGGCGCCTCCGTCTGCGGGAGAAGGTCACCGGTCGGGTGTGACCAACGGCCCCGCCGGCGCGTTGTTTAACTGCACGAAGCCCCCGCCCGTCAGACTCGGGACCACGGGCGGTGCCCGCGCGCGCGTGTTTGAAGCGCGTCCCGATCGGTGACACTGAGAATCGTCCGCCCTCCCACCCCTTCCCGGCACCCCTTCCCTTCCTCACCATGGCTGTAGACCAGAGCACCCTCTGCCGCGACTGCGGCACCGACATCTCCTCGCAGCGCTCTGCCGCTGACGGGCTCTGCCCGAAGTGCGCCCGGCGCTCCCGCGGTGCCGCGCGCGCCCGCATCGCCGTCAGCACCGGCCCCGACGAGCTCGCCGCCGTCGCCGAGGCCCTGATCGTCCGCGGCAAGGAGCAGGGCTTCCTCGCCCCCGGCGAGGTGGTCGACGCCTTCGGCGAGATCGACGCCGAGCCCGACGACCTGGAGCGCATCTTCGACCTCTTCCGGGGCATGGGCATCGACATCTCCGACGGGGAGCGCGATTTCGAGACCGAGGCCGAGGAGGAGGACGAGGACGCCGCCGCCGCGGTGCCCACCAGCCTCGACGACCCCGTCCGCATGTACCTCACCGAGATCGGCCGGGTCTCGCTGCTCACCGCCCAGCAGGAGGTGGACCTCGCCCAGCGCATCGAGACGGGCGACATGGGCGCCAAGAACGCCCTCATCGAGGCCAACCTGCGCCTCGTGGTCAGCATCGCCAAGAAGTACGTGGGCCGTGGCATGAGCCTGCTCGACCTGATCCAGGAGGGCAACACCGGCCTGATCCGCGCCGTCGAGAAGTTCGACTGGCATCGCGGCTACAAGTTCTCCACCTACGCCACCTGGTGGATCCGCCAGGCGATCACCCGCGGCCTGGCCGACCAGGCGCGCACCATCCGCATCCCGGTGCACATGGTGGAGACCAGCAACAAGCTGGCCCGCGTCTCGCGGCTGCTCCTCCAGGAGCTGGGCCGCGAGCCGAGCGAGGAGGAGGTCGCCGAGGAGATGGGCGTGACCATCGCCAAGGTGCACGAGATCACCCGCCTGCCCCAGGACCCGCTCTCCCTGGAGACGCCGGTCGGCGAGGAGGAGGACTCGCGCCTCGGCGACTTCGTGGAGGACCGCGACGCCGAGGCCCCGGCCGAGGTGGCCTCCAAGGCGATGATGCGCACCGAGGTCGACGAGGTGCTGGAGACGCTGACCCCGCGGGAGCGCCGGGTGCTGCAGCTCCGCTTCGGGCTGGTCGACGGCCAGCAGCGCACCCTCGAGGAGGTGGGCAAGCGCTTCTCGGTGACCCGCGAGCGCATCCGCCAGATCGAAGCCCGGGCGCTGCGCAAGCTGCGCCATCCCTCGCGGCGCGGCTCTCTCTCAGGGCTGCTGGGGTAGACGGCATCGCCGCCGCGACGGACACCAGGGGTGGGAGGCGCTGGCCGTCGCGCGCGCTGATGGTGGTGGGAGGACTGCTCATCGCGGGGGGCATCGCGGTCATCGCCGTGCCGGTGATCAGCACCTGGGTGCGCGGCAACGCCGACGACCAGGCGCTGCGCGACTGGAACAGCGGCGGCGCGGCGGCGCTCACCGGGGCCGCACCACACGACCCCGATGCCATCGCCGGCACCTCCACCGCGCCGACGGCGGCGCCGAGCGCCTGCAAGCCCAACGCGGCCCCCGCCCAGGACTACGCCCTGGTCGGCTTCCCCAGCCTGCCCCAGTACGGCTACACCGGAGTCGCGGGCAACGGTGACTGGAACATGCTGCACGAGCGCTCGATGGTCCACTACACCACCAGCGCGGCGCCGGGCCAGCAGGGCAACGTCATCATCGCCTTCCACCGCGAGCCCCACTACGAGCACATCGACCAGCTCAAGGTCGGCGACCTGGTGACGGTGCAGGACCGCTCCTGCACCACCTACACCTACCGCATCACCCAGACCTGGACGCTGTCGCCCAACCACGTGACCCAGCTCGTCTCCACCACGGGCCACGACATCACGCTGATCACCTGCACGCCCTGGTGGCGGGACTACGACCGGATCGTCTGGAGGGGCACCCTGGTCCCGTAGGGACGGGGAGATCCGGCGCCGGAGCGGGGGGCCGAGGGTTGCGTCCAGCACGCCCGAGCGTGTTATATGTCATCAACGCTATCAAGAAATCGGCAAGCGTTGTTGATGATTGACGCAATTGCTTCCACCAGAGCACTCCCCTGGCCCGGCTCGGTCCCGCGGCGGCGGACCCGCCTGCTCGCCCCCGGCACCCCCGCCCGAGCGGCCGCCCGGCACGGCCTCCGCGGGGCGCTGCAGACGCTGGTCCTCTCGGCCGCGCTGATGGCCGCCGCCGGCACGGTCGGCGCCTCACGCGGGCCCGTCGAGCTCAACGAGCCCGCCCACGCGGCCTCGGGGACCGCCGCCGTGCTGCTCGCGCCGAGCGCGCCGACCGGCGCGGGAGTCGCAGGAAAGGTGACATCGCGGTAGTCTTCTCTTGCAGGGGCTGGGAGGGTTGATCCGATGAACGCAATCGACGCCGAGCTGCGCGTGTCGCTGCTCGAAGGCCTGCCGCCGCGGGTGCAGGGCATGGCGGAGGCCATCGTGGTCGAGTGGGAGGCGGCGGTCGCCGCCGTTCCCGAGCTGGAGCGCCTCGCCGTCGAGGACGTCCTGGCGATGTCGGCGCTGCCCGCCGTGGAGCGCGAGGACGCGCTGCGCCGGCGCTGGAGCCGGCTCCACGACGTGCCCCGCGTCGACCTGCCTGGCCGCCCGCAGCGGCACGCGGCCGGCGGCCGCACCATCGCCGCCCGCTAGGGGCAGGCGTCGTCGATCCCGGGGCCGTCGAGGATGGGCTTGCTCATCCCCGCCAGCTCCTGGGTGCTGCGCAGCATGCGACCGAGGATCTGCGCGCCCTCGCCGGTGGCGGGGTCGAGCGGCCGCGGCTGGACGTCGGCGTTGATGCGCACCGGGACGTACTGCACACCGACGAGACGGGTGCCGGCGAACCAGTACTTGCCGATCACCCCCTCCTGGGTGCCGACGCTCCAGTTCTGGTCGAAGATGAAGTTGCCGTGCGCGTAAGTGATGAGGTGTCCCTTGTACATCTCGCTGCCCTGCACGCAGTGGGGATGGTTGCCGATGACGATGTCGGCGCCGTCGTCGACGGCGAGCCGTCCCACCACCTTGGGGTCGTCGGGGGCGATCCCGGCCGCGGAGAACGGGTAGGTCTCGTACTCGCGTCCCCAGTGGAACTGCACCACCACGACGTCGGCCTCGCTGCGCGCCTTGGTGATGAGCGACTGCAGCTGTGCCGGGTCGAGCTTGCTGCCCACCAGGTTCATGCCCACGAAGGCGAAGCGCAGCCCGCGCACGTCCATCACCGCGATGCGGCTGAAGCCGCTCACCATCATGCCGTGCGACTGCACCACCGACACCGTCTGGTCGAGGCCCGACTGGCCCTCGTTGGTGCTGTGGTTGTTGGCCACGTTGACGACGTCGACGCCGGCGCCCTGCATGGCGGCGGCGAAGCGGGCGTCGGCGCAGAAGGTGAAGCCGGTGACGACGTCGGGGCACGAGGGCAGCAGCGGCGACTCGAGGTTGACGAAGGTGACGTCACCGGACTGCAGGATGTCCTTGGTGGCCGCCAGCGGATAGGTCCAGTCGCCGCGGACGCGGATGAGGTGCCCGGTCTCGCGCGCCGGGATGACGTCGCCGGTGACCACCAGCAGGCGCAGCTGCGACGGATCGACGCCGCTCAGGTTGGGCGGCGCGCCGCTGTAGATGGAGAGGGGGACGACGTCGGGCAGCGGCGTCGGAGTTGCAGTCGGGGTTGGCGACAACGTGCCGGCCGTGGTGGAGCCGGTCGCCGGCGGCGAGGTGGCCGTGGGCGAGGTGCCCGAGGAGCAGGCGCTGAACAGCACGGCCAGCGCACAGAGGGGCGCGCCGCGACGCAGGCGAGGCCTCAAACGGCGACGGCGGCGGAGCGGCCGAGCACGTTGCCCTCGGGCTCGTCCGGCGGGTCGAGCCGCAGCGGCGGCCCCAGCCAGTACCCCTGCCCAAGCGACACGCCCATGGCCTCCATCCGCGCCGCCTCCTCGGCGGTCTGCACACCTTCGGCGACCACCGTGGAGGACGCCGACCTGCCGAAGGCGACCACCGCGTTGATGGCGGCGCGCGCCCCCGGATGGTCCGCGGACGATACCAGGCTGCGGGCGATCTTGATGTAGTCGGGTGCGCCGGCGGCGAGCATGTCGAGGGTGGAATGGCCCTCGCCGACGTCGTCGATGGAGAAGCGGAAGCCGTGGGCGCGGTAGGCGGCCATCACCGCGCGGAGGCGGTCGAGGTCGTGCACCGCCTCGCGCTCGCTCAGCTCCAGGACCATGTCGCCCGGCGAGATGCCCGTCCAGCGCAGCAGGAGGAGCATCTGGTCGACGTCGTGGAGGGGGTCGATGAGCGCCCAGACGCCGACGTTGAGGAAGAGCGGCACGCCGCCGCTCAGCTCGCCGGCGCGGCGCACCGCGGCGCGCCGGCAGGCCCAGTCGAGGTCGCGGTGCAGGCCGGCGTCGCGGGCGGCGGCGAAGAGGCCCTCGACGTCGGCGTCGGCGGGGAAGCCGCGCGGGCGCGCCAGCGCCTCGTAGCCGACCAGGTGGCGGTCGGCGAGGCGGACGATGGGCTGGTAGACCGTCTCGATGCGCCCCTCCTCGAAGAGCTGGGGCACCAGCTCGTCCCAGGTGTGGCGGCGCTCCCCCAGCCGTGCCTGCACGGCCAGGGTCTCGACGCGGTCGCGCCCCCAGCGCTTGGCCAGGTGCAGTGCCTCGATGGCGGCGTCCCAGGCGGCGCGGGGATCGCCGTCGGCGGCGACCGAGCCGAGCCCGATGCTGATCCGCGGCAGCCACTCGGTCACCGGCGCCTCGTGCGCCGAGCGGCGCAGCTCCTCGGCCACCGCCACGGCGGTGCCCGACTCGAAGCCGGGCAGCAGCACGGCGAACTCGTCGCCACCGGTGCGGGCCAGGGTGCGGAGGTCGCCGAGGCGCCGGCGCAGCGTGGTGGCGATGGCCTGCAGCAGGGCGTCGCCGGCCTCGTGCCCGCCCGCGTCGTTGACGTCCTTGAGATGGTCGACGTCGATGGCCAGCACGCTCACCGTCTGGCCGCGAGTTTCGGCCAGGATGCGCTCGAACTCGGAGCGCCGCAGCAGCCCGGTGAGCGGGTCGGTGACGGCGGCCTCGGTGAGGCGCCGGTAGCGCACCGCGTTGGCGATGGCCAGGTTGGCCAGGTGGCTGATGCCGTCGAGCAGCCGCATCTGCGCCGGGTCGAAGCCGCGCGGGTCGGGCGAGGCGGCGCAGAGCACGGCGTCGAAGCCGGTGGCCGGCTGCAGCCGCACCATGGCCAGGCTGCGCAGCGGCGCCAGCGGGTCGGTGACCGGCGGCCCGCCCTCGGGCGGCTCGGGAAGCACCTCGGCATGGGTCTGTCCCGCCTCGGCGTCGGGGCCGCCCAGCCAGTCGGCCACCGCCGACAGCACCGGCGCGGTGTCGACGCGCGCGTCGACGTCGTGCACCGCCGCGCTGCGCACCACGCCGCCCTCGACGTCGAGCACCGCCGCGTAGGGCGCGTGGAGCAGGCGCGCCGCGTGGTCGGCCACCGCGCGCAGGACCACGTCGAGCCCCAGCGAGGCGTTGAGCGACTCCGCGGCCTCCTGCAGGCTGGTCAGCTCGCGGACGCGGCGGCTGAGCACCTCGTCGGCGAGCTTCAGCGGGTTGGCCTGGGCGATCGAGTCGGCGACCGAGGCGGCTACCTTCTGCAGCACGCCGAGGTCGAGCTGGTCGAAGGCGCGCGGGCGGGTGCAGCCCATCTCCAGCACGCCGATGACCCCGCCGGCCAGCACCACCGGGACGGCGATCAGGCTGCGCGTCAGCGAGTTGCTCCCGACCGACCGGTTGGTCAGCGTGACCCCGGCCGGGGGCGCGTCGAGGTCGTCGACGATCACCGGGGTGGCCTCGGCGGCCACCCTGCCCACCACCCCCTGCCCCACCGGCAGGCGCAGGTCGCGCACCTCCGCGTCGACGAAGCCGCGATGGGCCCCGAAGTAGAGCTCGTTGCGCTCGTTGATCAGGAAGATGGCGCCGCCGCGCAATCCTGGGCGGTCCATGGCCCGGATCATCAGGTCGAGCACCTGGCCCAGGTTGTCCTGCACCCCCATGCGGGTGACCTGCCCGGGCAGCGCGGCCATTCGACGGCGGCTGGCGGCGCGGCTCAGCACGCCGGGACGGAGCAGGAGGAACGCCGCGCCGAGCACGAGGATCGCGCCCACGACGGTGGCGACGAGGACCACTGCTCCACCCCTCTCACGGAAATCTCGACTGCGCAGCGAGTCTACGACGGGACTGGCGTTTGCGCCGCTCTTTCGGGCCGCAGCGGCGCCCCGGCGAGCTTCAGCTCGCCGAGGAGGCGGCAGGCCGGGGGAGGATCTGCCTCCCCCGCGTGGGCGCGCGTCTCAGCGCGCCGATGACAGCGCCCTGCCCAGGCAGTGCAGGTCCCGGTAGGTGTCGACCGAGCGGTCGAGGGCGACGTACATCGGCGCCGCCGCCACCAGCTCCTCGCGGCTGCGCAGCCCCCGGTCGAGCAGCGCCAGGTCGAGCCGCTCGGGAGCGCTCCACCGCTGCGCCGCCCAGGCCACGATCTGCTCCGCGTCGGAGCAGTCGGCGGCCAGCGCCGGGTCGGCCGCCTGGACGTCGCGCCAGCGCTGCAGCGCCTCGGCGACCCCCTCCCGGGCGACGCGGGCCACGCCGCGCACCTTCAGCTCCTGGAGCAGCGGCCCGCGCCAGTCGACGCCCGGCGCGCAGAGGAAGCTGCGCGCGGCGAGACGGGCGATGCGCTCGTCCGCTCCCAGGCTCTCCAGCTCCCCCGCCGACAGCCAGGCCCGCTCCCAGCCACGCGCCGCGCGCGTGGCCACGAACCCGCGGCGGCGGGCGTGTTCGGCGACCACGCCGGCAAGGGCCGACTCGGTCCCCGCCTCGTCGCCGGGGTGCACGCCGCGAGACGACAGGAACTCACGCACCGCGGCCTCCCGGCGAAGATGGGCGAGCAGCTCCTCGCGCCGCAGCCCGCGCTCGGTGAGCCAGAGCACCAGCGACCCGGGGTCGAGCCGCCGCTCGTCGGCGAACTCGCGGACCATCGCCTGCCCCTCGCGCTCGGCGGGACGGGCCGGGGGCAGCGCCGCGGCGGCCAGGGTGCGCAGGGCGACGCGCCGCTGCAGGGCCGGATAGTCGACGCCCAGCAGGCGGCAGAAGGTGAGCACCGCCAGGCCGGAGACGAACCCCGCGCCGTGCTCGACGCTGCCGGAGCGCTCCACCGCCCAGCGCTGCGCGTACGCCGTGGTTCCCGGCCGGACCAGGCGCCCCGACCGCGGGCGCGGCGGCGCGCCGCTGCGGCGCCGCACTGCCTGCAGGCAGCCGAGCGCGTCGATGCGGGTGAGCCGCACGGTGCCCGCGCCGGCGAGCTGCTCGACCCGCCACGCCATCTCGGCGTCGAGGCCGCCCTCGACGGCGCGGCCGAGGATCTCCTCCCAGCGCCGCTGCCGGTGCGGCAGGGCGCGGGCCACGGCGACCAGCCGGTCGGCGGTCTCGGGGTCGATCAGCCCGCGGCGGCAGGCGCTGCGGCAGGTGGCGCGCACGTCGACGAGGGCGACGCCGCGGGCCGACCAGCGGCCGTCGGGACCGTCGTGCTCGACGGCGACCTCGTCGTCGGCGCCGAGAACGCCGCGGATGGCCAGGCGGGCGACCCGCCCGTAGGCGCGCATCCCCGCGGTGTGCAGCTCGGCGGCGCGGAGCGCGCCCAGGGCGCCGGCGCCCCAGACCTCCACCCCGGCGTCGAGCAGCCCGAGGATCTCCTTGTGACGGACCGCCCGGCCGCGGTCCATCAGGCCGTCGATGAGCACCACGGTGTCACCGGGCACGGCGGGCAGCCCGACCAGGTCGCCGGCGGCGACGGGGGGGTGGAGCACCGCCTCGGGCAGCACCCCGCGGACGTCGCCGCCGGTCAGCGTCGGCCCGCTGAAGACGTGGATGCGGGCGGGCATCAGGCGATGCCCGTGCCGACCAGGCCGGGCACGATCACCCGCGCCACGGGCAGGCCGACGTCGGCGCGGGAGAGGTCGACGACCAGCACCGGCCCCGCTCCGCTGCGCCGCACCCGGTCCGCCACCTCGGCGACGTCGCCGGCGAAGGTCGAGCTGACCACGGTGGGGACGTCGCGCCAGGCGCGCACCGCGGGGGCGTCCTGCAGCCCGGGCATGCACGCGGCGTCGGGATCGAGGGGCAGGTCGTCCCGGGCGCCGGTGATGCGGGCCAGGCGCTCGCGTGCCGCGGCGCAGAGCGCGCGGCAGAGGGCGACCTCGCGGTCGAGGTGGCACGCGGCGGCGCGCACCGGCGGCATGTCCGGGGCCAGCAGGGTCACCTCGAACGCGGCCACCTCGGTGGGCCCGGTGACGTCGTGGATCACGGTGCGCAGGCCCGCGGCGGCGAGGCGGTCGAGCATGTGCCGGGCGTCGTCGGCGTCGACGCTGGCGGCGTCGAGGCGTGGGGCGGCGCCGGCGGCGTGGGCGCGGGCGACGCAGTCCCGTCCGACCACCTCCAGGAGGCCGTGCAGGACCGCCTCGGCGTGGGTGTTGCCGGCGGCCAGGCCGTCGCGGCTCTGCAGGAACACGGGCGGCGCCCACTCCTCGCGGACGCGCAGGTCGTGCTCGACGAGGGCGCGCGGCACCAGGGTGGTGCGGCCGGTGGCGAGGACGGTGGCGGCCACCCAGTCGAGCACCATGCCGTCGTTGAGCAGGTTGGGCGCGTGCAGCGCCAGGCCGTCCGGGTTGTAGCCAAGGCTGGCACGAACTTCGCCGAGCGAGGCCCAGCGCGGCGGCTGCGGGAGCTGTTCGGCGTGCCACAGCTCCAGCGCGGCCATGGCGGCGCCGACCCGGGCCAGCTGTGGCGTCACCCCGGCGGCGACGGTCACCGCCAGGCTCTGCGACTGCGGGCGCACCGCCTGCGCGCAGGGGATGCCGACGTCGTCGAGGCGGGTGACGTCGGCGACGCGGGTGATGCCGGCGTGGCGCAGCAGCGGGGCGAGGCGTGACCAGGTGTCGTCGGGAGCGCAGGCGCGATGGGTGGCGCGGAACCAGGCCTTCGAGCCGGTCCGTGCCGGTACCGCCAGCGCCGTCATGGTCAACCCCCTCTGCACCCCTGGCGCGGTGCGGTGCACGGCGAACCCGGCCCTGCCTCCACGCGCATGTGCACAGTGTCGCAACACCCGGCTGGCAATCCAATGGCGCCAGGTAGCAGCGTCCCGACGGCTGGATGAAGGGCTGTTAAGCGGCGCGCCGGAGCCCGCCGCGCCCTACGCGACCGCGCGTTTGCCGGGCTGGAAGTACAGCTCTTCGCGGACGTCCTTGTGGTCGTACCCGCGGCGGCGCATGATGCCCCGCACGGTGGCGATCATCTCCGGGTGCCCGCAGAGATAGGCGACGGAGTTCTGCGGCGTCGCACCGGAGGCGTCGGCGTGCTTGCGCACCACGTCCTCGGCGCGGCCCAGCTCGCCCGTCCACTCCGGGTCCTCCCAGGGGCGGGACACGCTGGGCACGTAGGTGAGCCAGGGCAGCTCGGCGTCCAGGGAGAGCAGCTCGTCGAGGTAGCTCAGCTCCTCGGAGCGGCTGCCCGCCTGGATGAGCAGCACCTGCGGCGCGCGCATCGTGGCGTCGGCGGCGAGCAGGCGCTTGGTGGTGCGCACCATGCTGACGTACGGCGCCACCCCGGTGACGGTGGAGACCAGCAGGTGATGGGTGCGCTCCTCCCGCCTGTCGAGGACGAACAGTCCCTTGGCGCGCTTGCGCATCATGATCTCGTCGCCGACACCCTTCTCGTAGAGGAGTGGTGTCAGCGCACCCTCGGGGACCAGCTCGAAGAAGAACTCGATGGTCTCCTCCTCGGGGTCGGAGACGATCGAGTAGGCCCGCTCCACCAGCTTCGCGCCCTGGGGCACGCCGAGGGTGGCGTACTGCCCGGGGCTGAAGGGGAAGGGCTCCTCGTGGCGGACGCGGATCGACCACAGGTCCGGAGTGTGGTCACGCCTCTCGACGACGACGACGGAGGTGTGCTTTCCCTCGGCTGGCATCGAGCCGACATTCTGGCACGGGACATGCCGGTGCAACCGGCGCGCTGCCGAGAGGCGGTCGCCGCAACAGTGTGCGGCGGCCGCCCCGTTGGGTCAGGTCGGCAGGATGCGCCGCTTGAAGCTGGCGTTGGTCACATCCGCGAACGACGCGTACATCGCCGCCACGGCGGTGGCGATGCCCAGGTAGCCGCCGATGTGGTTCCAGGTTTCGCTGCCGCCCCAGGCGCCGATGCAGAGCCCGAAGAAGGTCAGCGTCAGGAGTGCGAAGACGGCCTGCACCGCACGCGCCCCCGCCAGCGAGGCGATGAACATGTACGCGGTGAACAGGCCCCAGCCGAAGAGGTAGAGGCCGGTGATCTGTCCCGCCTCACCGGCGCCGCCGTCCTTGATCACGCTCGGCAGGAACTGGGTGACCAGCAGCCAGAAGCTGATCCAGAACGCGCCGTAGGACGTGAACGCGGTGGCGGCGAAGGTGTTGCCGCGGCGGAAGGCCCACATGCCGGCGAGAAGCTGTGCCGAGCCGCCGAAGGCGACGGCCATGGCCAGCACGGCCGGGGTGGCCGCGGCGCCGATCCATCCCGCGTTGACCGCGGAGAGCATCAGCGTGGTGAAGCCGAAGGCTGCCAGGCCCAGCGGAGCGGGGTCCGCGATCAGCCCGGCGGCGGATACCGATGACGGGGCCTGTCCCTCCGCGCTGGGCTGGACGGGAACCGTACCCTGGGTTTGCGAGGTTGCCATGGTTGCCATGGGTGACGTGCTGCCTCCCAATGCAGTGGATGGGTGCTGTCGAACGGAAGCTCAACCTCCCTTCCGATGGAACCTGCGTCCGTCTGCACGCGGGCGTAGGGGATTCACTGTTCCTTCGATTCCTCCTCCTTGGCGCGCTGCTGCAGCTCCGAGACGATGCTCGGGTCGGCGAGGGTGGTGGTGTCGCCGAGCTGTCGCTGCTCGGCGATGTCGCGCAGCAGGCGGCGCATGATCTTGCCGCTGCGCGTCTTGGGGAGGTCCGGGGTGAAGCCGATCGACTTGGGCATGGCGATCTTGCCGATCAGCTTGGCGACGTGCTCGCGCAGCTCGGCGATCAGCTCGGTCGACTCGTCGTAGCCGCCGCGCAGGGTGACGAACGCGGCGATGGCCTGCCCCGTGTCCGGGTCGGACTTGGCCACAACCGCCGCCTCGGCGACCGCCGGATGGTCGACCAGCGCCGACTCCACCTCGGTGGTGCTGATGCGGTGCCCGGCCACGTTCATGACGTCGTCGACGCGGCCCATGAACCAGAAGTAGCCGTCCTCGTCGATGCGGGCGCCGTCGCCGGCGAAGTACTTGTCGCCGTACTTGGTCCAGTAGGTCTGCTTGTAGCGCTCGTCGTCGCCCCAGATGCCGCGCAGCATGCCCGGCCAGGGGCGCTTGAGGACGACGTAGCCGCCACCGCCGAGGGGCACGTCGTTGCCCTGCTCGTCGACCACCCCCGCGCTGACGCCCGGCAGCGGCTTGGTCGCCGATCCCGGCTTGGTGGTGGTGACGCCCGGCAGGGGCGAGATCATGATGCCGCCCGTCTCCGTCTGCCACCAGGTGTCGACCACCGGGGTGCGGCCGCCGCCGATGTTCTCGCGGTACCACATCCAGGCCTCGGGGTTGATCGGCTCGCCGACGGTGCCGAGGACGCGCAGCGACGAGAGATCGTGCTGCTGGGGATGCTCCGCGCCCCACTTCATGAAGGTGCGGATGGCGGTGGGTGCGCAGTACAGGACGGTGACGCCGTACTTCTCCACGATCGACCACCAGCGATCGCGACCCGGGTAGTCGGGCGTGCCCTCGTACATCACGCTGGTGACGCCGTTGCCGAGCGGGCCGTAGACGATGTACGAGTGGCCGGTGACCCAGCCGATGTCGGCGGCGCACCAGTACACCGTGTCGGGCTGGATGTCGAACACGTAGTCGTGGGTGAACATGGTGTAGAGGTGGTAGCCGGCGGTGGTGTGCTTGATGCCCTTGGGCTTGGCGGTGGTGCCGCTGGTGTAGAGGGTGAACAGGAGGTCCTCGGACTCCATGTGCTCGGGCTCGCACGTCGCCGGCTGGTCCTCGATGAGCTCGTGGTACCAGTGGTCACGCCCCGCCCTCATCTCGATGGGGCCGCCGGTGCGGCGCACCACCACGACGCTCTCGATGCTCGGCGACTGGGCCACGGCCTCGTCGGTGCTGGCCTTGAGGGGGACGCGGTTGCCGCGGCGCCAGCCCTCGTCTGCGGTGATGATGGCCTTCGCCCCGGCGTCGTTCATGCGGTCACGCACGGCGTCGGCGCTGAAGCCGCCGAAGACCACCGAGTGCGGCGCACCGATGCGCGCGCAGGCCAGCATGGCGACGGGGAGCTCGGGGATCATCGGCAGGTAGATGCCCACCCGGTCGCCGCGCTGGATGCCCAGCGACTTCAGCGCGTTGGCGAACTTGCAGACCTCCTCCAGCAGCTCCCGGTAGGTGACCGTCCGGGTGTCGCCGGGCTCGCCCTCCCAGTGGTAGGCGACCTTCGCTCCGTGGCCCGCCTCGACGTGGCGGTCGAGGCAGTTGTAGGAGACGTTGGTCTGGCCGCCCGTGAACCATTTCGCGAACGGCAGATCCCACTCGAGAACCTTGTCGAACGGTTTGAACCAGGTGATGTACTTCTCCGCCTGGCGCTTCCAGAAGGCCTCGACGTCGGCCTCCGCTTCGCGGTGGAGGCTGTCGTCGGTGACCCTGGCCCCGCTGCGGAACTCCTCCGACGGCGGGAAGGCCCGGTTCTCCGCCAGCAGGGTGTCGATGGTCTTTGCCTGCACGGCCACAGGTGAACCTCCGAGCTCCGTGATGCTGCCTGGCGTCCATGATGTGCCGGTCGTTCGGCAAAGACAAGAATCCGAACCTGAAGGGCTTGGTTTCGCGCCCGGCCGCCCGATCCGCCAGAATCACCGGCTCCGTGCGTTCAATCCACGTGACCGGAATCCCCCAGCCCTGCACGCGGTACTGCGCCTGCGGGCGCTGCTACAGCCCCCGCTCGATCGTGGGCGACTGGCTCCGCCACCACGCCGGTGCCGGGGCGCGCTGGCTTCGCCGCAGCGTGCTGCGCCGGCCCGCCCGCTTCCGCCGGCTCCCCGGCGGCGGGGTCGCCGTGCCCGACTGGGTCGTCGAGCTGCTCGGCCAGGGTCAGTCCGGCGGCACCTGGTAGGACGTGGCCAGGTAGTCGTCGAGCATCCGGGAGGCGGTGAAGCACTCCACGGCGGTGCGCAGGGAGGCGCGCACCCGGGCCACCCAGCGCAGCGGCACCCCGTCGGCGTCGCGCTCGTGGAAGTCCGGCACCACCTCCGTCTCCAGGATGTCGTAGAGCTGGGTGGCGTCGTGGGCGTCCTGGTCGGCGGAGCTGGCGTTGGGCGGGGTGCCGATGCCCCAGCCGTTCTCCCCGTTCCATGCCTCCTCCCACCAGCCGTCGAGCACGCTGAGGTTGAGGCCGCCGTTCAGGGCCGACTTCATCCCGCTGGTGCCGCTGGCCTCGAGCGGCGGCCGGGGCACGTTGACCCAGACGTCGCAGCCGGCCACCAGGCGCCGGGCCATGGCCAGGTCGTAGTCCTCGAGGAAGGCCACCCGCCCGGCCACGAAGGGAGCCTCCTTGAGCTCGAAGAGCTGCTGGACGATGCGCTTGCCGTCGACGTCGGCGGGATGGGCCTTGCCCGCCAGCACGATCTGCACCGGCCGCGCGCCGGCGATCAGTGCCAGGGCGCGGGCGGCGTCGTGGACGATGAGGTGGAGGCGCTTGTAGGTGGCCAGGCGGCGGGCGAAGCCGAGGGTGAGCACGCGCGGGTCGAAGCTCAGCGCGGCGGCCTGGACGTAGTCGGTGCGCTCCCCGCGGGCGAGGCGGTCGGCGACGCTGCGGTCGCGGACGTAGTCGACCAGCCGGGCACGGAGCTCGTTCCGCACCGCCCACAGCTCCCGGGCCGGGATGGCCTCGATGCCCGCGCCCACCTCCGGGTCGCCCGAGCGGTGCCACCAGTCGGCGCCGAGGTGGCGGTCGAGCAGGGCGCGCATCGGCGGGGCCATCCAGGTGGGCAGGTGCACCCCGTTGGTGACGTGGCGGATGGGCACGCCCTCGACGTCGCTGCCGGGGAAGAGCTCCTTCCACATCGCGCGGGACACGACGCCGTGGCGCCGGCTCACCGCGTTGCTGGCCCGGCTGAGGCGGATGCCCAGGGGGGTGAGGCCGAGGCCCTCGTTCTCGTCGTCGGGATGGACGCGGCCGAGGCGGAGCACGGCGTCCTCCTCGCCGCCGAGGCGCAGCGGCAGGTCGCCGAGCACGCCGGTCAGCTCGCCGAGGTTGTACGCCTCGTTCCCCGCCGCCACCGGCGTGTGGGTGGTGAAGACCGTGCGGCGCCGGGCGGCGCCGAGCGCCTCGTCGAGCGCCGCGCCGGCGGCCACCGCCTCGCGGGCCAGCTCCACCGGGGCGAAGGCGGCGTGGCCCTCGTTGAGGTGGACCACGCTCGGGTCGACCCCCAGCGCCCGGAGCGCGAGGACGCCGCCGACGCCGAGCACCGCGTACTGGGCGAGGCGGGTCTCCCGGTCGGCGACGTAGAGGCGGGCGGTGATCCAGCGGTCGATGCGGGAGTTGTCGGGGTGGTCGGTGTCGAGGAGGTAGAGCGGCACCCGACCGACGTCGACCCGCCACATCTGCACCAGAACGTCGTGGCCCCGGATGGGCACGGTGACGGTGAGCGGGCGCCCCTCGGCGTTGCTGACCAACGCAGCGGGGAGTCGCTCCGGGTCGAGGTCGAGCCAGTGCTCGTGCTGCCAGCCGCTCTGGTCGATGCGCTGCCGGAAGTAGCTCTGCCGGTAGAGCAGGCCGACCCCGACCATGGGCAGGGCGTGGTCCGACGCCTCCTTGAGCATGTCGCCGGCGAGCACGCCGAGGCCGCCGGAGTAGATGGCCAGGCTCGGATGGATGCCGTACTCGGCGCAGAGGAAGGCGACGGGGCGGTCCGGCCGGACCGGGGCGGGCAGCGGCGGCCGGCTGAGGTCGGCGTCGAGCTCGGCGGCCAGCTCCTGCCAGCGGGAGTCCTGGGCGGCCCGCTCCAGCGCGGGCAGGGACGCCTCCTGGAGGAGGCGGACCGGGTTGTCGGCGGCGGTCTCCCAGCGGTGCGGGTCGATCGAGCGGAAGGCGGCGTCGCCGCCGACCATCCAGGACCAGCGGTAGTTGTAGGCGAGGCGGGCTGCGGGGGCGAGCCCCTCGGGGAGGCGGGCGGCGAGGTCGGCCACCGCGCGGGCGATGTCGGACGAACCGTCGAAGCTCACGGCGCCCCACGGTAACGCCGCCGGCCCTGCTCGCGCGAGCGCCTCGGCTGCGCGCGGCTGCAACCCGTGCCATCATGGCCGGCCGCATGCCCGACACCCTCCGGTCGCTCTGGCGGCACCCCGACTTCCTCAAGCTCTGGGCAGGACAGTCGATCTCCCAGCTCGGCAGCCAGGTCAGCCTGCTGGCCATCCCGCTGACGGCGGTGGTGACCCTCGGCGCCAACGCCTTCCAGGCGGGCCTGCTGGGAACGTTCGAGTTCCTCCCCTTCCTCCTCGTCGGTCTGCCAGCCGGCGTGTGGGTGGACCGCATGGCGCGGCGGCCGGTGCTGATCCTCGCCGACGTGGGCCGCTGCATCGCGCTGGCCACCATCCCCGTCGCCGCCGGCTTGCACGGGCTGCACATGGCGCAGCTCTACGCGGTGTCCTTCGTCGTCGGCGTGCTCACGGTGTTCTTCGACGTCGCCTACCAGTCGTACCTGCCCTCGCTGGTGGAGCGCGAGCAGCTCGTCGACGGCAACGGGAAGCTGGAGTTCTCTCGCGCCACGGCGCAGATCGTCGGGCCGGGCCTGGGCGGCGCGCTCGTCGGCCTGGTGACCGCGCCGGTCGCGGTCGCGGCCGATGCGGCGTCGTACGTCGCCTCGGTGTTCTCGCTGCTGTTGATCCGCAGACCGGAGGAGGTGGAGCCGCGCGAGTCGCGGCGCGGGATGCGCGCCGAGCTGGGCGAGGGCCTGCGCTACGTCTGGCGGCACCCGCTGCTGCGTCCCATCGCCATGTGCACCGGGATCGGCAACTTCTTCGGCAACATGGCCATGGCGGTGCTCATCCTCTTCGCGGTGCGCGAGCTGGGCATGAGCCCTGCCCTGATCGGTCTCGCCTTCAGCGTCGGCAGCATCGGCGCGCCGATCGGAGCCGCCCTGTCGGGACGCATCGCCGCGCGCATCGGAGCGGGGCACACCATCATCCTCGCCGCCGTGATGTTCGCGGTGAACTGGATGTTCCCGCCGCTGGCGACGCACGGAACCGCGCTGGTCATGCTGATCGTGGCCGGTCTGCTCGGCTCCACCTTCGGCGTCATGTACAACATCACCCAGGTCAGCCTGCGGCAGGCGATCGCGCCGCGACGCATCCAGGGACGCATGAACGCGACGATGCGATTCCTCGTCTGGGGCACGATCCCGCTGGGGACGTTCACCGGCGGCGTGCTGGGGTCGACGCTGGGGTTGCGCACGGCGCTGTGGGTCGGCGCCGGGGGGCAGTTCCTCGCCCTCATCCCACCGCTGCTGTCCCCCGTGCCGCGGGTGCGCAGCATCGCGGCCGCTGTCGAGGAGTACGCGGGTCTCTCGGCGCGCTCAGACGCGCGCCAAACGGGGGAAGCAGATCTTCCCCCGGCCCCCTTCTCGGCGGGCTGAAGCCCGCCGGGGCTTCGCTCCTAGCCCGCTCCGCGCTTGCGCTCCTTGATGCGGGCGTCGGCGCTGAGGATGCGCTTGCGCAGGCGCAGCGAGGGCGGGGTGACCTCGACCAGCTCGTCGTCCTCGATGAAGTCGAGGGACTCCTCCAGCGACATGCGGCGCGGGGGGACGAGCTTGACGGTCTGGTCCTCGGTGGAGGATCGGATGTTGGTCTTCTGCTTCTGCTTGGTGACGTTGACGGCGAGGTCGCCTGGACGGCGGTTGAGCCCGACGATCATGCCCTCGTAGACCGGCGTTCCAGGACCGACGAACGGCTGCCCCCGCTCCTGCAGACCGAGCAGTCCATAGGCGACGGCGACGCCGTCCTG
>Ga0070741_10001082_pt1 | contig 87337 bp, 84 predicted proteins | sample Coa_R1_4_FD_66440 | JGI IMG/M metagenome (GOLD analysis project Ga0070741, IMG submission 66440) | Surface soil microbial communities from Centralia Pennsylvania, which are recovering from an underground coalmine fire - Coalmine... | ecosystem: Environmental > Terrestrial > Soil > Unclassified ... | reverse complement strand
CCGTCCTCCGCTCAGTAGTCCGTCACGGCGTTCACCTTGGCCTGCAGCGCCTTCCACTCCGGCGAGTTCGTGATCGGCAGCAACGCCATCATCTTGGCCAGGTTGCCCTTCACCTTGATCTTGCCTTGCATGAAGGCGATCCTGGCGTCGAGGTCGCCGCTCTGCAGCCGGGCGGAATCCTCCCACTTCGTGGTCATCGAGAAGTCGGTGTCGTCGGCGGTGCCGAGCCGGGCGTCGACCACCCGGCCCTCGTCGATCACCCAGTAGTAGGCGATGTCGCCGTCGGGCCCGCCGGTGACGTTGTGCTGGATCCTCACCGACGACCCCCGCCGCAGCGGTTGGTCGGCGGCCAGGGCGACGAACTCGTCGAGCCATTCCTGCGTCAGGTACCTCGGCACGGTGGCCCCTCCCATGAACCCGATCGGATGTCAGTAGCTCTTCGGCAGCCCGAGGACGTGCTCGGCGATGAAGTTCAGCGTCATCTCCTGGGAGACGGGCGCCAGGCGCTGCAGCCGGGCCTCGCGCCAGTAGCGTTCCACGTGGTACTCGGTGGCGTAGCCCAGGCCCCCGTGCGTCTGGACCGCTTGGTCGGCGGCGAAGAAGCCGGCCTCGGCGGCGAGGTACTTGGCGGTGTTGGCCTGCTCGCCGCAGGGCAGGCCCCGGTCGTAGCGCCAGGCGGCCAGGCGCCACATCAGGCCGGCGGCGGCCAGTTCCATCTGCGCCTTGGCCAGCGGGTGAGCGATGGCCTGGTTGGCGCCGATCGGGCGGCCGAAGACCTCCCGTTGGCGGGCGTAGAGGGCCGCCCGGCGCAGCGCCGCTTCACCGATACCGCAGGCCATGGCGGCGAGCAGGACCCGTTCGGGGTTGAGCCCGTGGAGGATGTGGCGGAAGCCCTGGCCGCGCTGGCCCACCAGCCTCCACCCCTCGACCGGCAGCCCGTCGTAGGCCACCTCGCAGGACGCCACGGCGTTGCGACCGCACTTGGGGATCGGCGCGATGTCGCAGTACGACGGGTCGAGGTCGACGAGGAACAGCGACAGGCCGTCGAGGTCGCCGGGCGCGCCATCGGTCCGGGCCAGCAAAAGGCAGACCTGCGATTCGAGCGCCTTTGACGTCCAGATCTTCCGGCCCGAGACGACGAAACCGCCGTGGCCGTCATCGGCCGCCCTGGTGGCGATCCGGCTGGTGTCGGTCCCGGCGTCGGGCTCGGTCACGCCGAAAGCGACGTGGAGCTCACCGGCTGCGGCGGGGGGAAGGAACGTCCGCTTGAGCTTCTCGTTGCCGAACTTCACCACCGGGTTCAACCCGAACATCGTCAGGTGGACGGCGGTCGAGCCGTTCATGGCCGCCCCCGAGGCGGCGACCCGGTTGAGGACGACGGCCGCTTCGGCGATCCCCCGTCCTCCGCCGCCGTACTCCTCGGGGATGGCGATGCCGACCCAGCCGCCGTCGGCCATGTGGCGATAGAACTCCCAGGGGAACTCGTGGGCGGCGTCGCGCTCCGACCAGTACCGGTCGTCGAAGCGGGCGCAGAGGGAGTCGACGGCGTCGGCGATGGCCTCGTGGTCGGGTTCGGCGGCGAACTCCATCAGGGCGTGGGCGGCCTCCGCCGCCACTTGCGCAGGCTGAGGAGCTCCCCGGGCGGCGGTTCCTCCTCGTAGTAGCGGGTGATCGTCATGTAGGGGCACTCGGCCACGTACAGGTCGCCTCGCGAGTCGACGGCCAGACCGTGGATGCAGGTGAAGTGGTCGTCCTCGAAACCCCAGCCGCCGGCCCCGGCGCGGGCCATCTCGCCGCCGGCCGCATCGAGAACCCTGACCCGGCAGCCGAGATTCGGCGTGTGGCGCTGGTAGCGGACGGGCGGCCCCTCCCCGACGAGGACCCGCCAGACACCGTCGGCGCCGCACACCGAGCGCACCGCCTGCGGGTAGTAGGCGTGCCACTGGTCGATCGGCTCGCCGTCGAGGCTGAAGACCTGCAGCCGGAAGTTCTCCCGGTCGCAGACGACCAGCCGGTCGTCGCCGAGGAAGCAGACGCCGTGGGGCAGGGACAGCTCGCCGGGGTCGCTGCCGGGCCGGCCGAAGGAGCCGAGGTGGGTGCCGCCGGGAGAGAAGCGGTGGACGGACGAGTTCCCGTACCCGTCGCTGACGAACAACTCCCCGGAGCGAGGATGGACGGCGATGTCGGTCGGCCGGTTGAAGGGGATCCCGCTGTGAAGGCCGGCCCCCCGGGCCCGGCTCTCGAGGGTGAAGAGCACCTCGCCCAGCCGGGTCCGCTTCTGGACGAAGTGGCCGGCCACGTCCACGAGGTAGACGTGATCCTCGGGGTCGAAGCCGATGCCGTGGGGGAGCTTGAACTCGCCCTCGCCCCACCCTTTGAGGAAGTTCCCGTCGGGATCGAAGATCATGACCGGGACCGGGCCCCGGTTGAAGACATAGACGAGGTCCTCAGAGTCGACCGCCACCGACGTGGCCTCGCTGCCGAAGGTGAGGCCGGCGGGCAGCCGGCCCCAGTCCGGCACGGGCTCGTAACCGACCATGGAGGGCCTCCTCGGGACCGGCAACTTTGGGCAAGTGACCAACTTCCGGTGTAGTGTACGGAATGAATGGACGCCCACCAAGTCCTCACCACGACCCGGTCCGTCCGCAAGCGGCTCGATCTCGCCCGGCCGGTCCCGCGGTCGGTCGTGCTCGACTGCATCGACCTGGCGTCGCAGGCGCCGACCGGGGGCAACATCGAGCGCTGCCGATGGCTGGTGGTGGACGACCCGGAACAGCGCCGGTTGGTGGCCGACATCTACCGGCGCTCGTACGGGCCGTACATGGAGGAGCGCAAGCGCCTCCTCGGCGACGCCGCCGGCGCAGTCCTCGACAGCACCCGCCGGGTCATGAGCTCCTCGGACCACCTGGCCGAGGTGATGCACCGGGTGCCGGCGCTCGTGATCCCCTGCCGGTTCGACCGTCCCCCGGTCGAGGACCTGCGCAACCTGGCCTCCTTCTACGGGTCGATCTTGCCCGCTGTCTGGTCGTTCATGCTGGCGCTGCGGTCGAAGGGCCTCGGCTCGGCCTACACCACGCTGCACCTCGACTTCGAGGGGGAGGCGGCCGAGTTGCTCGGCGTCCCGCCGACGGTGACCCAGGTCGCCCTCCTGCCGGTGGCCTACACCGTGGGCGACGAGTTCAGGCCCGCCGCTCGCCGGCCGGCGACGGAGATCACCTACTGGAACCGGTGGGGACGGAAAGGGGCAGAAGCATGAGCGTCCGCGCCATCGACGCCGACAACCATTACTACGAAGTCGACGACTGCTTCAGCCGCCACATCGAGGCCCGCTTCGCCGACCGCGCCCTGCGGCCCGTTCCCGGCAAGGAGCCGGCCCGCAAGTGGATGCTGGGCGACCGGCCGGTGTCGTTCATGCCATTCAACGCCTACGACCAGACCGCCGCCCCCGGCGCGCTGGAGAAGTTCTTCACCGGCGAGGAGGGCAAGCAGACGCTCGGCCCCGGCGACTACATCCGCCCCTGCGAATGCCCTCCGATGATCGAGCGGTCGGCCCGGCTCCGCCTGCTCGACGAACAGGGCCTCGAGGCCGTCATCCAGCTCCCGACCGTCGGGATGCTCGTCGAGCCGGACTTCGCCGCCCAACCCGACGTCCTCATGGCCAACTACCGGGCCTTCAACCGCTGGGTGGAGGAGGACTGGGGCTTCGGCAACGGCGACCCCGCCGCCGGTGGGGGTCGCATCTTCGGGGTGCCGATCGTGTCGATGGTCGATGTCGACGCCGGCGTGGCCGAGGTGCAGCGTGTCGCCTCCCTCGGGGCGCGCTTCGTCCTGGTCCCCATTGGCCCGGTCGGGGGCGAGCGCTCCCCGGCCGACCCGTACTTCGACCGCTTCTGGTCCGTCATCCAGGAGACCGGGCTGATCCCGATCTACCACGTCGGCAATTCCGGGTTCGCCCAGCTGTTCTCGGTGCACTGGAGCGAAGAGCCGAACCCGCCGCTCATGAAGTATTCGGCCTTCCAGCAGTACACCTGCGTGGTCGAGCGGCCGATCTCCGACACGCTGGCCGCGCTCGTGCTCCACAACCTGTTCGGCCGGTTCCCGGGCATTCGGGTCATGAGCATCGAGAACGGCTCGAGCTGGGTGCCGGGCCTGCTCAAGGGGATGGACAAGGCGGCCCGGATGGCCCAGGCGATGGGCCGCTGGCTCGGCGGGCGCCTCCCGGCCGCGCCGAGCGAAGTGTTCCGGGAGCACGTTTACGTCGTGCCGTTCCACGAGGACGACATCACCGGGTTGGTCGACAGCCTGGGGCCGCAACGGGTCGTGTTCGGTTCCGACTGGCCCCACGCCGAGGGTCTCGGCACGCCGCTCGACTTCGCCAAGAAGCTCCACGGTCTGGACGGGCCGACACAGGACCGCATCATGCGGGGCAACGTGGCCGAGCTCGTCGGGCTCTGACCGGTCGGCGACGGCGGGTGCCCGTGACCTCGAGCGGCGAGGCCGAGGGCTTCGACTACGTCGTCGTCGGCGGCGGCTCGGCCGGATGCGTGATCGCCGGGCGCCTGGCCGCCGCCGGCGCCACCGTGGTGGTCCTCGAGGCCGGCGGGACGGACCGCCGGCCCGACGTCTGGCTCCCGGCCGGCGTGGTGTCGGCCTACAGGCTCTGCAACTGGAAGTACGTCCCCGAACCGGACTCGAGCCGTGGTGGGCTCGTCGAATCGTGGCCGGCGGGGCGCATCCTCGGCGGGACGGGCTCGATCAACGGGACGGTGTTCGTCCGAGGCAACCCCGCCGACTTCGACGGTTGGGCCGCCGCCGGCTGCACCGGCTGGGACCACCAATCGGTGCTGCCGTACTTCCGCCGTCTCGAGACCTGGGCCGGGCCCCCGCATCCCGACCGGGGAACGGACGGGCCGATCCACGTCGGCTACCACTCGATGCCCCACCCGTCGGCCGACCTGTTCCTCGCCGCCGCCGTCGAGGCGGGGCATCCCCCCAACGCCGACTACAACGCCGGGGCCCAGGAGGGAGCGGGCGTCGTCCAGGTGAACCAGCGGCGGGGCGTACGGTCCCAGTCCTCCCGGGGCCACCTCCGCCGGCTGCCCGGCGCCGAACGCATCACCGTCCGGCGCAAGGCCCTGGCGGAGCGGGTGACCTTCGACGCCCACGGCCGGGCCACCGGCGTCGAGTACCGCCTGGGCGGGCGGCGCCGCCTCGCCCGGGCCGGACGGGAGGTGATCCTCTCCGCCGGGACCCTGGCCTCACCGAAGCTGCTCCTGCTGTCGGGCATCGGGCCCAAGGAGCAGCTCGACCGCCACGGCCTGGCGGTCGTCCACGACAGCCCGGGCGTCGGGTCGAACCTCCGGGACCACATCGGCGCGCTGCAGCGCTGGCACACGACGCTGCCCACGGTCAACGAGCTCGGCCCGGCCGGCGGCGCCCGGGCGGTCTGGGAGTACGCCCGGCGCGGCGCGGGGCCGCTGGCGGCGGTGGTGTTCCAGGTGCAGGTCATCCTCCGGACCCGGCCCGAGCTGGCCCGACCCGACATCCAGCTGGCCTTCGCCAGCTTCGGGATCGTCCGGGAACAGGGGCCGGACGGGATGATGAAGGTCGAGCCGGCCAAGCAGCGCAGCGTCATGGTGACGACCGCCCTGCTCCAGGCCCGCACCACCGGCCGGGTCGGCCTCCGGAGCGCGGATCCGGCCGCACCGCCGGTCATCGACTACGAGATGCTGGCCGACCCCGCCGACGTCGACGACCTCATGGCCGGCATGGCCGAAGCCCGCCGGATCATGGCCCAGCCGGCCATCGCCGGCATCCTCGGCGAGCCCTTCGACCCGGAGCGGGGCTGCCAGCGCGACGACGACTGGCGGGCCTGGGTCCGCAGCCAGGCGACCTACGGCGTCCACTACGTCGGCACCTGCCGCATGGGGACCGACGAACTGGCCGTGGTCGATCCCCAGTTGCGGGTCGTCGGTGTCGACGGCCTGCGCGTCGTCGACGCCTCGGTCATGCCCTCGACCACCAGCGGCAACACCAACGCCCCGACGATGATGATCGCCGAACGGGCGGCCGATCTGATCCTGAAGGGAGACACACGATGACCCGTCCCTACGACCGGCCGCAGATCGGCATGGTGGCGCCGTACTTCCCGCCGGCGGAACTGGTCCGCACCGCCGGGCGGATGTACGAGGACAGCGGCTTCGACTTCATGCTCTGGGGCGACCAGCTGAACCTCACCATCCCCCGGGCCATCTGGACCCCGGACATCGTCCCGGCGGCGGGCGGCGGCTTCGACATCGACTGCTGGATGGACCCCTTCGCCTGCGCCACGGCCGTGGCCGGCGTGACGGATCGCATCGAGCTCATGCTCATCTGCGACGCCCTGCGCCGCACGCCGCCCAACCTGGCCCAGCAGGCGATGACCGTCGACCAGTTCTCCGGCGGCCGCTTCCTCCTGGCCCTCGGGGCGGGGGAGTACAAGCAATTCGCCCCCTACGGCCTGGCCCGCTCGAAGCCCTTCGGCCACCTCGAAGAGGCCATCAAGATCATCAAGCTCTTCTTCGCCTCCGGCGAGCCCGTCACCTACGACGGCCCGATCTGGTCGCTGCGCAACGCCATCGTCCGCCTCGAACCGTTCGACCGGGAGCACCCGCCGGCGATCCTCGTGGCCGGCGGCCCCGGGCGGGCGATCGAGATCGCCGGCCGCTTCGCCGACGGGTGGCTGACGTACGTCCCGCCGGCCGGGGACGCCGAGTGGTACGCCGCCACCGTCAAGACGTTGCGTCAGGAGGCGGAGCGGGCGGGCCGGGATCCCGACGACCTGATCCTGTCGATCGGCTGCAGCTCGATCATCGTGGAGGACGACGCCGCCCTCGACGATGTCTGCGCCAATCCCGCCCTGCGGTGGGACGCGGCCTGCGTCCTGCCCTCGGGAGCCGAGTGGCACCGGTGGGGGGTTGAGAACCCGCTGGGCGACGACTGGCACTACATGCGGGACTTCGTTCCGATGGACTGGAGCCGGGAGGACACGCTGGCCGTCTGCGACCGGGTGCCGCTGGAAGTCGTGAAGCACTCGAAGTTCTCCGGGACACCGGAACGGGTGGCGGCCGGCATCGCCGACTACGTCGAAGCCGGCGCCAACCACGTCTTCGTCGGGAACTACGCCGCCCTCATCACCAGCGGCGACTTTGGCGACGCGGCGGCCGGCATGACCCTGACGATGGACACCTGCCACCGGTTGCGGGCCCTCATCGCTAAATAAAAAGACGTTTACTTCCCCGGAGAGGCGGCCTATTGTTTGGGCGGTCGACCAACCGGGGGGGTTCGGCGATGGGGTGGAGATGGCGCAGGGAAGGCGTCGCCGGGATGGCGGCCGTCCTCATGGCGCTCTCCGCCTGCAGCTCCCACCTGTCCCGGGCCGACCTCGAGGCGTCGAACCGGTCGGCGGCGCTGGAGATCGTCCGGTCGGGGACCCGGGCGGCCGGGGCGACGTTGCCGGAAGGCGGGGGCGCCAGCGCCGGCGCGACCGAGGCCGTGGCCGCCAGCCCGGTGCCGGCGGCCCCGTCGGGCAGCGGGCGGGCTCCCGGTTCGATCGCCTCACCGTCCCCAACGGCGAAGCCCGCCGACTCCCGGGCGGCCGGCGCCGCCACCGGCGTGTCGGCCGGTGGGGGGCCGGCCCCGCCGGTGGCCGGCCGCTCGACCGCCGGCGGGATCGCCGCCCCGGGGACTCCGACCTCGACCGGCCCGGGGCCAGCCGCTCCCGAAGGCGCGGCCAACGAAGTGGTGCTCGGCTCGCTGGGAACCGGGTCGGGGCCGATCGGCGCCAACGTGGCCTCGATCCCGGTGGCGGTGCGGGCCTGGGCGGCGTGGGTCAACGGGCGCGGCGGCCTGGCCGGGCATCCGGTGCGCGTCGTGTTCGGCGACGACGGCGGCGACCCCGGCAAGGCCTTGTCGCTCGCCCGCCGCATGGTGGAGGACGACAAGATCGTGGCCTTCACCGGGCTCTACGGCCCCACCACCATTTCCCCGGTGATCTCCTACGCCGCGGAGCGGGGCGTGCCGATCGTGGGCGGCCCGTCGGCCAGCCCCGACGAGGACTCGAGCCCGATCGTCTACAACCCCCAGGCCGCCGACCGGGCCGCCGGCCAGGCGATCGTGAGCACCGTGGCTGCCCAGACGTCGATCAAGAAGGTGTCGATCTTCTACTGCCGCGAGGTGCAGAGCTGCTCGGTCAACTACCAGGCGTCGGTCGAATGGGCCAACCACCACGGCCTGCAGGTCGTCCACGCCGCCCAGGTCTCGCTGGCCCAGCCCGATTTCACCGCCGAGATCGTTTCCGCCCGCCGGGCCGGCGCCGAGGCGGTGGTGGCCCTCGTCGACCTGCAGTCGATGATCCGCGTCGTCCGCTCCGCCGAACGCCAGGGGTGGAAGCCGGTCTTCGGCGGCAGCTTCGCCTTCGACACCACCGACGCCGAGCAGGCCTCCGACATCCTCGACGGGCTGCTCACGTCATCGCTCACCCTCGACTTCTCCGCCTCGCCGAAGATGGCCGACTACCGCCAGGCGGTGGCCCGCTACGTGCCCGGCGGCAAGCTCGGCGGGCAGGGTGCCAACGCCTGGGCCCAGGGCAAGCTGCTCGAGGCGGCGGCCCGAAAGGTCACCGGACCGCTCACCAGCGCGGCGCTGATCGACGGGCTCGACCGCCTCTCGGGCGAGACCCTCGGCGGGATCGTCCCGCCCCAGACCTTCCCGAAGGGGAAACCCCACTTCAACCCCTGCATCGTTCCCATCAAGCTGGCCGGCGGTCACCTGACCGAGCCGCTCGGAGAAACGTTCGTGTGCCACTGATGCTCGACCCGTCCAGTGTCCTCGACCTCGACTCGCTGATCGCCTCGGCCCGGGCCTCGGCCGGCGTCTCCGACTTCGGCGACGGCCGCTTCCTCGAGCCGCTCGGCCGCTTCCTCGAAGCATTGGTGAAGGAGGCGAACCTCAACGAGGCCGGGCTGACCAGCTGGCGGTTGACCATCGAGACGGCGCTGGTGAACCGGCTGCGGATGGCGGACGACGTCGCCCGGCACCCCGAGATCACCGACGAGGACGTGAGCGCCCCGATCGTCATCCTCGGCCTGCCCCGGACGGGCACGACCAAGCTGCAGCGGATGATGTCGACCGTCCCCGAGGTCCAGCCCCTGCTCACCTGGCGGCTCATGAACCCGGCGCCGTTCCCCGGCACCGAGCCCGGCGAAGCGGATCCCCGCATCGCCGTCGCCCAGGCCTACGAGTACATGATCCGGGCGATGGCCCCCGACCTCGCCGCCGGCCATTCCATCGAGGCGACCCAGCCCGAAGAGGAGACGTTCCTCATGGAGACCGGCTACGAGTCGATCATCCTCGGCATCCGGGTGCCCGTCCCGAACTTCATCCGCTGGCTGTGGGGCCGCACACCCCGGGCGATGTACGACCACCTCCGACTCCAGTTGCAGTATTTGCAGTGGCAGGACGGGGGACGGCGGGGCCGGCCCTGGATCATGAAGTCGCCGCTGCACCTGCCGAACTTCGAGCTCCTCGTCGACACCTTCCCCGGAGCGACGTTCGTGCACTGCCATCGCGACCCGGCCGTCTGCATCCCGTCGATGGCCCGGCTGTCGGAGGCCTACCGGGGAACCCAGTCCGACATCGTCGACACCGGCGAGATCGGCCGCACCCAGTTGGAGCTCTGGTCGGAGGCGCTGGATCGCTACCTCGCACAGCGGGCCCGGCTCGGCGGGCGGGTCGAGGTCCTCGACGTCGGCTACCGCGCCATCGTCGCCGACCCGATGGCGGTCATCGCCGAAGTGTTCGGCCGGGCCGGCCTCGCCCTCGGCGCCGCCGCCCGGACCCGGATGGAGGACTACGCGGGGGCGAACCCGCAGGGCCGGTTCGGGCGCTTCGAGTACTCGCTCGAGCGCTTCGGCCTGACCGAAGACGACATCCAGCAACGGTTCGGGGCCTACCGGGCCGCCTTCGCCAAGGAGCTCGCATGACGTTGCCCGACATCGCCGACGCCCTCGTCCAGGCGGAGAAGGACGTGGTGGCCAACGTGCCCCGCATCAATTCCGCGCTCCTCCGGGCCGAAGGGGCGCGGTACCTGGCCCGCCTGGTCTCGGCCGGCACCCTGACGCAGATCGAGGGCGGCGACCCGGCCTACCCGCAGCTGGTGCCGTTCGTGTCGACCTGGATCACCTGGGGCGGCACCAATCCCGACTCCGACTACTTTTACGCCGCGCTGCACCCCGACCACACCTACCGGCTGCGGGGGCGGCGGGGCGCCGTGCACCTGCTGGCCTTCGAGACCTTCGCCGGGCGCTTCGACGCCATGGCCCGGATCAGCGCCTGCGACATGCGCCTCGACGTCGCCGGCGGGCCGGGCACCATCACCTTCGAGCCCGACGGCACGTTCGAGATCGTGCTCAGCGCCACCGAAGCGCCGGGCAACTGGCTGCGCATCCCCGACGTCCCCGGCCACCTGCTGGTCCGGTTCTGCTGGTACGACTGGGAGGTCACCGACCGCCCGTGGGTGACGATCGAGCGGGACGGGTCGACGTACCCGCCGCCCGTTCCGACCGTCGACGGGATGGAAGGGCGGCTGCGGAGCTTCGTCGAGTTCCTCCGCCAGGGGCCCCAGGTCTGCGGGCTGGCGGCGGAGATGTACTTCAACCGCCCCGCCGGACGGGTGCAGTTCCCCGCCTGGTCGCTCCATGGTGACGACCACGAGCAGCTGTCGTTCAAGGACCAGCTCTACGGGCAGGGCCACTTCGCCCTCGGCCCCGACGAGGCGGTGATCCTCGAGGTGGCGCTGCCGGAATCGCCGTACTGGAGCTTCAACCTGTCGAGCCCCTACCTGGAAAATACCGACTGGCATCTGCGCCAAAACTCCATCAACGGCTTCCAGGCCTCCGTCGACGCCGACGGAGTGTTCCGGGCGGTGATCTCCGCCGCCGACCCCGGCGTCCCCAACTGGCTCGACACCGGCGGGCAGGCGACCGGGATCATCCAGGGCCGGTTCCTGCTGCCGTCCTCGGCGCCCGAGGTCACGCTGCGGACCGTTGCGCTGGCCGAGGTGCGGGCGGCGCTGCCGGCCGCCACGCCGGTGGTCACCCCGGCGCAGCGCCACGACGCCCTGCGGCGGCGGGCCTTGGCCGTGCAACGGCGCTCCCAGCGATGAGGGCCCAGCCGTGAGTCGCCCGCTGGCGCTCGTGACCGGTGCCTCGTCGGGCATCGGGGCGGCCTTCGCCGGGGTTCTGGCCGAGGCCGGCCACGACGTCGTGCTGGTGGCCCGCCGCGCCGACCGGCTCGAGGCGCGGGCGGCGGAGTGCCGCACGCGCTACGGCGTCGAGGCCCATCCGTTTCCCCTCGACCTGGCCGATCCCGGCGCTCCGGCCAAGGTGGCGGCCCGGGTCGACGAGCTCGACCGGCCGGTGGGCGTGCTGGTCAACAACGCCGGCCGGTTCCTCAACGGCGGATTTCTCGACCAGCCCTGGGAGGTGGAGAACGGAGTGCTGCAGCTCATGGTGCAGACGCCGACCGAGCTGGTGCGCCGCCTCCTGCCCGCCATGCTGGAGGCCGGCCGGGGCCGGGTGGTGACGGTGGCGTCGATGGGCGGCTTCTTCCACTCCACCCCCCAGGAGGCGCTCTACGCCCCGGTCAAGCACTACGGGATCGCCCTCAGCCGGTCGCTGGCCGGGCAGTTCCGGGGGACGGGCGTGACGTTCACCGCCGTCTGCCCCGGGTTCGTCCGCACGGAGATGATGCTGGGTAACCCCGGGACGGAGGCGGCGGCTCGCCGCCTGCCGCGCTTCGCCGTGATGTCGCCCGAGCAGGCGGCCCGGGCGGGCTGGGCGGCGGCGCAGCGGGGCGAGCGGGTCGTCGTCCCCGGCGGGCTCAACAGGGCGCTGGTCGCGGCGCTCAAGCTCCTACCCGCCGAAGCCGGCGATGCGTTGGTGACGAAGGCGTTCGACATCCTCACGAAGGTCGACTGAGGTAGGGAGGCAGCCATGGCCACGGTCTCGATCGACAGCCGCCGCCAGGCGACGGCCGGCGACGGCCTGACATCCGGCGCCCGGCCCAGCAAGGTCGTCCACGTCTGGGCCTGGATCGGCGCCATCCTCATCGGCATCGGCGTGTGGTCGATGGGCCGGTGGCTACTGGCCGGGCCGGAGGCCATCACCCGCTTCCGCGACCCGGGGTCGGCCGGTTGGTGGTGGGCGCGGATCTTCGAGGTGGGCTTCTTCGTCATCTCGATGATCGTCGCCTACTTCGTCATCCGCCAGTGCGTCCGCCAGCGGCGCTTCACCACCGACGCCATGATCTGCCTCGGGATCTTCTCGATCTGGTGGCAGGACCCGCTCTACAACTACCTGCGGCCCGGCTTCCTCTACAACTCCAACCTGGTCAACCTGGAGTCGTGGATCACCTACATCCCGTTCCAACAGGCTCCCTACGCCAACCTGCAGCCGGAGCCGGTGCTGTGGGGCTTCTCGATCTACTTCTCGGTCATGTTCGTCCAGGTCCTCCTGATGTGCTGGATCATGCGCCAGGTCCAGCGGCGCTGGACGACGGTGCGGGGCTGGCAGATGTTCCTGCTCGTCTCGTTTCTCGGCTTCATGATGGACGCCGGCCTCGAACTGCCGATGCTGTGGACCCGGACCTACAACTATCCGGCCGGCTGGCACCACCTGGCGATCTTCGGGGGGCGGCCCTACCAGCTGCCCCTGGTCCACCTCGCCGCCGGGGCCATGTTCTTCGCCGCCGTGGCGGCCCTGCGCTACTACCGGGACGACAAGGGCCGCACCGTGGTGGAGCGGGGCGCCGACTCGATCCGCAATCCGAAGTGGCGCACGACGATCCGGTTTCTGGCCGTGGCCGGGTTCATCCAGGTGGTGAGCCTGGCCTACTGCCCGATCGTCCTGACCCAGATCGCCACCACGGACTCGTTCCCCAAGGGCTACGAGCCCTGGCAGCTCAACGGGTGGTGCGGCGATCAGGGCCAGCCCTACGGACCCTGCCCTGCGCCGGGCGTGTCGTGGAAGGTGCGGGCTGACCGCAGCCAGCATCCCCATCCGTCCGAGATCTATAAGGAGTTTCCCTACTTCTCGACTCCGGCCGGCAAATGACGACCGCCGTTTCCCGCCCTTACTTCCGGACTCCGGCCGGCAAATGACGACCGCCGTTTCCCGCCCGTACTTCCGGACTCCGGCCGGCACATGACGACCGCCGTTTCCCGCCCGTACTTCCGGACTCCGGCCGGCACATGACGACCGTCGCCCCCCGCCGCCGCCTGCCGGCTGCCGAGCGCCGCGCCCAGCTGATCGCCGCCGCCCGCCAGGCCTTCGCCGATGGCGAGGTCGGCGGCACCACGGTCGAGTCGATCGCCCGGGTGGCCGGCGTCACCCCGGCCGTGATCTACCAGCACTTCGCCGGCAAGGAGGAGCTGTACTCAGCGGCCATCGTGGAGCCGCTCCACGAAGCGGTGCAGACCGCCGTGGCCCGGGCCCGGGCCCTCACCGAGGAGTCGCTGCGGTCGGGGTCGCGGCCGCTGTCCGACATCGCGGAGGCCCGGCGGCTGACCGAGCAGTTCTACGGCTCCGTGTTGGGGTCGATGATCGACATCGTGCCGCTGCTCGGTCTCGTCCTCTTCGGCGAGACCGGCCGGGCCAAGGAGTTCTACCGGGCGGCTTTCGTCCCCGGCCTCGAAGAGCTCGAGAGCGCGATGGTCGCCTTCTCCGACCAGCGCAGCAGCGAGCCGGCCTTCAGCCCGGCGGTGGCGGCCCGCATCGTGGCCGGCACCTGTCTCATGTTCGCCCTTGAGATGCGCCTCAACCCGACGCCACTGCCCTTCGAGGAGATCGTGAGCCAGATCGCCACCGTCATGCTCGACGGGATGGGCAGCCTCCTCCCCGACCGGCCGCCGGCGGCGTCGGCCCGACGGGCCCGGAGCGCCCGGAGTGCGACCCGCCCATGAACGGACTCGCCCGGCCGATCGCCGTCGCCCTGCTGACCGCCGCCGGTCTGGGCGGCTGCGGTTCGTACCGCTCGACGGCCGACTTCCGGGCCGCCGAACAGCGCGCTGTCCTCGCCCTCCCGGCCATGGCCGCCAGTCGGGCGGCGGTGGAGGTCGGCAGCGGCGATGGAGTGCAGCCGCCCGCCACACCGGCAAAGGTGGTCCAACCGTTGCCCGGATCGAAAACGGTGCCGCCCCCTCCGGTGGCCGGGGGTCCCGGTGGCCCACCGGCCCCGGCCGGCCACCGGGACGCAACGGCCGCCGTGGCAACCGGTTCCGGCCCCGACCGCCGGCCCGGTGCGGTGGTGGCGGCAGCCGGCGCCGCCCCCGTGCAGCCGACCGGCGCGCCGTCGCCCGAGTCCCCGGTCGCGGCGCGGCCGGGGACTCGGTCCGAGGTCGTTCTCGGCTCCTTCGGTACCTCGTCAGGGCCTATCGGCGCCGCCGTGGCCACCATCCCGGTGGCGGTGCGGGCCTGGGCGGCGACCGTCAACGCCGCCGGCGGGCTGGACGGCCATCCGGTGCGGGTCGTCTTCGGCGACGACGGCGGCGACCCCGGCAAAGCGCTGGCGCTGGCCCGGCGGATGGTGGAGCAGGACCACGCCGTGGCCTTCGTCGGCACCCACGGCCCGACCACCCTGCAGGCGGTCGTCCCCTACGCCGAGGAGCACCGCATCCCGATCGTCGGAGGCACGACGAGCCTGGCCGTGGAGGATCAGAGCCCGATGGTGTTCAACCCCCAGGTCGGGCTGTTCGGCTCCGGCCGGGGCTTCGTCACGACGCTCACCCACCAGAGCCCGGCCCGGAAGGCGTCGGTCATCTACTGCCGTGAGGCGCCGGGCTGCGCTGCCAGCCACGACGCCATCGTCTCCTATGCCGGCCAGGCCGGCGTGCAGATCGTCCACCAGGCCCAGGTCTCGCTGGCCCAACCGGACTTCACCGCCGAGGTCGTGGCCGCCCGCCAGGCCGGGGCGGAGGCGGTCATCGGCGTCGTCGACGTGGCCTCGATGCTCCGTTACATGCGCAGCGCACAGCGGCAGGGCTGGAAGCCGGTGTTCTCCGGGTCGTTCGCCTTCGACACCGTCGACGCCGAGCGGGCCGGCCCCGACGCCGAGGGGCTGCTGGCCTTCGCCGGCACGGCCGACTTCGACGGGTCGCCGAAGATGGCCGACTACCGGGCGGCGGTGGGCCGCGTCGAGCCCGGCGGGGCCACCGGGGGCCCGGGGGCGCACGCCTGGGCCCAGGGGCGGCTCCTCGAAGCGGCCGGCCGGCACCTGCCCGACACGGTGACCAGCGCCGCCATCCTGACCGGGCTCTGGGCCCTGCGGGGCGAGACGCTGGGCGGCATCGTGCCGCCGCTGACGTTCCCCGACGGGCCGCACCGCGACGTCAACCGCTGCATCGTTCCGATCCGACTGGCGGGCGGTCACTGGACCCAGCCGCTCGGCGACCGGTTCGTCTGCGCCTGAGGGGAGGGAGATGAAGCGCACCGTTTTGACGTGTCTCGTGATCGGAGCGGCCGGGTGGGCGGTGACCGGGGTCGGGGCGGCGGCCGCCCCGGCCGTCACCGACGCGGCCGGCGCCGGGCGGACCTTCGCCGCCTCGGCCGAGGCCGAGGGGCTGCGGGTGACCTTCGAGGTGCCGCGGTTCCTGGTGGTGTCGACCCTGTTCGACGCCGCCAACCCCATCAGCCAGAGCACGCTGGAGTCGACGGGGGTGTCGCGGGCGTTCGCCTCGGCGCCGTATCCGGGTGACCTCGTGGTCACCGCCCCGGGCACGCTGGCCGCCTTCGGCGGTCCGTCGCTGCCGGTGGGCTACCCCTTGTACGTGGCGGCCAGCCAGCCGGACACGCCGAAGGCGTCGCTCGACGACCCGGCCGGGGCCTACGCCCTGGCCGCCACCGCCGAGCCCGCCGTCTCCACCGCCGCCGGTCGGCTGTCCATCCCGAAGGGGCCCACCACGCGCACCGAGGCCCGCACCGAGCAGCAGGCCGACGGGACCGTGCGGGCCGTGGCGACGTCGGTGGTGGAGGGCCTCGTGGCCGGCGACGGCGTCCTTACCATCGGACGGGTCACGTCGACCGTGGAGACGGTGTCGCGGCCAGGGGCGTCGCAACCGCAGGTGACCCGGCACTTCGAGATCAGCGGCGCCCGGGTCGGCGACACGGCGGTGGAGATCACCCCCGACGGCGTCAAGGTGCCCGGGGGGGCGGTGCCCGTCGGGTCGGCCGCCGCGCCGGTGCAGGCGGCGCTGGCCCGGGCCGGTGTCGACGCCAGGGTGGAGGGGCAGGAAGCCCTGCAGGGCGGCGGGACGGCCCGCACGCTCGTCATCCGCAGCCACCAGCAGGCGCCGCTGCCCGGCGCCCCCAAGGGCGTCCTCACGCTCAGGGTCGGGGGAGCGGCGACCACCGTGCTGACCGGAGCCGCCGCCGCCGTGGACGTGCCCGGGACACCCGGGGTGGCGGCCCCGCTTCCGCCGTCGGCCTTCACCGCTCCTCCCGGAGCGGGAGCGGAAACGGGTACCGGGGGTGTGAACCCCGTCGCGACACCACCGGATTCCACCTCCTCCGCTCCGGCGGCGCCGGATTCGGGCCTCCCCGCTTCCGGGTCGGCGGCTCCGGGCTCGTCGGGCACGGCCCTCGGCGGCGACACCCCCCCGTCGCCCTCGGGCGGTGAGCTGGCCGCCGCACCGGCGACGGCCCCGATCTTCTCCGTGCCCAGTGCCCGGCCGGTGCGGCGGGCGGTCCGCTTGCTCTTCGCCGTCCTCGCCGCCGGCGGCGCACTGCTGCTGGCCGGATCGGCGGCGTTCCGGCGCCAGGGGGTGCACTCACCATGGACGTTCTGACCTGGCTGCGGGCCCAGGCCGACCGGGTCGTCGGGTTCGCCCTCGTGGCCGCCGGGGCGGTGGCGCTGGTGATCGGCTACGAGAAGGCGGCCGACACCCGCTACCTCGCCGAGCAGATCACCGTGCTCATCTCCGGCGGCCTCGGAGGGATCTTCTGCCTCGGGGCCGGGGCCACGCTGCTCGTCTGCGCCGACATCCGCGACGAGTGGCGCAAGCTCGACCGGATCGAGTCGGTGCTGATCCACATGTCGGACGCCCTCGGCCTGCCCCCACCGCCCGGGCCGTCCGAGGCCCCGGCCGGTGACGGGCCGCGTCGTCGGCCGACGAACTCGGCCGTCATCTCCACGGCGGTGGTGGTCATGGCCGTCGGCGGGATGTTCGTCGCCGGCGGATGGCAGGCGTCGGCGTCGACCACGACCGGGTCGACGGCCATCGACGCCGCCGGGTGGTCGTCGGCCGGAATCGTCGTCGCCGGCATCGGGGCGGCGGCGCTGATCATCACCCTCAAGCGGGCCGTACGGTTGCGCCAGGCCCGGCTCCTGTCGCCCGTCGCCCTCTACGGCGCCTGGCAGGACGCCGGCCTGCGGATGGCGGTGAGCCGGCGGCCGGCGACGGCGGAGCCGGCCACCACCGTGCGCTTCGCCGCCGGACTGGCGCACTTCCACCGGCCGGGATGCCCCGCCGTCCGCGACCTCGCCACCGACAGCTGCCAACGGGCGGTGGCCGCCGAGCGGCTCGCTCCCTGCCCGCTGTGCGAGCCATGAAGGAGTGGATGCCCTTCGTCGTGGCCGGGCTGACCACCGGGGCGGTCTACGCCCTGGCGGCGACGGGGCTCGTCGTCACCTACACGACGTCGGGGGTGTTCAACTTCGCCCACGGGGCCGTCGGCCTGGTGGCGGCGGTCGTCTTCTACGTGCTGCGGGTCGAGGTCGGGGTGCCCACGTTCGTGGCGGCGGCGGTGGGGATCTTCGGCGTTGCGCCGGTGCTGGGGATCGCCATCGACCGCCTCTTCCTCGGCCGGCTCGACCGGGCCGGGCCGGCGGCCCAGGTCGTCGTGCCGCTCGGGCTGCTGGTCGCCCTCCAGGGCGGGGTGACCGCCTGGTTCGGGGCGGCGAGCCGGCCGGTGGCACCGGTCTTCTCCACCGGAACCTTCGGCGTGGCCGGAACCCGCATCGGGTGGGACCAGGTCGGCGTGGTGGCGCTGTCCTCGGTGGCGGCCGGCGCGCTGGGAATCTTCTTCCGGTGCTCCGACCTCGGCCTGCGCATGCGGGCCGTCGTCGACGACCGGGAACTCACGGTGCTGGCCGGGATCCGGGCCCGGCGGGTCACCAGCGCGGCGTGGGTCATCGGCTCGGCCTTCGCCGGGCTGTCGGCCATCCTGCTCGTCCCCTTCGTGGGGCTCGACGCCGCCATCCTCACCCTGCTCGTCGTGCAGGCCTTCGGTGGTGCGGTCGTGGGGCGGCTGACCAGCATCCCGCTGGCCTTCGCCGGCGCCATGGCCATCGGGCTCGGAGCGTCGTTCGCCACCCGGCTGGTGATCGGGCACCCGGGCCTGGCCGGACTGCCGACCAGCCTGCCGTTCATCGTCCTCTTCGCCGTGCTGGTGCTCTCGCCCCGGGACAGCTTCGGCGTGCTCGGCCGGTCGGGCGACCCCGGGCGCCGATCGGTCCGCATCCCGCGGCTGTCGCCGGGCGGCACGGTGGTGCTGCTGGGCGCAGCGCTGGTTCTGCCCCTGTTCGTCCACGGCGGACGCCTGCTGGTGGCCACCGCCTTTCTCGCCTATGTCCTGCTGTTCGTGAGCCTCGGGCTGCTGGTCGGGCTGTCCCGGCAGCTGTCGCTGTGCCACGCCGTGTTCCTGGCGCTGGGCGCCACGCTCCTCGCCCATCTCGTCGACGCCGGACTGCCGTTCCCGCTGGCGTTGCTGCTCGGCGGTCTGGCCGTCGTTCCCCTCGGGGTGGCCATCGCCCTGCCCGCCGTCCGGTTGTCGGGCCTGTTCCTGGCGCTGGCCACCTTCGGGTTCGGGATCCTGGCCCAGAGCCTCCTGTTCGGCACGTCGCTCGGGTTCGGTGCCACCGGCACCGTCTCGCTGGCCCGGCCCCGCATCCTCGGCGTCTCGTTCGCCGGCGACCGGGCCTACTACTTCCTCGTCCTCGCCGTGGTGGCGGCCGGTGTGACCGCCGTCGAGGTCGTGGCCCGCACCCGCCTCGGCCGGCTGCTGCGCGCCCTGGCCGACTCGCCGGTGGCGGTGGAGAGCCTCGGCGTGAACCCGGTCGCCTCCCGGGTGCTGGTGTTCTGCCTCACGGCGTTCCTCGGCGCCGTGTCCGGCGGACTCCTCGCCACCCTGTACCGCTCGGTCAACACCACGAGCTTCGACTTCTCCGCATCGCTTTTGTGGGTCACGGTGCTGGTGACGGCGGGGTCGGCGACCATCGGCGGCCAGATCGTCGCCGCCGCGCTGCTGGCGCTGCCCGCCTGGTTCACCGCCTCTTACCTGTCGGAGTACCAGGCGCTGGCCTTCGGCGTGGCCGCCATCCTCCTCGCCCAGTCTCGCAACGGGCTCGTCGGTCTGTGGCGCCGGCCGGACTTCCGCCGCCTGGCCGCCGAGGGCCGGGTCCGACTGGCACGTTCCCCGGGGCACGACCGCCTGCCTCCTTCGCCGGAGATGGCGTCGCCGGGGGTCGGAGCGTGAAGGCGCTCGAACTCGACGGGGTCCACGCCGGGTACGGGCGCACCCGGGTGCTGCGAGGTGTCGACCTCGCCGTCCCCGAAGGGGCCACCGTGGCCCTGCTCGGAGCGAACGGCGCGGGCAAGACGACGCTGCTGCGGGCCGCGGCGGGACTGCTGCCGGTGTCGGCCGGCACGGTCCGCCTCGCCGGCCGGACCGCCCCGGCCGGGGCCGACGCCCGCGCCCGGGCCGGGCTGTGCCTCGTCCCCGAGGGCCGGGGCGTCTTCCCCCGCCTCACCGTGGAGGACAACGTCGCCCTCTTCGCCGGAGGACGGCGGCGGCGGGAGGCCGCCTTCGACCGGGTGGCGGCGGTGTTCCCCGTCCTCGGCCAGCGGCGTCGCCAGGTGGCCGGCACCATGTCCGGCGGGCAACAGCAGATGCTGGCCTTCAGCCGGGCGTTGTGCACCGACGCCGCCGTGGTCCTGGCCGACGAGCTGTCCTTCGGGCTGGCACCGATCGTGCTCGACGAGCTGTTCGAGGCCGTGGCCGGGCTGCGCCGCGACGGGCGTTCCGTGCTCGTGGTGGAGCAGTTCGTCGACCGCGTGCTGGGCCTGGCCGACTGGATCTACGTCCTGCACCAGGGGACGGTGACGTTCGTGGGCGAACCGGCGCAGCTCACCGACGGCTCCGTGTTCGAGCGCTACCTGGGGTCGGGCCGCCAGTGAGCCCCGCAGCGACGGACGGCCCCCGGCGGGTCAGGGTCGGGCTCTACGTCGATCCCGTCGCGCCGCTGTTCGGCGTGGCCGCCGGGATCCGCCTCGCCCAGATGCTGCGCGCCGACGACGTCTGGCTCGGCGACCACACCCGGGCCATGCTGCCCGATTCGGTGTGGGACCCGGCCACCAACCCCCTGGCCCGGGTCGTCCCCGACCTCGACGCCTACTTCGACCCGACGGCGGTCATCGCCCGCTACGCCGGCCGGCTCGGACCCCGCATCGGCACCTCGGTCACCGACGCGATCCGCCGCACTCCCGCCGACCTGGCCCGGGCCTGGCTCACGCTGCACCACGTCACCGGAGGCCGGGCCGTCCTCGGGATCGGGTCGGGGGAAATCGAGAACACCGTGCCCTACGGCCAGTCCACAGCCCGGAGCGTGACCCGCCTCGACGACACGCTGGCCGCCATCCGGGCCGCCTGGGAATCGGAGGGCAAGCCGCTCACCCACCACGGCCCGTTCCACCACTGGGAGCACGCCACGTTCGCCGTCCCGCCCCGCCGGGGCACGTTCCCCCCGATCTGGGTCGCCGCCCAGGGGCCCAACGCCTGCCGGGCCGCCGGCCGGTGGGGCGACGGCTGGATCAACGTCCATCACGGCCTCGACGCCTGGCGGAGCGGGGCGGCGCACGTCGTCGAAGGCGCCGTCGAGGCCGGACGGAACCCAAAGACCATGGTCCGCAGCCTCGTGATCGCCGGCGCGCTGGGCCGCGACCGGCGGTCGCTGGAACAGGCCTGCGCCACGCCGGTGATGCGGGCGGCGGTGCTGGCCCTGCCGGGCTCCGACTGGGTGCACGCCGGCGTCCGCCACCCGCTGGGTGACGACTGGGGCGGATACAGCGCCTACGAGCCGGCACTGCTCACCGCCGACGTCCTCGACGAAGCCGGGCGGCGCCTCTCCCCCGAGGTCCTCCGCCGCCTCATGCCGTCGGGCACCGCCGCCGAGGTGGCCGACGACCTCGCCCCCTACGTGGCCGCCGGCCTCACCCACGTCATCGTCATCAACCTCATGCCGGCCTGCGGCCTGCGGCTCGGCGCCGAGTCCGTGGTCGAACTCCACAAGCTGCTCCGCCTCCTCAAGCGGATGCGCCCGGGGCCGCTCGTGCCTTGACACCCCTTCGCGCCACGGCGAAGATAGGATTTTGGCAAGTGCCCAAATTCTGTGCCCGACTTCTTGGGGGGAAAGGGCCGTGGTGCGAAGTCGAGGGTCGGCCGTGGCGGTCCTGCTCGCCGTCTGCCTCGTCGGGACAGCCTGTGGCTCCCGGCGGAGCCACGAGTCGCTGGAGCGGGAGGCGCAGCGGGTCTACGGCCAACCGGCGGCGGCGGTCGCCGCGCCCGGGGCGGGGGTCGCCGAGGCCACACCGGTGGCCGGTGAGGGCGTCGTGCCCGGCGAGGGAGGGGCCGCCGGCGCGACACCGTCCGCCGACGGGGTCGGGCCGGCCGGCGCCGCCGTCGGTTCCGGGACGGCCGCCGCCGGTCCGGCCGCCACTGCCCCGGGCGGGGCGGGCACCGGCGCGGCGGGGTCCGGGTCCGCCGGCGCAGCCGCCGGGCCGTCCGGCACCGCCCCGACGCCGGCCCGGGCCGCCGCCTCCGGCCGCCCGGCGGCGAGCGCGCCGGGCGCCGGCGCCGCCACCAGGTCGGCGCCGGCCGCGGCCGCTTGCACCGGCAACGAAGCGCCCATCAGGATCGCCACGGTCGGCGAGCAGTCCGGCGTCATCGGCGCCTTCATCCGCACCGGCCCGCAGGCCGTGCAGGCCTGGGTGGCCTCGGTCAACGCCCGGGGTGGCATCAACTGCCACAAGATCTCCTACACCGTCGCCGACGACGGCGGCGACCCCGCCCGCAACCAGTCGCTGACCCAGCGGCTCGTGGAGCAGGACGGCGTCGTCGCCTTCGTCCACGACAACGCGCCCATCGCCGGGCAGGCCTCGGTCGAATACCTGAAATCCAAAGGCGTTCCGGTCCTCGGCAGCGAAACCGGGAGCCCCTGGTTCTACGAGAGTCCGATGCATTTCCCCCAGTCCTCGTCGGGCGACTTCGCCCTCCTCGCCGCCATCGCCGGCGGCGCCACGCTGGGCAAGCCGAAAGGCTTCACCCGCCTGGCCACCTTCGCCTGCGTCGAAGTCCCGATCTGCTCCCGGCTGACGCAGATCGCCCCCGACGGCGCCAAGCAGTTCGGCCTCCAGCTCGTCTATCAGTTCAGCGGGTCGCTGGCCCAGCCCGACTACACGTCGGCCTGCCTCCAGGCCCGCGATGCCAAGGCCAACCTGATCGTGGCCGCCTTCGACCCCAACAGCTTCAGCCGCCTGGCCCGGTCCTGCGAGGCCGTGAGCTACAAGCCCTTCTACGCCACCGGCGGCCCCGTGGCCAACAACGACATCCTCAAGGACCCCCGCCTCGACGGCATGGCCATCGGGCTGTCGGTCATCCCGCAGTCGGTCACCGGCAACACCCAGGCCGACGCCTTCAGGACGACGATGGCCCAGTACGCCCCCGGGGTGCCGATCGACAGCGCCGGCTTCACCGGCTGGGTGTCGGCCCAGATGTTCGCCCGGGCGGTGCGCGACGTCCCCCGGACCGGAACGGTCACCAGCGCCCAGGTGCTCGAGGGGCTGTGGTCGCTGGGCGGCGACGACCTCGGCGGCATCACCATGCCGCTGCGCTTCACCAAGGGCCAGCCCGCCCCGAAGGTGTTCTGCTACTTCGTCGGTCAGGTCAGCGGCGGCAAGCTCGTGGCCCCCGACAACGGCGTGCGCCGCTGTGTCTAGGCGGGCCGTGACGCGCCTCGGGGTCGGCGCCGGCGTCCTCCTCCTTGGCGTCGGTGCCGTCGTCGCCACCATCGGCGCCGCCGCGGGCGACCCGGCGCCGCTGGTGTTCTCCGGCGAGGCGACGGCGTCCGGGGTGCGGGTCACCGTCCGGGCCAAGGACACCCCGATCACCAACACCCCCTTCGACGCCGGCGCGCCCACGGCCTACGCCCAGCTCGACACCATCGGCGGCAGCAACGCCTACGCCGCCTATCCCTTTCCCGGCGCGGTGTTCCAGTCGGGCCCGGGGCTGGCCGTGGGCCTGCTCAACCAGTCCGGCGTCCCGGTGCCGTCCCCGCCGAACTTCCCCAACTACGTGGCCAGCGACGCCACGACCCCGAGCTCCGAGTCCGGCTCCGGCCCCTACCACCTGAAGGCCACGAGCTCGCCGGGCAGAGCCGAGGCGGTGGCCACCGGCGGCATCAGGAGCGACGGCGGTGGCAGCGTCGGGTTCGCCACCGCCACGTCGACCGTCGAATCGCTCGGCGCCACCGCCGGGGCGGTCGCCAGCGCCGTCAGCCGCGTCGAGTCGGTGGTCGTCGGGCCGCTCACCATCGGCTCCGTCCACAGCTCCGTCACCGTGCACCTGGCCCCGGACGGAACGGCGACACCGAAGACCGACCTGGCCGTGACGGGAGTGCGGATCGACGGCGTGCCCGTGGCGGTGACGCAGGACGGGCTGGCCGCCGCCGGCGCCGCCGTTCCCTTCACCACCGACCCGGCGCTGACCGGGGCGCTGGCCCGGGCCGGGCTGACGGTCGAACTGGTGGCCGCCCGCCACCTCGACAAGGGGGCGGTGGCGCCCGCGGTGCGGATCACGACGCCCGTGCCGACGCCCGGCTTCGGCGACGGGACGGGCCGGATGATCCTCGTGTTCGGCGGCGCCTCGGCCGACTTCTCGAGCTTCGTCGCACCGCTGCCCGGTGTCGCGCCCCCGGCGGGGGTCGAACCGGCCCCGAACAACGGGAACCCCGCCGGCGCCCCGACGGCCGAGCAGGCCGACGCCGCCGTCCCCGCCTCGGGCGGCGCCTCGCCCTCGAACGGCGGACGGGTCTCCACTACCACTGCCGCCGGCGGCACCGACACCGCCGGGGCGGGCGTCTACGCTGCCGCGCCGGGCGGCGCCGCCTTCTCCACCGGCGCCGCCACCGGAGCGGGAGCCCCCCTGCGGTCCGCCACCGGGGCCGCCGGCCCGGCCGGGGTCGCGCTGGGGCCCGGTTCCCGGGCGAGCGGCGCCCCGGCGTCGGTCAGCCGGGAACTCGAGGCGCCCTTCGACATCCGCGATCTCTACCTGGCGGCCGCCGTGCTCGGCCTGGTCGCCGTCGGCATGGCCACCCTTCTCCGTCACCTGGGGGTACGCAGCCCGTGAACACCGGCCGTTGGCTCAAGAACCAGTGGGACCGCACCGTGGCCGTCGTGGCCACCCTCGTCGGCGGGCTGGCCATCCTCCTCGGTTGGCTCGGCGCCAGCGACGCCAAGCTCACCACCGAGCAGCTGCCTTACCTCGCCTCGGGAGCGGTCTTCGGTCTCTTCGCGCTGGGCGTCGGGGCCACGCTGTGGCTCTCCGCCGACCTGCGCGACGAGTGGCGCAAACTCGACGAGATCAACCAGGGCCTGCGGGCCGAGCGCGAACGGAGCCGGTGAACGCCTCCGCCACCCGTCCCTGGACGCCGGATCACGTCGTCCGTTTCGCCGTCGGCAACGCCGTCGGGCTGGTGCTCGTCGCCGCCGGCTGGTGGCAGATGGCCGACCTCGGCGTCGTCCGCGACCAGCTGACCTGGTTCGTCGTCGCCCTGGCCGGGCTCGGCGTGGCCGGCGTGACCAACGGGACCTGGCTCCTGCGGGGCCTCCGGGCCGTCACCGCCGCCCGGGCGGAGATGACCGACGCGCTGGCGTCGCGCCGGACAGCCGCCGCTCCCGTCTCGACCAACGGCGCCGGGTACGTCGCCGCCCCGGCCACGGCCCGCTACCACCGTTCCGGCTGCGCCCTCGTCGCCGGGCGGCCGGTCGAGGCCGCCGGCCGGGCCCGCCACGAAGCCGCCGGCCGGCGGCCCTGCGAAGCCTGCCGGCCGTGAGGCCCGGGGAGCGGGGATGAAGGAGCTCCTGCCCTTCCTCGTGGCCGGGCTGGTGACGGGATCGCTCTACGGCCTGGCCGGGCTCGGACTCGTGCTCACCTTCCGCACCTCCGGCGTCCTCAACCTGGCCCACGGCTCGATCGCCGCCGCCGCCGCCTTCCTCTTCTACACCCTCCACACGGAGCACGGCCTGGCCTGGCCGCTGGCCGGCGTGATCGTCCTCGCCGCCTTCGGCCTCATCGGCGGGCTGTTCCTCGAACGGGTGACCCGCAGCCTGGGAGACGCCCCCGTGGCGATCGTCATCGTGGCGACCGTCGGACTGCTGCTCGGCATCATCGGCCTGCTCAGCCTCATCTACGGGCACGCCTCCCGGGCCTTCCCGGACTTTCTCCCGACCAGCGGATTCCGGGTCGCGGACGTGAACGTGTCGTGGGCCCAGGTCATCTCGTTCCTCATCGCCTCGGCGTCGGCGCTCGGCCTCTACCTGTTCCTGCAGCGGTCCCGGCTCGGCGTGGCCATGCGGGCCGTCGTCGACGACCGCACCCTGGTGGCCCTCACCGGCCGGCGTCCGGCCCGGGTGCGGGCGACGGCCTGGATCATCGGCAACAGCTTCGCCGCCCTGTCCGGCATCCTCCTGGCCCCGGGCCTCGGCCTCGACTCGGTCCTGCTCACCCTGCTCATCGTGGCCGCCTTCGGGGCCTGCGCCATCGGCCGTTTCACCAGCCTGCCGTTGACCTTCGCCGGCGGTCTGTTCGTCGGGGTGGCGGGCTCGCTGGCCACCCGGTACCTGACCCGTCCGCCGCTCAACGGCCTGCCCAGCACCGTGCCCTACCTGGTGGTGATCGTGGTGCTGCTGGCCGTGAAGCCGTCACGGCTCCCGCAGGCCGCGGCGGGCATCCGCAGCCTGGCCGCCGGGCCCTCGGGGATCGACCGGCGCCTGGCGGGCGTGGCCGTCCTCGGCGGGTTCGTCGCCCTGCTGGCGGTTCCGGCCCTCGTCGGGTCGAAGCTGCCGGTGTGGATCAACGCCCTCATCTACGTCGTGATCTTCGGGTCGCTGGCCCTGCTCGTCTGGCTGTCGGGTCAGATCTCTTTGTGCCACATGGCCTTCGCCGCCTTCGGGGCGACGACTTTCGCCCACCTCAGTGCCGGCTGGCACCTGCCGTGGGGGGTGGCGCTGGCGCTGGCCGGGCTCTGCACCGCCCCGACCGGCGCCCTGGTGGCGATCCCCGCCATCCGCGTCTCGGGCATCTACCTGGCGCTGCTCACCCTCGGCTTCGGCATCTTCCTCCAGAACGTCGTCTATCCCACCAGCTTCATGTTCGGCGCCACCATCTTCGTGAAAGCCCCCCGGCCCGTCCTCGGCGCCTTCGACGGCCACGACGACAGGCACCTCTACTTCCTCGTGCTGGCGGTGGCGGTGCTGACCTGTCTGCTGCTCGTGGCCATCGCCCGCAGCCAGCTCGGCCGGTTCCTGCGGGCCATGTCCGAGACGCCGACGCTGCTCTCGACCGGTGGGCTGGGCGTGAACGTCACCCGGCTGCTCGTCTTCTGCCTCTCGGCCTTCCTGGCCGGCATCGGCGGCGCGCTGCTCGTGGCCCAGGCCGGATCGGTGAGCGGCGTCGGCTTCGGGCCGATCCAGTCGCTCGGGCTGTTGGCCGTGCTCACCCTCTGCGGGACCCGCCTGCTGCGCTCGACGATCCTGGCGCCCGTCGTCCTCTGTCTCGTCCCGGGCTACGTCACCCGGTTCGGGCTCGACCAGCAGGCGGCGCTGTTCGGTGCCGCGGCGGTGGTGGCGGCCGTCGTGGTCGCCCAGCGCGGGCCGCTCGGCCGGTGGCTGGCCATGGCCGCCGCCAGCAGCGACGGGCGCCGGGGCCGTGGGCCGATCCGGGACCGGGCTCGGAAGGAGATTTTCGTGGCGGCCGTCGACGAGCCGGCGGTGGGAGCGGCGGTGCCGGCCGGAGCACGGCGATGAACGGCGCACCGGCGGGCGATGCGGGCCTCCGACTGGAGCGTCTCACCGTCGCCTACGGCGGTCACGTGGCGGTCGACGACGTGACGCTCGACGCGCCCCTCCGGACGATCACCGGGCTCATCGGGCCCAACGGGGCCGGCAAGACCACGCTGTTCAACGCCTGCAGCGGCCTCGTCGCCCCGGCGACGGGCCGCGTCGTCCTGCTCGGCCGGGACGTGACGCGCCTGGCCCCGGCGGCCCGGGCCCGGGCCGGCCTCGGCCGCACGTTCCAGCGGGTCGAGGTCTGCGACAACATGACGGTGCGGGAGAACGTGGCGTTGGGCGTGGAGACGAAGGCGGCGGGTGCGAACGCCTGGCGGCAGGTCTTCCCGGCGTCCGCCATCCGCCGCCGGGTGGCCGACCAGACCGCCGCCGCCCTGCACCGTTGCGGGCTCGAACCGCTGGCCGACCGGTTCGTGGCCACGCTCAGCACGGGGCAGCGACGGCTGCTCGAACTGGCCCGGGCCACCGCCTCGGGGGCGCGCTTCCTGCTGCTCGACGAGCCGTCGTCGGGCCTCGACGAGGACGAGACACGGACCTTCGGGCGCATCGTCGTCGACTTCGTGGCCGGGACCGGTGTCGGTGTCCTGCTCGTGGAGCACGACATGGCGCTGGTCATGGACATCTGCCACTCCCTCTACGTGCTGGAGTTCGGGCGGCTCGTGTTCCACGGCGATCCGGCGGAGGCGCAGTCGTCGCCGGTGGTGCGGGCGGCCTATCTGGGCGACGACGTCGAGACCGGGGCCGGCGGCCGGTGAGGCTCGAACTCCGGGGCGTCACCGCCGGCTACGGGGGCACCGTCGTGCTGCGCGACGTCGACCTCGTGGTCCCCGACGGGACGGTCGTCGCCCTTCTCGGCCCCAACGGCGCGGGGAAGACGACGCTGCTGTCGGTGGCCTCCGGGCTCCTGGCGCCCCGCTCGGGCACGGTCCTCCTCGACGGCGACGACGTCACCGCCGTCGGGGCCGATGACCGGGTCCGGCGCGGCCTCTGCCATGTGACCGAGGGCCGCAGCGTGTTCCGGGCGCTGTCGGTGCGGGACAACCTGCGCATGTTCGCCCGGCGGGCGGCGCAGGAACGGGGGGCCATCGACGCCGCTGTGGCCGCCTTCCCCCGGCTCGGGGAGCGACTCGACCAGATCGCCGGCACCCTGTCCGGCGGCGAGCAGCAGATGCTGGCCCTGGCCCGGGCCTACGTGAGCGGCGCCTCCGTCATCCTCCTCGACGAGGTGTCGATGGGCCTGGCGCCGATCATCGTCAACGAGATCTTCGCCTTCCTCGACCGCCTGGCCGACGAGCACCGCAGCCTGCTCATCGTGGAGCAGTACGTCTCCAAGGCCCTGGCCCTGGCCGACCACGTCCATCTGCTGTCCCGGGGCCGGATCGTCTTCGCCGGTGAGCCGGTGGAGCTCGAAGGGTCCGACATCTTCGCCCGGTACCTCGGCGATCAGCTCAGCCCGACGGGCTGACCGGAGGGTTCAGTCGGACGGGCGCTGGCGGACGGCGCCGTCGGCCAGCAGCCGGTCGATCTCCGCCGCCGGGATCCCCCAGTCGCGGAGCACGTCGGTGGTGTGTTCACCGGGCCACGGCGGGGGACGGCGGATGGAGGCCGGCGTGCGGCTGAAGCGGGGCGCCGGCGCCGGCTGCAGGACACCGGCGTGCTCGACGTACACCGCCCGGGCCCGGTTGTGCCGGTCCGCCGGAGCTTCGGTCCAGGTCAGCACCGGGCTCAGACACAGCCCCGGATCGCCGACGAGCTCCTCCCACTCCGCCCGGGTCCGGCGGGCGAAGCCGGCGGTGAAGGCCTGGCGCATACGGGGCCAGCCGGTCGGGTCGAGCGGATCGCCGAAGTCCTCGTCGATGCCGAGCAAGTCGAGCAGCGCCTTGAAGAACTGCGGCTCACCGGCGGCCACGGCCACGAACCGGCCGTCGGCCGTCTCGTAGGCGTCGTACCACGGCGCGCCGCCGTCGAGCCGGTTGCTCTCCCGCTCGTCGCCGACCTCGCCGAGGTGACGCTGGCTGAACTGCAGCGTCGACAACAACGCCACGCCGTCGACCATCGACGCGTCGATGACCTGTCCCCGGCCGGAACGCTGCGTCTCCAGCACGGCGCTCAGGATTCCGACCAGACACAGCATCCCGCCGCCGCCGTAGTCACCGACGAGGTTGAGCGGGGGAGCGGGGGGCGACCCCTGCCGGCCGAGGGCGTGGAGCACCCCGGTGGTGGCGATGTAGTTGATGTCGTGGCCCGGCGCCTGGGCGTAGGGCCCGTCCTGGCCCCAACCGGTGGCCCGTACGTAGATGAGCCGGGGGTTGCGGCCGAGACAGACGTCGGGGCCGATGCCGAGCCGCTCGGCCACTCCCGGCCGCCAGCCTTCGATGAGGACGTCGGCCTCCTCCACGAGGCGAAGCAGGGTGTCGACCCCGTCGGCCGAGCGGAGATCGACGGCCACCGACCGGGAGCCCCGCCGCAGCACGAAGTCCGAGGAACGGCGGACGTCGTCGACGGCGCCGACCCGGTCGATCCGCACCACGTCGGCGCCGAGGTCGGCCAGCACCATGGCGGCGAAGGTCGGCGGGCCGATCCCGCCGAGGTCGAGGACCCGGGTGCCGGCCAGCGGGCCGCTGCTGCTGCCGTCCGCCACTGGTCCTCCCGTCCGGCCGCACGACCGGCTCGACGACTGTTATTGTGCGACTGCCCAAATCGTAGCACTCAGGATCAGTAGCTGCCGCCCCTGAGGCAAAACTGCGAGGATCGATGTCCCACCCCACGCTGGAGGAGTTCGTCGCCGAGTGCCGGGCTTTTCTCGACGCCAACGCCGCCCCCAGGCCGGAGAGCACGGCGTTCGTCTGGGGCGAGGGCGATGACCGGGTGGCGCTCTTCGACGAGCAGGGGCCGGAGCAGGTCGAGCCGGCCCGGGCGTGGCAGGCCCGGCGTCATGCCGCCGGGCTCGGCTGGATCACCGGCCCCTGCGAGTACGGCGGTCGCGGCCTGCCGGCGTCCTTCGGACGGGCCTATGCCGAACTCGAAGCGGGCTACGACGTGCCCGACCCCGGCATCCTCACGATCGGGCTCGGGATCATCGCCCCGACCCTCCTGGCCCACGCCACGGACACCGTGAAGCAGCGCTACCTCCCGGCCATGTTCGCCGGAGAGGTGTTGGCCTGCCAGCTGTTCAGCGAACCGTCGGCCGGCTCCGACCTCGCCTCGCTTTCCACCCGGGCGGTGCGCGACGGTGACGACTGGGTGGTGACCGGCCAGAAGGTGTGGACGTCGGGGGCCCATCTCTGCGACATCGGCGAGCTGCTGGCCCGCACCGATCCGGAGGCGCCGAAGCACAAGGGGATCTCGGCGTTCGTCGTGGATCTCCACGCCCCAGGGGTCGAGGTCCGCCCGCTGCGGCAGATGACCGGGGGCGCCAGCTTCAACGAGGTCTTCCTCGACGAGGTGCGCATCCCCGACGACCATCGCCTGGCCGGCGTGCACGAGGGCTGGCAGGTGGCCATGACGACGCTGCTCCACGAACGGGAGCTCATCGCCTCCGGCGGTGGTGACGGGCGCCAGTTCGGCAGGGTGGCCAGCTTCGAGCGCGTGGCCGCCACCGCGGCCCATTTCGGCCGGACGGGTGACCCGGTGCTGCGCCAGCGTTTGGCGGCGTTCTACGTCGCCGGGCGGCTGGGAGAGATGAACGGTGCCCGGGCGGCGGCCAGAGCCCGGGGCGGCCGCCCGCCCGGGCCCGAGATGGCGGGCGCCAAGCTGGCGCTCGCCGCTCACCTCCGCCGGACGGGCGACCTGCTGGGCGAGATCCTCGGCCCCCACCTGAGCGCCGACTCGGGCGTCTGGGGCGGCTACGGCTGGCTGGAGTTCGTCCTCGGCACTCCGGGAATCCGGATCGCCGGCGGCACCGACGAAGTCCTCCGCACCGTCATCGCCGAACGGGTCCTGGGCCTTCCCCGCTAGCGCCCCTGGTAGCGGGGCGCCCGTCGCTCCTTGAAGGCCGTGATCGCCTCCCGGACGTCGTCGCTGCCCAGCGTGGCGGCCTCGAGTGTGGCGCTGAGCTCCATGACCTCGGCGAAGCGGGCCCGCTGGAGGGCGTTGAGGGCCTGCTTCGTGCCCTGCACGGCCAGCGGCGGCAGGGCGGCGATGCGGGTTGCGAGCGCCCGGGCGGCGGGGAGCACGTCGTCGGGCCCGTCGACGAGGTCGGTCACGAGGCCTGCCCGCAGCGCCGCCTCGGCATCCATGGCATCACCGCTCAGCAGGTACCGCTTGGCGGTGAGGAGCCCGGCGCTCTGGGGCCACACCAGGCAGCCGCCGTCGCCGGCCACGAGGCCCACCAGCACGTGGGGGTCGGCGAGCCGGGCTCGGCGGGCGGCCACGACGGCGTCGCAGCCGAGCACGACCGTCGCCCCCAGTCCCAGTGCGTCGCCCTGCAGGGCGACGATCACGGGGACGGGGATGTCGAGCAGCGCGGAGAGCAGAGCCAGGGCGTCGCCGACCATGTGCCGGCGACCATCGGGGTCGGCGTTCTGTCGGAGGATGAAGTCGAAGTCGCCGCCGGCCGAGAACGCCCGGCCGGTGGAGGCGAGGACGGCGGCCCGCAGCCCGTCCATCGAGGCCAGTGCCCCGAACGCTGCCCGCAGCGACTCGTGGACCTCGGCGTCGATCCGGTTGAGGACCTCCGGGCGGACGAGCGTGAGTTCGGCGACGTCCCCCGACCGCTCGAGCCGGAGCCCGGGCCAGTCCGTCACCGGGGAAGGCTCACCGGGGAAGGGGCAGCTTGGTGTCGGGCAGCACGATGGGGACGCCGGGGGCGGGGCACACGACGTCGGTGGTCGGCCCGCACAGCCCGTTCGACAGGTAGCTCGGGTACTTCGGCGTCGGGTCGACGTAGAGGCCGATCCACACGTAGACGATGTTGAGGACCAGGAACATCACGTTGGAGAGGGCGATGAAGCACAGGGTCCGGATGGCCGCCTGACCCCGGGTGGAGACCTTGACGGTGTCGGCGCCGCGCTCGATGACGGACAGGCCCTTGTCGTCCCGGCCGAGGCGGATCAGGCCGACGATGGAGCAGAACACGCCGACGATGACCGCCTCGTACATCGGGTACTGGTACGTCTTCCCGCCCCAGATCGACACCGCTTTGATCACCCCGGAGTAGGCGAAGAGGCCGCCCCGGATGAAGGTGCACTCGAGGACCATGTCCATGACCCCGAGGAGGACGACGCCGAGCCCGAACAGCCCGACCTTGGAGATCCCCGGCCAGCGCTTGCGGGCCCGGCGGGCCATGGCGCAGAAGGCGGCGGCGAACACGACGAACCACCAGCCGTAGATCGGCCCCGACAGCAGCAGGGGCTCGGGGATGTTGCGGGCGTGGGGGCTGATCCACCCCGGCACGTGGGCGTTCCAGGCGCCGAGGTTCACCATGTAGGAGTTGTAGAAGAAGATCGGCCGCAGCCAGTTGCACATGGTGTCCTGCCAGAAGACGCACAGGAAACCGATGCCGAGCATGGCGTCCCACGGCATGCGCCCTTCCCGCCGCCACCGTCGGGCGCAGTAGATGACCACACCGATGAGGGCGGCGGTGGAGGCGCCCTGAAGGATCCAGGCCAGGATCTTGGCGCCGGTGTCCATCCTGTCGGGGCCCATCGGCTGCTTGTAGGCGTCGCCGGCCAGGATCCAGGCGGCGGCCACGTAGAGCTGCAGCGCCAGGAACCCGGCGCCGACCGCCGCCCACCACACGACCGGCCGGGCCCGCTGCTCGGCGCCGAGGCCCGGCACGGTGTCGCGGCCCACGCTGTCGGCGGCAACCAGGCTGCTCTCGAGTCGGACCACCAGCACCCCCTGGAACCGGCCCTCGAACTGGGCGACTGCACAAACTTTAGGGCGAAACCACGTGGTGGGCAATCACGGTGCCGGTACACTCGCATCGTGGCCCAACGTGAGCGCAAGGATCCGGAGAAGGCGCTGCTGGACGCGGCCGAGCGGTTGCTGGAGCGCGACGGGTTCGTCGGCGTCTCCACCCGCAAGGTGGCCAAGGAGGCGGGGATCAATCCGGCGCTGGTCCACTACTACTTCGACTCGATCGAGGATCTCTGCGCCCACGTCATTTCCCGGTTCAGCGAAGACCTGATCGAGCGCCAGCGTCAGATCTTCACCTCCGACTCGTCGCTGGCCAAGCAGTGGCGCCTGGCCACGGAGCCGCTGCGGAGCAACATCGGCCGGCGGCGGATGAAGGTGTGGTTCGAGCTGTCGGCCATGGCCGTGAACCAGCCCGCCCTGCTGCGGCGCATGGTGGAGATCAACGCCGAGTGGCGCCGGATCATCCGCGAGGCGGTGGAGCGGGAGGCGGAACGGCGCGGCGGCCGGGCCCTCGGCGAGTTCAGCGTCGAGGCGACGGCGGCGCTGATGTCGGTGGTGCTGAAGGGCCTCTACTGGGAGAACCTCCAGGAGTTCCACGAGGGCCACGACGAGCTCATCGCCGCCGCCGACCGGCTGCTGTCGTCCTTCGAGCCGGCGGCGGCCAACGGTGGAGGGCGGGGCCGCCGCAAGCGGGTCGGCCTCGCCGGCTGAGCCGACTCTGTCTTGGGCGGTCGCACAAGCGGGCGGTAGGCTCGGGCCGTGACCACCGACCTCCTCGCCGGTCCGGACGGTTCCCGGGCGGTGCCGCCCGGCCTCGACCCGGTGGCCCTCGGTGCGTGGTGCGAGGGGCCGGGGCGGGAGGCGGGCCTCGTCCCACCGCTGCGGGCGACCCTGGTCAAGGGCGGGAAGTCGAACCTGACCTACCGCGTCGACGACGCCACCGGGCGGTCCTTCGCCCTGCGCCGGCCGCCGCTCGGGCCGCTGCTGCCCAAGGCCCACGATGTCGTCCGGGAGCACCGGCTGATCTCGGCCCTCCATCGGCATTCCCCGGTGCCGGTGCCGCCGCCGGTGGCGGCCTGCGCCGATCCGGAGCCGATCGGAGCCCCGTTCTTCCTCATGGAGTTCGTCGACGGGCGGGTGCTGCGCAACCGCCGCCGCGCCGCCGAGGTGCCGGAGCCGGTCCGGGCGGCGGCCGCCGATCACCTCGTCGACATCCTGGTAACGCTGCACGCCACCGACCCGGCGGCGCTGGGGCTGGCCGATCTGGCGCCGCCCGACGGGTACATCGCCCGCCAGCTGGCCCGCTGGCAGCAGCAGTTCGACCGGTCCCGGACCCGGGAGGTGCCCGACGTCGACGACGTCGGCCGGTGGCTGGCCGAGCGGATCCCGCCCCAGACGGAGACCCGGCTGGTGCACGGCGACTTCCGCCTCGACAACGCCATCATCGACGACGGCGGGCGGATCCTCGCCGTCCTCGACTGGGAGATCGCCACCCTCGGCGATCCGCTGGCCGACCTGGCCGTCCTGCTCGTCTACTGGGGCGGCGCCGGCGAGCCGGCCATCGGCGCCACCGACCTGGCGGGCTTCCCCGACCGGGCGGCGGTGGCCGCCCGCTACGCCCGGGCGTCGGGGCGGGACCTGGCGGCCCTGGCCTACCATCGCGTCTTCGCCTACTGGAAGCTGGCCTGCGTGGCGGAGGGTGTCTACGCCCGCTACGCCGCCGGCGGCGGCGGGGGCGACGCCACCGTCGATCTCGAGGCCCAGGCGGCGGTGACGGTGCGGATGGCGGCCCGGGCCCGGGCGATCATCGACGGCGGCTGATCCGCCCTGCGCTCACTTCTTCACGACGTAGCCCGCCGCCTCGCGGTCGAAGGTCCCGGCGGTGTTGCCCCGCTCCCGCAGCGGCTGCTTCGTGATGCGGCCGACGGGACTGCGGGGCAGGGCGTCGAGCACGTCGATGAAGCGGGGAACGGCGAAGTGGGGCATGGCCGTGCAGCAGAAGTCGAGGAAGGTGACCGGGTCGAAGTCCGCTCCCGGGCGCAGCACCAGGCAGGCCTTCACCTCCTGCTCCCCGAGTTCGCTCGGCACGCCGAGCACGGCGACGTCGGCCACCGCCGGGTGGCGGACGATGGCCTGCTCCACCTCCCAGCAGGAGATGTTCATGCCCCGGCGGCGGAGGTAGTCGGCCTTGCGGTCGACGAAGATCAGGTATCCGTCGGGGTCGAAGCGGCCGATGTCACCGGTGTGGAACCACAGGTTCCGCCACGTGTCGACCGTGGCCTGCGGATGGTTGTAGTAGCCGCTGAACATCACGTAGGGGCGGCGGGGCCGGAGCACGATCTCGCCGGTCGTGCCCGCTTCGACCTCTTCGTCGTGGTCGTCGAAGATGCGGACGTCGAAGTCGGGGTTGGGCCGGCCCGAGGTCCCGGCCGGGCCGGGATGGTCGTAGTCGTCGAGCGTGACCGGCAGCGCCTCCGACAGGGCGTAGATGTTGAGGATCCTGATCCCGAAGCGCTGCTCGAGGCGGTCGCGCAGCTCGGCCGGGGCGTAGCCGGTGGAGATCCGGACGGGGTTGTCGGCGTCGTCGTCCCGGGGCGGCTGGGCCCACAGCATCAGGTACAGCGGTCCGAACATGGAGGTGTGGGTGGCGCCGCACTCCCGGGCGGCGTCCCAGAAGCCCGAGGCGGAAAAGGCCGTCTGGCTGTTGCCCCGCCCGCCGGTCAGCGTCGGCAGCATGATGCAGTTGGCGGCGGCGTTGATGTGGAACATCGGCGTCGGCTGGTAGAACGAGCACTCCGCATCGAAGCGCCACATGGCGGCCATCGACTCCATCATCGACATGACGTAACCCCGGGACATCGCCGCCGCCTTCGACGGACCGGTCGTGCCCCCGGTGAAGATGATGGCGTTGAGGGCCGACCGGTCGACGGCCCGGTCGCCGTGGACCCGGTCGTGGTCGGAGGCCAGCAGCTCGGCGGTGGTGGTGGTCTTGAGCCGGCCGGTGTCGAGGCCCTCGGCGGCGTCGGTTCCGCCCCGCACGATGAGGTGCTCCAGCCCCGGCAGGACGTCGGCCAGCTCGACGACCCGGGGCACGAGGGCGGCGTCGGCCACCACCGCCCGGGCCCCGGACGTCGCCAGCTGATGGCGGAGGAACTCGCCCGACATGTTGACGTTGATCGGCACGTGGCCGGTCCCGAGGTGCCAGCAGGCGTGCCAGGAGTAGGCGTGCTCGAAGCCGTTGGCCATGAACGAGGCCACGACGTCCCCGGTCTGCAGCCCGAGGTCGTGGTACCCGTTGGCCAGGGCGGTCGACCGCTCCAGCATCTCCCGGTGCGTGACCGTGGCGCCGTCGACCCACAGCGCCACCGCGTCGGGCCGCTCGGCCGCATTGCGCTCGAGGAGCCCACTCATCGACGCCGGTCTCCTCGTCCCCCACGTGGTCGTCACGGCTTTCCCTCCTTGTTGCCCGGCGCCTAAGGTTGCCAGAAGTTTGGGCGACTGCCAAACACAGCGGGAGTGCCTTCATGAGCAGGCGGAGCGGTGCGGACTTGGTCGCCGGGACCCTCGAGGCGCTCGGCGTCGAGGCGGTCTTCGGGATCGTATCCGTCCACAACCTGCCGATTCTCGACGCCATCCGCCGCCGGGAGCGGATCCGGTTCGTCACCGTCCGGCACGAGCAGGCGGCCGTCCACGCCGCCGACGCCTATGCCCGGGTCTCGGGGCGCCTCGGGGTGGCCGTCGTCTCGACCGGGCCGGGGACGGCCAACGCTGTACCGGGGCTCTACGAGGCCTCGTTCGCCTCCTCGCCGGTGCTCGTCCTGACCGGGCAGGTCGACTCGGCGCAGTACGGGCGGGGAACCGGGCATCTCCACGAGGCGGAACAGCAGGTTCCGATGCTGCGGACGGTCGCCCGGCGGGTCGAATCGGTCCGGCGCACCGACGACATCGCCGACGCCGTCCTGCGCACCGCCGCCGACTGCCTGACTGGCCGCCCGATGCCCGGCGCCGTCGAGATCCCGATCGATCTGCAGTACGGCGCCGCGACGGCCGCAAGCCCCGACGCCGCCGCGCCGGTGGGGCCCCTGGTCCCGAGTCCCCGGCGGCTCGACCGGGTGGCCGAGGCCCTGCGAGGCGGGGCCCGTCCGATGATCTGGGCCGGCGGGGGAGTGGTGCGGGCCGGCGCCGGGCCGGCGCTGGTGGCGCTGGCCGAAGCGCTGCAGGCGCCGGTGGTGACCAGCCTCCACGGCCGGGGCGCCATCCCCGAGGACCACCCGCTGGCCCTCGGCGCGCTGGCGCCGTTCCCGGAGATCGCCGCCGTCGTGGCCGACGCCGATCCGCTGCTGGCCGTCGGAACCCGCTTCAGCTGGTTCGACACCATGAACCCGCCGCGGCGCCTGCCGGCCTCCACGCTCCACATCGACGTCGACCCGACGGTGATCGGCCGCTCCCAACCCGCCGCCCTCGCCGTCCCCGGCGACGCCCGCCTCGCGCTGGAGAGCCTGGTCCCCCGTCTCCGAGGCCACCGCCCGCCCGATTCCGGCTTCGTCGATCGGGCCGGCGCGGCCGCCACCGCCGCCCGGGCCTCCGGCCGGGCGGCGATCGGAGCTGATCACGCCGCGATCCTCGACGCCATCCGGGCGGCGCTGCCGCGCTCGGCGGCGGTGGTCTGCGACTCGACGGTCCCGGCCTACTCCTGGGCCAACCGGCTGCTGCCGGTCTACGAGCCGGGCTCGTTCCTGCATCCGACCGGCGGCGCCATCGGGCCCGGGCTTCCGTTCGCCCTCGGGGCGGCCCTCGGCCGGGACGGCCCCGTCGTCCTCATCACCGGCGACGGGGGCTTCATGTTCCACCTCGGCGAGCTGGCCACGGTGGCCGAGCAGCACCGGCCGGTGATCGTCTGCGTCTTCAACGACGGCGGCTACGGCGTGCTGCGCGGGGTCCAGGACCAGCACTACGGCGGCCGCATCGGCGTCGACCTCCACACCCCCGACTTCGTCGCCGTCGCCGAAGGCATGGGCATCCCCGCCCGCCGGGCCGCCACCGCGTCCGCCTTCGCCGAAGCCTTCGCCGAAGCCGTGACGACGGGAGGCCCCGCCCTGGTCGAGATCGACATGGACGCCCTCATCCCGATCCAGGGCATGGGCGCCCGCCGCAGCGCCTGACGGCGGCCGACCGGATCAGACGGGTGGACCGGTCGCCGCGTCGGCCGGGACGGGGTGGCGGAACAGCTTGGAGGCGTTCTGCCAGGTGACCTTGCGGACGACGTCGTCGGGGAGGCCGGCCAGCTGCTGCGCCAGGATTGGCTGAACGTCGGGCCAGGTGGAGTCGACGTGGGGGTAGTCCATCTCGACCATCACCCGGTCGGCGCCGATACGGTCGAGGACGGCGAAGCTGGTCGGGTCCTCGATGGTGCAGAAGTGGAAGCTGTCGAGGAACAGCTCGACGAGCGGGGTGGCAACGCCCTTCCAGTGGTCGGTGAAGTCCTGGTAGCGGGCGGTGTGCTCCAGACGGTCGATGAAGCCCGGCAGCCAGCCGATCCCGCCCTCTGACAGCACGAGCTTGAGGTCCGGGAAGCGGACGGGGATCCTGGCGTAGAGCCAATCCGCCGCCGTGACGATGGCATTGGCGAAGAACAGGAAGCCGATCTCGTCGAACGGCGCGTCCTTCGACGCGCTGACCGTGCCGGAAGACGAGCCGATGTGGAGGCAGACCGGTGTGTCGGTCTCCTGGCAGGCGGCGAAGAATGGATCCCAGTGGGTCGTGTGGACCGACGGGTAGCCGAGGCGCTCGGGGTTCTCCGAGAACGTGACCGCCTTGAAACCCCGCTCGGCGTTGCGCCGGATCTCCTTCGCCGCCACCTGCGGGTCGGAGAGCCAGGGCAGCTGGCAGGGGATGATCCGGTCGGGGTAGGGGCCGGCCCAGGCCTCGAGGTGCCAGTCGTTGTAGGCGGAGAAGACGGCGAAGGCCAGCTCCTGGTCGGGGTGCTGGGCCAGGCGCTGCCCGGCGAACCCGGCCAGCATGGAGGGAAAGTTCAACGAGGCGTAGACGCCGGCGATGTCCATGTCGGCGATGCGGGCGTCGATGTTCCAGGCGCCTTTGCGCATCTCGTCGAAGCGGGTCGGCTCCGAGCTGAGCTCGGCCGGCGGCCGCCCGACGGCGGCGTTGAGGCCGACGTTGGGGATGTGCCGGCCGTCGTAGTCCCAGCGCTGCGTGCCGTCGTCCAGCTCGACGACCTTGGGGGCCCGATCGGCGAAACGGGCCGGGACCCGCCCCTCGAACATCTCCGGCGGCTCGACGAGGTGATCGTCGACCGAGATCACCGTGTAGCGGCGGGGGCGCGGTTCGGGCTCCGGGAGGAACGTGACCCGCCGCTCGCCGCCCTTGCGCAGCTCGGGCCGCTCGCCCTGGGGGACAGGCTGGCTCATCGGGCCGGCCTCCGCGCCAGGTAGTTGTCGATCACGTCGTGGAGGTGGGCGATGAGCAATTCCTGGCGCCGGGCGAGGCGCACGTGGTGCAGCGAGCCCGAGTGCATGCCCCGCTGCACCGACTCCAGATTGGCGAAGTCCTGGTGGAGGATCGCCCCCCAGGTCGCCCGCCTGGCTTCGTCGTCGCCGCTGTAGGGGACGTGGGCCCGCTTCGCCGGCCGCTGGTCGGGCTCGGGGAACCGCAGGCTCAGCATCTCGAAGGTGCAGCTGTCGGGGTCCAGGCCGTCGGGCAGGAACCGGAACCCGAACAGCTCCCCGGGGATCACGCCGAGGACGAGGTTGGGGAACACGTGGAACTCGTGCTGGTCGTACCAGTCGCCGCCCTCGAACGACGGGTCGGCCCAGCCGCCCGCCACCGCCCGCTCCCGGGAGAGGTCGATGAGGACGTCCCGGAGCTTGACCCCGGGCGGCAGGACCTCCGAACCGTCGCCGATCCGCCGGAGCCGCTCGAGCTGATGGGGCAGGAGCTTCTGGAGCGGGATGACCCCGTCCACCATGTCGGCGAGGATCGGCGTCTCGTCGAGGATGCCGAGGCGACCGCTCGGCCGGCCCATCGAGATGACCATCAGCCCGTGCTCGCCCCGCTCCTCGTAGACGGCCGAGGTGTCGTCGGTGGCGCACGTCCCCTGGGGGTGGGTGGCGGGAATGTGGTAGCTCTCGATGAACGCCTCGACGCCGACCTTCCAGTTGCAGGGGACGGTGGTCGACACCACCGCCTGCCACCGCATGTCGGCCATGCGGTAGGGGGCGGCGTCAGCCGCCAGCGGCGCGATCCACTCCTCGAACGGCGGTGCCTCCCGGTCGGGGTTCACGAAGACGAAGCCGCCCCAGGTGGCCAGCCGCAGCTCGGGCAGGCGGAGGACCTCCGGGTCGGGCCAGCCGAACTCCTCGGGATCGACGATGGCGGTGTTCTCGCCGTCGAGGGACCAGCACCAGCCGTGGTAGGAGCAGCGCAACTCCGTCGTGTTGGCGCAGTCCCGCTGGATGAGGTTGCCCCGGTGGCGGCAGACGTTGTGGAAGGCCCGCAGGGCGCCCGACGGCGTCCGTACGACGACGATCGGCTGGTCCACGATGACGTGGGTCCAGCAGTCGCCGACGGCGGCGACGTCCTCCTCCCGGCACACCATCTGCCAGACGTGGCCCCACAGCCCGTCGGCTTCCCGGCGGGCGAAGCCGGGGGAGGTGTAGCGCTCGGTTGCCACGAGCCGCAGGTCGCTGCGGGAGGTCACGTCACGAACGGTCACTGATCCTCCTCCGGTCCGGGCCGTCCCACTGTACCCCGAGTTTGGGCAACTGACCAAGATCCTGTAGGCTGTTCCCCGTCCCGAGGACGGAGGTGCCTGTGAGTCCCGGCTGCCCGCACATCGACTTCACCTCGGAGTTCATGCGCGACCATCTCTACGAGGAGACGGCGCGGCTGCGGGCCGAGGCCCCGGTGGTGTGGACCGAGGCCCACGGTGGCTACTGGGTCCTGACCCGCTACGCCGATGTCCACCGGGTCCTGCAGGACCCGGAGACCTTCACCTCCACCCAGGGCGTCACCGTCCCCTACCTCGACGCTCCGATGAAGGCCGTCCCCTTCGAGTCGGACCCGCCCGAACATCGGGACTACCGGCGGGCGATGAACCCCTATCTCACCCCCGACGTCGCCCGCGGCATGGAGGACGACACCCGCGTGGTCGTCGACGGTCTGATCGACCGGTTCATCAGGAACGGTCGCTGCGACCTGGCCGCCGAGTTCGCCCAGCACGTCTCGACCACCATCCTGTTCCGCCACCTGCTCGGCGCCGACGAGAGCCAGATGGAGGCGTGCCACGAGGCGGTCATGAAATACGCCTACGAGCCGACGAGCTCGGCCGGCATCGAGGGCGCGCTCTATCTCATGCAGTTCTGCTACCAGCTGGCCGAGGCCCACCGGGCCGAGCCGGGCGACATGATCGTGGACTCCATCGTGCGCTGCACCGTCGCCGGCCGGCCGGCCGACGACCTGGAGATCGTCGGCATGCTGGCCATCCTGATCTTCGGGGGCGTGGAGACGACGGCCAACGCCACCACGGCCGCCGTCAAGGTGCTCTCCGACCGTCCCGAGCTGCAACGGGAACTGCGGGAACATCCCGAACGCATCGCCCGGGCTCTCGACGAGTTCCTCCGCTTCGACCCGCCCCTGGTCGGCCTCGCCCGCCGGGCGACCCGCGACGTCGAGATCGACGGCCACCTGATCAAGAAGGGCGACGCCGTCTACTACTCGATCGCGGCCGCCAACCGCGACCCGGCCGAGTTCGCCGACCCCGACACCTTCGATCCCTGGCGCAACCCCAACCGGCACCTGGCCTTCTCGGCCGGGATCCACCGCTGCGCCGGGTCGAACCTGGCCCGGATGATGTTGAAGGTCTCCCTGGAGCAGCTCCTGGCCCGGCTCGACGACATCACCATCGACGGCGACATCGACTACATCCAGGCCGCCTCCCGGAGCCTGCGGACCTGCCCGATCCGCTTCCGGGCCCGGGAGCGGGCCTCGGCGTAACCCCTCGGGGGGCGCCCTCAGGCCTCGGCCAGGCGGGGGAGGACCTCGGCGGCGAACCGCTCGAGCTGGTAGCGGCGGCCGGCGTCGTCATCGTCGGCCGGGTTGACGACCAGCAGCGAGCACCCGGCGCCGACGAACGCCCGGAGGCCACCGACCACCGCCTCGGGCGGTCCGGCGACGACAAAGCGTTCGAGTACCTCGGCCGGCGCACCACCGTGGTTGGCGGCCAGGCGCGCCGCCGCCCGCCGGACAGCGCCCTCGGCTTCGTCGTCGATGCGGTAGCTGACCAGCAGCCCGACCGTGAACGGCCGACCGGCTCGGGGCGACGCGGCGCGCCACACCCGCATGGCGTCGACGGCCCGGGTGACGCCGGCCGGAGTCTGGAGGAAGCCCAGCCAGCCGTCGGTGAGCGTCGCCGCCCGGCGCAGCGCCCGTTCCGCCCGCCCGCTGCCGAGGATCGGGATGGGGACGGGCGCCGGCGGGTCGAGTTGCACCGGTCCGAAGTCGAGCGCTGGGCCGTGGTGTTCGACCGGCTCTCCGGCCAGGAGGGAGGCGAACGACGGGAGGTACCCGTCGGTCAGCGCGCCCCGTCCGGCGGTCGGAACGCCGCAGGCGGCCCACTCGTCGGGGAACTCGCCGCCGACGCCGATGCCCACCGTGAGGCGCCCGCCGGACAGCGCCGCCAGGCTCGACAGCTGCTTGGCCGGCACGACCAGGCCCCGCATGGCCAACAGCAGCACGCCGATCCCCACCCGGATTCGGCTCGTGACCGTCGAGGCGACGGTGGCGGCCACGACGGCGTCGAAAATCGGGCCGTGGTGGACGATGTGGTCGCCGACCCAGACGGAGCCGAACCCGCGCTCCTCGGCCCACACCGCCTCCCGGGACAGGGCGCTGGGATCGAGGCCGCCCGTCCTGCCCCCGGCGGTCGCCAGGCTGAGGCCGATCTCCGGCCCGGTCAACGGGGCGTCGGAATGGGGACGCCGGGAGCCGGGCAGGCGATGTCGCTGTGCTCACCACAGAGCCCGTTGGTCATGTAGCTCGGATAGCGCGGCGTGGGATCGACGTACAGGCTGATCCAGGCGTAGCTCATGTTGACCCACAGCAGGCAGACGTTGGCCAGGCCGACCCAGGCCAGCACCCGCACGACCGTCACCTTGCGGCCGGACCCCAGCCCCTCGATGCCGCGCTCGATGGCCGAGCGGCCCCGGTCGTCGCGGTGGTAGCGGAGGAGCCCGACGAGGGCCGTGACGCTGCCGGCGAAGATCCCCTCGTAGAGCGGGTACTGATACGTCCTGCCGCCCCATACCGACAGCGACCGGATCGCTCCGGAGTAGGCGAACAGGCCGGCCCGGAGGAAGACCATCTCGATCACCATGTCCAGGACGAACAGCGCCGCCAAGCCGATGGCGAACAGTCCCGCCCGCCCGATCCGGGGCCAGCGCCGCTCCGCCCGGCGGGCCATGGCGCAGAAGGCAACGGCGAAGAGCACGAAGTACCAGCCGTAGAGGGGGCCAGTGAGGAGGAACGGTTCGGGGATGTTTCGGAAATGCGGGGCGACCCACCCGGGAACGTGGGGATACCAGGCCCCGAGGTTGACGAGGTACGAGTTATAGATGAAGGTCGGCCGCAGGTAGTTGCACAGCGTGTCCTGCCAGAAGACCGACAGGAACCCGATGGCGATGTAGGCGTCCCAGGTGAGGGCGCCTTCCCGGCGGCTGCGGCGGAAGAGATAGACAACCACGACGAGCAGGGCGCCGGTCGAGGCGCCCTGCAGGAGCCAGGCGGTCAGCTTGGAGCCCGAACCCATCGGGTCCGACCCCATCGGCTGGCGGTAGGCGTCACCGGAGAAAAACCACGTGCCATAGAGCCAGACCTGGAAGACGACGAAGGCGGCCCCGATCGCCGCCCACCACACGACCGGGCGGGACGGCCGGATGCCCGCGCCGTCGGGCATCGCCGCCTGCGGGGCCGGCCGGCGGCCACGTTCCAGGTTCAGCACGCCGCTTCCTCCCCGTGTCCGCCCGCTCGTCGGAGCATAACTGGGCGACTGTCCAAATGACAAGGTACTGTCGGTGGGAATGGAGCAACTGCAGGACAGGACCGCGGTGGTGACCGGCGCAGCCCGTGGCATCGGCTACTCCCTCGTGCGCCGACTGGTGGCCGAGGGCATGAACGTCGTCATGGCCGACGTCGACGAGGCGGCACTGGAGCGGGCCGTGTCGGGACTGGAACCGGCCGGCGTGCGGGTGCTGGCCATGGCGGCTGACGTCAGCCGCCGGTCCGACGTCGAGGACTTGGCCGCCCGGACGCTGGCGGAATTCGGGTCCGTGCACCTGGTGTGCAACAACGCCGGCGTGGGGATCTCGGGTCGGGCCTGGGAGTTCGCCGCGTCCGACTGGGACCGAGTGCTCGGCGTCAACCTCTACGGGGTCATCCACGGCATCGCCGCCTTCGTGCCGCATCTGCTGCGCCAGGGAGAGGGCCACGTCGTCAACACGGCGTCGATGGCTGGGCTGGCCTCCTTCCCGGGGATGGCTCCCTACACCGCCACCAAGCACGCCGTGGTCGGGCTGTCTGAAAGCCTGCTCCTCGAGCTGCGGGCGGTGGGTTCGCCGGTCGGGGTGTCCGTCCTGTGCCCCGGTCCGGTACGGACGGCCATCGCCGACGCCGAGGGCGTCGACGCAGGCACCCGCCGGGCGGTGGCCGCCGGGCTCGATCCGGCGGTGGTGGCGGAGGCCATCGTCGACGCCGTTCGGGCCGACCGGTTCTGGGTCCTGACCCATCCGGAGCTCCTCGCCGCCGTCGAGAGCCGCACGACCGCCATCCTCGACGCCGGCCACCTGGCCCGCCGGGCCTAGCTGCAGCGTTCAGACGACACCAAGGGGGCCGGGGGCACGATGGCGTGGGATTTCGAGACCGATGCGGAGTACCAGGCGAAGCTCGACTGGGTTGACGGCTTCGTGCGGGAGGAGGTGGAGCCGCTCGACTACGTCCTCGGCGACGCCTACGACAAGAGCGACGAACGGGCGCTGGCGGTGGTGCGGCCGTTGCAGCAGCAGGTCCGAGCTCAGGGCCTGTGGGCGGCGCACCTCATGCCGGAGCTGGGCGGGCAGGGCTACGGGCAGCTGCGGCTGGCGCTGCTCAACGAGCTGCTGGGCCGGTCCCGATGGGCGCCGTCGGTGTTCGGGTGCCAGGCGCCGGATTCCGGCAACGCCGAGATCCTGGCCCACTTCGGCACCGCCGAGCAGAAGGCCAAGTACCTCCGACCGCTGCTCGACGGCACGATCTCCTCCTGCTACTCGATGACCGAGCCCCAGGCCGGCGCCGACCCGACGCTGTTCCGCACGACGGCGGTGCGCGACGGCGACGAGTGGGTCATCAACGGCGAGAAGTGGTTCTCGACCCATGCCCGCTACGCCAGCTTCTTCCTCGTCATGGCCGTCACCAACCCCGATGTGAGCGCCTACGAGGGCATGTCGATGCTGATCGTGCCGGCCGAGACGCCCGGCGTGCGGATTCTGCGCAACGTCGGCGTCGGGACCGAGCCGACCGGGGAGGGCAGCCACGGCTACGTCCGCTACGAGGACGTGCGGGTCCCGGCCGACCATCTCCTGGGCGGCGAGGGACGGGCCTTCGCCATCGCCCAGACCCGGCTCGGGGGAGGCCGGATCCACCACGCCATGCGCACCATCGCCCAAATCCGAAAGGCGTTCGACATGATGTGCGAGCGGGCGCTGTCCCGCCAGGTGCGCAAGTCGGGGACGGGCAAGGCCCCGGGGTCGGCGGTGGAGACCGTGCCGCTGGCCACGCTCCAGATGACCCAGGAGAAGATCGCCGACTCCTGGATCGAGATCGAGCAGTTCCGTCTGCTGGTGCTGCGGACGGCGTGGCTGATCGACAAGCACCGCGACTACCGCAAGGTCCGCAAGGACATCGCCGCCGTGAAGGCGGCCATGCCGAAGGTGTTCTTCGACGTCGTCCAGCGGGCGATGCACCTCCACGGCGCCCTCGGGATCTCCAACGAGATGCCCTTCGCCAAGATGATGGTCAATGCCCAGGTGATGGCCATCGCCGACGGCCCGACCGAGGTCCACAAGATCACCGTCGCCCGCCAGGTCCTGAGGGACTATCAGCCGGTGGACGGGCTCTGGCCCAGCGGCCACCTTCCCGCCCGCCGAGCGGCGGCCCGGGCCCGCTACGCCGAACTGCTCGAACACGAGATCGGCAACGACGGATGAGCGGCGGGAGCCCCTTCGATCTGGACGGCAAGGTGGCCGTCGTCACCGGCGGAAGCCGGGGTCTCGGCCGGGCGATGGCCTTCGCCTTCGCCCGTCACGGCGCGACTGTCGTCGTGGCCAGCCGCAAGCTCGCCGCCTGCCAGGCGACGGCGGCGGAGATCAACGCCGCCACCGGACAGCCGGCGCTGGGCCTGGGCTGCCACGTGGGGGACTGGGCGCAGTGCGACGGGCTGGTGGAGGAGGTCTACGACCGCTTTGGCCGGATCGACGTCCTCGTCAACAATGCCGGGATGTCGCCGCCCTACGACTCGGTGGCGGGTATCACCCAGGAGCTGTTCGACAAGGTGCTGGCGGTCAACCTCCGCGGCCCGTTCCGGCTCTGCGCGGCAGCCGGCCCACGGATGGCCGCGGCCGGTGGAGGGTCGATCGTCAACGTATCGAGCGTCGCCGCCGTGATCCCCACCCCGCTCGAGATTCCCTACGCCGCGGCGAAGGCCGGCCTCAACAACCTGACCGTGAGCATGGCCCGGGCGCTGGCCCCGGCGGTGCGGGTCAACTGCATCATGCCCGGACCGTTCCGCACCGACATCAGCGCCGCCTGGGACGACGCCGCCTTCGATCGCCTGGCGGCCGGCGCCATTCCGCTGCGGCGAGCGGGAGAGCCCGACGAAATCGTGGGCGCCGCGCTGTACCTGGCCGGCGCCGCATCGTCGTTCACCACCGGGTCGATCCTCAAGATCGACGGCGGCTACGCCCACGCCTCGTCATGACGCCCGTCCCCAAAGACCGCACAACGGCGCTCCCCGGGCGCGAGCCGGCGCCGACGGCGGCCGCCCCGTTCCCGCTCGACGGGCTGAGAGTCCTCGACCTCTCCCGGGTTCTGTCCGGTCCGTTGGTCGGGCGGGCGCTGGCCGACCTCGGAGCCGACGTGGTGAAGGTCGAAGGCCCCGACGGCGACCTCGTCCAGCTCTACGGTGAGGTGCGGGCGGGCCGGTCGGGCTTCTACGCCCAGCAGAACTCCGGGAAGCGGGCGATCGCCGTCGACCTCGGCGTGCCCGGCGCGGCCGGCGTCGTGGCGCACCTTGCAGCCTGCGCCGACGTTGTCATCGAAAACTTCCGGCCCGGCGTGGCCGATCGCCTGGGCATCGGATGGCCGGCGCTGTCGGTCGCCAATCCCCGGCTCGTCATGCTGTCGATCAGCGGCTTCGGGCAGGATGATCCCGCTCCCGCCCGAGGCGCCTTCGCCGCCGTCATCCACGCCGCCTCAGGACTTGTGGCCCGGCAGGCCGCCCGCGACGGCGCCGCGCCCGTCGACCCGATGCTGTCGATCGCCGACACCCTCGCCGGGCTCCACGGTCTGGTGGCCGTCCTGGCCGCCCTCCGCCTCCGGGACCGTACGGGCACCGGGCAGTGGATCGATCTCGCCATGCTCGACGCCATGGTCGCCAGCGACGAGTACGCCCATCACTACCTCGACGACTCCGTGCCCGCCCGATTGGGCGGGATCGTATGGCCCACGGCCGACGGGCTGCTGATGGTGGCCGCCGACCTCCGCCACACATGGCGGCGGCTGGCGACGGCGCACGGTCTCACCGACGGCTGCGGCCCTGACGCCGACCTCGACGCCAAGATCGCCGCCCGGGAGGCGGCGGTGCGCCACTGGCTGGCCGGGATGAGTCGCGCCGAAGCCCGAGCGGCCATCGAGGCGGCCGGAGTGCTCTGTACCGACGTCGTGGCGCCTCAGGACGCCTACCGCAGCGCCGACGTCCGCCGGCGATCCATGGTCGCCCGGGTCGACGCGGGAGACGGGTCGCTCCGCCCGGTGATCCAGACGCCATATCGGTTCTCGGCGGCGTCGAGCGGAGTGCGGCACGGCCCCCCGGGACGGGTCAGCACAACACCGAGGTCCTGTTTGACTGGCTGGGATGGGGCGACGACGTCGTGGCCGAGCTCACCGCCGTCGGCATCCTGCGTTCGGCGACCCCACCGGAGGGAGAACCGTGATCGACGTGCGCTGTCCGGCCGACGGTCGCCTCGTCGGCCGCGTGACCGTGTGCGGAGCGGCCGACGTCCACGCTGCCGCCGGCCGGTTGCGCCAGGCTCAACCGGCCTGGGAGGACCTCGGACCGGTCGGCCGTGGCCGGTACGTCCGGACCTGGGTCGACTGGCTGCTCGACCATCGGCGGCGCCTCGGCGAGCTCGTGCAGTCCGAGTCAGGGAAGGCTTGGGGCGACGCCGCACTCGAGACGGCCGTTGTCGTCGACGTCGCCAATTACTACACGAAGCACGCCGCCGAGTTCCTCGCCGCCCGGAGGGTCCGTCGCCACAGTGTCGCCGGGATCGGCAAGCATCTCGAGGTCCGCTACCGCCCCTACCCCTTGGTCGGGGTGATCACGCCGTGGAACGGTCCGATCGGGGCGCCGGGGCTCGACTGCCTCCCGGCCCTGGCGGCCGGGGCCGCCGTCCTATCGAAACCCTCGGAGGTGGCCCCGCTCTCGTGGACCGAGGCGGTCCGGGGCTGGCGGGAAGATGTCGCTGCTCCGCCCGTCCTCGAAGTCGTGAACGGCGGCGGTGAGACGGGCGCCGCCGTCGTCGACGAGGTGGACATGGTGATGTTCACGGGCTCGGCGTCCAAAGGACGCCTCATCGCCACTCGAGCCGCAGAGCGCCTCATCCCCTGCAGCCTCGAACTTGGTGGGAAGGATGCCGTGATCGTCCTCTCCGACGCCGACGTCGACCGAGCCGTTGCCGCCGTCACGTGGGGAGCAATGATGAACGGCGGCCAGACGTGCGTATCGATTGAACGGGTGTACGTGGAGGAACCGGTGTACGAGGAGTTCCTCGCCAAGCTCACCGCCGCGGTCGGTTCGCTGCGTGTCGGCACCGATCGACCGTCCACCTTCACCTGCGATGTCGGGGCCATGGCCACCCCGGCCCAGGTTGACACCGTCGAGCGCCACGTCCGGGATGCGGTGGCCCGGGGAGCCCGCCTCCTGACCGGTGGCCGGCGGCATCACGGAGGCCTGTACTTCGAGCCGACCGTGCTCGCCGACGTCGACCACACGATGGCCTGCATGCGCGAGGAGACCTTCGGTCCCACGGTACCGGTCATGAAAGTGAGGGACGAAGAAGAGGCGATCCGGCTGGCGAACGACTCGACGTACGGCCTGAGCGCCAGCGTCTGGAGCCGCGACGCTGCCCGCGCCGGCCGGGTGGCCCGGCGCCTCGAAGCCGGCGCCGTCAACGTGAACAACGTCCTTGTCAACCTGCTGCAGTTTCCTTTGCCTCATGGGGGCTGGAAGCAGTCGGGCATTGGAACCCGCTTCGGCGGCGCCGACGGCCTTCTCAAGTATTGCCGGCCGCAAGCCCACGTGGTGGAGCGCCGCACCGTCGGCCGGGAGCTGTACTGGTTCCCATATACGCCCCGAAAAGGAAGGCTGCTGGCCGCTGCGACGCGCTTTTTGGGGGCAAAGGATTGGCGCCGGCGGTTGGGCCTGCGGGAGGGCGCCTGAGGCTGCCACCACTGGCAGTGTTTCCGGCGTCACGCCAGGACACGGAGCAAGGCCGGGCCCTATTCCGGCTGCTCGGTGAGGCGGGCCAACGCATCCTCGATTTCGCTGGCGGCCTGGGCGGCTCGCCACAAGTGGTCCTCGGGGGCGTCCTCGTATCCCTTGTGGTCCCGCCGCCAGTCCGGCTCCCAGTACCGGTCGAGAACCTGACGGAGATGGTGCCGGCTGGCAGCGAGCTCCTCGGTGAACTGTTCGCGGAGGTCGCCGATCGTGGCCTCGACGACCGGCAATCCTTCGAGCCTCCGCTGGCGGAGGGCTTCGAGCACATCTGTGTTCGTGCCGTGGTCAGCCGACCAGAAGCGGACGAGTCGGCGGTTCTGGTGGTTCCACGCGGGCCAGGCGGTCGGCCGGTATGCCCAGGCGAGCGGACGCTTCCCGAGTCGCAGCTCGGAGCCGATCCACTCAGCCGTCGGGTGCTTTGTCAGCCGGGTCAGCTCTTCGGGTGGGAGGTCGAGGGTCAAGAGGACCGAGGCCCACTCCAGCTCGTCCGGACCGTCGAGGAGTTCACCCGTCACCCACAGTTCCCGAAGCGGCCAGCCAAACCCGCTGTCGCGGAGCCGGAGGTTCTCGGTGCTGGCGTCGGCCAGCTCCTCGAGGTGCCGGACAGCGGTTGAAAACCTCACGGCACCATCTTGCACCGGTCGAGTCCACAGGAGGACGGATCCACCCGGACGGCGCCGAATCTTTGTAGCTTCGGCGTCAGGCGGAAGGGAGTAGCGATGGCAAAGCAGGTGTACCAGCTGAAGGCGACGATCCTGGAGACGAAGCCGCCGGTCTGGCGTCGGGTCCTCGTCCCGGAGCAGATCACGCTGGACCGGCTGCACGAGGTCCTGCAGGCCGCGTTCGGTTGGTGGGATTACCACCTCCACGAGTTCGAGATTCATGGCGTCACCTACGGCATCGACGACGGCGAGTACTGGGGTGAACCGCCTCGCGACGAGCGCAAGGCCCGGCTCGGGAAGCTGGTGCAGGAAGGTGCTTCGTTCCTCTACGTGTACGACTTCGGGGACGACTGGCGCCACAGGGTCGTCGTCGAGAAGGTCGTGGCCGCCCAGCCCGGCTTGACGCTTCCGGCGTGTACCGGTGGCCGACGTGCCTGCCCTCCGGAGGACTGCGGTGGCCCATGGGGCTATGACTCGTTCCTCGAGGCGATCGGTGACCCGACCCATGCGGATCACGAACGAATGCTCGAGTGGGTCGGAGGCTCGTTCGACCCCGACGCCTTCGACCCGGCCGACTTCGACCAGCGGCTCTTTGAAGGGCGACTTGCGAAGATCTAGAGGCCAAGCGCTGTAAGGCATGCCGGCGGGACGGCGTTGCCAGCCGGGCTGAACGCTGACCGCGTGGCTCTGAACACGTTGTGTGGTAAAGGGCCGAATTCGACCGAAAACTCGTCATAAGTCCGGGGCGGAGTCGTTCTTCCGCTGGGTTGGCCGCTGAGGGTTGGCGGCCACTGACTCGAAGGCGGGCCGAACATGCAGTTCCATCGTTGCTTCCCCACACGCGCCATCACCCTGTTCGTTGGGCTGCTGCTGGGGACTGGACCTTTCGTCGGGCAGGCGTATGCCGACATGCAGAACGGACGTTCTACGGCGTCTCGGCCTTCTTGAAAGAGAGTCACCGCAACGAAGGGAACGGTCTGGTCGGGCTGTGGGACGTGGAGATCCGGCGAGTCCTGCAATTCACCCGCCGCACCGAACCCCACTCCGATTGAGGTGGGATTCCCGATCCGGTTCTCGCGGGGCTTGAAGCTGCTGCTGCCGCTGTTGCTCCTGGCTTACGGCCTCGGCAGTGGCGAGCAGTCTTTGGGGAACTGGCTCGAGTCGGCTGGCTGCGTCGCGTTGTTGTTCGGTTCGGTGGCCGTTCACGAGTTCGGACACGTCCTGGCGGTCCAGCGACTGGGCTTGACGGTCAACGGCGTCACGCTGACGGCCTTCGGCGGGCTGACGGACTATGAGGGGTGCGAACGTTCTGCGCTGGCGCAGGGCCTCATCGCGGTCGCCGGGCCGTGCGCCAGCGCGCTGCTGGCGCTGGTTCTGCTGGCGGTCCGACTGTCCGTCGGCGGGATCGATGTTGACGGAGGTCTGGCGGGCGTTCTCACGTTCGGCGTCGGCACGAACGCCTTGATCGCGGTGGTCAACCTCCTGCCCTTCCCGACTCTTGACGGCGGGCAGATCGTCAGGTCGTTCTGGACCGGCCTCTCCCGGCGGCGGGAGCGCGCATAGCAACCTCCTGAAGGCCGCGCCAGTTCGAGTTCGAGAGAGCGGATGCTTTGGTCGTATGCCGCGAGCCGAACCCCGGCGGAGGCGGGCGGTTGTTTCGGCCGACATGGACTTCGGCACCATCCCTCGCTCGATCGGCGAGCGCGCGCCAGCGTGATTTGTTCCGGACGGTCGGCCAGCGGTGAGCGTGGTCGCAGGGGGCCGGGGGCGCACGGGTCGGCCCTGTGGGTGGCCTCAGCCCGCTGGGAGTGCGTCGCCTTGCTGTTCGGTGCTCGGTGGGGGAGGCGTGAGCCAGAGGACGCCCCCGGTGGCGTGGACGGTTCGGTGTTTGGCGGCGTACTCGAGTGCCTCGATGAGGCGACCGATGAATTTGCGGTTGCGGGGAAACGCGGCTTCGGAGGTGTAGATCAGCGGCGGAACTGGCTGGCCGGCGGTCGTCCGCTGGGTTCGGAGCCGTTCGAAGTCGACGACGTTGTTGGTGACCAGGACCCGCCCGGCGGCGACGGCGGCGTCGAGGACCACTGGGTCGTCCTGGGAGGAGAGGACGATGTCCTCGGCGACGCCGGTGCAGTCGACGCCGAGGGTTCTGAGCTGTTCGGCGAGACGGGGGGAGAACATCTCGTCGAGGAGGAGCGCGTCGGGAGTGGCCTGCCGACGGGCAGGGCTCATCCGGCGAGGAGGCCCTGTTCGCGTTCCCAGCGCTGGCGGGCCCGCTCCTCTTCCTCGTCGGCTCGGGCGACGAGGGCGTCGACCTCGGTGGGGTAGTCGGCCCAGTAGGCGATGGCGGCGCGGATGAGCCCTTCGGGTACACCGGAGGTCTCGGACACGAGGTCGACGAGCTCGGCGGCGCTGAGGGTCGGTTCCGCCTGCCGGGCGGAGTGCACAGCCCGAACGATCTGGAAGACGTCGGGTCCGCCGACGAGACGGGCGCGACGGCCCGCTGGCCCGTCGCGGAAGATCACTAGGGGATGCTCGTGTGAGCGCAGGGCCTCATCGACCAGACGATTGCCGGCTGACGACAGCGTCGTTCCCGGATGAGCGGAGACGTAGGCGGTGAGGCGTCGGAGCACATCAGGCTCGAAACGGATCGATGACGGCGCAGCCATACCTACATTGTAGGCGAACGTCGGCGTCTCGGTTGCCGAGTCGAACCAGCGGCAGATCGGTTGGTCGAAGCGCCTCGAGAGGACAGGCGTTGTCGCAGCCCTGGGGAACGCTTCGGACATCATGACAGCATCGCCTTGCAGGCGAGCGGCTAGCGACCGGTCGCCTTCGCCTGGCGGCGGATGACCGCCGCGCCGTCGGGATCGACCGGGAGCTTGTGGACCTGCATGTTGTGAGAGTGGCCCAGTTCGTGGAGGCTGAAGGCGGCCTGGATGGCGGCCCACTGGCCCTGGGCGTCGAGGGTCTGGTTCACCGCCTGCTTGGCCAGCTTCAAGCCCATGGTTGGCCGGGCGGCGATCCGCTCGGCCAGCGCCCGGGTGGTGGCGGTGAGGTCGGTGGCGGGGACGACCTGGTTGACCATCCCGAGCTGGTAGGCCCGCCCGGCGGAGATGGCGTCGCCGGTGAAGAGCATCTCCTTGGCCTGGCGGGCGCCGACCTCCCAGGGGTGCACGAAGTACTCGTGCCCGTTGAGCCCGAAGGCGACGACGGGGTCGGAGAACTCGGCGTCGTCGGCCGCCACGATGAGGTCGCACACCCAGACCAGCATGAGCCCGCCGGCGATCACCTTGCCCTGGACCTCGGCGATGGTCGGCTTGGGGAAGTTGCGCCAGCGCCAGCACAGGCCGAGGTAGATCTCCTCCTCGACGGCCATGAACCCCTCGGCGCCGGGCAGGTTGTAGCCGCCCCAGCAGCTGACGGGGGTGAACTCCCCCATCTTCGACGAGTCCCGCAGGTCGTGGCCGGAGGAGAAGTGGGGCCCGTCGGCGGCCAGGATCACCACCCGGGCGTCGTTGTCGTGGGCCGCCCGGTCGAAGGCGTCGTTGAGCTGGTAGAGCAGGTGCTTGTCCTGAGCGTTGCGGGTTTCGGGTCGGGCCAGCACGATGCGGGCCACGCCCGCCTCCGGCGGCTCGTAGCGGATCCGGGTGACGGTCATCGCAACACTCACTCCTCGGGTTGGTTCACGACTCGGGCCGGGGTCGCACGCCGTACTTCGACACGACGACGTCCCCCGAGATACTGGCCTGACAGGCGAGGCGGACGGGCTCGGCCCGCTCGCCGAACGCGCGGGTGAGCTCGGTGATGGCCTCGGCCTCGCCCGGCCCGGCGGTGGCGAAGTGCTCGGCGCCGTCGACGACGACGAGGTAGCAGGTGCGGCACGTTCCCTGACCGCCGCAGACCGTCGGCCAGTAAAGGCCGTGGCGGCGCGCCGCGGCCATCACCGACTCGCCCTCACCGGCGGTGACCTCGAGGCCCGACGGCTCGATGCGGATGCGGCCGCCGCTCACGGCGTGCGGGGGAGGCCGAGGACCCGCTCGGCGATGATGGTGCGCTGGATCTCGTCCGACCCGCCGGCGATGCGGTAGCCGGGCGCACCGAGGAGGTGCTCCGTCCAGGCGTAGGTTCCCCACTCCCCGGTGTCGGCGGTGATGGCCGGGCCGAGCATCCGGGCCGCCACCTCGCCCGTGCGGGTGAGGTTGGCGGTCCACAGCAGCTTGCGGATCGAGCCCTCGGGGCCGGGCGGCTGGCCGGCCCGGGCGCCGGCCCGTACCCGATCGTTCACGAAGCCGAGCAGCCGGGTCCCGGTGAACACGGCGGCGAGGTCCTGGCGGACGGTGGGGTCCTCGTTCAGGCCGAGGTGGCGGGCGAGGGCCAGGAGGCGGCGGAACGAGCCGCCGGGGGAGCCGTGCTGGGTCCCGCCGCTGCGCTCGAAGCCCAGTGTGGTGAGGGCGACCCGCCACCCCTCGCCGACCTTGCCGAGGCGGAGGTCGTCGGGGATGCGGACGTCGGTCAGGAACACCTCGTTGAACGAGGCTCCGCCGGTCATCTGGCGGATGGGCCGCACCTCCACGCCGTCGGCGTCGAGCGGGACGAGGAAGGCCGTCAGCCCCTGGTGGCGGGGGAGGGCCGGGTCGGTGCGGCAGATCGCCTCGCCGTAGTCGGCCAGCCCGGCGCCCGAGGACCACACCTTCTGGCCGTTGAGGACCCAGCCGTCGCCGTCGCGCTCCGCCCGGCACGACAGCGAGGCGAGATCGGAGCCGGCGCCCGGTTCGGAGAACAGCTGGCAGGCCAGCAGATCGGTCCGCAGCAGCGGCCGGATGAAGCGCCGCTGCTGTTCGACGCTGCCGTGGGCGGCGATGGTGGGCGCCACGAGGCCGATGGTGACGGGGAACAGCTCGGTCGGCTCCGGCGTGGCGAAGCGGCGCTCCTCGGACCGGAAGGCCCGCTCGAAGGCCGGGGCCAGCCCGGCGCCGCCGTGCTCCGGCGGCCAGGTCAGCGCGCCGTAACCGGCGTCGAACTTGAGCCGCTGCCACTCCGAGGCGGCCTTCACCCGGGCCCGTTCCTCGTCGGGGGAGCAGGTCGGGAAGACCGCCACCGAGTCGGAGCCGAGGCCCCAGGCGTCCTGGCCGTCGCCCACGGCCGAGGTGGGACGCGGCTGGGCGTGGCACTCCAGCCAGGCCCGGGCTGCGGCCCGGAAGGCGGCGAGATCGGACGGCGCTGCACTCATGAAAGGACTTTCCCCCGTCAGCCGATCGGCCTATATTAATTAGATAGCCAATTAACGGCAACCGCGGTGACGCAGGCGGGAACGGGGGGCGCATGGACTACGACGTGGTGGTGATCGGCTCCGGGGTGGCCGGTCTGTCCGCCGCGCTCGAGGCCAGTGCCGCCGGTCGCAGCGTCCTGCTGGTGGAGAGCGAAGGACGCATCGGCGGCTCGTCGGTGCTGTCGGGCGGGATCATCATGGCCGCCGGGACCAGCATCCAGCGCCAGGCCGGCATCGAGGACGACGCCGCCGCGCTCGAGCGCGACTACCTCCTCTTCAACCAGTACAGCGTCGCCCCCTCGCTGGCCCGCCGTCTGGCCCAGGATTCCGGCCCGGCGGTCGAGTGGCTGCGGTCGCTGGGCGTCGAGTTCCACACCGAGCTCATGTACGCCGCCGAGGAACGCACGCCCCGCAGCCATGTCCCCCGCCGGGCCGGGTACGGCGTCGTCGGCGTGCTGTCCGACGCGCTGCAGGGCCGCCCGGGGGTGGACGTGGCGCTGGGCCGGCGGGTCAACCGCCTCCTGGTGAAGGAGGGCCGGGTCACGGGCGCCGCCGTCGACGACGACGAGGTCCGGGCCGGGGCCGTGGTCGTGGCCTGCGGCGGCTTCGGGGCCAACCCGGCCCTGTGGGCCGAGCACCTGCCCCGCCTGGCCGCCGCCGGCGGCTCGGCCTGGTACATCGGCGCACCCGGCGCCCGGGGGGACGCCTTCGCCCTCGGGGCCCAGGCCGGCGCCGACGTCACCGGCCACGACCGGGCGCTCGTGGTGGCCACCCCCGGGTTCACCACCAATATCGAGGTCTACTTCCCGGGCTGGCTGGTGATGGTCGACCGGGCCGGGGCCCGCCGGGTCGACGAGTCGACGTCCTACGCCGTGATGGAACTGGCGCATCGCCGCCACGGGCCGCTGTTCGCCATCTTCGACGACACGGCCAAGAAGGGTGCCCAGCCCCAACTGCCCCCGGAGTACAAGCAGACGATCCCCGGCGTCGACCCGGCCCGGATGCCGTCGAACTGGACCGAGCCGGTGATCGACGAGATGGTGGCCGCCGGCCGGGTCGCCCGGGCGGCGACGCTGGACGACCTGGCCCGTCTGCTGTCGATCGACGGGCCGGGGCTGCGGGCGTCGGTCGAGCGCTACAACCGGGCCGCCCAGGCGGGGGAGGACGCCGAGTTCGCCAAGGCACCCCGGTTCCTCAAAGAGATCGCCACGCCGCCGTTCTACGGCGCCGAGCTGCGCCTGTCGATGCTGTGCCTGACGTCGAAGGGCCTGCGGATCGACGCCGACGCCCACGTCCTCGACCGCAGCGGGACCCCGATCCCGGGGCTGCTGGCGGCGGGGGAGTGCACCGGCGGGGTCCTGGGCGACGTGTACGTCGGCAGCGGCAACTCCTACGCCAATTGCGTGGTCTTCGGCCGCACGGCCGGCCGCAGCGCCGCACGCCACGCCGCCGGGGGAGGGGAACGCTGAGTGGCCGGGCAGGGGGTGGGTACGATGCAGCTGGTGGTGAGAGCGAGTGGACCTCCTGGCGGGGCCGCCGAGGTGCGCAAGCCGGTCGGGCGCCCTCCGGCCACCGACAGCGCCGATACCCGCCGCCGCATCCTCGTCGCCGCCCGGGCGTGCTTCGCCCGCTACGGCTACGACAAGACCACCAACAAGGACATCGCCTCCGCCGCCGGGATCACCGCCGGGGCCATCTACCACTACTTTCCGTCCAAGCAGAGCTTGTTCGTCACGCTGTGGCGGGAAGTGCAGGAGTCGGTCTACCAGGCCTTCGACCGGGTGCTGGACGGCAAGGAGAGGCTGTCCGACAGGATCAAGGCGGTCATGGACGTGGCCGCCGAGATGCACGCCAGCGACCGGTCGCTGGCCGCCTTCACGGCCATCTCGCCCATCGAGATCCAGCGCCACGAGGAGCTCCGCAAGGACCTCGGCGACGACGCCCTGGCCGTCTACCACTACTTCGAGCATCTCGTGGCCGAGTCGTCCGATGACCTGGCCCCCGGCGTCGACGCCGAATCGGTGGTGAACCTGCTGGTGGCGGTGACTACCGGCTTCGCCCAGTTCGGCGCCACCAGCCGGGCCACCCGGTCCCACAGCGCGGCCATCGACAGCTTCAAGCTGCTCGTCGACGGCTCGCTGTTCGCCGCCGACGACCGGCGGCCCAAGGAAACGGCACCGGCGCCGAGGCGGCGCCGGTCCGGCTGAATCCACCGGCGCCGGGCCGCTTGTCAGACCGGCGACGCAGAAATAAACTGACTGACTGATTAGACGGGGGAGAGAGGGCGTGCAGGACGACGGTGCAGCGCAGGGCAGCGACCTGCGCGCCATCTGGAGGACGGCGGCGCGGGTTCGGGCGGTCGACGAGGCCCTGCGGGCCCTCATCGCCGGCGGGGAGTTCACCGGGTTCTACTACTCGCCCCGGGGCCAGGAGGTGCTGGCCGCCACCGTGGCGTCGTGCCTGCGGCCCGACGACTACCTGGTGACGACCTACCGGGGGATCCACGACCAGCTGGCCAAGGGCACGCCGCTCGTCGACCTCCTGGCCGAGCTGTTCGGGAAGCGCACCGGCTGCTGCAAGGGGAAGGGCGGCCCGATGCACGTGGCCGACCCGTCGTCGGGCGTCATGGTCACCACCGGCATCGTGGGGGCCGGCCTGCCCATCGCCAACGGTCTGGCCCTCGGCGCCCGCCTGGAAGGCAGCGACCGGGTGTGCGTGGCGTCGTTCGGCGACGGGGCGACCAACATCGGGGCCTTCCACGAGGCGCTCAACCTGGCGGCGGTGTGGGACCTGCCGGTCGTGTTCGTGTGCCAGAACAACGAGTTCGGCGAGTTCACGCCCCGCACCGACACGGCCCGGGTGGAGATCGCCGAACGGGCGGCGGCCTACGGGATGGCGGGCGAGGCGATCGACGGCAACGACGCAACGGCGCTGCGGCCGGTCATGGCGGCGGCCGTGGCGAGGGCCCGGGCCGGTGGTGGCCCGACGCTGCTCGACTGCCGCACCTACCGCTTCATGGGCCACTTCTTCGGCGACCAGATGCCCTACATGGACAAGGGCGAACTGGCCCGGCGCATGGCCGACGACCCGGTCGACCGGCTGCGGGCGGCGGTCCTGGCCGCCGGCGAGGCCGACGAGGACGGGCTCCGCGCCGACGAGGCGGCCATCGCCGCCGAGGTCACGGCGGCCGTCGAGGCGGCGCGTTCGGCCCCCGATCCCGAGCCCGACGAGGTGCTCGACGACGTGTGGGCGCTGGCCCGATGACCGTCGCTGATGTGGTCGAGGCCACCCAGACGATGCGCTTCGCGAAGGCGCTCAACCACACGCTCGCGCTCCTCCTGGAGCAGGACGAGCGGGTCTTCCTCCTCGGCGAGGACATCGTCGACCCGGCCGGCGGCGCCATGCAGGTCACCCGGGGGCTGTCGAGCCGCTTCGGCCGGGAGCGGGTCCGGGAGACGCCGATCTCCGAGCAGGCGATCATCGGTGCGGCCATCGGAGCGGCGCTGGCCGGCCGCCGGCCGATCGCCGAGATCATGATCATGGACTTCTACGCCGTCTGCCTCGACCAGCTCGTCAACCACGCCGCCAAGCTGCGCTACATGTCGGGGGGGCGGACGCCCGTCCCCATGACGGTGCGGGGCACGGCCACCGGCGGCCTGCAGATGGGCGCCCAGCATTCGCAGATGCTCGAGGCGTGGCTGGTCCACACGCCGGGGCTCAAGGTCGTCGTGCCCAGCACTCCGGCCGACGCCAAAGGGCTCCTCACCGCCTGCGTGGCCGACGACGACCCCTGCGTGTTCATCGAGATGGCGGCGCTCTACGGGCTGTCCGGCGAGGTGCCGCTCGGCGAGCACGTGGTGCCGCTCGGGACGGCGGACGTGAAGCGGCCGGGCCGCGACGTCACCATCGTGACCTACGGCCGTCAGGTCCACGACGCCCTGGCCGCCGCCGCCCGCCTCGAGGGCGACATCGACGCCGAGGTCCTCGACCTCCGCACGCTGGCGCCGCTCGACGAGCGGGCCATCCTCGAGTCGGTGGGCCGCACCGGCCGGGCCGTCGTGGTCCACCAGGCCGTCGGCCGGGGCGGGGTCGGCGCCGAGATCGCCGCCATCCTCCAGCGGGAGCTGTGGGGGACGCTGGTGGCGCCGGTGCTGCGGGTCACCGGGCTCGACACGCCCGTGCCCTACGCCAAGGTGCTGGAGCAGCGCCACCTGCCGTCGGTCGACGCCATCGTGGCCGCCTGCCGCACAGCCTGCGAGGAAGCGGGGCCCGAGCGGCCCGCAAAGAGGGCACGATGAGCGAGGCCGTCCGCATCCCCCGGCTCGGCATGACGGCCACCGAGGCGACGCTGCTGGAGTGGGCCGTCCCCGACGGGTCGGCGGTGGCGGCCGGCGACGTGATCGCCGTCGTCGAGACCGACAAGGTCGAGACCGAGCTCGAGTCACCGGCCGCCGGGACGCTGGTGCTGAAGGCCGCCCCGGGGGCGGTCGTCCCCGTCGGCGAGATCATCGCCGAGGTCGTGCAGTGAGTGTTTCACCCGGGAGGAGGGCGTCGTGACGCTGACCGAGAGAAGCCCGGTGGAGATCACCGGGAGCCAGGCCCGGCCGGAGCCGGGCTACGAGGCGCTCAATCCCGGCTACCCCCGGGCGTGGTGGACGATCGGCTGGTCGGGTGACGTGAAGCCCGGCCGGGTCGCCTCCCTGCGGATCCTGGAACGGGATCTCGTGCTGTGGCGGGACTCGACCGGCGCCGTGCACTGCCAGGCGGCCCACTGCGCCCACCTCGGCGTGCACATCGGCCAGGGCGGCTCGGTCGTCGGCGACACCGTCCGGTGCCCGTTCCACGGCTGGTGCTACGACGCGTCGGGCCGCCTCGCCGCCGTGCCGGGCCACGACCGGCTGCGGGAGGACGTCTGCCTGCCGACGTTCCGGGTCGTGGAGCGCTACGGCGCCCTCTTCGCCTGGAACGGTGCGGGGGAGCCCGACTTCGACTTCCCCGACATCCTGGCCGAGGCGGGCTTCCCCGAGGAGGACGTCGTCTTCGCCCACCACCGCTGGTACCTCCCGTTCCCGGCCAAGTGGTTCGGCGAGAACCTCTGCGACGGCATGCACTTCGCCGTGGCCCACGACACCGCCGAGTGGGGCGAGACGATCATCGAGTCCGAATCGCCCACGGTCATGCGGATGCGCAACGTCATCTACAACCGGCACAAGTGGCTGGGGTGGGCGAACGTGAAGAAGCGCTTCCGCCGGGGCGAGCTGGTCAACCTGCTGACGCCGGTGACCAACGACATCCTGTCGACCTGCTGGGGTGGGCCGCTGCACCTCGTGCGCTTCGCCGACCGGCCCCACATCCTGGGCAACATCATCGCCTGCTGGACGCCGGTCGATGCCGACTCCCACCTGGTGATGGACGTCACGCTGATCCCCAGGCTGCGCCTGCCGGGCGGGCCGATGGTCGAGAAGGCGATCGGCTTCGCCGCCGGGCTCGGCAACTGGTCGACGGCCATCCAGGACGCCGGGCTGATGATGAACCGGGCCGAGCCGGCCAACCCGCCGTACCACGTCCGGGACCGGGGCCTGATCGCCTTCCGCCGCTTCTGGGACAGCCGCATCGTGGCCGACGGGCCGCTCGACGGCGACAACCTCCGCAGCAACGGCGCCCGGGCCGGCATCCGGGTGAAGGACCGGCCATGAAGGAGCAGCCATGAAAAAACAGCCTGTGTTGTACGGCGCGGCGCTGGCGGCGGTGGCCGTGGCTTGGCGCCGGGCGCACTCCAGCGACGTGACCAGTCTCCGCAAGGTCGCCAATTCGAAGGGCATCACGACGTGGACGGCGTGGCGCAAAAGCCGCGTCGGTTGACGGACACCGGCGAGCGGGCGTCAGCCCGGTCGAGCAGACAACGGGGGGGCAGGGAATGACGGGCAACGGATGGGGGAGGCACCTCACGGTGGCCGTGATGGCGTCGGCCTTGGCGCTCTCGGCCTGTGGCAGCAGCGCCCCGAAGAGCGCCGCCGGCCGGCGCACGGGCGGTGAGACCGCCGCCGCCCCGGCGCCGGATCAGGGCGCGTCGGGTACGGCGGGCGCTTCCGCGGCGCCGGCGGCGCCGTCGGCGGCGGACAACAGCGTTGCGCCCACGCCATCGGGCGCCGACCCGGGTGGGTCCGGCTCGACGGCGGGCAGTCCGCCCGGCGGCGCGGCGAGCGCCGCCGGTGCGGCGGGCCCGTCGTCGGCCGCCGGCGCCAAGGGTTCCGGCGGGCCGGCAGCGCCGAGATCGGCCGCGGCCGGGCCGGCCGGCAGCCCGTCCGGTGGAGCGTCCAGCGGGGGCGGCGGGTCGTCCTCCGGTTCGCCGGCCAAGGGCGCGGCGCCCGGCCTGCCCGGCACTCCGGCTCCGGCAACGCCGGCCGGCGGACCCTGCGCTCCGGTCACGATCGGGACGTGGGGCACGACCACCGGCCCGATCGGTGCGCTCTTCGGTGCCATGACCCCGGCGGCCAAGGCCTGGGTGGCCTCGGTCAACGCCAGGGGCGGCCTCGCCGGCTGCCACCCGGTGAAGCTCGTCGTCGGCGACGACGGCGACGACCCGGCCAAGGCCAAGGCCATCGTGAAGAAGATGGTCGAGGAGGACGGCGTCACTGCCTTCGTCGCCCACCACGGCGCCCTGACCCTGGGGGCGGTGCGGCCCTACCTGGAGCAGAAGCGGGTTCCGCTGTTCGGGTCGTCGGGGGCCTACGCCGACGAGTCGGAGAGCGAGATGGTCTTTCTGGCCCAGCCCACCAGCGTGGTCGGCGAGTCCGAGGCCTACATCAACAACGTGCTGGCCCTCAACCTCCCGCAGCGCAAGATCGCCGTGTTCTGGTGCCAGGAGGTCCCGCTGTGCTCCGTCCACAATGACGTCATCAAGAAGCAGGCGTCGACCAAGGGCTTCTCCGTCGTGGCCAGCATCCGGATATCGCTCTTCGCCCCTGACTACACCTCCGAGGTGCTCCAGGCCCGCCAGGCCGGCGCCGACATGATCATCCTGCTCTCCGACATGCAGACCAACGGGCGCCTGCTGCGCAGCGCCAGCCGGCAGAACTACCACCCGCTGGTCGTCACCCCGGGCGTGAACTACGACACCCAGTGGCCGGCCATCATCGGCCACGACGCCGACGGCATGATCACCACCGCCTGGTCCCGCCCCTGGCACATCGAGGGCATCAACCACGAATACCGCGACGCCATGGCCCGCTACCAGCCCGGCGAGGTCATGGGGAACTCCGGCTCGGCGGCCTGGGCGGGGATGAAGCTGCTGGAGAAGGCGGCCGGCAACCTCGACCGCGACAAGCCGACCTCGGAGCAGCTCATCAACGGCGTCTACGCCCTCCACAACGAGACCCTGGGCGGGCTGATCCCGCCGACCACCTGGCCGAAGGACACCTCGAAGCGGGCGGCCCTGCATCCCTGCACCGTTCCCGTGCGGTGGACGGGCTCCGCCTTCGAGTTGCCGCTGGGCGAGAAGTTCGTGTGCTCCGCGCCCGGTCCCGGCATCCGGATCGTCGACTGAACAAAGGACGGGGGAGATGCGCACAACGTTGAAGGTCCGCCGTCTCGGGTTGGCGGTGGCGCTCACGCTGGCCCTCGGAGTGGCGCCGGCCGGCGCCGGGACCGGCCCGGACTGGGTGGCCGGCGCCCGGGCCAGCGCCGCCGACATCGGAATCGTGACCCAGGGCGGGTTCATCGTCGACCACGTCGACCCGAGCGGCGCCCTGGCGATGTCACGCCTCGAGACGGCGACCGAGACCGCCACCAGCCTGGCGGCGGCGCCGTACCCGTCGGAGGTCGGCCAGCAGGGTCCGGGGCTGCTCTACGGCGCGCTGCAGAACACCCTGCCCTACAACGGGATTCCGGTCCCGGCGCTGGGGGAGGCGCCGTCGTGGCCCTTCACCATCCGCTCCAGCGCCAACGGGAGCGACCCGAAGTCGGCCACGGCCGGCGGCGACTCCGGGCCCTTCGGGCTCCGGACGGAGTCGAAGGACCGGATCACCAGCGGCCACGCCAGCAGCGGCGGCTCGGCCCCGGGGGCCTTCGGGCTGATGCACCAGACCGCCGCCACCCAGGCCGACGCCACGCAGCCGGCGGCGGCCGCCGTGTCGGCGGTGGCGACGGTCGAGAACCTCGCCATCGGCGACGTCCTGCGCATCGGCCAGGTCCGCACCGCCCTGCAGATCACACGGCGGGCAGGGGAGGCGCCGGCGGTCACGGTCCAGCGCGTCCTGGACGGGATCTCCGTGGCCGGTACCTCGGCCGACCTGGCGCCCCAGGGCCTCGTCGTCAAGGGCACCGGGGCGCCGCTGCCCCAGCCGGCGCTCGACGCCCTCAAGGCGGCGGGGATCGAGGTGGCGGTCGGCGAGCAGCGCCAGACCGGGGACTCGGTCTCGGCGTCGGGGCTCGTCGTGCGCCGGGCCTTCGACTTCGGCGGCACGAGGATGACAGTGCAGATGGCCTTGGGCGCCGTCTCGGCCACCCTGACCGAGATCGCCGACACCGCCGTGGCCAGCCCCCCGATGCACCTCGCCGCCGCCACCCGGCCGGCGCCCGGCGCCCCGGTCCACAAGCACATGGGATGGCCGGGAGAGGTGGCCCTGGGCGGGGCCATCGCCACCGTCGTGGTCCTCGTCGGCGCCCGGGCCCGGCGCGTGGTCGGTGGCCGGTGAGCCGCTATCTGGGATTCGCCCGGGCCCAGTGGGACCGGGTCCTCGGCTGGGTCCTCGTCGGCGTCGGCGGCCTGCTGGTCGTGACCGGGGCGATCAACGTGTCCCGGGCCGGCGACCAGCTCGACCAGCTGTCGTATCTGGCCAGCGGCCCGGCCATCGGCCTGTTCCTTCTCATCGTCGGCGCCGTGCTGCTGATGAGCGCCGATCTGCGCGACGAGTGGAGCAAACTCGACGAGGTCGCCGCCCTGCTGCGCCGTTCGGCGGCCACCGAACCGCCGGGCGACGACCATCCGCCCCCGCAGATCGACCTGCGGGCGGCCAGGGTCGGGGTGACGACGATGGTGGCGGCCGGGCTCGGAGTGGCCGGCGGCGCCCTGGGGGCCCGCCAGTCGCTGGAACGGGCGTCGGCGGCGCGCTGGACGGGCCTGTCGGGGGCCAGCCTGGCGCTGGTGGTGCTCGCCGCGGGGTTCCTGTGGCTGCAGGCCCGCCGCGACGTGCGCCTGCGCCTGGCAGCGGTGGACGAGGCGCTGGCGGCCCACCGGGACGGCGGCGGACGCGGCGCGCCCGGGCCGGCCGGTCCGTCCGAGCCGGTCGGCCCGGGCGCCGGTTTCGTCGTTGACGGTTCGGCGCTCTACCACCGGCCCGGATGCGATCTGCTGGGCTTCGCCGAAGCGGCCCCGGTCTCGGCCGCCGGCGCCGCCCAAGCCGGGCTCGAGCCCTGCCCGCTGTGCCGGTGAGCCTCGGCCGATGACCGACCTCTACCCGTTCATCGCCGTCGGCATCGCCACCGGCGCGATCTACGGCATCGCCGGCCTCGGCGTCGTCCTCACCTACAAGACGTCGGGCGTGTTCAACTTCGCCCACGGCGCCATCGCCATGGCCGCCGCCTACTGCTACTACTCGCTGACCGTCAGCTACGGCAGCCCGCCGTGGCTGGCCATGCTGTTCACCGTGGTGGTGTTCGGAGCGGCGATGGGTGTGGCTCTCGACAAGGTCCTCTTCCGCCGCCTCCTCGGCGCCAACCCCGCCGCCGGTATCGCCGCCTCGATCGGCCTGCTCGTCTTCGTGCGGGGCGTGATCCTGCTCACCTACGGTGCCGACTCGAAGCCCGTCCCCGACTTCCTGCCCCGCACCGTCGTCCACCTCGGACCGGTCAACTTCGGGATCAACCAGCTGATCATCGTGGGGCTGGCGGCGGTGACATCGGCCGGCCTGGCCCTGTTCTTCCGGGCGACGATCGTCGGCAAGGCCATGCGGGCGGTCGTCGACAACCGCGACTCCGCCGAGCTGGTCGGCATCGACTCGGGCACCGTGATCACCATCGGCTGGATCATCGGCTGCTGCTTCGCCGCCTTCTCCGGCGTGCTGCTGGCCCCGCTGGTCGGCGGGATCGACACGCTCACCGTCCCCGTCCTCGTCATGCACGCCTTCGCCGCCGCGGTGATGGCCGGGTTGGTCAGCCTGCCGCTGGCCTTCGGCGCCGCCCTCGGCCTCGGGGTGGCGGAGTCGCTGACCACCAAGCTGGTGGCCAACGTCTACTCGCTGTCGGGGCTCAGCCAGAGCCTGCCGTTCCTGGTCATGTTCATCGTGCTGTTCGCCGCCCGGGGCAAGCTCTTCTCCGGGAAGGGAGCGGCGGCCGGCAAGCGGGCCCGGGCGGCGAGCGGCTGGCGGCCGCTGTCCCGCCCCGGGGCGGCGGGGTTGATGGCCGTAGCCGCCTCCGTCCCCTTCGTGGTGTCGGGGTCCCGGCTGGTGACCATGACCAACGCCGTCGTGTTCGTGACGCTCTTCGCCAGCCTCAACCTACTGGTCGGCCTGTCCCGGCAGGTGTCGCTGTGCCACGCCGCCTTCGCCGCCCTGGGGGCCATGTTCTTCTCCCACTTCACGGGGAGCATGCCCTTCGTCGTGGCGCTGATGCTGGCCGGTATCTGCGTGGTGCCCTTCGGCGCCGTCATCGCCGTCAGCTCGATCCGGCTGTCGGGGCTGTTCCTGGCCCTCGCCACCTTCGCCCTCGGCCTGTCGGTGGAGAACCTGATCTACCCGACGCACTACGCCTTCGGCGTCGCCCTCAGCGTGCAGGCGCCGCGCCCGGCCTTCCTGCGGGGCGACGACGCCTTCTACTACTTCGCCCTGCTGGTCGGGGCGGCCGCCGTCGCCCTCGTCGGGCGGGTGGCCCGCAGCCGGATGGGCCGGGCCCTCGTCGCCGCCGGCGACTCGCCGACCGGGGTGGAGAGCATCGGCGTCGACCTGCAGCGGGCCCGCATCGCCGTCTTCTGCCTGTCGACGGCGCTGGCCGGCATCGCCGGGGCCATCATCCTGCTGCAGTTCGAGACGATCACGTCGACGTCGTACACCTTCCTCACGTCGCTGATCTGGGTGGTGGCGGTGGTGGCCGCCGGGCCGAGCTCGGCCAGCGGACTCGTGACGGGCGTCGTCCTCTTCACCGTGCTCCCCGCCCTCACCTCATCGGGCCAGGTGGCCATCTGGATGCAGGTCGGCTTCGGTCTCGGCGCCGTGGTCCTGGCCCAGGAGCCGAACGGTCTCGACGGCCTTCTCCGCCGCCAGGTCCGCCGAGGGGTCACGGCGGTGGCCGCCATCCCCGAGACGACCGACCGGCGCCGGGCCCGGGTGGGGCAGATGCGCGTCACGGCGGGAGGCGGCGTATGACGGCGACGCTCTTCTCGCCGCCGGGCGGACCGGCCCCGGCCGGAGCGGGCGACGGGCTCGTCGTCGACGGCGTGACGGTGGCCTTCGGGGGCCTCGTGGCCCTCGACAACGTGAGCCTGACCGCCCGGACCGGACGGGTGACCGGGCTCATCGGCCCGAACGGCGCCGGCAAGACCACGCTGTTCAACGTGATCTCCGGGGTGCAGCGGGCCGGGAGCGGCCGGGTGGAGCTCCTCGGCCGGGACATCACCCATTGGCGACCCCACCGCCGGGCGGCGGCCGGGCTCGGCCGGACGTTCCAGCGCATGGAGCTGTTCTGGACGATGACGGTGGCCGAGACCGTGCGCCTGGCCGTCGACGTGACCGAGGCCAACGCCCGGCGGGGCCGCGACCGCTTCCGCCGGGCCGACCACACCGTCACCGAACGGACCGGGGAGATCCTCGACCTCTGCGGGCTGACCCCCCTGGCGTCGACCACCGCCGCCGAGCTGTCGACCGGCCAGGCCCGCGTCCTGGAACTGGCCCGGGCGATCGCCACCCGGCCGCGGATCCTGCTGCTCGACGAGCCGTCGTCGGGGCTCGACACGGTGGAGACGAAGCGCTTCGCCGCCATCCTGGAACGGGTCTTCGACCTCGGGGACATCGGGCTCGTCCTCGTCGAACACGACGTCGACCTCGTCTTCGCCGTGTGCCAGGACATCTACGTCCTGGAGTTCGGCCGGATCATCGCCGCCGGCGACCCCGAGGCGATCCAGGCCGACGAGCTCGTCCGCACCGCCTACCTCGGGGAGGGGATCGTATGAGGGCGTCCTCCGTCGCCCCCGTCACGGGCATGGCCCTCGAGTTCCGGGGCGTCCATGCCGGCTACGGCTCGACCGAGGTCCTCCGCAACGTGACGCTACGGGTGCCGCAGGGCTCCGTCGTGGCCCTCCTCGGGCCCAACGGCGCCGGGAAGTCGACGCTGCTGAAGGTGGCCGCCGGGCTCCTGCCCGCCCAACGGGGCGAGGTTCGCCTCGGCGGCGCGCCGCTGCGGGGCGCGGCCGGTCACGCCGTCTCCCGGGCCGGGCTGTGCCTGCTCCCCGAAGGGCGGGGGATCTTCCCGACGCTCTCCGTCCGGGAGAACCTCGAGCTCATGGGGTGGGACGGCGACCGCACGGCCGAGGTGTTCACACTCTTCCCCGTCCTGGAGCGCCGCTTCGGCCAGGTGGCCGGCACCCTCTCCGGCGGGGAGCAGCAGATGCTGGCCGTGGCCCGGGCCGTGGTGTCGGAACCCGGCGTGGTGCTGGCCGACGAGATCTCCTTCGGTCTCGCCCCCAAGGTGGTGGACGAGATCTTCGCCGTCCTCGCCGCCTTGCGGGAGCGGGGGCTCACCATCCTGCTCGTCGAGCAGTACATCCAGCGGGCCCTGGCCTTCGCCGACTTCGCCTACCTCATGTACAAGGGCGAGATCGTCTTCGCCGGCGAGGCGTTCCAGCTCCGGTCCCGCGACGTCATCGAGCGCTACTTCGGGAAGGCGTGACGACATGAGGGAAGGCTGGCCCTACAGCCGACATCCGTCCGGATGGTTCCAGGTGGCGTGGTCGGCGGAGATCGGCGTCGGCGATGTCCGGCCGCTGCACTACTTCGACACCGACCTCGTGGCCTACCGGGGCACGTCGGGGAAACTGGTCGTGCTCGACGCCCACTGCCCCCACCTCGGGGCCGACCTCGGCCACGGCGGCTGCGTCGAGGCCGACACCATCGTCTGCCCCTTCCACGCCTGGCGGTGGGACGGCGAGGGCCGCAACGTCTGCATCCCGTACAGCAGCACCGTCAACCGGCGGCAGCGGATCCGCTCCTGGCCCGTCCGGGAGGTCGACGGCCTCGTCCACGTCTGGTACGACGCCGATGGGAAGGAGCCCACCTGGGAGCCCCAGCCCTTGACCGCGATCGTCCCCGACTTCGACGCCGCCGACTTCTTCCCCGTTCACCCCTACGGGGCGCACACCTTCTCCGGGGTGCGGGCCTACCCCCAGTTCATCGCCGAGAACTTCGTCGACGCCGCCCACTTCCTCTACGTCCACTCCGCCCGGGCGGTCACCACCATCGAGCGCTACGAGACCAACGGCCCGTTCTTCGACGTGGAGCACAAGTTCGCCGGCGGGCGCGACTCGGGCCTTCACATTCGGGCCAGCGGCCTCGGGATGGCCTGCGGCGTGTTCTGGGCCGAGGGCCGCGTCGCCTTCCTGGAGATCCAGGCCACCACCCCGGTGGACGGGGACATCTCCGACCTGCGGGGTTCGGTGTTCGCCCGGCGCGACCCGGCCGACCCCGGGGGCGAGCCGTCGGCGGCGACGGCCACGCTGATCGAACGCCAGCACACCGAACTCGGCAAGGACATCCCCATCTGGGAACGGCTCCACTACGTGGCCCGGGCCCCGTTCGCCCCCGAGGAGGCCCGGCCCTACCGGGCACTGCGCCGCTGGGCGGCCCAGTTCTACGGGCCCGAGGGTGAGTCGGTGGCGGAGGACAACGCCGTCGACCTGGCGCTGGTGACCGAATGAGAGCGCAGGAGCGCGTCGCCCTCGTCGTCGGTGGAACGAAGGGCATCGGCCGGGCCGTGACACTCGAGCTGGCCGGGTCGGGCCCGACGTTCGCCAACTACGCCCACGACGCCGATGCCGCCGCCGCCCTCGCCGCGGAGGCCGAAAAGCACGGGACGCCGGTCCAGACCATCGCCTGCGACGTCAGCTCCAAGGCCGGCGTCGACGACCTCGTCGACCGTGTCCTCAAGCAGGCCAGCCGCCTCGACGTCGTCGTCTTCGCCGCCGTCGACCCCTACCTCGTCGGCACCCTGGAGGCCACCGAGGAGCGGTGGTGGCAGGCGATGCGAACCAATGCCGCACCGTTCCTGTGGCTCGGGCAGCGGATGGCGGAAGCCACCACGTCGCGCTCGGGCCGCCTCATCGCCCTGACGTCGCCGTTCTCCCGGCGCTACGTCGAGGGGTACGCCGCCGTCGGCCCGTCCAAGGCGGCGCTCGAATCGCTGGTGGTGTACCTGGGGGCGGAGCTGGCCGGCCGGGGCATCACCGTCAACGCCGTGTCCGGCGGGCTCGTCGACACCGAGCTGCTCCGTTCCCGGGTGCCGGAGAAGGCGCTCGACGCCTGGGCCCGGCGCACGCCCGTCCCCCGGCTCGGCCGCCCCGGCGACATCGCCTCGCTCGTCGCCTGGCTGGCCAGCGAGGATTCCGAGTGGATGACCGGCCAGGTCCTGACCATGGACGGGGGGTACTTCCTCCGATGACCGCCGACCTCGTGTCCGTCTTCTCCGAACCGCCGGTCGGGCGGGTCGTGCTCTCACGGCCCGAGAAGCGCAACGCCATGACGCTGGCCATGGTGGGTCGGGTCGCTTCGGGGGTGCGGGAGCTCGACGCCGACCCGGCCATCGGCGTCATCCTCATCGAAGCCGAGGGCGAGCACTTCTCCTCCGGCGGCGACCTGGCCGAGTACCGGGGCATGGCCATCGACCACGCCGAGGCCTGGCGGCTGCTGTCCACCGGACATGATCTGGTCACCTCGATCGAGGAGGCGTCGACCGTCGTGGTGGCCAGGGTGCAGGGCCTGGCCCACGCCGGCGGGCTGCTGCTGTCGCTGTGCGCCGACCTCACCGTCGCCTCCACCGCCGCCACCTTCCGGGTGCCGGAGCTGCGCGTCGCCCGGCCCGATCCGTTCATCCCCGCCCGGCTCATCGCCAAGGTCGGGCTGGAGCGGGCCTCCTGGCTGATGCTCACGGCCCGGGAGATCGACGGCGCCGAAGCGGAGCGGATCGGCCTCGTGGCCCGCTGCGTCGAACCGGCGCTGCTCGACGCCGAGGTCAAGGACACCCTCGACGCCATCCTGGCCACCGACCAGGCCAGCCGGGCGGCGTGGAAGCCGGTGCTGCGCCGGGAGGTCATGCCCTTCGACCCCCACGCCATGGTCCCGTTCTTCATGTCCCAGGCGACGGCCGACGCCGCCAGGCCCTACGTCCGGCCCGAGTCCGGCTCCGAGTAAGGACTGCATCCGCATGCACCGCCTCAACCTGACGGACATCGAGGATCGCGTCCTCGGCCGGCTGCTTCCGGCCCAGGCCGAGCACAACGGCGACGCCACCTGGCTGATGGCCGGCGACGAGCGCTGCACGTTCGGCGACGGGCACGCCCGGGTCGAGGCGCTGGCCGCCGGCCTGGCCGGCCTCGGCGTCGGGCGGGGCGATCTCGTCGCCCTCATGCTGGAGAACTCGCTCGACTACGTCTTCCTCGTGCTCGCCCTGGTGCGGCTCGGGGCCGTCCACGTTCCCGTCAACACGGCCTTCAAGGGCGGGTACCTCCGCCGGCTCCTGGAGCACGCCGAGCCGGGCACCGTCATCGTCGACGAGGCCCTGGGGGAGCGGCTCTCGCCGGAGCTGGCCGGCCTGCCCGTCGAGCGGGTCGTCGTCCGAGGGGCGGCCGACGCCGTCGACCTCGCCGGCAAGGTCCGCTCGGTCGAGGAGCTGCGCCACTCCGGCGGCGCGGTCCCCGGGGCGGACATCGCCCCCTCCGACACGGTGGCCATCCTCTACACGTCGGGGACGACCGGGCGGGCCAAGGGGGCGATGCAGAGCCACCACTACTGGATCACCGCCACCGAGGCCATGGCCGCCGGCCGGGACATCCGGGCGGGCGACGTCTTCCACCTCTGCACCCCGATGTTCCACGCCGGGGCCTGGCTCCTCAACCTCTACCCGTCGCTCCTCTACGGCCTGCCGGTGGGGATCGAGGGCTGGTTCTCGGTCAGCGACTACTGGGACAGCGTCCGCCGCTACGGCGCCACGCAGCTCTTCACCCTCGGTGCCATGCACATGTGGCTGTGGAACCAGCCCCCCGACCCGGGCGACGCCGACCAGCCCGGCCGCGTGTGGACCGCCGTCCCCCTGCCGGGGGCGCTGTGGGAGCCGTTCAAGGAGCGCTACGGCCTCGACGGCGTCTTCTCCGCCTACGGCCAGACCGAGATCATGCCCGCCGCCACCGCCGACATCGGGCGGACGGCGAAGCCCGGTTCGGCCGGCTGGGCCCAACCCAACCTCGAGCTGCGGGTGGTCGACGAACACGACCGGGAGGTTCCCGCCGGCGAGCCCGGTGAGCTCGTCGTGCGGCCCCGGACCCCGGAGAGCATGTTCTCCGGCTACTACAAGATGCCGACCGAGACGCTGGCCGCCTTCCGCAACCTCTGGTACCACACCGGCGATCTCGTCCGGATCGACGAGGACGGCGAGCTGTTCTTCATCGACCGCAAGGCCGACTACCTCCGGCGCCGGGGGGAGAACATCTCCTCCCTGGAGGTGGAGGAAGTCATCCGCCGCCACGCCCTCGTGGCCGACGTCGCCGTCCACGGAGTTCCCGCCGCCGACGGGGAGGACGAGGTCAAGGCCTGCGTCGTGGCCCAGCCGGACACCGTCCTCGACCCCCAAGAGCTGGCCGCCTACTGCGCCGCCAACCTCCCGTACTTCGCCGTTCCCCGTTACCTCGAGGTGCTCGACGACCTGCCCCGCACTCCGACCGGGCGGGTGCAGAAGTTCGTCCTGCGGGAGCGGGGCGTGACCGGGGCGACGTGGGACCGGGTGGCGGCCGGCTTCGAGGTGCGGCGGTGACCCGGGTCGAGGAACCCCGTCGCCGCCCTCTCGACGGCGCGCCCGGGCCGACGATCCAGGACCTCCTCGACCAGGAGGACGTGCCCGTCCCCGAGACGCTGCGCTTCGAGTCGTCGGTCGACCTCGGGACCGGGGACATTCCCCGTCACCGCTATTTCTCCCGGGCCTGGCACGACCTCGAGGTCGAGAAGCTCTGGACGCGGGTCTGGCAGGTCGCCTGCCGGGAGGAGGACATCCCCGAGGTCGGCGACACCCTCGTCTACGACATCGCCGACCGCTCGCTGGTGCTGGTCCGCGGCCCCGGCGACGTGATCCGGGCCTTCCACAATGCCTGTCTCCACCGGGGTCGCCAGCTCCGCACCGAGGACGGCTGCGTGGCCGAGCTGCGCTGTCCCTTTCACGGCTTCACCTGGGACCTGTCCGGCCGTCTGACCGACGTCCCGAGTCCCTGGGACTTCCCCCACGTCGATGCGGGACAGTTCTGTCTTCCCGAGGCTCTGGTCGGCACGTGGGCGGGGTGGGTGTTCGTGAACCCCGATGTCGGCGCCGAACCACTCGAGTCGTTCCTCGGCGACCTCATCGAGCACTGGAAGGTCTGGCCGATGGAAGAGCGGGCCAAGACACTCCACGTCGTGAAGTACATGCCCTGCAACTGGAAGGTGGCCATGGAGGCGTTCCTGGAGTCGTACCACGTGATCGCCACCCACCCACAGCTGCTCATCAACCTGGGCGACGCCAACACCGAATACGACGTGTACGAGGGCCAGCCGCACTTCAACCGCATGATCTCGGCCCAGGCGGTGGCCAGCCCCCACCTGGGAACGATCGTCAGCGAGCAGGACATCTTCGACTCCCTCGTCGGACGCAAGAGCGGCGAGCCGCCGGTCGTCGAGCTGCGCGACGGGCAGCGGGCCCGGCGCCTCGTGGCCGACAAGGTCCGGGCCCGGCTCAGCCAGACCGCCGGCCGCGACATCGCCTGCACCGACTCCGAGGCCCTCGACGGCATCCAGTACCAGGTGTTCCCCAACTTCGTGCCCTGGGGTGGCTACAACCAGATCAACTACCGGTTCCGGCCCAACGGCAACGACCCCGAGACGTCGATCATGGACCTCATGATGCTGAGCCCCTTCCCCGAAGGGGCGCGTCCGCCGGCCGCCCGCCCGATCGTGCTCGGCTTCGACGACCCCTGGACCGACGTCGCCGAACTGGGCCGGCTGGCGGTGATCTTCGAACAGGACATGGCGAACCTCGGGCCGGTTCAGCGGGGTCTGCACGCCTCGGTGAAGCCCGGCGTGACGCTCGGCCGCTACCAGGAGAGCCGCATCCGCCACTACCACCGGACGCTGCAGTCCTACCTCGAGGCGTGAGGAGGCCCCCCATGGCCGACGGCACTTGGCAGGTCGACACCGGCTGGGGCTCCCGGGTGTTCGACCCGGTCGGCGGGGAGGCACCATTGTCGCTGGGCGCCAACCGCAACCTTCTGGCCGACAACCGGTCCGTCGATCCCCTGAGCGGCACGGCCGCCATCAACGACGTCTTCGTCGCCGTTGCTCCGGTCCGTTCTCCGGTCCGTTCGGCGGCGCAGTCCGAGTCCGTTTTCAGCACACAATCGGGAGAGAGAGGCAATGGGTCTTCTTGACGGCAAGGTCGCCTTCATCAGCGGGGGGGCACGGGGGCAGGGCCGCTCCCACGCCCTGCGGCTGGCCGAGGAGGGCGCCGACATCATCACCTTCGACATCTGCGAGCAGCTCTCGTCGGTGGCCTACGCCGGCGCCACCGAGGACGACCTGGCCGAGACGACGAAGCTGGTCGAAGAGCGGGACCGCCGCATCGTGGCCCGCAAGGCCGACGTGCGCGACCTGGCCGCCGTGCAATCCGTCCTGGAGGAGGGCGTCTCGGAGTTCGGCCGGGTCGACATCGTCCTCGCCAACGCCGGGGTGATGCCGATCGTCGGCGACCAGAGCCAGACCGCCGCCGCCTGGCACGAAGCCATCGACATCATGCTGACCGGTGTCTTCCACACCTGCGAGGCGGCCATCCCCCACCTGATCGAACAGGGCCAGGGCGGTTCGATCGTCATCACGAGCTCGCTGGCCGGCCTTCGCGCCCCGATGCGGACCATGGACATGAAATCGAACGGCATGCTCGGCTACTTCGCCGCCAAGCACGGCGTGGTCGGGCTCATGCGGGCCTACGCCAACGTGCTCGGCCCCTACAGCGTCCGGGTCAACACCATCCACCCCACCGGGGTCAACACGCCCATGGTCGCCAACCCCGAGTTCATGGCCCACGCCACCGAGCACCCCGGTTTCATGGAAGCGATGCGCAACGCCCTGCCGGTCATGATGGTCGAGTCCGAGGACGTGTCCAACGCCATCGTCTTCCTCTGCTCCGACGCCGGCCGCTATATCAGCGGTGTCGCCCTCCCGGTCGATGCGGGAGCCGCCAACTACTGACGGGGCCGGTCCCGGGCGAGCGAAACCGCCTCTGACCTGCCCTTCCGCACTCTGAGGGCAACCGGCTACCGGCCGGTCGGTGTTCTTTGGTCTCAACACCGCATATGTGGCGGAGTGGCGACCACAGAATGGTCACGGCGACATGGTCTCGGGTCCGAAACCCGACCTGAACGTAACCTGAGGGGCGGACGTGGCCGAGGTGTAGGCTGCACGCATCCGGCCACCCAGGTCGGTTCGGTGCCGTACGTACGTGAAGGTGCCTGACGGGGAGGGAAGTGTGAAGAAGCTTCTGGTTGTCGGCGTGCTGCTCGTCAGCACGGTGGGCATTTCGACCGCCGCCTACGCGGATGGCCCGCTGCCGGGCGGGCAGCCGCCGTGCTCGATCATGCACAAGACGGGCTCGGGGACCGACGGGCCGCTCTGCACCCACCCGGTTCCGGGGACGTAGCGAGCAAGCGGACGCGGTCCTCTCGGGGCGGGCCCCTGGTCGGGGTCGCGGCTCCGACGGTTCAGCGCGGTGTGCGGGCGGCGGGAGGCGATCCCGCCGCCCTTCGCATGTCGCGACGGGCGGGCGGCGCGCCGGGACGGTCGGCGGTGAGGCCCGGGGGGTCGCAGTGCAGGGTGAACGGCGGGGCACTGACGAGCCCCCCGGAGCCCACAAGCGCTGTTCTACCCCAATTACAACAGTAGTAACGGGCGGCCGAAGCGGCCGGCCAGGCGGCGCCGGGGGTCCTCAGGCCTCCAACAGGTCGGGCTGGCGGCGCACGATCATCTCGTAGAGCGGCTGGAAGTTGAACCAGCCGATCGAGTGGCTGCCGACCTGGCCGGCCGTGTGGGCGGCGTCGGCATCGGCGATGGGGACGGGCGTCCCCGCCGCCTCGGCCAGGAGCTGGGCCTGGCAGGCCCGATCCATGGCGATGAACCAGAAGGCCGCCTCGTCGACCGAGTGCCCGACGGTCAGCAGGCCGTGGTTGCGGAGGATGACCGCCTTGCGGCCGCCGAGGGCGTGGGCGATGCGCTTGCCCTCCTCGACGTCGAGGACGACGCCGGTGTAGTCGTCGAACAGGCCGTGATCCTCGTAGAAGGCGCAGGCGTCCTGCGTCAGCGGGTCGAGCAGCCGGCCCAGCGTCGACCAGCTCTTCCCGTACATCGAATGGGAGTGGGCGGCGGCCACCACGTCGGGCCGGGCGGCGTGGACCTGGGAGTGGATGGCGAAGGCGGCGCCGTTGACCGGCCGGTCGCCCTCGACGACCTCGCCGCGATGGTTGATGAGGATGAGGTCGCGCACGCGCATGTGGGCGAACGGCTCCCCGAACGGGTTGACCCAGAAGTGGTCGGGCCGTTCCGGGTCGCGGGCCGTGATGTGCCCGGCCACGCCCTCGTCGTAGCCGAAGTGGGCGAAGAGCCGGAAGGCGGCGGCGAGGCGCTGCTTGCGGTGGAGCCGCTCTTCCTCAACGGAGGCAAACACCGGCGGCTTCGGGAGACGGAGCTCGGCCATGGTGTGACCTTACCCCGCCCAGGGGCGCAGTGACCCGGGTGGGCGGGGGCGGGCGGCCGGACATCACCCGTCCGGGCTAGCCCCCGCCTATCAAATCGGGCTTAAGGGCCCGAAAAGTCGGCCCCATCCGGCTCAACCGCCGGCGCGGGCTAGCCGAACCACTGGGTCACAACGCCCGAACAACGGGCTCGAGCATCGCCGAAAGCACTTCCGGATCGGGGCGATGCCAGAACGAAAGGGAGAGCCACCACCATGTTCGACGTTATTCCCCGCTGGGCCCTCGCTCTCGGCATCGGTGCCATCAGCGCCGCCGGTGTCACCACGGCCGCGATCGAATCGTCCGCCTCGACCTCGCCGGCCTGCGTGTCGTCACACTCCGCCGTCGCCGACTCGAACACCTGCGCCAACACCGACGCCGTCACCGGGCTCGCCGGTAACGCCCTGACCAGTGTCGACCAGCTGAAAGGCCAGCTGACCAGCTCGGTGAGCAGCGCCCAGGGCCAGGTCCAGGGCATCGTGGCCGACGCCAAGTCCCAGGTGGCGACGGCGTCCACCGCCGCCCAGTCGGCCCTCGGCTCCACCATGGCGTCGGTCGGCAACCAGGCCGACCTGACCGCGGCCTTCACCACCGCCTCGGACGCCATCGGCACGGCGTTCACCAACGTCACCGGCGCCCTCGACACGGTCCAGGCCAACGCCGGCAACGCCATCTCGCTCGCCAATGCCGCCCTCGATGCCCCGAACATGGCGCTCGGCGAGGCCCAGAGCGCGCTGACCTCGGCCACGAACTCGGCCAACGCCGCCGTGGCCACCGCCCAGTCGCAGGTGAAGTCGGCCATCGACGAGGCCCAGTCGCAGGTGAACTCGGCGCTCGCCACGCTGCAGAACACCATCAACGGGGCCCTGTCGGCGGCGTCCGCCCAGGGCAACAGCAACCTCGCCGGGCTGCTCGACACCGCCAAGGGCCAGGTGGCCGACGTGCAGTCGACGCTCTCCGGCGCCCTGTCCCAGGTGAGCGGCACGGTGGCATCGGTCCCGGCCACCGCCACCAGCCTGCCCGCCCAGGTGGGTGCGGCGGTGAACAACGTGGTCGGCACCGTGCAGAGCGCTCCGGCGGTCTCCAGCGTCCCGGCGGTCTCGAACGTGACCTCGGCGGTGGGCAACGTCGCCTCCTCCGTGACGGACGCGGTCAACGGTCTGCCGAGCACGGTGAGCGGCCTGACGTCCACGGTGACGGGCATCCTCCCGGCCAACCTGTGCGGGACGCTGGGGAGCGTCCTCGGCGGCTCCGGCACCAGCGGCTCGGCGTCGCTGACCACCGGTGGCGGCCTCCTCGGCCTGAACCTCGGCCTGTTCTAGGCCTTTCGATTCCCGATCCCGGCGGCGGGCCACGGCCCGCACCGGACCCGCAGCGACGAGTGGCCTCCGGCTCCGGCCGGAGGCCACGGTCGCGCTGTGGGCCACGGCCGGGTAGCGTCGGCACCTGGCGCCGGGCCGGCCGAGGGCAGCGGGTCTCCCGGGTGACCGGCGCTGGGGGAGAGCCGGCCACCCGGGCCGGGGGAACCCGTTGCTCTCCTCTATTCGGACCATTGCCCGGCCGCGTCACAAAAGAGTTCGGATCCCCAAAAAACGTTCGGGTCCTCAGGAAACGGCTCAACCAGGAGGATGGCGCCATGACGACCGACTCATCCCGCTCCCGGGCCGCCCGCCTCCACGCCCACGGCAAACCGCTGGTGGTGGAGGAGATCGACCTGCCCGCTCCGGGTGACGGCGAGGTGGTCGTCGAGATGGCCTTCGGCGGCGTCAACCCCGTCGACCGTTATATGGCCGAGGGTCGGGTGGCGCCGGACACGCCCCTGCCCCGGACCCTCGGCATGGAGGGTGCCGGCACGGTGGCGGGCGACGGCCGTCCGGTGCTCGTCCAGGGTGCGGGGCTGGCCACGACCCGCGACGGCGCCTGGGCCGAGCGGGTGGTCGTCCCCCGGTCGGCCCTGACCGACCTGCCGGCGGGCGTCGATCTGGCCGAGGCGGCGGGGATGGGCGTGGCGGGGGTCACCGCCTGGCGGACGGCCACCGAGCAGGCCCGGGTGACCGCCGAGGACCGGGTCCTGGTGCTGGGCGCCTCCGGCGGTGTCGGAAGCATCCTCGTGTCGATCTGCGCCTCGATCGGGGCCCGGGTCTGGGGCCAGACCGGCAGCGCCGACAAGGCGGGCTTCGTCCGGAGCCAGGGGGCGGAGGACGTCGTGACCGCCGGTGCCGGCGACCTGGCCTCCGCCGTGGAGCCGCTCGAGCCGACCGTCGTCTTCGACGCCCTGGGCGACGGGTTCTCGGCGGCGGCGATCGAGGCGCTCCGCCCCTTCGGCCGCCTCGTCTCCTTCGGGGTGTCGGCCGGGCCGGTGGCCGAGGTCAACATGCAGTCGCTCTACCGGAAGGGCCTCACCGTCCTCGGCTACGCCGGGCTGATCGAGCCTCTGGAGCGGATGGCGGCGGGCAAGGCGGCGGCCGTGGCGGCCCTGGCCGAGGGCCGGCTGAAGGTCGCCATCGCCGAGGTCCTGCCGCTCGGCCGGGTCAACGACGCCTTCGCCGCCCTCGTCGACCGGGCGGTGACGGGGAAGATCGTGCTCGACCTGCGGCGATAACACATCGCCGGCCGTCTGTCACCGGGGACAGATCGTGCCACGGGCCACAAAGGAGTCGGAGCTTCCAGGGCGAACACCTCTTCGTCGGAATCGTGTCATCTCCAAAGAAATGTTGCGGAGATGTGACAGCGCCACCCCCTCCGACGAACAGGAAGTGTGACGTGGACAACGGGCAGGCGGCGGAGCCCCTCATCGAGAGGGCCCGTCGGGGCGATCAGGAGGCGTGGGCCGCGCTCTACACCGGCGCGTACTCCCGGCTGGTCGCGTTCGCCCATCGTCGCCTCGGGAACGCCGACCTGGCGCGTGACGCCGTGAGCGAGACCATGGCCCGAGCCGTCACCAGGATCGACACCTATGTCGGCACCGACGAGGGCTTCACCCCCTGGCTCTTCGGCATCTGCCGCCACGTCGTCGTCGACATCCAGCGTCAGACCTACCGGCCGCTGCCCCCCGGGCTGCTCCGCGCCGAGGTCGACGCCCCCGGTCCCGCCGAGGTCGTCCTCGACTCCGAGGAGCAGGCCCAGGTGCGAGCCGCTTTCGCCCGCCTCGACCCCGACGAGCAGGAGCTGCTCGAGCTGCGGGTCCTCGGCGGCCTGTCGTCCGCCGAGGTCGCCACCGCCCTCGGCAAAGCGCCCGGGACCGTCCGCATGGCCCAAATGCGCGCCCTCGGGCGCCTGCGAACGTTCCTGGAGGAGGCCTCCCGTGTGGGTTGAGGGTGGCGACATCCACGACGAGCTGCTCGATCAGCTCGGCGGCGTGCTCGCGCCGCCCGCCGATCTGCCCCTCGTCCCCTCGACCGCCGAGCTCGAGGCGCTGGCGGCGGCCGTGGCCGCCCGCTGGCCGGACGCCGTTGCCCCCGAGGGGGCGCCGGCCGCCGACGGCGGGCCGGTGCCGGGCGGTGCACCGGTGGTGCCTCTCCGCCCCGCCCTGCGGCAGCGCCCGCTGCGCCGGCTCGGTTCCTCGGCCTGGCGGGCCGGCTCCGTCGCCGCCGCCATCGTGGTGTTCTCCGCTTCGGCGGCCGCGGCCGCCGCCGGGGTCCCGCTGCCCCGCCCGGTCCGGGCGGTGGCCTACACCGTCGGGCTCCCGGTCGACTCCCCGGCTCTCGACGACACGAACCACCACATCGACGAGCTGAAGGCGGCCGTGAAGGCCAACGACGAGCCCAAGGTGGTGGCGACGGCCCGGCGGCTGTCGACCGACCTGCGGAAGGTCCCCTCCGACGAGAAGAAGGAAGCCGAGCAGAAGGTGCAGGCGGTGCTCCCCCAGGTCGAGCCGCTGATCAAGAACGCCGTACCGCCGGTCGTCCTGCCGGTTCCGCCCGCCTCGTCGACCACGACGGCCACGACTCCGGCCGCCTCGACCACCGGCACGACGGCGCCGCCGGCGACGGACAACGGCAAGGCGCCGGCTCCCGACACCACCACGACCGAGCGGCCCAAGACCACGACGACGACCTCGCCGGAGCCGACGACGACCACCACCGGGCCCGAGTCGACGACCACCACCACCGCGCCACCGGCCGGCCAGACGCCGCCCGACAGCGCGGGCGGGGGGGAGACGGGCTCGACGACGGCCACCACCGCCCCGACGACGACCACGACCACCGCCGCCCCCGCCGGCGGCGATCCGGCCGGCGGCACCCCCGACCCGACCACAACGACCACGACCACCAGCAGCACGACGACGACCACGACGACGGTGCCACCGTCCTCGGGTCCTGGGGCGAGCCCGCAGCCCTGAGTCGTAGGCGGGGCCGGTTCCGTGCCCGGTCCCGAGCCAGCGGCGTTCCCGGCGTCTACCCCTGAGCGCCAGGAACGCCGCTTCGGCGCGCCCGTCCTCCCAACCGGCGTTCGATATCCGCTGGGGGGCGGTAAACGAACGCCGGTTGGTGGGCGGGCGGGGCCGGTCCGGCGGGAGGTGCGTTGCGTTCGTGTTGCACTTTGCGGCATTTCGTGACGGAGGGGGTGTACGGGCCGAATCCCTGGCAAGTCGGACGTTCGAGCGGCGGGAGCTCCCCGAGCCCCGAACGGCAGACGGCAACCCCGGCGTCCCTGATACCCCTCCCCTGGAGAACCGCCATGCCCTGCTTCATCTCTGCTCGTCGCGCCCTCTGCGCCGTCGCCGCCGGCACCGCCGTGGCGGTGCCCGTCATCGCCCTCACCCCGGCCCCCGGCTGGGCCGACACGCCCAACGCCGCCGCCTGCGGCAGCCTCTACCACGGCAACCCGCCCGGGAGCCTGGCCGTCACCTCCGACCCCGCCCCGGGAGCGGTGCTCCACCCTGGCGACGGCGTCGAGGTGACCGCCACCTGGAAGACCTCCGACTGGCCCACGCCCGTCCTCCACAAGGTCCTGGACTGCCTGCTGGTCGACGGGACGATCGACTACGGCCACAGCAGCCAGGAGAAGCCGACCGACAACGACGGCCTCTACCGCTACCGCTTCACCGTGCCGGCCGGAGCACGGCAGCAGGTCTGCGACCGGGTCCGCCTCTCGGGCCGCCTCGTCGCCAGCGGCGACCTCGTCGTGCAGAAGAGCAACCCCTTCTGCTTCTCGGTGGCCGGCGCCGACACCGCGCCCGGGACCTCGGTCCAGGGCACCACCCAGGCCGCCACGCCGCCGGCCGGCGTCCCGGCTGCGCTCCAGCCTGCGGCGCCGGCCGAGGCCGGGCCGGCCCCGGTGGAGGTTGCGACGCCGGCCGCCGGTCCCGCGGCGCCGGCCGTCGAGATCTCCCCCGCCGTCGAACTGCGGTCGACGCTGCCCCGGACGGGCGCCGACGTCCTGCCGCTCCTCCGCCTGGGGACGCTCCTCACGGTGGCGGGCGGGGCGGCGCTGGCCACCCGGGCCGCCGTCGGGCGCCGGGCGGTCTGAGGCCCCGCACCGGGGGGCTTCGGGGATCCGGCCGCCGCCCCGAAGCCTCCCGGAGCGGTACGGCTGCCACAATCTCCCCGTGCGCCCCCCGCTCCGCTCCCGTGTCGCCCGTGCCATGGCCGGTTCGGCACTGGTCCTGGCCATCCTCGTCTCGACGGCCGGCCCGGCGGCGGCCCACGCCGTGCTGCTGCGCACCGACCCCTCTCCCCAGACGACGGTGAAGACGCCGCCGTCGGCGGTCACGCTCGAGTTCTCGGAAGCGGTCGAGGTGGCCTTCGGGGCGGTCCGGGTCTTCGACGTCGACGGCAAGCGCGTCGACCGGGGGAAGATCGAAACGACCAACGGCCGGCGGGATGTGGTGGTCCCGGCCAGCCTCCCCGGCGGGACGTACACGGTCACCTGGCGTGTCGTGTCGGCCGACGGTCACCCCGTCCACGGCGGCTTCCAGTTCTACGTCGGGGCGCCCTCGACGATCTCGCCGGTGGCGATCAAAGGCGACACCGGCGCCGGGCGGGTCGTGGGCTGGGGGTACGGGGCGGTGCGCTTCACCTGGTTTGCCGCTCTGCTGGCCCTGATCGGCCTCGTGGTCGTGCGCCGCTTCGTGTGGACGCCGGCCCTGCGCGACGCCGGGCTGGCCGACTCCCTTGCCGCCGACCGCTTCCGCCGCCGCTTCAACCGGGCCCTGCCCGGGGCGTGGGCGGTGCTGGTCGTCGCCTGGCTGCTGACGCTCTGGTTCGAGGGGGCGTCGATCTCCGGCCTCGGCCTGGCCGGCTCGGCCAGGTGGACCGTGCTGCGGCAGGTTCTGAAAACCGGGTTCGGGCGCTCCTGGCTGGCCGGCTTCGGGTTCATCCTCGTCACCGGGCTCCCCGTCGCCGGGCTCACCCGCCGCAACGGCCTGTTCGGCGCCCGTCCCCAGACGTGGCTGTCGGCGCTGGCCGCCTCCGCCGTCGGGATCGCCCTCTCGGTGGCCGACATCGGCCACGCCTCCACCGAGAGCCACCCCCGGATCGGCGTGCCGTCGGTGGCGCTGCACCTGCTGGCGGTGTCGGTCTGGGTGGGCGGGCTGGCCGCCCTCGTGCTGCTCGGTGCGTCGGCCTGGTCGGCCGTCGCCGCCGAGGACCGCAACCGGCTCCTGCGCCGGCTCGTGCCCCGGTTCAGCCGGGTGGCACTGCTCACCGTCGCCGTCGTGGTCGCCACCGGGGTCGTGAACGCCGTCCTCGACCTGGCCTATCTGTCGGATCTGTGGCGCACGACCTACGGGCGGGTCCTGTCGGCCAAGATCATCCTGCTGGCGGCGGCGCTGGCCTTCGGGGCCTGGCACCTCTGGGGCGTTCCCCGCCGGTTGGCCGCCGCCGACGGAGCCGCCGCCGCCGGCCGGTCCTTCCACCGCTCCACGAGCGCCGAGCTCGTCGTGCTGGCCTCCGTCGTCGGCTTCGCCTCGGCCCTCGTCGCCCTCGTGCCGGGCCGGTCGCTGGCCCTGCTGGCCAACGGCCCGGTCAACCAGGAGCAGCGGGCCGGCGGCTACAGCGTCCAGCTGTTCATCGACCCCAGTACGCCGGGCGCCAACGAGATCCACCTGACCTTCGTCGACCCGAGCGGCCTCGGCGCCGCCGGGGTGACCGACATCACCGCCACCGTCGACGCCGCCCCGCCCCTCGCCATGCGGCTGATCTCGGCCGGCCACTTCGTCGGTGACACCACCATCCCGGCCGGCCCGCACCGGCTGGCCGTGACCGCCACCAAGGTCTCGCCCCCGATAACGACCACGTTCCAGTTCAAGCTCCGCGCCGGATCGGGGGCCGGCGGCTGACCCGAAGGAGGAAGCCCATGCGCATCCGATCCGCCGTCGGCGTCGCCGCCACGGTCGTCGCCGCCGCGGTGAGCGGGCTGGCGGCCCCGGCCTTCGCCCACGAGGAGATCAACCCGAAGACGTTCCCCACCGGCCAGCCGACGTTCTTCACGCTGACGGCGGCCAACGAGGAGAAGGCCGACCTGGTGAAGATCGTCCTTAACGCCCCGGCCGGCGTGGCCTTCGGGGACACGACCCGCTCGCCGGCGGGCTGGTCGGTCAACCGCACCGACAGCACGATCACGTGGACGGGAGGGGCCGTGAAGCCCGACACCTTCGAGACCTGGGGCTACGAGATCGACAGCGCCGACCAGCCGGGCACGCTGGCCTACAAGGTCACGCTGGCCTTCGCCGACGGCAAGACCGACGACGTCGAGGTCGATGTCACCGCCACCGCACCCGGTACGACCGCCGTCCCGGGCGCCACCACGACGTCGCCGTCGGCCACCGTGACCACCGGGGCGGCCGGCAGCGGCCGCTCGAGCGGCGGCGGGAGCGACGGGACGGCCAAAGCGGCCCTGGCCCTGGCCATCGTGGCCCTCCTCGTGGCGGCCGGCGCCCTCGCCGCCGCCGCCCGCCGGCGGTCGCCCAGGCCCCCGGCCGAAGGCGGGGGAGCGGCGGATGCGGCCCAGGACTGGTGACGGGGCCGTATCGTCTGCAGGCATGAGACGCATCCGCCGGCCGGGGCGCGCCCCCCTCCTGGCTAGCCTGGTCCTGGTCTCGCTGGCCGGTCTCGCCGGCTGCGGCGGCGGGGACGGCTCGGGGAACTCCAAGGCGCCGTCCCGGCCCTCCACCGACGCCCGCATCCAGATCCTCCAGCCCACGCCCAACGAGGCGACCGGGCCCGACGTCACCGTCCAGGTGCAGCTGATCGGGGCCAAGGAGGTCGAGCGGCAGGGCCCGCCGATCGTGCCGACCGAGGGCCATATCCACGTGTCGCTCGACGGCCAGATCGTGGCCATGGCCTACAGCGACACGCAGGTGCTCAAAGGGCTGACGCCGGGCCCGCACTCGGTCCAGGTGGACTACGTGGCCACGGACCACATCCCGTTCAGCAACCGGGTCACCGCCGCCGTCCTCTTCACGGTCAAGTGAGCCACCGCACGGCGGCGTTCGCTTCCCCGTCCGAGGGGGCTCTGCCCCCCCGGACTTCCCCGTTCGCCGCCCCAGGCGCCGTGGTCGCCGTCGCCGCTCTCGGTTGCGGGCTCCTCACCGCCCGGCCGATCCTGGTCGGGCTGGGCGGGGTCGGCCCCGGTCCCGTGCTGGTCACGCTGTTCTCGGCGCTGCTGGCGGTGAGCCTCCTGTGGCCGGCACGAGGCGGCGCCGATCCCGCTTGGCGGCCGATCCCGGTCCTGCTCCTCGGGGTCGGCGCCTTCGCGCTCGGCCGCCTGCTGACCGGGGGGCCGGTCGCCGCCCCGGCGGCCACGCCGTTCGTCATCGCCGTCAACTCGCTGGCGGCGGTGGCCGAGGAGGCGTTCTTCCGCCGCCTCGTCTACGGCGCCCTCCTAACCGGCGGCCCGGCGGCCGCCCTCCTCGGGTCGTCGATCCTCTTCGCCGCCGTCCACGTGACCGTCTACGGGGCGTGGGTGCTGCCCCTGGACCTCGCCGCCGGCCTGCTGCTCGGCTGGCAGCGCCAGGCCAGCGGCTCCTGGGCGGTGCCGGCCGCCACCCACGTCGTCGCCAACCTGTTGGTCGTCCTGTGACTGAGGTGCGAGCCGCCGGCCGGCGCCGGCGGCGGTTCGGGGTCGGGGTGGGCCTGGCCGGCCTCTACGGCGCCGTCGTCCTCGCCACCGGCCTGACCGCCGGCCATCCCGTCCGGCCGCTGCTGGACGGCGCCGGAGTGACCACGCCCTACCGCTGGGTCAAGCCGCCGTGGTACGTCGGCAGCGCCAACGTCAAGCCGACGGCCGGCCACACCGACATCACGTTCGTGAACGGGGTGTCACCGCTCATCGGCGTCAACAGCCCCGACTCCCAGGTCATCATCAACCTGCCGGCCGGCGCACTGCCGGCCCATACCGGCGACAATGTGGTGCGGGCCTCGTTCACCCCGATCGACCCCGCCAAGGTCGGCAAGGTGGCCAAGCCGAACCGGGCCGACGGGAACGCCTACCGGGTCGACATGACCTACCAGCCCTCCGGGGCGCCGGTCACCCGGATCGTCACGTCCGGCAACATCGTCATGGTCGTCCCCGACGAGGCGGCGAAGATGCTGTACTCCCCGGACGGGAAGCAGTGGACCGAACTGCCGACCCAGATCCTGGGGGACCCGAACACCGTCGGGTCGGCGTTCAACACGCCGGGCTACTACCTCGTCGACACGGCGATCCCCGCCTTCGCCAACCCCAACGCCGGCAAGGGGACCAAGCGCACGGTGGGCATCGTGCTGGTGGTCGTGGCCGTCGTCCTGCTGCTGGGCTACGTGGTGCCCACCGCCCTCAAGCGATCCCGGGCGGCGCAGGCCGAAGCGGCCGGACGCCGGAGGCGGACGGTCAAACGGCACCGGCGCTGACCGGGGGCGGCAGGTTCGGGCATATTTGCCCCGTTTCGAATGTTAGCCAATTTCGTTAGGCAGGCTAACCTTGACGTGCACGTGAGGAATGCCCTTGACGTGAACGTCAACTTCTCGGAGGCGGCGGAATGAACGACCGGTCCGACCGGTACAAGTGGACAGCGCTGTCCAACACCACCCTGGGCGTGTTCATGGCCACGCTCGACAGCTCGATCGTCATCATCTCCCTGCCGGCCATCTTCCGGGGGATCAAGCTCAACCCCCTCCTCCCGTCGAACATCGGCTACCTGCTGTGGATCCTCATGGGGTACCTGGTGGTCACCGCCGTGCTGGTCGTCACCTTCGGCCGGATCGGTGACATGTTCGGCCGGGTGAAGATGTACAACGCCGGGTTCGCCATCTTCACCCTGGGCTCGATCGCCCTCTCGCTCACACCGAACACCGGCGGCGCCGGAGCGATGGAGCTGATCATCCTCCGGGTGGTGCAGGGCATCGGCGGAGCGCTGCTGATGGCCAACTCCACCGCCATCCTGACCGACGCCTTCCCGGTGGCCGAGCGGGGCATGGCCATGGGCATCAACATGATCGCCGCCATGGCCGGGTCGTTCATCGGGCTGGTGGCCGGCGGTCTCCTGGCCGACGTCCACTGGCGGCTGGTGTTCTGGGTCAACGTCCCCTTCGGC
>Ga0070741_10001081_pt1 | contig 87361 bp, 78 predicted proteins | sample Coa_R1_4_FD_66440 | JGI IMG/M metagenome (GOLD analysis project Ga0070741, IMG submission 66440) | Surface soil microbial communities from Centralia Pennsylvania, which are recovering from an underground coalmine fire - Coalmine... | ecosystem: Environmental > Terrestrial > Soil > Unclassified ... | reverse complement strand
TGAGCGATGGATTGTTCGACACGCCGCGTCCGCCAGCGACCACTACGCCCGCGTCGGACACACTGACGGCGTGTTCGGCCACTTCGTAACCCTCAACCGTCGTTGGCGATTCTGCTTTGGCTTCGATTTTTGTTGCGCTTCCGCTTTTCGATTTGTCCTGCGCGGGGCGGGGGAAGGCGCGGCCGCGTAGAGTTGCAATTACAGGCTTGCCAGTGCACACGACCTTTTCATTCAATTTGCCTTCATAGATCGGACGCGTCGCGATTAACTTATCACCATCGAGCGATAATCCGGTTAAATCAACCAACACCCCGGTGTTCAAATCCATTGCAGTCATCGCGGCGAGTTCGCGGGTGCGAGTCGTCGTCGGGAGCAGAATCAGGTCCGGGGTCCGGGAGGAAGCGAGCGCGGACAGCGTGGAAGCAAACGCTTCAGCGCGGTAATCCGTCAGCGCGGGATCGTCCGCGACCAGGACTTCGTCCGCGCCAAATTCAAACGCGGTCTTCATCAGCGCGTCGAGTCCCGATCCCAAAATAACGGCACTTGCATTGCCAAAACTTTTCGCGACCCCGAGCGCTTCCCACGAAGCAGGCTGGACCTCGCCTTTGAAATGATCAATGTAAACGAGAGTCTTCATAGCACTTTCTCCGCGAGAATTTTATCGGCGAGTACCTCGGCGATCTCGGCAGGGCTTTCGCCCGTGATGATTTCACAAGTGACGTCGCGGCTGGGCGGCGTGATGAGTTCAACGCGGCTCACAATTTGCGCCGGCGCGCTCAGGCCGATGTCGTTCAATGACCAAATTGGAATCTCCGCTTTGGATGCTTTGCGGATGCCCATGAATGACGGATAGCGCGGCTCGCCGATGCTTTGCACGACGCTGATGACGGCGGGCAGTTTGGCTTTGACGTTTTGCCGGCCTTCTTCGATGACGCGCGAAACTTCCACGCTTCCCGCGTCGACTTTGATCTGGCCAGCCAGCCCAAGCATCGGCCACCCGAGAACGCGTGCCGTTTGCGCGGCGGTGATGCCGGAGCCATCATCGAGAGTCTGACGGCCAAACACCACCATATCCACGCCGCCGATTTTGTTGATGGCCGCCGCGAGCACGCGCGCCGCGCCTTGTGTGTCGAGCGCGGTGAGCGCCGCGTCCGAGATCAGGATGGCGTCGTCCGCGCCCATGGCCAGCGCGTGCTTGAGCGCCTCCTTGGCGGATTCTGGCCCGATGCACAGCGCGGTGACGGTTCCTCCCTGCGCTTCCTTCTGCTGAAGCGCGCCCTCGACGGCGTACTCGTCGAACGGGTTGATCACCAGCGGCGACTCTCCCCACGATACTTGCCCACCCTCGGCTTTGATTTTGGCTTCCGAGTCTGGGACTTGTTTGATGCAGGCGATGATTTTCAATGTGAATCTCCTGACAAGAAGTTATTTTGTTACTGATGGAAAGCCTTCTGGACACTCGTCATGATATTGCCGGTTGAATTCTTCTTTGGTCTTTCCAAACGCTTGGAAAAATGCTTGTTCCTTAGAGAGAGTAGATAACAACGTGTAATATTTGATAATTGCCTTCATACCCTCTGGCGTCGTTCTAACTAGAAACACGCTGGCGACTTCGCCCGCTGTCCAGTACTCCTTTGGGTATTTTTCATGTGCGTTGCTAGGCTCTAAGGCGGATAGAGGCAGAGTACAGTAATTCATGCCTGCTCTCAGAGTTTCCGCTTCCCAAGTCTTGACATTCATTCTGACGCCGCCATATCCCCCATTTCTAGCAATTTGTTCCATGGCAGAGAAGTAATTGACAACTCCCTCCGTCAACCAGCGCAAATCCAACGATCCTAGATTTCCACGCCGCGTGAATTGATGCTGGCACATGACATGTGCCATTTCGTGGCTGATCGCGCCAGTAAATCCGATGTAATCATCCTGCCGGGTTGCGGACAGACCGACTTCCATCCATGCGCCATTTGAATAATCAGAGTAACCACCTTCGCCATCATAGAATTTTATTGTGAAACCATCTGGGGAACACCCGATCCATACATAAAACCAATAGGCTTGATCTATAGTGGTCTTTATTCTGTTTTGTTCCGCTCGAGGCTCAGTATCAGGAAACGTCACTATGATTGAATCCGGCAACATAGGAGTCGCAGTTGCAGTCGGACGGGGTGTTGAGGTCGGCCTTGGAGTAGAGGTGAGAGTCGTAGCCGGCATTGCTGTGTGCACAACAGACGGTTCTGCTGTAGTAGATACACAGATTGACAAAAAAAATGAAACTGAGAGAAACACAGTGAATTGTTTCATGAAGTGCTCAACTTTTCAGCGAATAAATTCTAACTTTGCCACACCTTCTCATCATACGCGGGCAGTTCACAGCGCAAAGGCTTGTCGCTTCGCTCGCCTAGCGCGTAGCCAGCCTGAATCAATGTTTGAATTTCGGAACTGCCTTCGTAGATCATCGCGCCGCGTGCATTGCGCAGATAACGTTCCACATCATATTCGTCGCTGTAGCCGTACGCGCCGTGGATTTGAATCGCTTCGTTGGCCGCGCTGAAGGAGGCTTCCGTGGCGAATTTCTTTGCATATGAGGTCTCGCGCGTGCAACGCTTGCCCTGATTCTTCATCCACCCGACCTGATAATAAAGGAGCCGCGCGATCTCGTACTCCTGCGCCATTTTGGCGATTTTTTCCTGAATGAGCTGATATTCGGCAATTGGCTTGCCGAACGTTTGCCGCGTCTTGGCGTATTTCACACTTGCTTCCAAACACGCGCGGATGATACCTGTCGCGCCGGAGGCGACGGTGTACCGTCCGTGATCGAAGCCGGACATCGTGATCTTGAATCCCTCGCCTTCCTCGCCGAGTCGATTCGCAGCTGGAACTTTGACATCCTGAAAATTGATCCAGCCCGTCGCACCAGCGCGTACGCCAAGTTTCCCGTGAATGTCCCCGCGCGTGACGCCGGGAGTGTTCAGGTCAACGATGAAGGTGGAGAGTCCGTCGGAAGGCTTTCGGGCGGAGGGATTCGTTTTAACGGTGACCAGCACGAGGTCCGCTTTGGAGGCGAGTGAGATCCACATCTTCTCGCCGTTCAGGATGTAGAAATCGCCGTCGCGTTTTGCGGAGGTCCGCATCGCGGCCACATCAGACCCCATGCCGGGTTCCGTGAACGCGCCGCATCCAATCTTTTCGCCTTTTGCCAGTGGAATTAAAAATTTCTGTTTCTGCTCTTCCGTTCCCCACTGAAAAAGATTCATCGAGCACAAACCCGTGTGAACAGACATCGCCACGCGCAGTGAGGTGTCCACGGCTTCGAGTTCCTCGCAGGCCAGGCCGAGCGCGAGATAGTCCATGCCCTGGCCGCCGTAGCGAACCGGGAAGCACAAGCCAAGAATGCCGAGTTCGCCCATGCGCTTCAGCGCGAAGGGAATCGGCTCCTGCCTGCGATCATATTCTTTGATGACCGGGCCGATTTCTTTCTGTGCGAAATCGCGCACCATCTTTTGCGCCATTTGATGTTCGGGGGAGAGGGAGAAATCCATGAAGGCTCCGCGAGGATTTTTGTGTATTATATCTCAGATTTATGTTTCTACCGACCGTTCGGTAGGGATGAATGTCATGCAAAATTTGTGTCGTTTGATTTATCCAAGTCGTGTAATTTTTTGTTTTTTGTAACTGTCGAAATATCAAACTACCTTTGGAGGTATTCAGATGACGGAACCAAACAAACAACCGAAAGTAATTGTCTTCAGCACGCCGACCTGCTCTTTCTGCAACATGACGAAGAAGTATTTCCGCGAGAAGGGCATTAAATTCACAGACATTGACGTGAGCCGCGATTTTGATGCCGCCCGCGACATGGTAAGGCGCTCCGGCCAGATGGGTGTGCCGGTGATCGATATCGGCGGCAGGATCGTCGTCGGGTTCAACAAGCCGCAGATTGATCTGCTTTTGGGCATCAAATAAAGGTGGAGGGCAGCCATGTCTGAAGTCAAGATTCAACCGTTAGGCACGCGCGTCCTCATCCGCCCGTTGGAGCAGGAGGGGAAGACTGCTTCGGGTCTATTCCTGCCTGAAACGGCGAAGGAAAAGCCGCAAATGGGCAAGGTCGTTGCCATCGGCGACGATGAAAGCATCAAGTTGAAGGCAGACGACAAGGTCTTGTTTGCCAAATACAGCGGCACGGAGTTCAAGATGGATGGTGTGGAGTATCTTTTGCTCGAAGCAAACGATGTGCTGGCCCGCCTGAACTGATTTCCCGGTCAGTTGCCTGAAAAGCCGTCCCGTCAAACGGACGGCTTTTCATTTTTAAAAAAGAAATGCCCGACGCGTGTTGGTCCGCATCGGGCTAGGGAAGGTGGGTATCGTCCGTCATGATTTTTTCTCGACACCCATTTTGCTCAGCTCGTCTGAATTGATATTTTCGACGAGCAGGTCTGCGCCGGTCAGGGCAAAGAGCAAGAGTAGGCAAATTGCAACGACGAGAACGAACATAAGCAACTCCTTTCTTTACATCTACTATAACTATTTTAGAAATGAAAAGATACATCCCCTAACAGTCCTGTAATGGAATCGCCATACAGTTATGCAAACGGTTGACGCATGGCCTGCACGTTTTGTTCCCATTGATATTGATGAGTTTAAAAATTGAAGATTTGTAGACGCTGAGCGACTCATGTATAAATTATGTTTTCCCGTTCCGTTGACAAAACAATCATTTCGGATAAAATACACTGCGCTGGCCGAAGTGGCGGAATTGGCAGACGCGCTACGTTCAGGGCGTAGTGAGAGCAATCTCATGTGGGTTCAAGTCCCACCTTCGGCACACCGAAATATTGTTCTTTTTCTCAAGTGGCCCGCTCGCTCAATGCGGGTTCATTTTTTAATGACGTCGCACTCTCCCCATCAATTATTATTTTGTAAAGTGATACGAAGCCGTCAAATGTTGTGTTGATTTAGTTATTAAGGCTTGGGACTTGAGAAGTAACATAAATTTTACCTAGGCGGAAGATTACTAGGAGGAACTCCCATCCAAATTAGCTATATTCGGTGCAAAAAATCGTCGGATTCGAGGGCCGGCGAACGGTCCGCGAAAAGGTGCGGATAGACGTCTGATGGGGTATAATTAGCCTAATTCAAGCGTGTGCTTCATCTAATGCGACACGAGGGCAACAATCCACCGTCTTCGTGTCTTTTTATGCCTGATATAGGAATACCATGGACATCGGAAACGTTCATCAAGTAGACATTGACGCCCAAATGCGCTCGGCCTACATAGATTACGCCATGAGCGTGATTGTGGCGCGCGCCCTGCCGGACGCTCGTGATGGACTGAAGCCCGTCCACCGGCGCATTTTGTATGCGATGCAGGACATGGGCATTCGTTCGAACTCGGCCTACAAAAAATCGGCCCGTATCGTGGGTGAGGTCTTGGGAAAGTACCACCCTCATGGCGACGCCGCGGTGTATGAGACCATGGCGCGCATGGCTCAGGATTTCTCCATGCGTTATCTGCTGATAGATGGGCAGGGCAACTTTGGTTCGATTGATGGCGATGCACCTGCAGCCATGCGTTACACCGAGGCCCGCTTGCACAGATTGGCCGAAGAACTGTTGGCTGACATTGACAAAGACACAGTAGATTTCGGCCCGAACTTCGACGACTCACTCGAAGAGCCGCTGGTGCTTCCGGCGCGGGTGCCGAACATGCTTTTGAATGGGGCAGTGGGCATTGCAGTGGGCATGGCGACCAACATCCCGCCGCACAATCTGCGTGAACTGGTCAACGCCATCAATTTCCTGATAGACAATTACGACAGGATGGATGATGTCCCAGTTGAAGAATTGATGAAGTATGTGACCGGGCCGGATTTCCCCACAGGTGGCATTATCGTTGGACGCGAGGGAATCGAATCTGCATATGGGACCGGCCGCGGGCGTTTGGTGGTACGCGGCACCGCGCATATCGAAGAGGGCAAGAACGGCAAGCACGAGATCATCATCACGGAAATTCCATATCAAGTCAACAAATCAACTCTGATCGAACGTATCGCGGAATTGGTCCGCGAAGATCGGCTGGATCAAATTGCCGACCTGCGCGACGAATCGGATCAACGCGGCATGAGCATCGTGATCGAACTCAAGCGCGGCGCGCAACCCAAAAAAGTTTTGAATCAACTGTATAAATATACGGCTCTGCAATCCACGTTTGGCGTGCAGATGCTGGCCCTGGTGGACGGCGAGCCGCGCACGCTTCCGCTCAAGCGCGCTTTGCAAATCTTCATCGAGCACCGGCAAACGGTCATCGTCCGCCGCTCGAATTTTGAGCTGGCGAAAGCGCGGGCGCGCCAGCACATTCTCGATGGTTATCTGATTGCGCTTGCCAACCTTGATGCGGTGATCAAGACCATCCGCGAATCACAGGATGCAGATGTTGCCAAAACAAATTTGATGAAGCGCTTCAAGTTGAGTGACCTGCAGGCGCAGGCCATTCTCGACATGCAATTGCGCCGCTTGGCCGCGCTTGAGCGTCAAAAGATCGAAGAGGAACACAAACAGGTCGGCGAACAGATCGCGTATCTTGAAGACCTGCTGGCTCACCCCAAAAAGATTCTGGCGCTGATTCAGACCGACTTGAAAGAACTTGCCGAGAAATACGGTGATGATCGCCGCACACGTATCGCTTCGGATGCGAAAGAAGAACTTACCGAAGAAGATCTCGTTCAGGATGAAGCCGTGTTGATCAGCATCACCGAACGCGGCTATATCAAGCGCGTGGCCGCATCGGCATTCCGCATTCAGAGCCGGGGCGGGCGCGGCGTGAAGGGGCACGAGACCAAGGACGAAGATGAGGTTGTGATGCTCATCCCCGCTCGCAGTCTCGACTCGATGCTGTTCTTCTCCGACCGCGGCAAGGTCTATTCTGAAAAAGTCTATCAAATCCCGGATGCTGACCGCGCCGCCAAGGGCATCCCGCTGGTCAATGTGTTGGCGTTGGATGCGAACGAACGCATCACTGCCGCTATTGCGGTCTCGGATTTTTCCGCACACGGATACTGCATGATGGCGACCGTTCGCGGAAAAGTCAAGCGTGTGGTGATGGAGGAATTCGCCTCGGTCCGCCCCTCGGGTTTGATTGCCATGACCCTCGATGAGGGCGACACCCTCGGCTGGGCGCGGCTCACCTCCGGCAAGGACGAGGTGATCTTCGTGACTGAGCGCGGCCAGGCTTTGCGTTTCAGCGAAGAGAAGGTGCGTGCCATGGGACGTCAGGCCGCGGGCGTGCAAGGCATCCGCCTTGCAGAGGGCGACTCAGTCACGAGCATGGATGTGGTGGATAAAGACGGCTCTCTGTTGGTTGTGACCACAGGCGGGTTTGGCAAACAGACTCCGCTGAAAGAATACACGCCGAAAGGCCGCGCCACCGGCGGCATTGCCACCATTGACCAAAAGGTTTTGCCGGAGATTGGAAAGATCGCCGCCGCACGCGTAGTTCACAACGACGATGAACTGACGATCATCACGGCCAACGGCGTGGCTTTGCGATTGAAAGTGAAGGCGGTGAAGCAATCAGGCCGCGCCACGAAAGGCGTGCATCTGATCAAGCCAGGGGATGGCGATTATGTGGCGTCGGTGGCGCGTATCGCCGCGGAGGATTTGAAGAGGGCCGGCGCGCAGGTGAATGGAGACGAGACACCGGAAGAACAGTCGAAGATAACACAATAAAGAATCGGGCTGGGTCTCAGACCCAGCCCGAATTGTTTCTAAAACCCGAACTTTCCTGTCACCGCCAAACACAAGGTTCCAACGATACAAATCGTGATCATCAGCATGACAGCGATGAAGAAGCGCTGAGGCGCGGTCATGCCGAGAAGGCGGGCGCCGGATGTTCGGCGCGGCGGCGCGTCGGCGGTCCCTGCCGCTTCCTGAAATTGGGCCTCTTCTTCATAAAACGGACTCGAGTTTGCCTGTTCACGCAGATTATCAAACATAAATACCTCACGCCATTGCGAGGGCAAAGCCCGAAGCAATCTCCGGTCGCTCGCAAAGACATTGTTCCATTGGATTCTATCACACGACCGGACGCAAATGAATCTCCCCAAATTGTACCTGATGCACCTGTCCTTCTTTGTCGCGGATTCGTAAACTTCCGTCCGGTTCGAGGCCGAGTAATTCGCCCGTAAGGCTTGGACTTTGATCTTTCGTCACAGTCACTTGCTGACCGCGGAAAGCAAGCGCGTCTTCCCACGCTCGCATGAATTCATCCGTTCCCAACTTCGAGCGCCAGCCAATGAGGGCGGCAAGGATGTCTCCCAACAACTCAGGGCGCTCAATGGGTGTGCCCAGTTCCGTTTCAATGCTTGTAGCAGGAAACAAGACCTGATCAGCGGGCGGTACGGACGCGGCCAACACGTTGACACCCATTCCCAAAATGGATGCGTCCAGCGCGTCCCCCGCCCACACCGATTCGACTAAAATCCCCGCCACTTTTTTCCCGCCGATGAGCACATCATTCGGCCATTTGATTTGCGCGGCAAGACCGTGCGTCCGCAGAGAATCGCTCAAAGCGAGCGCGCCCAGGCCCGTGGTCCGCGCGGGATGCGTGCGTTCGGCGTTCGTCGGTCTCAAAATCAGACTGAAGGCCAGAGCTGAACCGGGAGGCGTCAACCATTTTCGCCCGGAGCGGCCGCGGCCCGCGGTCTGTTCGTCCGCGACAACCAGAGATAAATCCTGCGCGCCTTCGGTGGCCCACGCCAAGGCTTCGTCATTGGTCGAGCCGATTGATTCAAAATAGCGCACGTCGCCGAGAGGGAGAGAAGAGAGCGCTTTTTGTAATCCGAATTGATTCATGCAGGTTGGGAAATCAAGAGTTTCCGAATAGAAGCCCGATCAACAAATGAGTTTCTATTGGAGGCCCAACGCCCATGGATTTAACGTCTGGCCGAAGCGCCGAACCTCGAAGTGGAGATGCGAGCCAGTTGAATTGCCTGTGCTGTCTGCGCTTGCAATCTGTTGACCTGCGAAAACTCCGTCACAAGTTTTCACAAGGAAGCTTCCCTGCTCCAAGTGAGCATACACGGTGACGTACCCGTCGCCATGATCAATCATGATGACATTGCCGTAGCCGGTATTATTCCAGCCCGCGTACACAACAACACCATTGCCTGCGGCAAGCACGGGAGTTCCCTCTGGAGCCGTGATGTCAATGCCCTGGTGGGATGGCCCATAATCATTGCCGGAGATTGTATGGGGGCCGTTCGTCGGCCATGTAGTAGGTGGCCCGGCTGGACCGCCGCCGCAACTGGCCTGGCCGAGAGTGGATGTGGCTGAACCGCTGCCGCGCGTGTAGGCGGGGATGAACTGAGTCCAATCAACAAGCTGACGCTTGCCGCCGGGAATCATCACCACCGCTCCCGGCTCGATTTTCGGATCGGTAAGATCAATGTTGTTTCCCGGCCAGTTCAAGATGTCATCGGCCTGCGCCTTGAATTCGGCGGCCACTTTTTGAATCGTGTCACCGTCTTTCCAGGTGTACAACAAACCGTCCACAGGCGGGATGGTCAATTCCATGCCCGGCGCAAGTTCCGGAATATCGTGCAGAACATCTTTGTTTGAGTACAAAATGGATTCAGGTTTAAGATCAAATTGTTTTGCAATGCCGAACATCGAGTCGCCGCGTACGACGCGGTATGTTATGGCCGTGAACCGCGGGCGTTCAGGAATGTTCGTCTTCAGTTGCAGTTCGCGTTCGATGCTTGGATCGGTCGAACCGTTGTTGGATGTCGGCGGCAGAGTCACAGACTGTTGATTTTGATTCGGACTCACGGTCGGTTCGGGACGCGTAGCGGGGGAGGCCGACCCGGATTGAGTCCACCAGAGAGTGGACCCCAGCAACGCGGCCACCAAAAGCGCGGTGACGCTCCACGAGATTATGTCGAAGCGATTGGACTTGAAAAACTCGGTGAATTTTCCAAAATCGAAATTCAGTTTCATGCCCTAATTGTAACCGTTATGCTTCCTCGGTTAAATTCTCGAGGAACATCTGATTGTTCTTGGCGCGGTCAAGGCGTGTAAGGATGGCTTCGGTAGCCACGGTCTGATCCATGCCTGCACCGCCGGGAGGCGGCGAAACCATCTGCGCGTACATGCGGCGCATGAGCCAAACGCGTTGCAGAATATCCGGTCCGAGGAGCAGGTCTTCGCGGCGGGTGGATGAACGCTCGATGTCCACAGCGGGGAAGATACGGCGCTCCTGCAATTTGCGAGAGAGCAGTAACTCCATGTTACCGGTGCCCTTGAACTCTTCGTAGACTACATCGTCCAGACGTGAACCGGTATCCACGAGACATGTCGCGATGATCGTCAACGATCCACCTTCCTCGATGTTTCGCGCCGCCCCGAAGAATTTCTTGGGCGGATACAGCGCGGATGGGTCCATACCGCCGGAGAGCGTGCGTCCCGACGGGTTGACAACCAGGTTGTAGGCGCGCGCCAGGCGCGTGATCGAATCCATCAAGATGACCACGTGACGGCCAATCTCCACCATGCGCTTGGCTCGGTCGAGGGCGATTTCCGCAGTGCGGACGTGGGATGTGACCGGCTCGTCGAAGGTCGAAGCAACAACTTCCGCGTCCACGGAGCGATCCATGTCGGTCACCTCTTCCGGGCGCTCGCCGATCAACACGACCATTAGATGCACATCAGGATATTTGGTGGAGATCGAGTTGGCGATGTGCTTCAGAATAGTGGTCTTGCCGGCTTTGGGCGGCGAGACGATCAGTCCGCGCTGGCCGCGTCCGATGGGGGCAACGAGATTGATCAAACGCGAAGAGAGTGTATCGTGGTCAATCTCAAGGTCGAAACGTTTATCGGGAAAAATCGGGGTGAGATTCTCAAAGACCGGGCGGCGGGCGGCCTCCTCGGGGTCCAGGCCATTGACCGTTTCTACTTTGAGCAATCCAAAATGTCGTTCAGATTCACGGGGAGGTCGAACATGTCCGATGACCAAATCCCCCGAACGAAGATCGTAGCGACGAAGCTGTGCCTGCGAAACATAAACATCCTGGTCGCTGATGCGGTAGTTGGCGGCCCGCAGGAAGCCGATGCCTTCGCTCATAATCTCCAAAATACCGCCGCGCAGTTCAATGCCTTCCTTCTGTGCTTCCGCCTGTCGTATTTGGAGAATAAGCGCTTCCTTTTTCAGGCGGTTGAAGTTCGGGACGTTTGCCTCTTTGGCAAGTTTACGCAGTTTTGCCAGAGGTTCATTTTCGAGTTCTAGAATTTTCATGTTGTTTCAATGCCTTTTGAGTTGATGAATTGGAATGAAAAATAAAGCCAGCGACCCCCGTTTGGGTGCGGGCCGGTTCACACTGAATTGAGGGTAGAGGGGATTTTTCGCAAGATGAATTACAAGGCTGGAGGCGGTCAAGTCGCCGCGATGGTCAAAGCCGAATTGTCAAGTCACTGGGGAGTTGCCTGCATTATAGCACGCTGGTTCGAGGCTTGCAAGCGGTTTATACCTCGGCCAGAATACGATTTTGCAAATCCAGAAGACGGCGATACAAGCCACGATCCGCGCAAAGCTCAGCGTGAGTGCCGCGTTCCACGAGGCGCCCATGATGCATCACCAGAATTTCGTCCACGTTCTCCAGCCCGATCAGGCGATGCGTGATGAGGAGAGAAGTTTTTTTGCGCATCAATTTGAACAAAGCGTCCAGCACGAGTCTTTCCGTCAGCGGGTCGAGATTGGCGGTCGGCTCATCCAAAATCAAAATGGGCGCATCCTTGATGATGGCGCGCGCGATGGCCAGCCGCTGGCGCTCGCCGCCGCTCAAGCGCAGTCCCTGCTCGCCGATCAAAGTGTCGTAGCCTTGTGGCAGGCTCATGATGAAATCATGGATTTGCGCATCGCGTGCCGCGGCCTCGACTTCTTCCCGCGTGACGCGTCGCCGCGCCATGCGCAGATTTTCGTAGATGGACGTGTTGAAGAAGTACGTGTTTTGAGAGACGAGTCCGATTCTTTCCCGGACTTCATCCGGCGAGTACGCTTTGAGCGACTCACCGCCCAGACAAATCTCTCCCGAATCGTAATCCCAGAATCTCAACAGCAAATTGGCAAGCGTACTCTTCCCCGCGCCGCTCGGCCCGACGATGGCAATGGAGTTTCCGTGATGAAGGTTGAAGGTTATATGTTTAAGCGCGGGAGCGGATTGACCGGGGTAGGAGAAAGACAAATCCGATAATTCGATATTCGATACCTTGTCGTCGAATTCCGAGTATCGAACATCGTCCTTTACTGCTGGTTCTGCATCCACCACTTCAAACAAACGCCGCGCGGCCTCGCGTGTGCTGACCCACATTTGAGCGGCGAGGGACAGAGGGGTTACGGCTTCGAACGAGGAAAGTGTAATCAAAGCCAGCGAGGCAAGTAGTACACCGTTGATGTGACCGACTGTCACCTGCGGAATGATCATGAACAACACGAGCCATGAGGCAAAGTTAGTGAGAAAAGTGGTCAGCCCTGAAAAGATCGCGCTTACATGCGCCATGCGGCGTTGCGCGTCGCCATATTCTTTGCCTGTGTTTTTGACTTGCGTGATTCGATCCCCTGCGCGGTCAAAAGACAAAATGTCCGCTAAACCTTGAATTCCATCCACGAGTTGGACATGCAAATCTGAACGGCGCGTGATGACGTTGATGCCGGGGCGCTGACTCATGATCTGCGCGAGCAGAGGCAGGATCAGGCCAAGGAGCACGAAAAAGCCAATTAAGAGCACGGCCAGTCGCGGGTCGTTCGAGGCGAGGAAGATGGAGGCGCCAATCGCGACGAGAATGGCGGTCAGCGGCGGTGAAACGACGCGCACATAGAAATTTTCCAATGTTTCCACGTCGCCGATGATGCGCGCCAATAAGTCGCCGGCGCGGTAATCCATCAGGCGCGCAGGAGCGAGCGGCTCTAGTTTTTCGTAAAACCACACGCGCAGACGACCCAACAGTTTGAATGTAACGTTGTGCGAGACAAGGCGCTCAAGATAGCGGAAGACGGCGCGGGCGATGCCGAAGAAACGGACTCCCACGATGGCAACTTCGAGGATCGCGATGGAAGGATGAAGCGCGGCGGAAGAGATGAGCCAGGCCGAGGTGCCCATCAGCGCGACACTACTTCCAATGGTAAGCGCGCCGAGCAACACTGAAAGCGCGACCCAGCCCCATGAGCCGTGCAAAAATTTCAATAAGCGGAAGACAGTGGGCAGTTGGTGGTCCCCTGTTGATTGAAGAGAGTTATAAGTGCGAGGTAAGAAGTGAGAAGTTTGCGATGAGTCTGGGGTTTCACTCTTGCTTTTTACTTCTTCCTTTTCACTTTCTACTTCATACGTCTTTACCATCTTTGCGTATATGCCGTTTCGTGCGAGCAATTCGCGATGCGTGCCGGCTTCAGCAAGGCGGCCTTCGTCCAGCACAACGATCTGATCTGCGTTGAAGACTGTGTTGAGACGATGCGCGATGATGAGGACCGTTCTCCCCTGCGTTAATTGACGCGTCGATTCTTCGAGCAATGACTCTGTTTCAGGATCGAGGCTTGAGGTCGGCTCGTCGAGAATCAAAATCGGTGCGTCTTTGAGAAACGCGCGGGCGAGGGCGAGGCGGTGGGCTTGTCCGCTCGAAAGCCGCGCGCCGCCTTCACCGATGACAGTTTCGTATTTTTCGGGGAGCGATTCAATAAACTCTTCCAAGTGCGCGGCGCGCGCGGCGGAAGCAACTTCATCATCGGTCGCGTTGGGTTTGCCGAGGCGAATGTTGGCGGCAATTGTGTCGTGGAAAAGATGGGGTCGTTGCGGGACCCAGGCTATGTTGTCGTTTGACGGTGGACAGTTGACTGTGGACGGCTGACCGTCGGCGGTGGAGGCTGAATACTGTGTGACGATTTGACCCGACGTAGGTTGAATAAAGCCAAGCAGAAGATTAACCAAAGTGGATTTACCCGCGCCGGTTTTGCCGACCAGCGCGATGTGTTGACCCACTGCGATTGTGAACGAAATATCCTTGAGCACTGGAGAGGATTCGCTGGGATAAGTGTAGGAAACATCTTTGAAGACGATGGACGATGGACGATGAGCCATGGCCTCTCGTCTGTAGTCTATCGTCTGAATCGGTGTATCAAGGATCTGGAAAATCCGCCGCGCGGCGCTTGTCCCTGCCATGCCCGCGTGAAAGCGAAGGCCCAACATGCGGAGCGGTAAATAAAATTCCGGCGCGAGGATGAGCAGGAAAAGCGCTTCGCGAAATTGCATCTGCCCATAAAGCAAACGCAGACCAACCTCCACGGCAACGATGGCCGTGCTGATCGTGGCAAGCAATTCGAGCGCGAAGGCTGATAGGAACGTGACCTGCAAAACTTTCAACGTTGTGTCTCGATATTGATCGCTGACTTGCGCGATATTTTTAGCCTGCGCTTTCGACTGTCCGAAAAGTTTGAGCGTGGTCAGCCCTTGCAAACTGTCGAGAAAATGCGCAGAGAGCCGGCTCAACGTTTCATATTGCCGCTTCGTCACCGCTTCCGCACCCTTGCCGATCATGTACATGAAAAATGGAATCAATGGCGCGGTCAATAAAAGGACGATGCCGGATAATGGGTCGAGTGGAAAAACAAGAATCAAAATGCTGAGGGGGACAAGCGTGCTTACAACTAATTGCGGCAGATACTGACCGAAGTACGCGTCCAGCGCTTCGATTCCCTCGACCGCGGCCGTGGTCAGTTCGCCGCTGCGTTCGCCTCGACTGAAAGCAGGGCCGAGCGCCAGAATGTGGGCGAAGAGTCGTTCGCGCAGATCGGTCTTGACACGCACTGCGACCGCGTTGGCCGCGATTTCATTGAGCCAGGTCAATAATCCGCGTGCGGCGATGACGATGAAAAGCAATTGCATCCAATGCGAGACCTGAAGCAGAGTCTGCTTTTCGAGGAAGACGTCATTGACGGTGGCGCTGAGGAGGTAGGATTGGCCGATGGTCAGGAGGCCGGCCAAGAGTCCGGAAAGAACCGTGACGAGGAATGCGAGGCGAGAGTCGCGGGCGAGGGTCAGGAGTCTGCGGTGCATGGGGGTGTGTCAAGTATCAAGTGTCAGGTTAAAAGGTTGGAAGGTTGAGGTGTGCCCTGCAACCTTCCAACCTGCGAACTTTGAACCTAATAAACCAGCGAGTCTTTCTTGGTCGAGATGCGTTTGGCGAACATGTAATACGTCCACGCCTGATAGGCGAGGACAATGGGGACGAAGATCAAAGCGATAATGGACATGACGGTCAACGTATACTGCGAAGAGGAGGCGTTGTAGATCGTCAGACTCCAAGCCGGGTTGAGGGAGGAAATCATGACGCGCGGGAACATGATGGTGAAGAATGTGATCTGCGTGAAGACGATGTTGAGCGAGGTCATGACGAAGGCCCAGCCTTCCATCTTGCGGTTGATGAAGAAGCCGCTCAGCAGAAGGCAGATTACGGAGGCGACCGGGATGATGCCCGGGTTGTAACCGAGGCGGGAGACCATGTCGGTGAAGAAGAAGGTGCCGATCATCAAAACGACTAGCAGAATGACGGCGACCCAATAGATTTTCTTCGACCAGTCACGCACGCGCTCGCGCAGTTCGCCGTCGAGTTTGAGGGCCAGGAAGTTCGCGCCGTGCAGAAGAAGCACGCTGACCGTTGCGAGGCCGCCCATCAATCCATACGGGTTGAGGAGGGTGAAGAGATTGCCGGTGTACATCATCTTGTCATTGATCGGCACGCCCTCCGCGAGGTTTGCGAAAGCGACACCGAGCAAAAGCGCGGCGAGGAAGGAACCGATGGCGATCATCCAGTCGAAGGTGTTGCGCCACTTCGGGCTGGCATCCTTTGAGCGATATTCAAAAGCGATGCCGCGGATGATAAGCGCGACAAGCAAAAGGAACAGCGCCAGGTAGAACCCGCTGAACATGGTCGCGTACCATTGCGGAAACGCCGCGAAGGTCGCGCCGCCGGCGGTCAGCAACCAGACCTCGTTGCCGTCCCACGTTGGGCCGACGGTGTTGATGATGGCGCGGCGTTCGTTGTCCTTTTTGCCGAGGAAGGTCAGCAACATGCCGACGCCGAAGTCGAAGCCTTCGAGGAAGTAGAAGCCGATCCATAGCACGGCGATCAGAATGAACCAAAGGGTTTGAAGAAATTCGTAAGACATGGGAATTCTCCGTGATTAGTCCTGCGCCCCAACGGACGCGGGAGCGACGTCAACCGATTCGCGCAAGGCGGCATCGGGTCCGGCCAGAGCGTATTTCCTCATCAGATAGAAATCCGCGACGGCCAGCGCGCCATAAACGACCACATAGCCAATCAATGAGATGAGCAAATCCACCGTAGTGAGATTGGGTGAAACCGCATCCTGCACTTTGAGCAGGCCCTGTACGATCCATGGCTGGCGACCCATTTCGGTCAGGATCCAACCGCCGGTGTTGCCGATGTAAGGCAGGACGATGACCCACGGCACCCATTTCATCCATTTGGCTTTGGTGATGTCGCTGCGTAGCGCCCACAAGAAGAACGCCGAAAGAAGAATCATGATGAAACCGACGGTCATCATGAAACGAAAGCTCCAGTAGGTGAAGACCATCAGCGGGATGTAATCGCCCGGGCCATATTTTTGTTCGTACTCCGCCTGAATGTCATTCACGCCGCGCACTTCACAATTGAAGTTGTTGCAAGCCAGGAAACTGGTGAAAGCCGGCAGGCGAAGCGACCAGACTTCCTTTTTTCCGCTCAAGTCTCCGATGGTCAGGATCGAGAATGAAGCAGGTTGTTCCGTGTCCCATAATGCTTCGATGGAGGCCATCTTCATCGGTTGAGTCTCATAGATGTATTGACCTTGCGTGTGCCCGCCGAGGAAGACCAGTGTGCTGGAGACAAGTCCAACGATGGCCGCGATCTGGAAAGAGCGCTTGAACAGATCGGTATATTTCGTTTTGCGGACGAGATGATAAGCGCTCACGCCCAGAATGAGGAAACTCGCCGTGGCAAGCCCCGCGGCAATCGTATGCCAGAAGAAAATCCAGCCTTTGGGATTGGTGATCAGCGCGAAGAAATCCACCATTTGCGCGCGGCCCGTCACCTCGTTGAGCACGTAGCCGACCGGATGTTGCATCCAGCCGTTGGCGAGAAGAATCCACAGGGCGGAAAGATTCGACCCGATGGCGACAAGCCAGATCGAAGCGAGATGAACTTTTTCGGGAACGCGGCCCTCACCGAAAATCCAAATCCCGAGGAACGTGGATTCCATGAAGAAGGCCAACAGGGCCTCAATCGCCAATGGAGCGCCGAAGATATCGCCCACGAAGCGCGAATACTCCGACCAGTTCATGCCGAACTGGAATTCCTGAACGATGCCCGTTACCACACCGATGGCAAAGTTGATGAGAAACAATTTTCCCCAGAACTTCGCCATCTTGAGGAAGGTTTCATCCTTCGTTTGATAATAACGGGTTTGCATGAATGCGACGAACCACCCCATGCCCAGCGTCAGCGGGACGAAGAGAAAGTGGTAGACAGTTGTGAGTCCAAACTGCCATCTCGAAAGAGTGATAGGGTCCATACATTCTCCTTTACAAAAATTTTCAGGTTGTGCGCCCTCCGGGCACAACCATACTCACGGAATCAGATTTGACATGATCATCGGAACACTCAATGACTCGAGCGCTAAATCTTCGAATGAAATTTTTTCCATCTCGCGCAACATCGCCACCTGCACGCGTCCCCATTTGGGGCTGACCGGGCAATTGACGCGAAATGGGCAATCATCCTCGCCTTTGGCTTCGAGACATTGGGATAGCAGGATGGGTCCCTCAAAGGCCTCGACGACATCTTTGAGCGTGATCTTCGCCGAGGGGCGGGGAAGCATCAAACCGCCCTCGCGGCCGGGGAAGGTGTTCAACAGACCGGATTTCGCCAACCGGGCCACGATACGCGGCATCAGCGCGGGCGGAATCAACATTTCCCTGCGAATTTCGTCCGTGGAAAGCCGCGCTTCGTCGCCGCGCTTTGCGAGAGCCAAAATCACACGGACAGCGTAATCGGTCTGGCGGTTAATCCTAAGCATAAATGACCTTTACTAAATCGGTAAACGATGACTCCAATTGTAAAGGTTTTTTCATTTCGTTATAAAGTGCGAGATGTAACAAGGATAGAATTACAAGTGTCATATTGACCGCGCAATGAATAAAATAAAAAGGACGCTTATTGTCGGATAAGCGTCCTTCTCTTTGGGACAGTTCTTCCAAATCACGGAATTAAAGTTGGGATGGGCGGCGCAGGATCGAGACAGAATCTCACTTCGCGCGTCTGTTGCGAGTCGTTCAGCGCGGCTTGGCGATAAGCGTTGGGATCGTTCCCGGGCGCTTTCAGAAATTGGCGGTCGCCGTATTGCCCGATCCACAAGGCCAGATAGTATTGAACAGACCATGATCCCATTTCATCCACACGATTATCATCGCCGCTTCGACTGGTGCAGGTATGACCGTAACCCTCATTGTGCCGCGCCTCATGGACATACAAGAACATGGTGTTCATCAAGCCGCCGCCCATGTCCGGTTCCAGCCAATGATCGGTCAGAAAAATATACGCATTTGAACTCAACGCGATGACAATGGTATTCGCCGGGTCACAACAGAAACTGTATCCGCTTCCGCCGCCATCAATAAAGCGGATGCCGTCAATCGCCCCGACCAGCCAATCGTAGAGTTGTTTATCGGTCCACGGCAAAGGCTGACTGAAGTTCAGGAGTTTGGTCACATAAATGGTTTGATACGCGCGTTTTTGCAAAGTGGTCAAATCTGCAGAACCATCCGCGGCGTGGCAGACCAGAGTCGGCGCGGTCGGATCGTATTCAAACGAGACCTTGAAATCGGAATTGACGCGCGCCACTTCGTCGGCGGTTGGACAGCGCGCGAAGAAATCGTCAACGGTTTCGACGTGAGGCGTGGGTGTGAGCGTGTCCATGGGCGGGCTGATCTGCGGCGCGATGGTCGCTGTGTTCGTTGTGAGATCAACAGATGGCCGACCGGTTTCGGGCGGTCGCTGACCGAGGGTGCAGGCCAGCGAAACGGCGAATAGTGTGGTTGCATACAAAATGATTCGGATGGCGCGCATGGATCGCCTCTCTTTTGCTAAAGCGGGATTGGCTTCTATTGCAATGCCCAGATGTTCAAATCGTCGAACATGATCTGATTGCCCTGGCGGATCTCGAAATTGAATCCGCCGTTTGTAATGCGGTCATCGGTTGCGCTGAACAAGCGATTGTTGTCAATCGTGAGAATGAGTTCCGAGCCGCGCGCTTCGATGCGGATGGCGTACCATGTTCCAGTCTGAAACGTGAAGGCGCGCGTAGTATCCGCGTTGAACGGTTCGAATGTGCCATTGTTTTTGATGTCGCGGTAGCCCATCGAAACTTGATTTTGAGTTAATAACAGTGCGTATGTTGCTTCGCTGGTGCGGCGAAAATTGAACGAAACCCCGTTGCCCTGCAATTGTTTGAAATTGACTTTGAACTCCATCACGCCATTAGTGAAATCGTTCGGTCCGAATGTGGCAATGGCGGGCGCAGAACTCGCATCCACCGAAAGGACTTTGTTCGCTTTGTCTTTGCCGACGGTCCAATTTCCTTGATCGAAAGAGAATCCGCTGGTGCCGGTTTCAAAATCCTGGCTGAACACCGGCACTTGCGTGTTGCCAATCGTTGTTACGACCGCGCTGGGTGTGGGTGTTGAGGGCTCCAGTAACTTTGCCAGCAGAGGACTGCCAAGCAGGGCGGCGATTATGGTTCCAACCAGACCAAGGACTGCAACAATGATCGTTGTTTCTGGTTTCTTGCCTTTCTCTTTGCCCATAATATTCTCCTCATGTTATTGCACAATAATCTGAATGTAAATCGTATCCCCAAACGGCTGGCCATCGGGATTGAACGCCTGCCACGCGCTTCGATACGAGCCGACATCACTTGGCGCGGTGAAGATGATTCGCAAAACGGCTTGAGTCCCGGCGCGGGCGGGATACAAAGCCTGCTCGCTGGCCGCGCCCATATCCAAACCGCTAATCAGTTTCAGACGATAACCCGAAGACCAGTTGCACGTTCCGCTGTTGGCGACCAGCCATTGTTTGTCAATGGATTGGCCGGGCGTGACGATGGTGCCGTCGGGAATCGTAATGTCGTTGACAAACGTCAAAACATCCGTGCATGGCGGAGTGGGAGTCGGAACGATGATCGTTGGAATCGAAGTTGGTATTGAGGCGGTGGGGGTCGCGGTGATGACGATGATTTGCGCTGGTTCCGTCGGCGGCACGAAAACTGTCGCTGTGGAAGTTGGCGCGCAGGCACCGACAGTGAAGAGCAAAGCCAATAAAACGGCGGCAGATTTGAGGTCCGAGAGGAAGCGGCTCTTCATATCCCCAATCATAACGTAGAGGCGACCAAAATGGTCGCCTCTATAAAAATATTATGCTTCGTCAGTTGCACCGGCTGATTCATCTGCACCGTCGCCGCCGACCTCGAGCGGCAGAACGACTTCACCGCTCATCGCCTTTTGACGGATGGTCTTTTCGATCTCATCCATCATGGCCGGGTTTTGACGCAGATAATCTTTTGCATTTTCGCGTCCCTGGCCGATGCGCGTGTCGCCGTAGGAGAAGAAAGCGCCGCGCTTTTGAACGACCTCGAATTTCGTGGCGAGGTCGAGCACATCGCCGGCTTTCGAGATGCCTTCATTGAACATGATGTCGAACTCCGCGGTGCGGAACGGAGGCGCGACCTTGTTCTTCACCACTTTGACCTTTGTGCGGTTGCCGATCACTTCCTCGCCTTGTTTGATGGCCTGGATGCGGCGCACATCGAGGCGGATGGAGGCATAGAACTTTAGCGCCTGACCGCCGGTGGTGGTCTCAGGATTGCCGAACATCACGCCGATCTTTTGGCGCAATTGATTGGTGAAGACCACGGCTGTTTTTGTTTGATTGATCGCGCCGGAAAGTTTGCGCAACGCCTGCGACATCAAGCGGGCTTGCACGCCCATGGTCGGGTCACCCATGTCGCCTTCGATTTCAGCGCGAGGCACGAGCGCGGCGACGGAGTCAATCACGACCACATCCACGCCGCCGGAGCGGACGAGGGTCTCCGCGATTTCAAGAGCCTGTTCGCCGGTATCGGGTTGTGAGACGAAAAGGTTGTCAATGTCCACGCCGCATTTGGCCGCGTAGACCGGATCCAGCGCGTGTTCCATGTCAATGTACGCGGCAGTGCCGCCCAGTTTTTGCGCCTCAGCGACGATGTGTTGGCAGATGGTGGTCTTGCCGGAGGACTCGGGGCCATAGATTTCTGTGATGCGTCCGCGCGGAACGCCGCCGACGCCGAGGGCAATGTCGAGTGAAAGCGAGCCGGTGGAAAAGACCTCGGTTTGCATGATGCCATGAGCATCGCCGAGTTTCATGATCGAGCCTTCGCCGTACCGCTTGAGGATGTCGCCGACGGCCTTGTCGAGCACGGCGCGTTTGGCGCTATCCACCTGCGGCGCGGCAGATGTTGTTTCTTCAGTTGCAGAGCGGGATTTGCGTGGGGACATGTTCTCTCTCCAATACAGGTTTACAGGTCAAATACGAGTGTGGGCACAGTATAGCACAGATGTTCAGTACGTCAAGGGCGGCCCTACCCCCCTCCCTCCCCATTTCGACGAAATCAAAACGGGCCGAGGGGCGGAGGGCCTACGGGTTTGGCGTTGGCACCCCATCCAGTTTCGGTGTGGGCGGCGGCGCGACATTGAATCCGAGCGTGCCGCGAAAGGTGAAGTAGGTGATCTGACCCGGATAGATGTACATCCAGTCCTGCTGGTCTTTGCCTTTGTAATTGAAACTGACTTTGTACAAGCCCGCGGGTAAATCACCGAGCACCATATTCTCATCGTAGACCGGATCGTGATTGACCGGCCCCGGGCCGTAGGTCTTCACGACGCGCGATTCATTCGTGGTTGTATTTGTCACGCTGATTTCCAACTGTTGAAGCGTGTTGTTGTTTGTATCCGTCACATGTCCAACCAAAACGCCCCAGCCCTCCGGCGGCGCGATCCATAGTTCGGGATTGTATGTATGATGAAAAGAATTTTCAGGGAAGCGGACTTCAAAATGCAAATGCGGTCCGGTGGTCGCGCCTGTCGCGCCGACCAGACCAAGCACATCACCCGTCTCCACATGTTGACTAACGACCGCGATGATCTTGCTCATGTGTGCATAGATCGTAAAAAGCTGTTGGTCTTTGTAACCAAAGTCATGGCGGATGACAACGGCCTGACCGTATGGATCGTCGTGATTGCCGGGGGCCTCCATAAAGAGTCCCCAGTCTGCCCAGATCACGGTGCCGGGTCCTGCGGCGTGAATCGGCGTTCCATCCGGGGCGGGGATGTCCACGCCGGTGTGTACGGTATTGCCAAAGAAGACTCCACCGTAGCGATAATCGGCAAGCGGCCAGTTGACTTGATCCGCGGCGATGGGGCGCGCGAAATAAAAATGATCGTAGGGCGACATGGCCCACGGAACCGGATACAATGGCGGACGCCAACCGGAGATGGGAGGCGCACCGGGCGTGGGCAAATCGAATCGGAACGGTTCCAGCGTGGGCGTGGCCGCTTCAATCGGGACCTCGGGGCTGGCTCCCGTTAAACCAGCGACCACCGGCGTTGGGCTTGAGTTTCCGATCATTGTGCAGGCAGTGAGAGCAAGAAAAGAAATTATTGTTACAAATCTAAAGAGAGAAATGTCGTTGCGAGGAGGTCGCTGGTCGAGTGTCGGTGTTTTTCCGATGTATCGAGACCAAGACCGATGAAGCAATTTCCTCCATCGAAGTGGGGATTGCTTACTCTTCGAGTACGATGTCGCTCGGTCTCGATACGCCGCTTCGCGGCTACTCGACCATCGCTTGCAACAACGCAAAAGTTTCTTCATGGACCAAACGTTGGAATAATCGTCGGCGGGGTGACTGTGGCCGTAGGCGTTTTTGTGATGGTGGGCGTCAGCGTAGGAAGTGGAGTCAATGAAGGCGTGAGAGTCCAAAGCGGAGTCCGCGTGGGGCCGGGCGTGGAAGTCGGAATCGGCGTGCGCGAAGGCGTGGCGGTCGGCGGCAGGACCGGGGTCGGGGTGAGAAGCGCTTCGGCGGGATACAGTTCCAGCATCGCGGAATACCAGTCGAGTCCATCCGTCTTTGCGAATTCAGTAAAGCGCGCGCCTGCGTAATAGTTGCGCCAGTTGGGCAGAGCAGGCAGACGTTCCCAGCCATAGGCTTGAGCCAGTGAGGTGAAGTCCACCCAATAGCCGGGAGGGATGGCCGCGTATTGTCCGCCGGCCTCGTATGTTTTCGGGTCAAGTTCGTAGCGGGCGTTCAAATCCCATGGTGGATTTTGAATCGGTTCACCGTGCGATCCATCCTGAATCTGCGCGCGTAGATAAAGCCGCCAGTAGGTTTGTACGCCGATGTCTTCGCGGACGACAGACATCCAGCCCGCGTTGACCATCAGCGAATTGATGGCAAAGGCGCGGCCCGTGTACAACCAATCTTCGCCGAGGCCGGGATCGAGGGAAGTGGTGAGCGGAACGAACGCGTTTTCAAGACTCGCCAACGCGTCCCAGCCGGTTTCTTTGATGACGCGTTGACGCAAAGCCGTGAACGATTCGTCCACGAGGTCATGCAGTTGGGGATACGGCGCTTGGACATTTTGAAGCGGCACGACGTACCAGCGTTTGGATGGAACATTGGCAACAGGCGTGACGCCCGGAACCCAAAGAGGTTGCGGGGTTTGCGCCGCGGCTTGTTGATAAATGAGAGGCAGAGGGTTGGGCAAAGAAATTTTGGGCCACAGCAAACCGCGCAGAGGTCCGGGCAGAGGCGTGGGGAGCAATAAGATCTGACCTTGCAACGAGTACGCGGTCAACAATTCCTGATTGGCCGAGTCAACGCCCGTGAGGATTTCATCGCCGCGCGCGTTCCACGCGGGCCAATCGCCATCGCCGGCCCATGTCGCGGCGCGATCCGGTTTGTCTGCATCCCAAATGTAAATGCCGCTGTAATCGAGTCCCTGCAGAGATGAAGCCCACGCCAAATGACTTCCATCCGCGCTCCACACGGGATGACTTTCGGCGGCCTGTGTGGTGTTGCTCAAATCGGTGAAGCGGCCTTCGGTCTTGTTGAGGTCGGCCAGCCACACGTCCGCGTTACCACTGCGGTTTGAAATGAAAGCGATTTGTCTTCCGTTCGGCGCCCAGGCCGGAGAATGATCGGACGAATTGCCGTCAGTGAGATAAATTGGTTTTTGACTCGGATCGGTCAGGGATTGAATCACAATGTCGAGATTGCCACCCTGATACGTTTCGTACGCGAGCCATGCCAAATCCGGCGACCATGTTGGCGACGCATCGTATTCGGGGGTGTTCGTTAACTGCGAGACTTGTCCGCTTTGCAGATCGAGCGTGAAGATGTCGTAGAACCCGCCGCGATTGGAGGCGAAGGCCAGCGTTCTTCCATTTGGGCTGAGGGAGGGGGTGATGTCGTTCCAATCGCCGGACGTGAGGCGGGTGAGGCCCGATTTGCCCGGAGTGAACGCGAAGAGATGCGCGTACCCATTCTCCTCGATGGACAGAATCATCACGTCGTTCTGTTCTTCGGCGGGGAAGGTCGGTGCGACAGTGGGGAAGGATTCGGTGGGGGATGAGGGGATAAAGGATTGTGTTTGGGTTGAGCGAGGAGAACAGGCGGTGATGAGCAGTGAGAAGATAATAGTAAGAAGAAAAAAAAAGTGTGTCACTCTCCCGTAAGAACGCCGGGACGATGTGAGGGAACGAAGTGACTGAAGAGTCTTTTTCTTTTCTGCTTTGAGACTCTTCGCCGCGTGGTCTCGATACGTTGCGCCTTTGGCGCCACTACTCGACCAGCGGCTCAGAGTGACACTGCCCTGCTCGCGCTTCGACGCTTCCATGCTCTCGGCGGCTTGAGCAATTAGATAAGAATTGAACATATCAATTGGGGGAGACCACTTCAAAAGTGTGAGTCACAGGCTCGGCCTGCGGCCCATCGGGATAAAATAATTTCGCTTCGATCTTGAACGGACTGGCGTTCGCCCCGCGCAAGTGCAGGGTGAATTCCAGTTTCCAGGTCATCGGCTCGACGATGCTGGCCGTGGCGACTTCGTCACCGTTGGAGTCGGTGAGGGTCACTTCGATGGTTGGCCGCGTTTGAAACGGCGTGATCTCCATGTTGACATGCACGCGCTCACCATCGGGGTATGGCTCGGCGCTGAGCGAGGTGATATGCGTCTCTGCGGGCGTGGCCCGTTGCAGGTTATCTTCGGGGAAGAAAAAATCCATGGGCAGAATTATAACAAGTTCTTATGATCGGCTCGTTTTTGTAGGGCGGCTGTAATTAAAAGATAGGCTTATAATCCAGAAGAACAGAGTTTGCTAAAACATTTTGCAAGGGATTCTATCCATGGCTAACTTAATCAAAGATTCTTTTCTAGAAGAGTTGTCCAAACGTTATGGACACATAAAAAAGCTTGAGAATACAAAATCCCTTTTTGAAATTGGAGAAGGCGGAGCGAGGATATATATTCGCTACTCAAAAGTGCACACCAGAAATCAAACATTTTACGGCCTTCGCGAAGAAGATTTGCAAAAGTTGGAAGGCTTTCCGTCTATTATTTGTTTCCTTTGGGATGATCAAAAAGAGCCTTTGATGATACCTTTTTCAGAATATGAAGAAGTATTTCACTCTACTTCGCCAGCAAGCGATGGTCAGTACAAGGTGATGGTTTATCTTGAAGATGTTACTGAATTTTATGTCGCTGGGGCTGGGCGTTTTAATGTAGAAGATAGATTTGGTTTGGATAAATTAGACACGATCATAGATGAAGCGAAGTTGAAACCAATCCAGGACTTTTCTCACTCCCAAATTCAAACCTTTCTTGGTGCTATTGGGGCGATTAAAGGCTACGATATTTGGATTCCACAAAATGACCGCTCAAAAATGGATTGGTCATTAACAAACAAATATGATTTTAGAGATAAGTTGCCTCCAGAGTTTAGTAATGTCCAAGATATTTTGCAGGAGATTGATGTGATTTGGCTGGATAGGGGTTCGAATAGAATTAGAGCCTTATATGAGGTAGAGCACTCGACCCCAATTTATTCTGGTTTATTGCGGTTCAATGATATTCATTTAGTAGCGCCAAACTTGAAACCCAGGTTCAGCATTGTATCAAATGATATTAGACGTTCGTTGTTTGTGAAACAAATTAAAAGGCCGACTTTCCAAGCAAGTGGCTTAAGCGAATTGTGCATATTCTTTGAATATGCAAATGTTGCTGGCTGGTTTAGTCGTGTAAAGCCGAGAATGGCTTAGATTAGAAGGGAGTGTTGGAATGAAAATAACTGGAATCTACTCTTTCAGTGGTGGTACTGAGGCTATTCAAAATTATCATTCAACAGAATGGGATGAGATACAACAAATTTTAACTCACGTGAGTGTCGAAAGTTGTCTAACGGAACCAACAAAAGTAAAGGCGAAGAGGAGCAGGGGTATGTTTAATCCTCGCAAGATAAGCATGGCACTAAATGACCAATTTGTCAGATTGGGATGGAAAGAACAGAAAATCTATACCGATTACTCTTCTATTGGATTGAAACCAGCATCCAGAAAAATAGATTTTGCTAAAAACTATCTTGGCGTTGATGTGCAGTTCGGTAAAAGGCCGTTGCCGATTTATAGTGGTTGCGCCAAGATGACAATATTTCACAATATGGGGTTTATTGATGTCGGTATCGAAATTGTGCCAGTAAAGGAATTAGCTGAGGACATGTCTTCGGGCGTTTCATACTTTGAGCAATTTGTCTGGGATTTGGAGCAACGCGGCGTTTCAGATATTGACATACCTGTTTTAATTTTGGGAGTTGCACCCTGACGGCACGACCTCCGAGTCAAACTCGGAGGTCGCTTTTTACTTTGTGTACTTCGTGTTTAATCTTTTACCCGTGCTTCTTCTGGAACTCGCGCATGAACTTGGTCAACTCTTCCGCGGCTTTGACGTCCAGCGCGTTGTAAAGCGAAGCGCGCATCCCGCCGACGGAGCGATGACCTTTGAGCCCGATCAAGTCGTTGCTCTTGGCTTCCTTCGCGAACGTCTCTTCCAATTCTTCGGACGGCAGACGGAACGGAATGTTCATCACCGAGCGCGCCTCCTTGTTGGCGTGTCCGCGATAGAAACCGCCGCTCTCGTCAATGGCTTTGTAAACCAAATCCGCTTTGGCGCGGTTGCGCTTTGCAATTTCGCTCAAACCGCCCAATTGCTTCGCCCACTTGAAAACCAAACCGGTGATGTAGATTGACCAGCAGGGCGGAGTGTTGTGCAATGATCCGCTGGCGGCCAATGCTTTGTAATCAAGCATGACGGGCAGGTTGGCGGGAGTCCGCTCGAGCATGTCATCGCGCACGATCACGATGACCACGCCCGCGGGTCCCGCGTTTTTCTGCGCCCCGGCATAGATGAATGCGTACTTGGAAACATCAATGGGCCGGCTGATGAAATCCGACGACGCATCGCAAACCAACGGGACGCCCGCCGGCGGAGTCGGCTCGGTGAAGTATTCCACGCCGTGAATCGTCTCGTTGGAGGTGAAATGCAGATACGCGGCTTTCGGATCGGGATCGAGTTTATCGGGCAGGCTCTTGAATCCACCCGCTTCGGTGTCCGCCGCGGCGCGAACCGTTCCAAGTTTTTGCGCTTCCTTGAATGCAGTCTTGCTCCATGTTCCGGTCACGATGTAATCTGCGGAGCCGGTCGGGCGCAGGTTCATCGGCAGCATCGCAAATTGCAGTGACGCGCCGCCCTGCAGGAACATGACTTTGTAATTGGATGGAATGCCGAGCAGTTCGCGCAAGTCCGCTTCGGCGGTTTGGATGATGTTTTCGAATTCTTTCGAGCGATGGCTGATTTCCATCACCGACATTCCCGTGCCTTTGTAATCGAGCATTTCGGCCTGCGCCTGTTGCAGAACTTCCAGCGGCAGTGCCGCGGGACCGGGATTGAAGTTGTACACGCGTTTGGGATCGGACATGAAAGAGCCTCCAGGATTTATCCATGAATTCACGCGAATTTGCACGAATATTTCAAAACCATTCGCGCTCATTCGCGAAAATTAGCGGATGAGTTTCTTCTTATCACGGCATTATAGCCGCTTGTCAGACAAACCGCCAAGAACAATTGACACGATTCGCGCCTGATGGATGTCGTTGACAAAGGGTTTTTCCATTGTTAGAATGCGCTCGTGAACTCACTGACTTTCGACAGGGATTCAGCCGCGCCGCGGTTGGCTCCCTGTTATTAATTTCAAGAGGAGATTCAAAATGAAAGTTCTCGTTTGCGATAAAACCGAGAAGGAAGCCATTGATCAGATGCGCGCCGCGGGTTTGACTGTGGACGTGCGCGACGACATCACCCCCGAAGATTTGATGAAGGTCCTGCCTGCCTACGACGGCATGGTCGTTCGCTCGCGGACCAAGGTGCGGGCTCCGTTGATTGATGCTTGTCCAAATCTGAAAGTGATCGTGCGCGGCGGCGTGGGGCTGGATACCATTGATGCAGAGTATGCCAAATCAAAGGGCATCACCGTGATGAACACACCGCTTGCCAGTTCCGCATCGGTCGCCGAATTGACCATCGGCTACATGTTCATGCTGGTGCGTTCCCTTTACAAAGCCACCGCTTCGATGAAAGCCGAAAAATGGGAAAAGAAAGCTTTTGAAGGCGATGAGATCGGCGGCAAGATCCTCGGCTTGATCGGCGTCGGCAACATCGGCAGGGAGGTGGCCAAACGCGCTTCCGCGCTCGGCATGACGGTGATCGCGTATGATCCGTATGTCAAAGAGATCGCGGGTATCAAGTTGGTTTCACTCGATGAACTTTTAACACAAGCCGATTACATCAGCCTGCATCTGCCGAAGACAAAAGAATCGGCGGGCATGATCGGCAAAGATCAATTTGCGAAAATGAAAAACGGTGTGCGCATTATCAACTGCGCGCGCGGCGGCATCATTGACGAGAACGCGCTCTATGACGCATTGACCAGCGGCAAGGTGGCGGGCGCGGCATTGGATGTTTTTGCTGAAGAGCCTCCGACCGATTGGAAATTGCTCAAGCTCGACAACGTCATCGGCTCGCCGCACATCGGCGCGGCGACGAAAGAAGCGCAAAGCCGCATCGGCGCGGAAGTGGCCGAGAAGTTGATTGATTTTGCCAGGAAGATGCAGCCTGCGTAATTTGTTCGTAGGGGCACAGCGCCGCTAAGCCCCTACGTGATTCTATCGAAGGAAAATCGAAACCGATGAAAATCATTAGCGATATTGGCGTTCAAATCCCGCAGGTGTATTTACCCAAGCCCGGCCTAGACCTGACCAAATGGGCGGTCATTGCCTGCGACCAATTTACGTCCGAGCCGGAATACTGGCGTGAGGTGGAGAAGATCGTCGGCGATGCGCCTTCCACGCTGAACTTGACCTTTCCTGAAGTTTATTTGGAAAAGCCCGGCGTAGAACAGCGCATCCAAAATATTCAGGCCGCGATGCGGAAATATTTGGATGCCGGCATTCTCCAGCCGCGCGAGGGCTTGATTTATGTCGAGCGCACGGTCGCAGGCAAGACACGTAAAGGCATTGTCTTGGCGCTCGACCTCGAGCATTACGATTACAACAAAGGCTCCAGCAGTTTGATTCGCGCCACAGAGGGGACGATCATGGATCGCCTGCCGCCGCGCATGAAGATCCGCGAAGGCGCGGCGCTCGAATTGCCGCACATTTTGGTTTTGATTGACGACCCGTACCGTACGGTCATCGAACCGTTGTCTGAAACGAAATCGAAATTTGAAAAGCTTTACGATTTTGACTTGATGCTTGACAGCGGTCATTTGACGGGCTATGCGGTGAATGCGGATTTTGAAAATCGAGTGATCGCGGCTTTGCGCGCTTTGTCCAAGCCGGAAACTTTCGCCGCAAAATATGGCATCGGCAAAGACAAACCCGTTTTGCTGTTCGCGATGGGAGACGGCAATCACTCCTTGGCGACCGCCAAAGCCATTTGGGAAAAGATCAAGCCGCAGGTCGGCATGGATCATCCGGCGCGCTATGCGCTGGTCGAAATCGAAAACGTCCACGATGAAGGCTTGGAGTTCGAACCGATTCACCGCGTGCTGTTCGGCCTGAAGAAAGATTTGTTTTCGTCGCTTGAAAAATATTTTGGCGCGAATTTTTCATACAAGCCTGCCGCGGGCGCGGAGGAAATGATCAAGAGCGTGGATTCGGCTGAGGGTCAGCAGCAGGCCATCGGTCTGATCGGAGGCGGAAAGAAATTCGGCGTGATCGAGATCGCGCATCCGTCGTCCAATCTGCCGGTCGGCACGATCCAATCCTTTCTCGACGCGTTCATGAAAGAAGGCGGCGCGGAAAAGATTGATTATGTCCACGGCGAGGATGTGGTCGTGCGGTTTGGCAGTCAGCCGAACAACGCGGGATTCTATCTGCCCGGCATGAGCAAATCCGAGTTGTTCAAAACCGTGATCCTTGACGGCGCATTGCCGCGCAAAACATTTTCGATGGGCGAGGCGCGCGAGAAAAGATTTTATATGGAAGCGCGCAAGATTGCATAACGTGTAGGGGCGACTGGCCAGTCGCCCCTACAAATTTTTTAACGCGGTTTCAAAATCCGGGGGATAAGGTGCAGTGAATGTCAACCGTTCATTTGTTTCTGGATGTGTAAACGACAACGAATACGCATGCAAAGCCGGTCGCGAAATTAAATTTGTTTCGGGCGCGCTGTACAGGACATCTCCCAAAAGCGGATGACCCAGCGCGTAGGCGTGAACTCGAATCTGGTGCGTGCGTCCCGTCATCAATTCCGCTTCGAGCAAAACGCAGTCTTTAAATCGTTTGAGAACTTTAAATCTCGTCTCAGACGGTTTTCCGTTTTTGTCATCCACCATTGTGCGATGTTTGTGTCCCACATTGGCGCGCAGAGGATGCTTCGCAATCTTTTCGTCCCATTTTGGATTGCCTATCGCGATGGCGTGATAAATCTTGCGCGCTTCGTGTTTGTCGAACTGCATGTTGAGCGAGCGATGCGCTTCGGCGGTGCGCGCAAAGACCATCACGCCCGATGTGGTTTTGTCGAGGCGATGGACGATCCAAACTTTTCCAAATTGCCCTTCAAGCATTTTTACAAGATACCGCGAATCTTCTTCCCAGCCATCGGGCAAAACAGACAGTCCGGCGGGTTTGTTGAGAACAATGATTGATTCGTCAACGTGAAGAATGTCCACTTTTTCATTATAACCGCCGCCGAGTTATTGTCCTTTTCATTATGTTACAATTTTCAAAATTGCGTTGAAGTCAGGAAGGCGTTGAATGATTACAAAGAAATTTCTGATGGATGAATTTCGTTCCTTGGGAATGGAAGCCGGCGATACGATTTTTGTCCACAGCGCGTATTCGTCGCTCGGACGCGCCCCCGGCGGCGTGGAGGGCGGACCGCAAACCGTGATTGATGCGATCCTGGGCGTGATTGGCGAAGACGGCACGCTCATCATGCCAACCTTCAACTACGATTTTCTCAAAGGCGTGCCGTGGGACATCCGCACGACGCCGTCGCAAATGGGCGTGCTGACCGAATTGGTTCGCACCGATCCGCGCGCCAAACGCATGTTCCATGCAATTTATTCGATGGCCGCCATTGGCAAACACGCCGATGAACTAGCCGCGCATCAAAGCAACGATTGCTTTGGCGAAACGACCATCTTCAAAAAATTCCGCGATTGGGACGCCAAGATTTTGATCATCGGTTTGCCTTACAGCAAAAGCATCACGTTCCTGCACCATTGCGAACAGATGGCCGGCGTGGATTATCGCTTCTTGAAGGAATTCAAAGGTATTGGCATTGACTTCGCAGGCAAGCCGCACGAATTGACGTACACGATGTTCGTCCGTGATGTGGAGCGCGGCGTGGTGCTGGACTTCGAGCCAATCGGCGCCCTGCTCGACAGCCAGGTTGTGAAGATGAAAAAGATTGGCCTCGGCGATGTGCGGCTGATGAAATGCAATGATGTTTTTCGCGTGGCGGTCAAGGCGATGAAAGAGCATAAGGGACCCGGCTTGACGTACATCATCGAGACGCCGGAAAAAGCGAAAGATTGGATTCCCGCGATGAAGAAAATCTCCAGTCTGAAAGACGTTTTGGCGGAAATTGTTCCGCTTCACCGCACGCTGGCGTCGGATGGACTCGATCAGGCTTTGGAAATTGTCGGCTCGTATATGCCGGAGAATGCCGAATACAAAATCGAAACCTACGAGCCGCTCAAAAAAGTCTGGACGTGGTATGTGCCGGAGCGGTACGTTGTCCATGAAGCGTATCTCGAAACCGAAGACGGCAAGCGCGTCGTTGATTTCAAAGATAATGTCCTGCATCTCGTTTCGTATTCACTGCCGATTGATAAGATGCTGACGTGGGACGAGCTTGCGCCGCATTTGTTTTACAACGCCGACCGTCCGCATGCCATTCCGTGGAAGTTCAAATATTACGACCGCGATTGGGGCTTCTGCCTGCCGAAGAATTTATTCGACGCGCTGCCTCACGACAAAAAATATCATGCGGTGATTAAATCTGAATTCGTCACTGATCCGGCGCAGGGATTCAAAGTCGCGGCTTCGGTCGCGCATCCGCTCGGCGGACCGAACCCCGCGGCGGGGGAGATGTTCATCATGGCGCACATCTGCCACCCCAATCAGGCGAACGACGACGCGGCGGGCGTGGTGACCGCGCTTGAAGTCGCGCGCCGCCTCGCGGCCAAGCCGCTGCCGCCCGGTTCGATGAGCGTCCGCTTCTGGTTCGGACCCGAGACGATCGGCACCATCGCGTACCTTGCCCACCACGAAGATTTGATCCCGCGTTTTCGCGGCGGAATCTTCCTTGAGATGACCGGCAACGACAACACGATCGCGCTACAGCACACGCGCCAGCACGATCACATGCTTGACCGTGTTGGACAATATGTTTTGAAAAAACGCGGACGTCATTTCCGCGAAGGCACGTTCGCCGACATCATCGCCAACGACGAGCGTGTGTTGAACGGGCCGGGCGTCAACGTGCCGTGCCTTTCGATCAGCCGTTACCCGTACCCCGAATATCACACCACGGACGATAACCTCGACATCATGCACGAAGATAAACTGATGGAGGCCGCGGATGTGACCGAAGAAATTATCCGTATTTACGCCAGCAATTTTGTGCCCAAACGAAAATTCCGCGGACCGGTTTTTCTTTCGGGCAATGGATTATTCGTTGATTGGCAGGTGAATTGGAAACTCAACCGCGCCATCGAAAAGATGATGATGCGCTTTGAAGGAAAGCAAAGTGTGTTCGAAATTGCGGATGAGTTGGATTTGGATTATTGGGAAACGCGTGAGTATATCGAGAAATTCCACACGCGTGATTTGATCGAGAGATTGCCAATTCCCGAACTGGCGGAGAGGGAATAACCTATGGATGCGACGCCGTCCCGCCCACTGCCTCTCGCCTGCTGTTTACTGGAATCTTCGTCATTGCATATTCAGCCAGCGCGGTGATCGTCAATGACGGATTGACTCCCGGATTGGCGGGCATGATCGAGCCGTCAATGATGTACATGCCGGGGTAATGATGCACTTCAAAATTTTCGTTCACCACGCCTTCGCTTGCATCTCGTCCAATCGGCGCGCCGCCGAGGATGTGCGCGGTGGTTGGAAGCCCTAACAAATTTTCTCCAAGCGATCCCAAAGCGATTCCATTCGTTCGTTTCGCAAACTCGCGCGTCAACTCGTGCGAGCCTTTGACCTGCGCGTGGATTTCATAGCCCGGTTCTGCTTCCGCCACCATGCCGCGCCGGAATAATGTGAAGAGACTGCGTCCCATTCTAAATCGCATACGGTTGTCGGCGTGCTGCATCACCAATAGAATCGTCACATTGTGCGCCCAGCCCGGCAGAACCAGCGCTTTCAAGAAATCAACTGGGTGAGTCAATACCCAGCCAAGGAATCTCAACAATCGAATCGGCGCGCTCACGTCGGTATCAATCAGCGGCGCGGCGAGAAATCGCATCAGCGATGAACCGTCGGGATAGCGCACCGGCTCGATGCGCGTGATCTCGTCGTGGTTGTAAATCGAAGAGATCGAAACGCCTTCCGAATAATTGATGTCGGATTTGCGCGCGACCGATCCAAGCAATGCTTCGGAATTGGTCCGCACCATGTCGCCGAGCCGCGGTGAAAGATTCGGCAGGGACTTCTTCTCGTCTCGCAGATTCAATAACAGCTTGATCGTTCCCATCACGCCCGCAGACAGGATCACGCGTCTGGCCCGGACCCGCTGTGGGGTCCCGCGAAAGAGGCGGGTGCTTGACTGGTAGGTGATCTCGTAAAGCGGAGCGTTGTCGGTTGAGGGTTGACGGCCGGCGGTCAACTGTCCATTGTCAACCGTCAGCGGTCTAATATCAATCGCTTCGGCTTCCGCAATCACGCGCGCGCCATTCTTTTCCGCAAAATACAAATAATTCTTCGGCAGGGTATTCTTTGCGTTGTATCGGCATCCGACCATGCATCCGCCGCAGTGACGGCATCCGGCGCGTGATGGACCTTCGCCAGCGAAATATGGATCAGGAACCGTCACACCTTCTTCGCCGAAATACGCGCCGACCTCCGTGGCGCGGAATGTTTGACCCATGCCGCGTTCTTCGGCAAATTGTTTTAGGATTTCATCCGCTTTCCAAAGTTTTGGATTGCGTGCCACGCCGAGCATTTTCTTTGCCGTTTCATAATGCGGCTTGAGAATTTTTCCCCATGCAATCGGTTGATTCCACGCGGGCGTCGCGAACGTTTCATCGGTGGGAACTTCGAGTACGTTGGCATAACCTAGACTTCCGCCGCCCACGCCCGCGCCGTGCAAAACCATCACGCCTTTGAGAATACTGATTTGCAAAATGCCGAAGGCGCGGATGGCTGGCATCCAAAGATATTTCCAATATTGCCAGTTGGTCTTTGCAAAATCGTCGTCGTTGAATCGTTTGCCTTTTTCGAGGACGAGAACCGAATAACCCTTTTCCGTCAGCCGCATGGCGGAGACACTGCCCCCGAAACCGGAACCGATGATGACGTAGTCAAAGCAGTCAGTCATCGGCGATCAGCCCTCAGCGTTTTGAGGAGAGACGCGAGCATTCGCTTGACTTCCTCGACCTCACCATGAAGTTTTTCGTGTTGATCTTTTGTGAGAAATTCAAGATCATTAGCAAGGATGAGTTGATATTCGGTTTCACTTGCCGATCCCATCGCGATCTGCAAGAAACGGGCAAACTCCGCGTCGGTGTTCCTTCCGCATCCTTCTGCGATATTGGTTGGAATGGACATGCTGGCGCGCCTTATTTGAGAAGTTAATCCATAAAGTTCCTCTTTTGGGAATTTGCTCGTTGCCTTGTATATTCCCAAAGCCAGTTGATGTGCTTTTTCCCAAACCTTGAGTTGGCGAAAATCTTTCATGATTTCTCCCGTTTATAAATCAGCCATCAGCCAGTAATCGAGCTGACGGCTGAACGCTGACGGCTGAATGCTGACGGCTGAATGCTGATGGCTAATACTTATAAAACCCCTGTCCCGTCTTCCTCCCCAAATATCCCGCGTCCACCATCTTCCTCAGCAGGGGCGCGGGGCGGTACTTATCTTCACCGAGATCGCGCTGTAAAACTTCCATCACGAACAAGACCACATCCAGCCCAATCAAATCAGCCAGCGCCAGCGGACCCATCGGATGATTCATTCCGAGTTTCATCACCGCGTCGATTGCTTCGGGTGTGCCGACGCCTTCCTGCAGAGCAAAGATGGCTTCATTGATCATCGGGCACAAAATGCGGTTGGAGATAAAGCCGGGCGAATCATTGGCTTCCCACGCTTCTTTGCCCATGACTTTGCAAAGTTCAAGAGTCGTTTTCAAAGTCTCTTCGCTGGTGGCGAGTCCCTTGATGACCTCGACCAGTTTCATCAGCGGGACAGGATTCATAAAGTGCATGCCGATGACTTTGTCCGGTCGTTTCGTCTGCGCGGCGATTTTTGTGATCGAGATTGAAGATGTGTTGCTGGCGATGATGACGCCTTCACGCGCCTTCTCGTCCAATTCCTTGAATATTTTGAATTTCAATTCGGGGTTTTCGGTAGCGGCTTCGATAATGAAGTCCGCTTTGGCGAGATCGTCGTAATTCGAGACGAAGTTGATTTTATCGGCGGCCGCTTTCTGGTCCGGTGTGAGCGTGCCCTTCTCGACCAGTTTGGCTGTTGATTTGGCAATCGTCGCCTTGGCTTTTTCCAACGCGGCGGGCACGACATCCATGCACGTGACTTGATAGCCACTGGTCGCGGCGACCTGCGCGATGCCGTTGCCCATCGTCCCCGCGCCGACGATAAAAATATGTTTGATGTCCATCCATCCTCCAGTTATGATTTCTTATTTTTCTTGATGACGATTTTCTCGTTTTGTTTCTTCCAGAGCTGAAGATTCTTTTTGATCTGCTCGATGTGATCGGGGATATGGTTCGAATAAATGGTCAGCCATTTCTCGAACGTGTAAGGCTCGCTGTATTCGGGATGAGTGACGCTGTGCGTGAAGACTTCATCGGGAAGACTCTTGAGCAGGTCATAGGTGGTTGTGCGCACCAGCCGGATGATTTGCAGTGCATCATCAATGTTTTGTTTTCGATACTGGAGGGCATCCGCCCACTTGGCTTCTTCGTAGCCCATCAGCATACTGCCCGGCTCTACGATTAATTTGCGGGCGCGCAACGCGGCCATGGATTCGCTATCGGACATGTGGATGACGATCTCGCGGATGCTCCAATCCGCGGGCGATGGTTTGAAGTCCCACGCTTCCATCGGGACCTCGGTGAGGGCCGCGCCCAACAGGCCGTATCCCTGCCGATACTGTTCGATCTTCTCATTTCGTTCTTTGCGATCCATTCTTCCTCCAATAAAAAGCGATACTCGATATTCGATGTTCGAATATCGAGTATCGAATATCATTATTCAATTTCAATTGCCATTGCCACCGCCTCGCCGCCGCCGAGACATAGCGATGCAATGCCGCGCTTCAAGCCGCGATCTTTCAACGCGTAGATCAACGTGGTCAACACGCGTGCGCCGCTCGCCCCTAACGGATGACCCAACGCGATCGCGCCGCCGTTGACGTTGACCTTGTTCCAGTCCCAGCCCTGATCGGCGAGCGCGTACCCATCCGCGAGGACTTGCGCGGCGAAGGCCTCGTTGATCTCGATTAGATCCACATCTTTCATCGTCCAGCCGATTTTCTTAAGCAGTTTTGGAACAGCCTGCGCGGGCGCGGCGAATAAATATTTCGGTTCGACCGCGGCATGGGCATAGCCAACAACTTTTGCAAGCGGCTTCAATTTATTTTTCTCGGCATACGCGCGCGAGGCAATCACGACTGCGGCGGCGCCGTCGTTCATCGGAGATGAGTTGCCCGGCGTCACTTTGCCGTCGGCTTTGAAAGATGGTTTTAATTTCGCAAGCGCTTCCAGCGATGTATCTTTGCGCGGCCCTTCGTCTGTATCTACGACGGTCTTTTCACCTTTACGGCCATTGATCTCCACCGGAACGATCTCAGCCTTGAACTTTCCGGCTTCGATCGCTTTGACCGCTTTTTGATGACTCTCCAGCGCGAACTTGTCCATTGCTTCGCGCGTGACTTCATATTCGTCTGCAATGAATTCGGCGGCCATGCCCATGCCCCAATTTTCAAATGGATCCCACAGGCCGTCATGGTTCAAAGCGTCAATCAACGGCTGGTTGCCGAATTTCAATTCGCCGCTTCGTCCGTGGATGAGGAACGGGGCGCGGCTCATTGACTCAAAGCCACCGGCGATGAACAAATCCGCATCTCCGGCGCGGACGGCTTGCGAGGCAAGCATGGCGGCCTTCAGCCCGGAACCGCAGACTTTGTTCACAGTGGTCGCGCCGACAGTTGCGGGCACGCCGCCCCAAATCCCGGCCTGACGCGCCGGCGCTTGCCCCTCCCCGGCCTGCACCACATTGCCCATGATGACTTCTTCGATTTCCTCGGCCTTGATTCCCGCCCGTTCCACCGCGGCCTTGACCGCGATGGCTCCCAGTTTTGTCGCGGCGATTCCGCTCAACGCGCCCTGGAATTTTCCAATTGGCGTGCGCGCCGCGCTCAAGATGACTGCTTCGTTTTCTTTGCTCATACCTTACTCCTTATGATTTCGACAAGGCAATTATAAAGCCAACGGCTTCGAGCGATTGCCATTGGCTTTATAAGCTACACCGAATTTATGGTTGCATCGGCGGTTGCTGGATTGGTAAAGGCTGATCTGGTGTTCCGAGATAGCCTGCGCCCGCGCCTGTCAGCGCGGCGAGCACAACACCGATCAGGCCAAAACATAGACCGGTTCCCATGCCGCTCACGTAGAAAATCAATTGTTGTGACAAGGGCGCAGACGTGGAAGGGATGGTTCCAAACGGTGCGGGTGTGCCGGAGAATTGAAAATAAGCCAGAGCCGCGACCGCGCCGAGAATCTGGCCGATCACGATCAAGGCACCAGCCACACTTCCTGAAACGGCACCCAGCCGCGCGCCGTCTGATTTCGTCGCGGCTTTTTCCTGTTGGGCCGAGAAAAAGCCGGCGACGCCTCCGGCCAGCAGGGAAACTGCAGGTCCGCAAAGACCGATGAAACCTGCCACACAGATATTTAAAAACAATCCAATTGCGCCAACGATTAGTCCGATCCTGATTCGTGGTTGCATTCTGCCTCCGTTTGATCGTATGTCTTCCATTATAAGCATATCTAGCGATTTCTCATCCCCGAGATAAAGCTATTCACTTTGCACCCGGTGGAAATGAAAATTGCAACTGCCATATTCCAGTGGATATTTCGTCAACGGTTGTTTCGGGCGTGACCACCAATATCCACGTATGCCCGGGCTTGAGCGGAAACGGTTCGCCGTCCGCGGCGAGGAAAATGATCGGGTGCGTCGAACGGTTTTTATTGCGATCATCCGCGGCGCGCGTGCTCCATTTGATTTTGAACGTTTGACCGTCACGGAAAAGCAATGCGTCGCCTTTCAGTCCCTGATCGAGATGAATATCGAGGTTGGTGGGCGAGATGACGTCATGCTTCGCGAACAACACAATCACATTTTCAAAATGCAATTGTCTCCCCGTGAGTCGGTCTGTATCGGGATGCAGAACTCCGGCCTCGGAATACTCTGTCGTATCGGTGTAACGCAAATAAGATTGATACAACGGGTCATAAATCCATGCTGATTGATTCTGGTATGCAATGTACGCCTTCAGTTGTATTCCGGGCGCGCCGCCCGATGGAGGTGCCTCCGAAAAAAGATTGCTGGCGTAATCGAAGTTTGAACCTTTCTGGCTTTGATTGGCTTCGGCCACATCTTTCATCTCGCGGATGTCCATCATGTATCCGCCGCCGGAAACTTGATGAAAGACCATGTGACATTGCGGCAGGCGCACCAGCACTTCTTCCGATGCGAACGCATAGATCAAACAACTGTTTTCAAAGAACTGACTGATGTACGCGTAGATCAACCGCCCCGAACGAATCGGCCCGACTTGCGCGGCCGGCAGGTAGAGAGCAGGATTCGGCGTTGGAGTCGCGTTGGAAGACGGAATCAATCCCGCGTCCAAAGAAAGAACGTTGGACTCGACATCCGCTTCAGCCAGACCTGTGACCGGGTCCGCGTTGCTATCAATGGACGCGTCGCCCGCGTTTTGTTTTGCAAAATCCAGCCATGAAGGTTTTATAAATTGAACCATGTACTTTCCCGGCTGGACATTGAATCCATAATAACCGTTCGAGTCCGTTGTGGTTTGTTGAAGCGGATTGCCGCTCAGATCATAAAGATTGACGCAAACTCCGCCGATGCCGGATTCGTTTGTGTCGCGTATGCTGTTTCCATTTGCATCGAACCATGCGCGGCCGCCGATCATGTCCTGTGCTTGAGCGAATGCTCCACTACGCACCGCGCAATCGCCGGTGATTGGAATCTCCGGCGCGGGATATTGACCATAAAAGACAGCGAGGAAGCGCGTCGCGCCTTCGGTGATATAGATTTCATAGACGAATGGCGCAAAGGAAAGCCCGGCCTGAGGCCGTCCATACGCTGGAAAGTTGGAAATGGAAATGAGCAAAGCCGGCACTTTCAACAGCGCCGGATCATTCACAGGCAGGCCCGTGAGTGGATTAATGTTGGCGGGAAACGTGATTGGCGGTTCGGGAGTCAGCGTTGGCGTGGAGAGGATGGTCGGAGCGGCAGTAGGCGTCTGTGTCGTCTGGCAGGCTGATAACAAAAGCATGAGAAGCAAAACGAATTTTCTCATGCTTGCATTATAGTCCGCGTTGTGAGCTGAATCTCTTATCGCGCTTCGCCCTCCGGCGCGGCGTAGCGGACCAGATACACTCCGCTTTTTTGTTCGGCGAAATAACTGAAAGGCGTGACAATGGTTACCCACGTGTGACCCGGTTTGAGGGCGGCGGGCGAACCGTCTGCATTTGTAAATTTGATTGGCCGCTCAAAGCCGGTCTTCTTTTCGTATTCGCCCGAGAGCGTGTTCCATCGAATCGGATACACCTTTCCGTCGCGGAAAAGATAAGCATACCCCGCTTCGCCTTGATCGAGTTTGATGTCTAAATTGGTCGGCGAGACGACTTCTTCATCCGCCATCAGCACAATGACGTTTTCAAAATGAAGTTGTCGTCCGGTCAGGCGATCCACTTCCAAATGCAAAACGCCGGGGTGAAATTTATCGGCGTCATCCACCGAACGAAGCCAGGCTTGATACAGCGGATCGTACGTCCAGCCGGATTGATTCAAACTTGCAAAGAAGACGTTGATTTGCGAGGCAGGCAATCCGCCCGCGGGCGCTTCATCAGAAAAAAGATTACTCGTGTAATTGAACGGCTTCTCTGCGGTGCGGCGCATGTTGTCTTCCGCGATGGCCTTCATGCGATCAATATCGAACATCATCCCGCCGCCGGATACTTCGTGCGCGACGAAAGAACAATGCGGAATTTTTGCCAGCACTTCTTCCGATGCAAACGCGTAGACCAGACAACTGTCGTGGAAGAGATTTGCCAAATATCCATACAGCAGACGACCTGAACGCACCGGACCAACCTGCGGCCTGGGATCATGTTTGGGATCGGGCGTCGGCGCGGCGAACGCATCGTTCGGGACCATTCCAGCGTCCACCGATAAATTATCTTTTTCCACGCGGGCGGCTGGACTCTTTCCGTCCAACGGATCGGCGTCGCTATCGTGATCTTCATCCCCGACATTTGCTTGCGTGAAATCCAAATATTCCGGTCGGACGAATTCAACGATGTATTTCTGTCCGTCTTCGACGTTGAATCCATAATAGCCATTGGAGTCGGTCGTGGTTTTATCAACTAAATTTCCAGCCGCATCATACAAATTGACGCAGATGCCGCCGATGCCCGGCTCATCAATGTCTTGAATCCCGTTTTTGTTTTTGTCCAGCCAGACTCGGTTGCCGAGGATAACTCCTGTTTGCTGAAAGACTCCTTTGCGAATCTCACAATCGCCCGTGATCGGAATCTCCGGCGCGGGCCATTGGCCGTAGAACGCGGCCAGAAAACGCGACTGGCCCTCCGTGATGGAGAACTCGAACACGAACGGCGCGAACGAAAGTCCCGCCTGCTGACGCGCCGTGGCGGGGAAATGCGAGATCGAAACAAGCATGGCTGGAATTTTCAACAGCGATGGATCGCTCACAGGCTGACCGGTCAGCGGGTTGATGCCCCCGGGAAAGTCCGTTTTATCGGGACCGTAGACGGCCAACGTCGAGGTGGGTTGCGGAGTGGGAGTGAAAGCAGGCAGGGTTGGCGTCGCCGTGCTTGAGTCTATTTTCGGATCATCATTGCTTTCTTGCAGTGGATGAGTCTGCGAAGACGGCGCGCAGGCGTTGAGTAAAACTGCAATGCTCGTGATAAGAATCAAAAGAATAAACTTGCTGTATTTCATAAAATCTCCGCGGTCAATCTTTTCTTGATCTTATGGTCTGTATGCAAATTCGTCTCATGTCATTCTGAGCGACCAACGGGAGCGAAGAATCTTGTTTTTTTCGTTCAAAATTTGAGATTCTTCGTCACTTCGCTCCTCAGAATGACACATGAAATTGATTTTGCATATACATTCTAGTATATCTATTTCCCCCGGAGCCTTGCACATGCTTTCAATTCTGGAAACCATCCCTCAAGCGTTTCCACGTATCTTCAAGCGCTTCCGGCAGTACGCGCGTCTCGGCCAGCGATGACATAAAGTTGGTGTCGCCCACCCAGCGCGGCACCACATGAATGTGCACATGTTCCTTCACGCCCGCGCCCGCCGCCTCGCCGATGTTCACGCCGATGTTGAAAGCCTGCGTTTTGTAGATGTTGCGCAAAACACGAGTGGCAAGTGACGTTAACTCCATCATCTCTGCGCGTGTGGGCGCGTCGAGTTCGTCGAGATTGGGCTTGTGAATGAAGGGAACGATCATCACGTGTCCGCTGGTGTATGGATAGCGATTCAGAATTACATAGGCCAGCTTGCCGCGATGAATGATCAAATTCTCGGGCCCATCCTTTTGAGTCTGCAAATTGCAGAATATGCAACCGTCTTCTTTGGAATTTTCGATGTACGTCATACGCCAGGGCGACCAAAGACGCTTCATGGGCGAATTCTAGCAGAGAAGCATGAATCAGTCTAACAAATCTATCACCGGATATTAACCTGTCAGACAGGCTTGTAATACTGGTCATCTTCGAGTATCCTCATTTCGATGCAACCCTCGCTGTTCGCCTCCGTCCAGTGGACGGTCTCCTCGCTCACGAAACACATCCGCGACCTGCTCGAGTCGGACGCGGAACTTCAGGATGTGTGGGTGGAGGGCGAAATCTCGAATCTATCGCGCCCCGCGTCCGGCCACATTTATTTCACGCTAAAAGATGTGGGCGCGTCGTTGAAATGTGTGATGTGGAAAATGACTGCGGCGCGTTTAACTCTGAGATTGCAGGACGGGATGGCCGTCGCGGTGCATGGCAAGATCGGCGTCTATGAAGTCAGCGGGCAATATCAACTCTACGCCGATCAAATCAGACCGGTGGGCGAGGGCGCGTTATATCAAGAGTTTCTTCGTCTGAAGGCTTTGCTCGAAGCCGAGGGACTCTTCGATGCCGAACGCAAACGTCCCATCCCGGAACTTCCAAAACGAATCGGCATCGTCACCTCCGCCACCGGCGCGGCGATCCGCGATATGCTCTCCGCGATTCGACGGCGCTTGCCGATCGTGGAAGTAATCCTCGCGCCCGCGTCCGTTCAAGGCGACGACGCGCCGCTGAAGTTAATCGAAGCAATTGCGTCGCTGAATCGTCTCAAGCCTCCGCCGGATGTGATTCTTCTGGCGCGCGGCGGCGGTTCGATTGAAGATTTATGGGCCTTCAATGATGAACGCGTCGTACGCGCCGTGGCCGCGTCCGAAGCCCCAATCATCTGCGGGGTGGGCCACGAGACGGATTTCACGCTGTCGGATTTCGCCGCCGATTTGCGCGCGCCGACTCCCACCGCCGCGGCGGAACTAGCAACGCCCATCACCGTCATTGAACTCAAAGAAAATCTATCCACTCTCGACTCACAACTAACAACTACATTGCTTGATCTTTTACGACAACAGAACAATTCTCTTTCATCTTTGCGCGATGGATTGCGTTTCTTCTCTCCCGCGCGTCGCATTGCATCGAACCGTCAGCGATTGGACGACCTTGCGCGCAGGGCCGATGCGGGACAGGCTCATCGTCTCGCGCTCGAAACGAGTCGGCTCACCGGGCTGGATAAACGCCTCGAGGCGCTGAGTCCGCTGAAAGTCCTGGGGAGAGGCTACGCGGTGGTCACGCGTCAGAAAGACGGTGTACTCGTCCACAAAGTCGCGCAAGCCAGAGATGGAATCCGCGTGCGCGTCTCGGATGGCGAGTTCGATGCTGAAGTCGTAAATCGTAAATCGTAAATCGCATGGAGTTATTATGCCAAAATCATCCCCCTCTAAACCCGTTGATGAATTAACCTATGAGGCCGCCTTCGCCGAACTCGAAACAATTGTGGCCGCGCTGGAGAGCGAACAAAAATCATTGGATGAATCCATGGCGCTGTACGAACGCGGTCAGGCGCTGGTGAAACGTTGCAGTGAATTGCTCGATCAGGCCGAATTGAAAGTCAAACAATTGTCGGGGAATGAGCTGGCCGATTTCGAGGAGGCAGAATGAATTTGATCGGTCTTCTCGAAAATCGTGTGCTCATCATTGCGATGGTTGCATGGTCCATCGCGCAGGGCTTGAAAGTGCCGATGGAATATCTGCGTTCGCGCAAATGGAATTGGGCCATGGCGCTGGCGGCGGGCGGAATGCCGAGCTCGCATTCGGCGTTGATCGTCGGCGCGACGCAGGCGATTGGTTTGTATCAAGGCTTCGATAGTCCGCTGTTTGCGTTGGGCGTCGCGGTCACGATGATCGTCACGTACGACGCGGCAGGCGTGCGCCGTCAGGCGGGCAAACACGCGGAACGCATCAACATGTTGTTCGATGAATTGATGCACGGTCAGATGCCCGACGAAAAGGAATTGCGCGAGGTGCTGGGCCACACGCCGCTGGAAGTGACCGGCGGGATTCTGCTCGGCATCGTTGTTGCGATTGTGATGTGGTTGATGTGGAAGTGAGTGGGGGACAGAAGGTAGAGAAGATTTTTGTAGGCGCTTCCTTCGGGACCTAAAACGGCTCGCCGTTTAACCGGTTCGTTTCAATCTGTGATTGATTCCATTCATCACGGCGGCGAGTTCAGGAACGCGCAGAATAAACATCATCACCGCGTAAGCGATTCCACCTGCAACGATTCCAACGGGGACAAGGATCCAAATTGAGGCAGACGCCAAAAATTTCAATAAGCCGAATAGTATGATGCTCATCACGAAAGCCGCAAGCGCAGATTGGAAAAATCCGCTGGCGATTTGTGCGCCGTTGATGCCTTTTAGTCGGCGGCGCATCAGAATGAACAGGCCGGTCATTTCGAGCGCGGTGGCTAATGAGTTGGCGAATGCCAGTCCGCCGTGAGGCATCCAGCCAAGTTTGGAGAATAAAGCCGCGAAGACAAAACTAAAAACGATGTTTAACAGCATGGCAATGGTTGTGATCGTCACCGGGGTTTTTGTGTCGTGCAGGGCGTAAAATGCGCGCACTAAAATTTCGACCATCGAGTGACCGATCAAACCGACGGCATACCAAAGCAAAGCCCATGCAACCATTTCGGTCGAAGTCGTTGTGAAATTTCCATGCTGGAAAAACAATTCAACGATTTGCCGGCGAAGAAGAATCAATCCCATCATGGCGGGAAAGGCCAGCAATAAAACGCCGCGCAGAGTGGATGCCAATGATGCGCGCATCTCATTGACTTCGCCGCGCGCAACCTGCGCCGAGAATGTCGGCAGAGCGGCGATGGCGATGGCTTGCGCGATGACCACCTGCGGCATGGTCATGACCATGAAAGCCACGTTGATGGAAGTTAAACTTCCAGCGGCAAGGCTGGTGGCAATGACCGCGTTGATCACGAAATTGATCCTTACTACTGCCACGCCGATGATGCGCGGCGCCATCAGCTGTCCGACTTCGCGAACCGACGGATCGTTCAATCCGAGCGAAGCAAAATATTTTTTGAACGGCAGTTTGAAAAGATTGGGCAGTTGAATGCAAAGATGTCCTACCGCGCCGAGCACCGCGCCCCATGCCAGGCCAAAAATTCCAAATTTGGGCGCGAGAAAAATGACGCCAGTGATCATACCGATCCAATACATGGTCGGCGCGAGGGCGGGTAGCCAGAATTTTTGATGTGTGTTGAGAATGCCCATCAAGAGTCCGCTCACGCCAAAGATGGCGGGCGTCAGCAATAAAATTCTCAGCAGGGAAACGGTCAAAGATTCGAGCGCCGGGTCGAGGTCCGGGCTGAGCGAATATAAAATGTTGCGAACAAAAAATGGAGCATAGATGGCTGTCACGCCGCTGAAGATTGTCAGAATCAACGTCACAAGATTCGCGATGGACGATGCAAGTTTCCACGCGCCATGATGATCTGCTTTGGTCAGAAAATCCGTGAACGTTGGAATAAAAGCAGACGCCAGCGCGCCGCCCGCCACAAGGTAAAACAATAAATCGGGGATTGTGGAGGCCGCGTTGTATGCGTCCATTTCGGGACTGGTGCCGAAGACGCGCAGAATCAAAATTTGCCGCACAAGACCGACCACGTTGCTCAAGACAAATGCAACCATGACTGTCCCGGCGGCGCGCGCGATCTGGCGATTCGCAGAAGATGTTGTTTCGATTTCGCTCATGGGGATGCGCGCATTATATCATCCGCTATATAGAACATTAATGCTATAATGCCGCCAAGGAGTTTACATGAAAAAATTCTTGCCTCTCCTCTTTGCCATCTTCATTTTGATTGTTGCTTGTGAACCTTTAACGACCCCATCCGCGCCGCTGACCGTTGAACCGGCCACGGTCACTCCGGCGGATGTAACTGTAACGGTCACACCGACGAACAATGTTGTTGTTTTGTCAGATGTATCATTGCCCGCCGCTTACGGAGTCACGAGTTCATGGTTTGACTTGTATTTTACGAATCCGCTGAGTGCGGTTGCTTCTCAGAAAACGGGCGGGCCGGATGGTCCGGTGGTGGACGCGATTGATTCGGCGCGGCTCTCGGTGGATGCCGCGATCTATAGTTTGAGTCTGGATAGCATCCGCGACGCGTTGATCCGCGCACATCAACGCGGAGTACAAGTGCGAGTGGTGATGGAGAGCGACAACATGGATCGCTCCGACCCGCAGGCGTTGAAGGACGCGGGCATTCCACTGCTGGGCGATCGCCGCGAAGGATTGATGCACGACAAGTTTATCGTGATTGACCAATCTGAAGCGTGGACCGGCTCGATGAACTTCACGGATTCAGGCGCCTACAAGGATAACAACAACCTGATGCTCATCCGCTCGACGAAAGTAGCGGACGATTATGAGACCGAATTCAACGAAATGTTTGTAGACGATAAATTCGGCTCGAACGTTGTCCCGGCTACGCCGAATCCGCATGTGACGGTCAACGGCACGGCGCTCGATATTTATTTTTCACCCGATGACCATGTTCAGACGGCATTGCTTAACCTGCTGAACAATGCGCAGTCCAGCATTTATTTTCTCGCGTATTCGTTCACCGCGGATCCGCTTGGAGAGGTGATCCGTCAGAAAGCCGCGGCGGGACTCAAAGTGGCCGGCGTGATGGAGGCCGACCAGGTGAAATCCAATATTGGGACTGAATATGATACGTTCCGTGCCGCGGGATTGGATGTTCATCTGGATGGGAATCCCGGTCAGATGCATCACAAAGTCATGATCATTGACGGTCAGATCGTGGTGATGGGCTCCTATAATTTCACTGCCAGCGCTGAGAACACCAATGACGAGAATGTGATTGTGATCCATAACGCGGATATTGCCGCGCAGTATATGGCAGAGTTTCAGCGGGTCTATTCCGTTGCGCAACCTTAGATTTGACTTGAGTCTTGCGCCTCTCCCTTGCAAACGGGAGAGGCATTTTTTGTTTTTCACCCATAACTTTTGGAAACGGCCTGCGACTATGTAGATGTAATTCAAACCGATCCAAAACCAAACGGAGGCAAGTGTGAAAAACTCAAGTCGTATGTTTTTATTGGCTGTGATCCTGCTCGCCGCGCTGACAATGAGCGCATGCGGCGGAGCGGCTCCCGCTGAGCAGGCTTCAAAGGCCCCCCACGTTTTTTCGGACATTGTTTTTACCGGTCCGATTGAGGCTATTAATGGCAATCAGTGGACAATCAACGGCCAGACCATCACGGTGGACCCGTCGGTGGTGCACGGAACATTCAACGTTGGCGATACGGTGACTGTCGAAGCGAATGTCGCGGCCGATGGCTCTGTGACCGTCAAAAGCGTGGACGCTCCCGAGGCTGTGTCCACTGAAACGCCCGAGGCTGAGACTCAATCCCCGGATGTAACAGAGACGCCCGATGTCACAGAAACCCCGGACGCCTCGCAACACGGGGAGGCCGTTGGTGTCGTGACTGCGATGGACGCGTCCACGATCACAGTGGATGGAGTGGTCTACAACCTGGCTGATTTCACCGAGATCAAAGGCACGGTCAATGTTGGTGATACGGTCAAGATCGAATTCGTCACCAATGCTGATGGAACACTGACGGTAACCGAAGTTAAATCATCCTCCAGCGTCGGCTCGAATGACAATGGCAATTCGAACGAGGATAATCAAAACGGCAACAGCAACGAGAACAACAATGAGAGCGATGATGACGGTGGTAACAGCAATAGCAACGGGAATGGCAACGATAGCGGCGGCTAGTTAGTCTTAAGCACGGCTCAAAGCGAGACCCGTAACATTTCTCTGCCTCCAGCGACGATTAATATAACTCTTAATGTTGGAGGCAGAGATGAACAAACCAATCCGTTTATCCATATTCGCTGTGCTTATACTGGTCGGCATGGCGTTCAGCGCCTACGGAGTGGCGCTTGCCGCCCCAAATTTGCACTTGAGCAATTTGCTTACCAGTTTGAGTTTGGACCAGGCCGCATCCACCACAACGGCCGTTTCCACAGAGACGCCGGTTGTCACCGAGAGCACGGAAGTTGATGAGACCGAAACTCCTGAAGCCACGGAAACACCTGATGTCGAAGATGACAACGACGACGATGAAAGCATTTGCGCTACATCCACGGCGGGAACTCCATCCGCAACATTATCGGGTTGCGTCGGCGGCGCCAGTGATGACGTAAATGAAGACCAAAATGACGATGATCAAGGCAACTGCCTGACCACACCGCTGGCAGGGACTCCGGTCCCCGGTTCGATGAGTTGCGGAAGCATCGAGGATGATCATAACAATCATTCCGGCACGGGTAGCAATTCTGGTTCCGGATCAGACGGCGAGGATGATGACGGCGGCGATGATTAACAAGCAAGTTAAGATAACCACCGCGCTTCAACGATGAAGTCAATCCCCGCAGATGAAATTTCATCTGCGGGGAGGATGATATACTGGGTATGGACACGCAACCTTTACTTCATACACACAGCCGGGGGGCTGTCATACCCATGCAGAACTTTGATGAGTTAAAAGCGCTGGACGGTTTGCGGAATCTCGACTCGCAGATCATTGGCGCCGTTTACGACAAGTATTTTTCGGAAATCTATCGCTATGTGCGCTATCGGCTGGGCGATGAACATATCGCAGAAGATATTGCCAGCGATGTGTTTGTGCGCCTGCTCGAAGCCTTGCAGAATGGCCGCGGGCCGCAATCCAATTTGAAGGCCTGGCTGCTTTCCACTGCGGCTCACATCGTCACCGATCATTTGCGGCGCGCATATCGGCGGCCGGTTGAATCGCTTCCTGAAAATTTGCTGGACACGGCGTCTGTGCCGAGCGATGAATTCGACCGCCGCGAGCAAACCCGTGAATTTCAACAGGCGTATGCTCAACTTACGTCTGAGCAACAAAATGTTTTGGCGCTGCGTTTTGGCCAGGGATACTCGCTTGAAGAGACCGCTTCGGTCTTGAAGAAAAACGTCAATGCCGTGAAGGCCCTCCAGTTCCGCGCGCTGGCCGCGTTACAACGGAACATTGGGGAGGTGGCGAATGAATAATAAATTGTATGACGCCCTTGAAAATTCCTTATCAGCTCTTGAGGAGGGACAGGATTTAGATGCCGTTCTGGCGCGTTATCCTGATCTTGCCAAACAACTTCGCCCGATGCTCGAAACCTCGCTTCACGCGCGGACCATGGGCGGCGCGGCCGTTTCGAGCGACATCCAACGCCGCGGCCGTTCCCGTTTGTTGCAACGCGCCGCGGAAATGCGCGAAGCGAAAAGATCGAAGAGACGAGTCATTCCCATGTTTTCGCGCATGGCGCTCACACTGGGATTGGTTGGCGTGCTGGTATTGAGCAGTACGGGGCTGGTCAATGCTTCTTCCGGCTCGCTCCCTGGCGATCAACTTTATCCGGTAAAGCGAACATGGGAGGGTGTGCGACTCTTCTTTGTGTTTAGTCCGGGAGGTCGCGATCTCCTTGAGAGTCAATTTGAACAGGAACGCCTTGATGAGATTGACGAACTGCTTGCAAAAGGACGCAGTATATCTGTAGTGTTTTCAGGCCTGGTGACCAGGCAACAGGACGGGCAGTGGCTTATTTCTGGCATCCCGGTCCAGGTCAGCGCGGCGACGCGGTTGCCCGCGCAGGTGATTCCCAGCGGCGCGCCGGTCATGGTCACAGGCTTGACGCGTGAAGATGGAATTGTCGAAGCGCAGGAAATCCAATTGTTGCAAGCGGGTGCTTCCCTCCCGCCGCTCGAGCCATCTGAGAGGAATAATTCTGAGGGCGAACATGGCGATTCGAATCCGGCGCCTACTTCGCAGGTTATCTTGACTCCGCGCGCGCCTGTCCCTGAAACCGGTTCCAATCAGAATGAGCAGGAGCATCACTCTTATGAATTTAGCGGCGTGGTTCAATCCGTTCAAGATGGCATCTGGGTTATCAATGGACAGACTGTGTCTGTAAATCAGGCAGACATCAAAGGGAACATTGCTGTTGGGTCTTATGTCAAGTTTGAAGGTTACTACGATGTGAACGGAATCTTTGTGGTCACCAGGATCGAATTGAAGTCGGGCAGTGGTACTTCCAAAGGCGATAATACGAGCGGAAGCGGCGCTGGCGAGAATGAGAATAATAACGACAACTCGAACACCAACAGCAACAGCAACGAAAGCTCAGGTTCAGGCTCAGGCTCAAGTTCAAGCGAGGATGATCACTAACTCCTGAATTTCGAAAAACGCCGCGCACGACGAGCGCGGCGTTTTTTCATGTTGCCATTTTCCATAAATTCGAGTACATTAAGCCATATAGAACATTCGTGCCAATTCCGAGGAGAACCCCGATGACTGACAAGAAATTCTATATTGGTCGTTTATTTGATCCCGGGAAAAATCAAATTACAACTGCGCCCGTTGAATATGACCCTGCCGACCTGACCACCCACGCGGTCGTGACCGGCATGACCGGTTCCGGCAAGACCGGCCTGTGCATTGACCTGCTCGAAGAAGCCGCGTTGCAAAACATCCCCGCCATTATCATTGACCCCAAGGGCGATCTCACCAATTTACTTCTGCATTTTCCCGATCTTGCGCCGCAGGATTTCCAGCCGTGGATTGACCCGGAGATCGCGCGCCGCGCCGGCGAAACAATCGAACAGGCCGCTAGCGCCGCGTCTTCTGCGTGGCGAAAAGGATTGCAGGATTGGGGGATTGGCCGTGAACGTTTGTTGGCTCTCAAAAACGCGGCAGAATTTGCGATCTATACGCCCGGCTCAGATTCTGGTATTCCGGTCAGTGTTTTATCTTCGCTGGCCGCGCCGGACTTGGATTGGAACTCCAATCGCGAGATTTTGCGCGAGAAAATTTCCAGCACGGTCACGGCTTTGCTCGGATTGATCGGCATGGAAGATATTGACCCGATCCAATCGCGCGAACACATTCTGCTCTCGAATCTTTTTGAAACGGCGTGGAGTCAGGGCAAGGACATTGAACTCACCGAACTGATTCTGCAAACGCAAACGCCGCCCTTCGATAAACTCGGCGCGTTTCCTGTGGATACCTTCTTCCCTCCAAAAGATCGCATGGCGCTGGCGATGCAATTGAATAACATCCTGGCCGCCCCCGCATTTGAAGTTTGGCGCGAAGGACAAAATCTCGACATCCCAACCTTGCTGTACTCCAAAGATGGCCGCCCGCGTCACAGCATTTTTTATCTTGCGCATCTCTCGGAAGCAGAGCGTATGTTCTTCGTGACTTTACTTTTCTCTGCAGTTGAAACATGGATGCGCACACAAAGCGGCACTGGTTCATTGCGCGCTATTCTTTACATGGATGAAATTTTTGGTTACCTGCCGCCGCAATCCAATCCACCCTCGAAGACGCCGCTTTTGCGAATGCTCAAACAGGCGCGCGCCTTTGGTCTCGGCCTGTTGCTTGCCACGCAAAACCCTGTTGATGTGGATTACAAAGCCCTCTCCAACGCGGGCACATGGATCATCGGCAAGTTGCAAACTGAGCAGGATAAGAATCGTTTATTGGATGGACTTTCCAGCGCGTCGGGAGCAGTCTCGCGCGCGACTCTCGATCAATTAATCTCCGGTCTCGGCAAGCGCGTTTTCGTGCTTCACAACATTCATGCAAAACAGCCCGCGCTCATTCAATCTCGCTGGACGATGAACTTCCTGGCCGGCCCGATGACGCGGACGCAGATACCGGCGCTGAATCAACTCGTGGGCGCAAGTTTGATGACAGACGATAAACCACGGACCACGACGCGGATGGCTTCAGCCGCGCGGCCGGTCCAATCGGTCGCGCCCGCCCTTCGACAAGCTCAGGGCAACGCTTCGGGTCCGGACCTTGAAGCGGCTCCCGTTTCTATGGCTGAATCCAAGCCTCGAACATCGTCCACCGTCAACAGTCCATACCCTTCGGGCACGATGTCATCCGCTAATCAAACCAAGCCCTCATTGCCCGCGGGCATCGCAGAATATTTCCTTCCACAGAATCACAGTTTGCCTGAGGCTTTCGCCGTAGCGAATCAACCCATGCCTGCGGAAGCAATGATTCAAAATGTTGTCTATCGTCCTGCATTGCTGGCTTCTGCACAAATTCGATTCCTTGACCGCAAAATGGGCGTGGATACGACAATGACGCGCGCCGCGTTGGTGGAAAAGCCCGAGCGAAGCGGGGTGATTCGCTGGGACGATTTTCCATATCGCGGCCCGTCGCTCGATATATTGGATAGCGCTCCAACGCCCGGCGCGCGTTTCGGAATGATGGACGCGCCGCTGAACGATTCAAAGCGCATGACAGCCATGCAAAAAGATTTTTCCGATTGGGTGTATCGCAACTCGTCGGTGAAGGCACGCGTAAATCAGGCGCTGAAAGTTTTCGCCGGGCCTGATGTCTCTCAGGCAGATTTTATGAAGGCTTGCGCTGATGCGGCGCGCGAGGCGCGAGACGCCGAGATTGGAAAGGCGGTTGGGGCGCTGGACCGGAAAATCAAAGCGCTTGAAGAAAAAATCGCGCGTGAAGAACGTGAATTGCAACAGGATCAAACCGAATTGGGTCAACGCAAGACCGAAGAACTTGGCAACCTCGCCGAATTGGGCGCGGGGTTGGTTGGGCTAACCCGCAAAAAGACGGTGACTTCTCAACTCACCAAGCATCGCTTGACCGAACAGGCAAAAGCGGATGTGCAGGAGTCCATTGATTCCATTGCCCAATACAAAAAGGATTTGGCCGACTTGCAGGCGCAACGCGAAAAAACCGCGGCGGAAATCAATGACCGCTGGGGACATGTGGTCAACGATGTGGCCGAGGTCAATGTGACACCCAAGAAGACAGACATTTATGTCAATCTGTTTGGTGTGGCTTGGATGCCATACTACGCGGTCCAGGCTGGCGCGCAGACAATGGAATTACCCGCATTCGGGGAGTAATCAGTTTCAGGTTTGAAGGTTGGCATGTCAAGCCTGCCAACCTTTTATATGAAGGGAGAGGCAATGCTCTGGCTCGTTTTATCAATGGCCGTGTGGGGAATTGTCCATTCGATTCTGGCTTCGATGCAAGTCAAAGGCTTTTTACGCGGCATTCTGGGAAGCGGCTTCATGCGCGTCTATCGTCTGTCTTATAATATTTTCTCACTGGCTACGTTTGCGCCAATCCTTGTCTTGATGAAGAGATTGCCCGACCGCTCCTTGTATGTTGTCTTGTCTCCGTGGGTTTATGCGATGTTGGCCGGGCAAATAGCGGCGGCCTTGTGCCTGTTGGTCACATTCCTTCAGACCGATGCTCTCTCCTTTGTGGGGCTACGCCAACTCATTGAAGAAGAGAAGCCAGCCGCGCTGGTTACGAAAGGTTTTTATCGTTTGGTGCGGCACCCATTGTATTTATTTAGTTTGCTTTTCATCTGGCTTTCTCCCATAATGACCGTCAATATGCTGGTTGTGTGGATTTCACTCACAGCGTATCTTTTCATCGGTGCATATTTTGAAGAACGTAAGCTCTTACGCGAGTTCGGCGCGGCGTATGCAGATTACAAATCGCGTACGCCAATGATGATTCCCGGCTTGCTTTTCGGAAGGAACAAATAACGCGGTTGGTTCGTTAACCGTTTCAGATTGCATAAGTATCATGCAATCCGTAATTTCTGTGTACAGGTATAATTTTCTTTATGTCTGCTCTCAACTATTCCCTCCCGCGGCGCATTCCAGTTCTTGCACAAATCCTGGCGGCCTTGCTTGGCGGCCTGACGTTGTTTCTCGTCACCCTCACCATCTGGGTGGTGGGATATCAACTCGTCTATGCCGGGCGAATCTTTCCCGGCGTGTCCGTTGCCGGTGTGGATATTTCGGGCATGGCGCCGCAGGACGCGGCATTGAAATTGAGCCAAACGCTTTCGTATCCGATCAACGGGAAGGTGTTATTCCGAGAAGGGGATAAGGTGTGGGTGGCGTCGCCCGCGGAATTAGGTATGGTCTTTGATCCCTCTGCCAGCGCGCAAGCCGCTTACCGTCTGGGACGAAGCGGCGGACTCTTCGGCGCGCTCAGTGGACAAATCCGCGCGCGCGGCTTCGGCTATGACGTCGCGCCTGTCATCATCTTCGATCAGCGTGTAGCGTATCAATATTTACAGGGATTATCGCAACAGGTCAACACGCCGGTCGTAGAGGCCAGCCTGCATTTGGATGGAACGAATGTGATCGCTCAGCCCGGTCAGGTTGGGCGTCAGTTGAATGTGGATGCAACGCTGATTTATCTCAATGCACAACTTCAAACGTTTCGTGATGGAGAAGTGCCGCTGGTGGTTCAAGAAGTGCCGCCGGCCATCATGGATGTTTCCGCGCAAGCCGATACTGCGCGCCAGATTTTGAGCCAGCCGATGCAGTTGGTTTTGCCGAACATGCAGGCGGGCGATCCCGGCCCATGGACGTATGATGTACAAGTGCTCGCAAACATGATCGGTGTGCAAAAGGTGCAAAATGGAGACAAGTCCGAAGTGCGTGTTGTATTGGATCCTAATGCACTGATCCAGATTTTGGAAGGCATCAAAACACAGGTCAATCGTTCGGCGGAGAACGCGCGCTTTCATTTTGATGACGCGACCGGCCAATTGATTGTTTTGTCTCCGTCCACCACGGGCCGCACGCTGGATGTCAGCGCCAGCATGAGCGCCATCAACAACGCGCTGTTGAATGGACAACATGTCATCCCGCTGGCGGTTAATGAAACTCAACCCACTTTGCCCGACACAGCGACTTCTCAACAACTGGGCATCACACAACTCGTCTCCCAGCAGTCAACGTATTTTTGGGGGTCAAGTCAGGCGCGTATTCAAAATATTCAAACGGCCGCGGCTCGCTTCGATGGGGTGCTGGTCGCGCCGGGTGAGACCTTTTCCATGGGCGAGACGCTCGGTGATGTGAGTCTCGATAACGGTTTTACTGAAGCACTGATTATTTACGGCGGACGAACCATCAAAGGCGTCGGCGGCGGTGTGTGTCAGGTCAGCACCACGCTGTTTCGCACTGTGTTCTTCGCGGGGTATCCCGTCGTGGAGCGAATTCCCCACGCATATCGGGTCTCCTATTATGAAGAGACAGCCAGCGGCTCGGACGATTCTTCCATGGCCGGCATGGATGCGACGGTTTATTTTCCGCTCGTGGATTTCAAATTTACCAACGACACTCCCTATTGGATTCTGATGGAAACGTATGTGGATATCGGTTCGCGTTCATTGACATGGAAACTTTATTCCACATCGGATGGGCGCTCTGTCACATGGAAGACCACAGGCCTGCAAAATGTTGTCCCTGCGCCCAAACCGCGCTTCGAGGAAAACTCAGATCTAAACCCCGGCCAGATCAAGCAAGTGGATTGGGCCGCCAACGGCGCGGATGTGACCGTGACGCGCACGGTTTGGAAGAACGGTGCGGTTTATTTTCAAGATACATATCAGACTCACTATCAAGCCTGGCAGGCCATTTGTCAATACGCGCCGGGCATGGATAACCCGGAAAAAGTTGCAAAGCGAAAAAATCTTTGCCAATCTCCCTCATCGTAGCATGGTAAAATCTTCGCTTGATTGGAGAGAAAATGGTCAGTCAGGAATTGCTTGAAATCTTGCGTTGTCCAAATTGTGTTCGCGAAAAAGATGGAATGTTGAAACTGTATAAAGATGCCTGGCTCATCTGTCAGGACTGTGGACGCAAATACCCGATTGTGGATGACATTCCCGTTATGTTAATTGACGAGGGGGATAAGTGGATCAAAACGGCGGAAGACAAGCTTCCCGTTCCACCTCCTGCGAAATAGAGCATCGCCGTGTCTTCTCTCGACGATCTGCTGGCTGACCTGACCAGCGGAGTGGATGATCGGGCAGAAGCCGCCGCGTCTGCACTGGCGCGTTTGGGCGAATCCGCTGTTCCCGCGTTAGAAGGCTTGCTCGAATCGCCCGATGTGGATCACCGCTGGTGGGCCGTGCGGACTTTGGCGCAAATGCAACATCCGCATGTGGAATGGCTCATACGCGCGCTGAATGACGAGTCTGCCGAAGTACGCGAGGGCGCGGCATTGGCTCTCGCCGCGCATCCGGTTGAAGAGGCTGCGCCGGCCTTGGTCAAGGCTTTGAACGATGAGGATGGCATGGTTGCTTCGCTGGCGGTCAATGCGCTGACCGCAATCGGCAAGTCCGCGGTGCCCGTCCTGTTGGAAGCATATCCTAACGCGTCGCCGCGGGCGCGCATTCAGATGATGCGTGTGCTGGCAGAGATCGGTGACCATCGCGCCATTCCGGTCATGCTGAAAGCGACGGAGGAAGATTCCGCTTTGTTGAATTACTGGGCGAAGGAAGCGCTCGAACGATTAGGCTTGAATATGGTATATATTAAGCCGGAATAGCATATGAATAAAATCCTTGATTCTCTGAAAAACATCAAATTACCAAAACTGGGAAAGCAATCCATACCCACCGTTATTATCTGGGGTGTAGTATTGGTCTTGTCTGTGGGATTATTTATCTTTGCTCAGAATTTGACAACCTGCTGGCGACTGACATCTCTGCCGGGCATTCCGCCATCGAGTTGTGGTGGTGCTTCGGATAACGGTTCGGCCTTTGACCCTACAACGGCCGCCTCCGGTACCAGCCTGCCTCCTACGCCGGAGCCTCCTGCACCGGAAGTGGAATATCCACAATGGGATGGTGCCAGCCGAATCAACATTGTATTTTTCGGCTTGCGCGGCGGGGATCCTGCTCAGGAGGATTGTCCGCTTTGTACGGACACGATCATCGTCTTTAGCCTAGACCCGACTACAAAGACGGCTTCCATGCTTTCCATCCCGCGCGATATGTACGTCAATATTCCTGGCTTTGGATACAGCCGTATCAACACCGCCTGGACGCTTGGCGAGGCCAACAAATTACCGGGCGGCGGACCCGGCCTTGCAATGAGAACTGTATCTCAATTTGTTGGTATTCCGATCCAGTATTATGGAAATGTGGATTTCAATACCTTTGTCGAGTTCATTGATATGATCGGCGGCATAGATGTCTATAATGACGAGGATCTATTGTTGGACCCGCTTGGCTCAGGCTATGTTCCATTAGGGAGACTCTCCGTAAACCAGACTGTGACAATTGTCGGAAAGAACGCTAATGGCAGATTCGTTGTGATCGAGTATCCGAGTGGACCCGGCGGCAAGGGCTGGGTATTAGCATCTGCAATTCAAGCCGGTGGTTTAGACTCTCTTCCGGTCGTACCCAACAATATGGAGGGAAGCGCGGCGACCGGCATACCTGGAACCGTTATCAAAACAACAGATGTGCGTCCGGTTCTGAATGACCCGAATAAAATACGAATAACTTGTTGCGGAATGCGCCATCTGAATGGCGCGGGGGCACTGGCATTTGCGCGTTGCCGTGATGAATCACAAGGATGTACGGATGGCGATGTGGGCCGTTCCAAGCGCCAGCAAAAAGTGATTCTTGCCATTCGCGACAAAGTTTTCAGCCCCGAATACTTTCCCAAATTAATGGCTCAGGCTCCTGAATTGTATAACTTATTTTCTGGCGGCATTCATACCAACATGTCGTTGGACGATGCCATAAAGTTGGCGGCGCTGGCCAAGGATATTCCACTCGAAAACATCAAACGGGGTGTGATTGACAATTCGATGACCACTTTCGACAATGTGGTGCTTGGTGGACAGAATGCCAGCATCCTCAAGCCCATCCCGGATAAAATCCGAGTCCTGCGCGATGAACTGTTCACATCCGGAGGAGCAGTTGGCGCCATCGCTCAAGGCGACCCCAGAGATTTGATGCTGGCGGATGGAGCGCGCGTGAGTGTGTTGAATGGAACCTACACCGCTCAACTTGATGCCCGCACAGGCAATTATCTGCTCCAGCAGGGAGTGACCGTCACCGGGATCGGTCAGTCTCCGCAGGGCTATGCCCAAACCACCATTTTTGTCCATTCTCCAAAGTTATATACTTTGCGTTATCTGATCACTGTGTTTGGCATCACCAGCAGTAATCAGATCATCGTCAAGCCAGATCCATCCGCGACGGTGGATATTGAAGTTCGGCTTGGAACGGATTGGATTAGTAAAATACCTGCCGGATATTAGAAGTAAAGACAGTAAACGCCGCCGTGAAAACGGCGGCGCTTGTTTATGGCTGTTGAAAGGTGAGATGCAGGCCGCCCGTGTAAGTTTGTCCGTTTGAATCGGGGCAAGTGGGTGCGACCAAATTTGGAATTGGCACACCGCTTTCTGCCACGCGCACAGTGTAGGTCACCCCGGCTTGCATGATGTAATCTGCATATCCATTTGCAATCTCCGGCTTGAGGCCGGTGAAGAAATGTTCCTCCCCGCCGTTCCATGTTATGACGATCTCCACCCCGGGCATTTGGTGGCCGCGATTGTCAATCGTTGAAATTTGCATCAGTCCATACGTCAGGTTTGGATTGCAAACAATGTCCTGGCTGACGAGCACGAATGGCGCGCCCGCAGTCGGAACCGGAGTCCGTGTAGGACGCGGGGTGGGGGTATCGAACACAAACGGCGTGTTGACGATTTCAGCTGTGGGCGTATCGCTGGGGATGATCGCCGCGTCGAGCGTGGACATTGGAGTGGCTGCCGTTTGTGAGGCTGGTCCAACGCTGACGATGGTTCGCGTCACCGTCGCGGCAACAGGCAGGCTTGCCACACCTGATTTCAAATCTGTTGCCAGCAGAGCCACTTGTTGAATCGAATCAATCGATTCACCCGCGGCCAACATGCGTTGAGCCTGGGCAGTCAGTGTTTGGACGGCGTCCGTATCGCCGAGCAAAGCGAGACGGGCTTTGGCGCGTTCAAGGTTGTGATCTGCCGAATAGGCCGCGGCAATTGCTATGCGGAATTGGTCTTTGAAATCGGCGCGCAAAGTATCGGGGGTTGTATCAATGTAATGAACGGGAGAGATGATCCACGAATAGAAAAGTCCCAATCCAAATCCCGCCGCAAGAGCGACGAGCCACAACCACGGAAATCTTCTCATGGTGTCCCCACCGCAGGTGCAGGCTGATACGCCTGCATGGCGCGCAGAAGTTCCTGGAGAAGAGAAAGGTCATTTGGGGAGTAGCCGCTTTGACGTCCGGTTTGAAGCGCTTGAGAGGCGAGATTAGCAGGCGACTGGCTCCCGAAGATCGAAAGCCGCCGCGCGGCAAGCCCTGCATTCTGATCCGCATGATAGGACTCGGCCACCATCAAAATGTAATCTGCGCGATAGTCGGCGCGCAAAGAGTCGGGAGTCGTGTCAATGAAATGAACAGGCTCGATCACCCAGCCGTAAAGCAGGCCGAGGGCGATGCCCAGAATGATCGCGATGACGAATGGAACCCAGCGTGGCATGAGAATTCGTTTGCCTGAAATATCCGGGCAGGAGACCGGCGGCGCCCAGAAACGCTTCCTTACCGTTGCTATCTTTCGATCCTGGCGGGGTTCGGCAGGCTCTGCCGCGCCGGGCCTACCCGGACGCGCCCCAGCATACACGAGATAAAGAGAGATGTCAATCAAACAAAACGCCTCGTGCGAATCACGAGGCGATGTTTTTGTTTATGTGGGTTTCTTTTTATTGTGCTGAAACGGAGGCAGGCGGCAAAGGCAAAGAAGTTTCAGGCTCGGCGATCACAAACAATCGGCCCCAGCTCGAGTTGCCATTGTATGCAATACAAGTTTGGAAAGTCACATGCCGAGGGCCTTTATAAACTTTTGTGAATAGATCATAGGCGGTTAGATATTCGCGCGTGTCGAGGTCAATGAAATTGCTGTTCATGCTGTACGGTGATTCCGCCTGATAGCGATACATGTGTGTCACACGGAAGTATTCGATGTGTCCGTCGCCATAGATAAGTTGAACTCTCTCTCCTTGATAAAGTTGAAAGAACAACTGACCGCTCAACGTATTGTGCGCCAGCAGACCGACGTTGCCAAATTGACTTGCCAGGCTGAACTGAGTCAAAGAATTGGGGTCAGTGGAGACATAGCCTGCGTTGGACGATGGTTGTTGCACGACCGGGATCGCGAAAACATTCTCGGCATACGCGCCGCGCAGAGCGTTCGCGTTTCCGTTTTCAAGGCTCGAGGCGAACGTGTTGAGATCGGGCAACACGTTTTCATTGAGTCCACGCGCAGAAACCGGATGAGGAAGAAGAGTCGCAACGACCAGCAGGAGCAGGCCGAGGCTTAGAGTGAAGCGTCTCGAATCTGTTTTGGATGCCATGATATTTTCTCCCTGATAAGGGCACCCGAGACAGGCGAGACGCTGTCAACATGATTTAGGTTTTTATAGTTTTGAATGTTCATGTCGTTTTCGGCGGCCTGGCAATCATGGTCACTTGCGTGACGTTAGACCCGTTGGCTTTGCGTCCCCGGCTTTCACCGGGTTTGCCCTTATCGAACGATAAGGTGAATAAAGGATGGGTTTTCAAGAAAACAAGCGAGCCTGGGTTTGCCAGGCTCGCCGTAAATAAAACAAGCAAAAATAAAATGAACTTCGGCGGCCTGGCAATCATGGTCACTTGCGTGACGTTAGACCCGTTGGCTTTGCGTCCCCGGCTTTCGCCGGGTTTGCCATTTTCGGTTGTTTTCTCTGATCACATTCTATAACATATTCCGAGATTCGAACTTTGCGTTTTCGTTATTTCGGATTTCAGTCTTGAAAGCAAAATTATCGGATTCCGTTCCGCTTCACACCGGACCTTGAATTTGATTCGCGTTTATGAATCTTCACCGCGATCCTGAAGCACTTCCAGAAACAATTCGACCAGCCGCGGATCAAAAAGTTTGCCCGCTTCCTTTTTGATGTAAGCGATAACTTCTTCCTGTGAAGATGCCTTTCGATACGGTCGGTCTGTGATCAGCGCGTCCCACACATCCACGATGGCGAACATACGTGCGGTGAGTGGAATGTCTTCTCCTTTCAGCCCGCGAGGGTAGCCGCTCCCGTCCCAGCGTTCATGATGGGCATATGGAATATCGAGCGCGGGTCTCAAGTATTTGATCGGCTGGAGCATTTCGTAAGCATAGATGGGATGCTTGCGCATCTCACTCCACTCTTTGTCGCTTAATGGGCCGGTTTTCTTGGTGATTTCGTCCGGGATGGCAATCTTTCCAATGTCGTGAAGCAAGGCGCCGCGCCGCACGTGAATGATCTCTGATTCTGGAAGCCCAAGTGCGCGCGATACTTTAATCGCCATTTCAGTCACGCGCTGAGTATGACCTTCGGTTTCGCGGTCTCGCAGATCAAGAGCGCGAATCCAGCCTTCGATGGTGCGGTCGTAGGCCTCCTGCAATTCGCGATGGGCGATCTGGAGAGCCTCCTCGGCGCGTTTGCGTTCGGTGATGTCGCGGGACGCGGCATGGACCTCGATCACGTTGCCCGTCGTCTCGTCCAGAATGGCGCGGGCGGTGGTCTCAAGCCAAACATAGGAACCGTCGTTTTGTCGTGCGCGGTACGACAAGGTGTAAACGGAATTGCGTCGTGGGCGGACGTTCAACATGGCTTTGAGTTTCGCCATGTCTTCGGGATGGATGAAGTCGAGGGCAGGCTGTCCCAGCAAATCTTTTTGTTCGTAGCCGAGGATGGCGCGGCTGGCGGGCGAGACATACAGGAAACGGCTTTGGGTGTCATGCCGTGAAATCATGTCGCTGGAATTTTCGGCCAGCAAGCGGAATTGTGATTCGCTTTCTGCCAGCGCCTTTTGCATGCGGATTTGTTCCATCCGCACAGCGCCTTGCTCAATGGCGCGGTCCGCGATGTGCGGCATGTCCATCATGGATTCCGGCGATTTCACCACGTAATCCAATGCGCCAGATTTAAGCGCCTCCACCGCAATGAGCTCGTTGCCATAACTCGTCATGAAGATAACCGGGATGTCCGTGCCCGTCAGCCGATTCTCCGCGGGGAGCAGTTCGAGGCTGTTGCCATCGGGCAGTCGCCAGTCGGTGATGATCAGGTTGGGAGAGTTTGACTCGAGAAATTTACGCGCTTCCGTCAATGATTGGACATGTTGTACGCGAGCGCGGTTCCCCTGACTTTCAAAGGCACGCTGGATCAGTTCCGCATGAGCGGCTTCGTCTTCGATGAGCAGAATCAACACAGAATCATCGAGCATGGTCAGGGACCTTCCGCCAAGGCGCGGCTAGATTTGCGGGTGAGTATTCCAGCCCAGCCAGTAAAAGCCGAGGTCTTCCATCAGTTTCCGAAACTCTTCGTATCCCAGCGGTTTGACGAGATAACTGTTGGCGTGATTGTAGTAGGCGCGCGCCACGTCCTTTTCAGCCTCCGACGTGGTCAGGATGACCACCGGAATGGCTTTTAGATTTTCATCTTCTTTGATGGTTTGGAGGACTTCGAGGCCATCCACGCGCGGCAGGCGCAGATCGAGCAAAATGACATGGGGGCGGGGAGTGGTGGCGGGGTCGCTAAATTCGCCGCGACGCATAAGATAGTCAAGAGCGGTTTGTCCGTCGGTGAAGTGCCTGATCTTGTTGGCGATGCGATGATCTTCCAGCGTTCGCATGACCAATTCGGCATGATCCAGATTATCTTCCACCAACATCACAAAAATAGGTTCTCCGATCATCCGCCGCTCCTTGAGTGATGGCATCGGCTTATTGTAATCCTAAACAATCCAAACAGGATAAAGTTTGCATTGATAGGATTATTTTTCCGGCAGAGAAAAATAAAAGGTCGAGCCGTTTGTGCCGGCGGACTCAACCCAGATCTTCCCGTTATGCACTTCGATGATTCGTTTGACAAGGGCCAGGCCAACGCCCGTACCCTCGCTGTTGATGTTCAATTTGTTGAACAAGCCGAAAACCCTTTCATGAAATTGTGGATCAATACCGATGCCATTATCGCGGACGAAGAAGATCGTGCGGTCTTCCGCGTCTTTTCCCGACGTGCCGATTTCCACTACCGGATCGGGTTGGTCGCCCATAAATTTGACCGCGTTATCCACAAGATTTTGCACCACTTCGATCAACCGAGTCGGATCGCCGTAGATTGCAGGCAGGTCATCCTGGATTTTGATTCTAGCGCCGCGGTTCTCGATTCGTCCTTGCACGCGTTCGAGGGCCTCGTCCACGATTTGCCTGAACGGAAGACTCTGCATGGGATTGGTAACGCGCCCGATGCGCGACAATTCAAGCAATTCATTGAGCAATTGTTGCATCTTTTCCGTGGCGGTGATGATGCGCCTGATGTCCTTTTGAAGACGTTCCATGTCGTTGGATGAAACGTCCTGCTGCAATAGACCCACGAAGCCGCGGATGGTGATTAGCGGCGAGCGCAAATCGTGCGAGACCGTGTATGTGAAGCGTTCCAGTTCCAGATTGCGGGATTGCAGTTCGGCGTTCAACGCGACTCTTTCGGCAAAAAGTGTGGCGTTCTGAATGCCATTCGATATTTGTTCGACCATGGTTTGAAGGGCGATGATGTCGTCTTTGGAAAAAGCGGACGGTTCGGAGGATTGAATGGTCATCGCGCCGATCACTTCGCCGCGCGAGATGAGCGGGAAGGCGAGTTCGGAGCGCGTCAAGGGCAGATACGGATTCTTAAATCGAACGGGGTCCGCTCCAACGTCCAGCGCGAAGCGGGGTTGTTTGTGTGTGATGCACCATGCGATCATGGAGGATTCCTTGATGTCCAGCGCGTATCCTTCATCGAGCATTTTCTGTCCCATGTCGCCCGTGGCGGCGCGTAGCACCGCTCGGTGCGTGTTTTTGTCGTGGAGGAACAATCCAACATAGTAGTAATTAAATTGTTTTTGGATCAACTCGACCACACGCGGCAGAAGCAAGTCAAGTTCGAGCGTGGAGGACGCGGCGCGCGAAACCTCGGCGGCGGTTTGCAACTGGACATTGTGGCGTTGGATTCTTTCGAGCAGAGCCGCCTGTTCGTTTTCGGCTTTCTTTCGTTCGGTGAGATCGGTGACGACCGCAATCGCGCCGATGAATTTTTCATTGAGCCAGCGGGGCACACCCGTAATCAACACATAAACGATTTCGCCTGTGGCGCGACGCAAACGGGTTTCGTATGTGGAAGCTTGCCCCTGCTTTCTTTGGCCGCGCGCTTTGTCCAACTTTTCCAAATCTTCCGGAAGGGTGAAATCACGCGGTGTTTTGCCAATCAAATCCGAAGGAGATAAGCCCAGCATTTTCGCGTAAGCCGGGTTGACGTATTCAAAATGACCCTCTGCATCGGTGATGGTCATGCCTTGTCCGAGATTGTCCATGACCTGCACAGCAAAATCGCGTTGTTCCTGGAGTTCCTGTTCGATGCGCGTGCGTTCAGCCAACTCGCGCTGTGCTTTTTGAAGCGCCAGGCTGATGTTTTCGGTCGCCATGCGGAGCAAGGCGACGGCTACGCCAAAGTAAATCACCTCGGCCAGCCAGAATGAGGCGGGTGTGTTGAAGTTCGGCGAAGATGGCGCGAGAAAGCCGATTGATACTCCGTACGCCATGACGAGACCCTCGATACCGCTCAGTAAAGCGAAGATGATGGCGGTGCGCTGATTCAATAAGACCGCCGCGGAGAGAATGACGATCACGTTCCCCGCGAAGGCCGGCGCTTGCACACCTCCACTGGTCAATGCGGAAATCAGCAGGACAGCCCAAACTCCAATCACCAGGCCGAGGCTGGCTTCGTAAATCTTTCGTCGGCGAATCAAAATGTACAACCCCAGGAGGGTCAGATACATGGGGATGATTAGAACCATGCGTGGAACCAGTTGAGGCGCGAGGAGGGGCATGACAACCGTGTAAAGAACCGTGCTGAGCAAGACGACATTGACAATGGCGGTCACGTGTCTGGCTTGCAGGGTCAATTCATCGCTTTCTGAAAATACCGGCGGTGAAAGGAATCCACGCAGGGTCTTGAACATATCGGCCATCCTTCTATTAAGATGCGAATCAAGTATAGCATTTTGCATTCCAGGCCCAAAGGTTTCCACGTGAGATAACGAGCCGCAGATTGCACAGATTGAAGAAAAATAGTTCTTCCGTAATTAACAGGGAAGAGCCTGAACGCGAAGGACACAAAGTACACCAAGGGGGAAGGTGTGAATTTTCGAGCCGTTTTTCCTTCGCGACTTTCGTGTCCTTTGAGGTTGAAATTGGCCTTCCTGTTAAAACCGTAGAACCGGAAAAATATCTGCGAAATCTGTACAATTTGCGGATGACACTCGTGATATAATTTTGCGCATCTCAGGCAGGCCGCACTTTAAGGACGGAGGATGAGCATGGAAATCAGTAGCAAGGAATTCAAGCACTGCAATCTGGTCTCTATCAGCGGGCGCGTGGACAGCGCCACCGCTCCGCAGTTCACCCAGGCTTTGGACAAACTGATGGAGAAGGGCATTTATAAACTCGTGATTGATATGCATGGCCTTGAGTATATGTCCAGCGCCGGCTTCCGCGCCCTCCTGGCGGCCCAGCGCAATTGCAAGCGCTACAATCGCGGCGAGGTCGTTCTGGCGGCTGTGCCCGACCGCATCCGTGAAGCATTGGAACTGGCGGGCTTTACAGAACTCTTTAAGACCTACAAAGAACCGCTCGACGCGGTGGGGAGTTTATAATCCGTCGGCGTGAGATTCGTTAATTGAACGGAGGCCGCCTCCAGTCCCGCGTGAGGCGGCTTTTGATTGCCAATGTCTGCAAAGGAATTTCCTGCGAAGTTTGACTATCTGGACGAGGTCCGCGAGTATGTCGGCGAAAAAGCGCGCGCCGCGGGATTCGGCGAGAAGGATATTTATTCGATTCAACTCGCCACCGACGAAGCGGCCTCCAATGTGATTGAACATGCCTATGAGGGGGTCCCGGATGCTTTTTTTGAGTTGACCTGTGAATTTAAGAATGATCGCATGACCATCACCCTGCTCGATCATGGCAAGACCTTCGATCCATCGAAAGTGGATGTGCCCGATGTAAAAGCCGACCTTTCTGATCGCAAGATCGGCGGCCTTGGCATTTATTTGATGCGCAAGTTGATGGACGAGGTGCGCTATGAAAGCACTCCGTCCGGGAATCTTTTGACTCTTGTAAAGCGAAAGGCCTGACATGCCCCGCGCGGCTCGTTCTCCCGGTTCTGCAGACTGGCGTGAGATTGCCAGCCTGGGAGAGCAACTGGTCAGTACGACGTCTCTCCTTGAACAACGCAATCGTATCATCTCGATGATCAGCCGCCTTGTCACGGGGCAAGTGGACGTGTGGCTGAACGAGAATTTTTTCCGTCTGCCGGATTGGGATGCAAAGCGCTCGTTTCCTCCTCTGCCGCGTTCGGAAGAAATGCGCCGCGCATTTGAACGGCGCAAGCCTTATGTGAGAAAGGCTCCGAAAAAAGATCGCACAAAGAAAGCGATTGCGGCCATCCCCATTGAAGATCAGGGATTTTTAATGGGCGTCTTGCAAGTTTCGCGTGGGAAAGGCGTCAACTTTGAAAAAGAGGAACTTGAACTGCTGACAAGTATCGCCAGCATTGTCGCGGTGGGACTGTATGCTTCGCATCGCGCCGAGGTCGAGCGCTTCCGCCGCGGGCAGTTGAATCTGGTCCGCGAGGTCAGCGCGCAGATCGCCAATGCGTTGGATCTGGATGAACTGGCGCGGCGCGTGACCGATCTGATTCAAAAGACGTTCAATTATTATTATGTCGCTATCTTCACGCTGAAGCCCGGCGCATCGCATTTGCGATTTCGATCCAGCGCCAGCGCGCCGCGTAGAGGAAAAGAGAAAATGCCCCCGGCCCTCGAGGTGGAATTGGGACAGGGACTCATCGGTGAAGCCGCGGCCACGGGCGAACGCATCATTGCCTCGGACGTTCGGACGGAGGCGCGTTACCGATACATCAATCACCTCCCCGAAACGCGCTCGGAAGTGGTCATCCCGCTAAAACTGGAAGACCGCGTGCTCGGCGTCTTGGATGTGCAATCCAATCAGATCAATGCTTTTCATCCCAACGACCTGCTTTTGCTCCAGGCCCTCGCCGATACTATCGCGCGCGCCGTAGAAAGCGCGCGGCTGTACAGCGACATTCGCCGCCGCGCCGATCAATTGACCCTCGTCGCGGAAGTCAGCCGAAGCGTGACGTCCACCCTCGATCTCGATGAAATGATGGAGAAGGCCGCGGCACTGATCCATGAGCGATTTCATTACCCGTATGTTCACCTGTTCACGGTTCATCCGAACCGCCGTCTGATCGAATATGAAGCAGGAAGCGGCAAGCGCAGTCAGGCCCTCGAAGGATATTCCATTCCGCTGGATGATTCGGAAGGCATCATCCCGTGGGTGGCGCGCGAAGGACAAACCATTCTTGCCAACGATGTGACCAAAGAGCCGCGTTATCGTCCCTCGCCGTTGCCGCCGAAGAATACGCGCTCGGAATTGTGTGTGCCGCTTTGGTTCGGCGACCGCGTGGTGGGCGTGCTGGATATTCAATCGGACCGACGCAACGCGTTCACTGAAGATGACCGCGTCACCTTTGAAGCGGTGGCCGGGACGATTGCCGCCTCCATCCGCAACGCGGACTTGTATCGCTCCGAGCAGTGGCGGCGGCGCGTCGCCGATAGTCTGCGCGAAGTGGCGGGTTTGCTCTCAAAAAATGTCGGCGTGGATGAAGCGCTCGAAGCGATTCTCACTGAACTTGAACGCAATCTGCCTGTGGACGTTTCCGCCATCTGGCTGTTTGATGAATCTGATCTTTATCTCGCCGCGGTGCATGGCTGTGATGGCGATGCCATTGAGGAGGCGCGCTTGAATTCACCGGAGATTTCCACCGTTTTGGCAGATGCGATGATGGCGGATGAACCCTTGATTCGCAAACCCACGGACCCCCTCTGGCCTTCGGGCAAGGCCGCCGGCTTCGATCAAAATTATTCGTCACTGGCCGCGCCGCTGCGTGTGGGAGATCAACCGGTGGGCCTGATTTCATTGGCGCACCACACACCTGGACGTTACGGTCATGAAGCGCAGGCCATGACTGCTACGTTTGCAAGTTACGCGGCAGTTGCCATCGAGAACGCGCGCCTTTATGATTCTGCTCAAGAGCAGGCGTACGCGTCCGCCGCGTTATTGCAAGTCGCGCAGGCCGTCGTCAGTCTCAGCGACCTCGACGAGATTCTCAGCACGATCATCCGCATCATGCCGATCCTGGTCGGCGTGCAACGCGCTGCCCTGTATCTGTGGGATGCGAGTCGCGAAGTGTTTGTGCCTCGTCAGGAATTCGGTCTGCCGGATGAAGCGAAGAATGTAATCTGGGGACGTGATTTTGCAATTGGCGAGTTTCATCTGCTTGATGCAACGCGCGAACAAAATCAGACGGTCGTACATGTGATCAAGTCCAAAGATTCGCCCGATCAATGGCTGAAATTAAGACCCGCCAAAAACACGGACGACGCGTTGCGCATCGGTGCGCGCTTGCTCATGGCGGTTCCGCTTGCAATCAAGTCCGATCTCTTCGGCGTATTGCTGGTCGAGGAAGCCGAAGGCGCGCGGCGTTTCCGCGCCCGCCGCTTCGAGATCATCAACGGCATCGCGCAGCAGGCCGCGCTTGCGATCCAAAATGACCTCTTTCAAAAAGAAATGGTCATGCGCGAGCGCCTCGAAACGGAAGTTCAACTGGCGCGCCAAATTCAGCAGGCCTTCATCCCTGAAAATTTGCCGGAGCATCCCGAATGGGAATTGGCCGCGCGCTGGAAAACGGCGCGCCAGGTAGGCGGCGACTTCTATGATGTGATCGAACTGCCGAATCGCAAACTGGGACTCTTCATCGCGGACGTGGCCGACAAAGGGATGCCCGCTGCGCTCTTCATGGCGCTCACGCGTACCCTCGTGCGGGCCGCCGTCATCGAGACTCCTTCTCCCGCCGAAGCCTTGCGCCGCGTCAACGATTTGCTGATGCCGGATACACGTCAAGGGATGTTCGTCACGGCGGTGTACGCGGTGCTTGATCAGGAAACGGGTGACTTCACATACGCCAACGCGGGGCATAACCCGCCGCTCTGGATTCGCGCCGACGGGCAGTTGGAAAAACTGACTCGGACGGGCGTCGCGCTTGGGGTGGTAGAGTCCGGCCTGATGTCTCAGAAAACGATTCGCCTCGCCGCAGGCGAGAGCCTCCTGCTTTACACCGATGGTCTGACCGAAGCCTTTTCACCGGAGGGCGATCTGTTTGGCGAAGAGCGTTTGCTGGAAGCGATCCGCTCCGACGGCGCGTCTTCAGCCAGCGAGTTGCTCGATAAGGTCGAGGCGCGCGTCAATGAATTTATGGGCGCGCGGCCTCCCTCTGATGATTTGACCATGCTGGCCGTGCGGCGAAAGTAACCCTCTTCGCGGTTAGCGGAGCAGCCGAAGAGAGCGAAGTCGAAGCGCGGAAGATCCGTTTATCTGTTTCTCAATCCGTTCCAGAATTTACACAGTTTTTACATCCCTGCCATACTTGCATTACCTGACAAATCTACAATTCCAATCGTAACTCGAACAAAGGAGGTTCGAATGTCAACGATTGTGATGTGGTCGAAGAAAGTTTTTCTGGTTGCGATGGTCGCGGCTCTGGGACTGGCTTCTCTGCCCGCGGTAAATGTGTACGCGTTGGTGCAGTCCGATCCCTCCACGCCGACCGCGCCGACTCAAATTACCACAGACCGTTTGGAACAGATTTGGGCGAAGGAACAAGCCGCGTACGATAGACTTGGCAAATTTTTCGACAATGTGGACGCGCGTATCTCGAAAGCACAGGAGTTAATTGACAAAGCCAAAGCCAACGGCAAAGACGTTTCCGCTTTGCAGGCCGCGCTCGATGCGTTTTCAGATGCGGTGAAGCAGGCCAAGCCCATTTACGAAAGCGGCAAAGGCGTCATCGCTTCCCATCAGGGATTCGACTCGAATGGCAAAGTGACCGATCAAACCAAGGCCATTGACACGGTCAAGGATTTGGGCGGCAAACTCAAAGAGATTCGCCAAACGATTTTCCCCGCGGCCAAAGCTTTGCGCGAAGCAGTCAGAGCGTTCCGCCAGGCCAACCATCCGGCTGCAACTTCCACACCGAATTCAAGCGGCAGTTAGATTCGCCTCACTCATGCAGAGACACGGACTGCTTCCGTGTCTCTGCGCGCCTGAGTCTATTGCATGACTTGTGCCTCGGTTGTATACTGGCCGAAAATTCTTTGCGAAGATAATCAGCGAATCGAGGAGACACCATGTTCACAAGCGAAGGCAAGAAGATTATTTTCACCGACAAAGCGCCGAAAGCGATTGGGCCGTATTCGCAGGCCGTCCGCACCGAGTCGTTGGTGTTCACTGCCGGGCAGGTGGGGCTGAATCCGGAAACGGGAGAACTGGTCGAGGGCGGCATCGAGGCGCAGACGCGCCAGGTGTTGACCAATCTCAAACATGTGCTGGAAGCCGCCGATTCCGGACTCAATTTCGTGGTCAAGACTACAGTCTTTTTGAAAGACATGAATGACTTTGCGAAGATGAACGCGGTTTATGCGGAGTTCTTCGGCGAGAACCCTCCGGCGCGGAGCACGATTGCAGTGGCGGCTTTGCCCAAAGGCGCGTTGGTCGAAATTGAATGTGTGGCTATGCTCCAGGCCCCGCGCGGCGACTGATCACTGATCACTGATCACTGAGCACTGGCTACTGAAATGCCATCCGAACTTGTCCTGCTCGTTGATGATGAACCATCCATCCTTCAATTGGCGCGCATGTATCTCGAGCGCGAAAATTTTCGCGTGCAGGGGGCCAAAGATGGCGAGGCCGCACTGGAGGCCGTGAACAAGTTGCATCCCGCGCTGGTCGTGTTGGACGTGATGCTCCCCAAGTTGGATGGCTTCGAAGTCTGCAAACGTTTGCGCGCCGCCAGCAACGACGTGGCGATTCTGATGCTCACCGCGCGTGATGAAGATGTGGACAAGATCATCGGCCTTGAACTCGGCGCGGACGATTACCTGACCAAGCCGTTCAACCCGCGCGAACTCGTGGCGCGTGTCAAAGCTATTCTGCGCCGCAGTGACGGCAAAACGCAGATAGGCGGCAAGCCGATTCATCTCGGTGACTTGACGATTGATCCCGCCAGCCGCGAAGTCCGCCTCGCTTCGCGGACCCTTGACCTGCGCACCCAGGAATTTGATTTGCTCCTCACCCTGGCCGAGCACCGCGGACTCGTTCTCAGCCGCGAACAGTTACTGCAAAAAGCCTGGGGATTCGATTTCTACGGCCAGACCCGCACCGTGGACGTCCATATCGCGCATCTCCGCAAAAAACTGGAGGGCGGAACGGTGAAGATCGAAACGGTGACGGGAGTTGGGTATAAACTCGTAACATGATTTACAAATTACGGATTACGTATCACGTGATATGTAATCCGTAAAAATAAATTTATGTTCTCGTCTCTTCGTTCTCGTCTCTGGTTGAGTTACGCGTTTCTGATCGTCACGGCTCTTGCGGTTGTGGCGATTGTTTTGATTCTCTTCCTTCTGCGCAACCCTCTGCTCTATCGTCAAACCCTGGATCGCATCAAAGCCGCAGAAGGCGTGCTCGCAACTCAGCCTGGCCCGCCGCTGAATCAGCCAACGAGCATGGAGCGGCTTCAATCGGTTGCTGTGGCTTTCGACGTACGTGTGATTGTCTTCGGCGCGAATGGCGCAGTGATTCAAGACACAAATAACAATGACGCGGCTATCTCGTTTCCAGCGCGCCCCTCTATTCCGCGCGCGCTTCCCACTGTGCGCGACTTTTCGGGCAGGGTTTGGTTGTATTCGCTCAGGCCTTTGCCGGACGGAAATTGGTTGATGGTCGCTGCGCCGCGGCCCAGGGTGCAACAATTGCTAACAGTTTTGACCGATGAACTTTTTGCTCCGCTGGTCGAGGGCGGGGCCTTTGCGCTTTTGCTTTCGCTCGTGCTGGCGTTTGTCATCGCACAGTGGGTGGCGGATCCGCTCCAGCAGTTGATCGCCGCGGCGCGCACCATGCCCGCAGACGCGATCAAACCCGTTTCCGAGCGCGGCCCGCATGAGGTCCGCGAATTGACGCGGGCGTTCAACGCCATGGTGGCGCGCGTGCAATTGAATCAAAAATCCCAACGCGATTTCGTCGCCAATGTCTCGCATGAATTGAAAACGCCGCTCACCTCTATTCAGGGATTCGCGCAGGCATTGATGGATGGCACAGCCGAATCGCCTGAGGCGCGAAGACAAGCCGCGCAGGTGATTTACAACGAAGCCGGGCGGATGCACCGCATGGCGCTCGACCTGCTCGATCTGGCGCGGCTGGACGCGGGCATCGCGGAAATAAAATGGTCTGCGGTGGATATATCCGCGCTGTTGAACAACGTGGTGGAAAAATTCAAACCGATGGCCTCCGGCGCGGAAGTGAATCTCAAACTCGAACTTGCCAGCGATCTGCCGGTCTTGCTGGGAGACGGCGACCGACTGGCGCAGGTTTTTATCAATTTAGTGGACAACGCGCTCAAGTTCACGCCGCGCGAAGGCACAGTCACGATACGCGCGGTGAGATACAAAGACGAGGTGCAAGTCTCGGTCAGCGACACGGGCGCGGGGATTCCGAGCGAAGCCATCCCGCATATTTTCGACCGCTTTTATCAAGCCGACGCTTCGCGCGCCGGCGGGGAAAAACATGGCGCGGGCCTGGGGTTGGCCATTGTGCAGGAAATCGTGAGCGCTCACGGTGGTAGAATTAGCGTCCGCAGTGCGCAGGGGCGAGGGAGTGCGTTCATCGTTCATCTGCCGCTCGGCCAAAAATGAAGCCCACAGTTTCCATTATTGTGCCATGTTACAATGAACAGGCCACTATCCGTTTTTTGCTGGACGCCATCCTGGCGCAAACGTATCCGCGAGCGCAGATGGAAGTGGTCATTGCGGACGCACATTCACAGGACAAAACGCGGGATGTGATCGCGGACTTTCAAGCGGAACATCCCGATCTCCCGCTTCGTATCGTGGACAATGAGCGGCGCATCATTCCTGCGGGCTTGAACTCGGCGATAGCCGCCTCGCGCGGCGAGATTATTGTGCGGCTCGACGCGCATTCGATCCCCATTCCCGAATATGTGGAACGATGCGTAAATGCCCTCGAAGCGGGCAAGGGCGCGAACGTCGGCGGCGTGTGGATGATCCGCCCGGGCGGCGGCGGCTGGATGGCAGAATCCATTTCATTTGCGGCCGCGCATCCGCTCGGCGTGGGCGATGCAATGTACCGTCTCAACGCGAAGGAAGGCGCGGTGGACACGGTCCCTTTTGGTTCGTTTCGCCGTGAATTGATCGAGAAGATCGGCGGCTTCGACGAGACTCTGCTGACCAACGAAGATTACGAGTTCAATACACGCGTCCGTCAGAGCGGCGGGACGGTGTGGCTTGACCCGCAGATCCGTTCAACCTATATTGCGCGCGCTTCTCTGGTCGAGTTGGCAAAGCAATACTGGCGCTACGGCTTTTGGAAATTCAAAATGCTTCGCCGCTATCCGAATACGATTCGCTGGCGGCAGGCGCTCCCGCCTTTATTCGTTTTGAGCCTGATCGTTCTGATTTTATTTTCTTTTTTCAATCAACTTGCCCAGTTGATTCTGCTCTTTGAAATTATTTTTTATCTTCTCGCGTTGACGGCGGCAGGCATTGAACTGTCCATTCGCCAACGCAAACCGCTCCTTGCGCCGGGCATGGCGCTTGCCATCGCAACCATGCACATCTCGTGGGGGAGCGGATTTTTATGGAGTCTTGTTTCTTCACCTTTCGCGAATGGCTGACACAATCCCACCCCGTCCCCGCCTGCGTCTGCGCCCCAATGAACATCGCCTGCTCCTGTTGCTGGGCGACCTCATCGCTTCCATTTCAGCGGCTTTTCTTGCTTATTATGTCTGGCATCAGTATTCTCTTTACAATCTAATTGCCGAGCTGGTCGCGCAGGGCGTCAAACCCGAACGCGCTGAAGCGCTTGCCCGCACGATACAGGTCGTCAACGTTCCATACTGGTTTTATCTGCTTCCGCTTGGCTGGCTCCTGTTGATGGTCGAACTCTACGAGCCTCACACCGCTTCCAATTGGAGAAAGACATTACGCGGAATTGCCATCGCGGCCTTCGTGGGGATCGCGGCCTATGCCCTCGTTTTTATCTTCAACCGTGAGCCGACGTCTCTGCCTCGTATCGCGGTCGGCGCGTACATCATCATCGCTTCTTTCGTGACCCTCGGCTGGCGCGCGCTATATATTCGACTCTACACCTCCACCGGGCTTCAACGCCGCGTGCTAATCGTCGGCGCGGGCAAAGCCGGAACCACGCTTGCACAGGTCTATCGCGGTCTGACGCCTCCGCCTTTCACGCTGGTTGGCTTTGTTGACGATGACCAGAAAAAATTGAAAAAGAAGTATGAAGGCTTTCCGGTGCTTGGCGTCAGCAGACACCTGTTGAACATCGTGGATCAGTATCGAATCTCCGACGTGGTAGTCGCGATTACGCGTGAAATGCAGGGAAGTACGTTCCAAACTATTTTGGATGCTCAGGAACGCGGCGTGGAAGTGACGCGCATGCCGACTCTCTACGAGGAGATCACACAACGCGTCCCGATTCATCATTTGGAATCGGATTGGCTGATTCGTTCCTTCGTGGATCAACTGCGCGTCAGCCTGTTCTATGAATTGATGAAACGCCTGATTGATTTCATCGGCGGGCTGGCGGGACTGGGAATCTTCGCTGTGGTCTTTCCCTTTGCCGCGCTTGCCACGCTGATTGATAGCGGCTGGCCGATCTTTTACTCGCAGGACCGTCTCGGCAAAGGCGGACAGGTTTTCAAAATCTACAAGTTCCGCACGATGAGACAAAACGCCGAGGCAGACGGCGAAGCCAAACTCGCCGCGGAAAACGATCCGCGCGTCACGCGCGTGGGCAATTTCCTGCGGCGCACGCGGCTGGATGAACTGCCCCAATTCCTGAACGTGGTGCGCGGCGAGATGAGTCTGGTTGGGCCGCGCGCCGAGCGGCCTTCGCTTGTCGCTGAATTCCAAAAACAGATTCCGTTTTATCGTGCGCGTCTGCTGGTCAAGCCGGGACTAACGGGTTGGGCGCAGATCAATTATGGATACGTTGCCAGCGTCACCGAAACCAGCGTCAAATTGGAATATGATCTTTATTACATCAAACATCGTTCGCTGACCATGGATTTCACAATCGCTTTGCGGACGATTGGCACAGTCTTGAGTCGCAAGGGAAGATGAGCGTGAAGAAATATCTTGTCACCGGTGGCGCGGGATTCATCGGGTCGCATATCGTGCGCGCCCTGCTCGAGCAGGGCGCCGTTGTACGCGTGTTGGATAACTTTTCGAGCGGCAAGCGCGAAAACCTGGGAGGGCTGACCAGCTCAAAAAACGGTAGCCGCTTCGAGGTCCATGAAGGAGACGTACGCGACGCGGCTAAAGTCGCGCAGGCAGTGCGTGATGTCGAAGTCATCTTTCATGAGGCCGCGTTCGTCTCCGTTCCCGAGTCAATGGAAAAGCCACAAGAGTGTTTCGATGTCAACGTGACCGGCACGTCGGTCTTGTTCGAAGCCGCGCGCAAAGCAGGCGTGCGCCGCGCGGTGATTGCCTCCAGCGCGGCGGTGTACGGCGACTCGGATGCCCTGCCGTTGAATGAAGATACGCCGCTCAGGCCGATGTCGCCGTACGCGGTGTCGAAGCGCGTGGATGAAATGTATGCCGCGTTGTACACGCAGACGTTCGGACTCGAAGTGGTCGCTTTGCGATACTTCAATGTATACGGCCCGCGTCAACGCCCGGACTCGATGTATGCCGCGGCGGTTCCGATCTTCATCCGCCGCCTGCGCGATGGAAAACCTGTGACGATCTTCGGCGATGGCGGCCAGACGCGCGATTTGATTTTTGTCGGCGATGTGGTGCGCGCCAATTTGATTTCCGCGGAACATCCCGCCGCGGCGGGACAAATCTTCAATGTTTGTACCGGCCTGGAGACGCGCATCAACGATTTGGTGGATGTTCTTTATAAACTTTTTCCCGACGCGCCGAAGCCTGTTTATGCGGAGCCGCGCGCAGGCGACATTTATAAATCGCTGGGAAGTCCCGCGAAGGCTGAAACGATGCTTGGATTCAAACCGCAAGTATCGCTTGCGGATGGCTTGAAAGAAACTGTCGAGTGGATGCGCTGAAACCTTTTCTTCGTCTTCGCAATCGCTACGTGTTGATCGGCGATCTGGCGCTCATCATCGTCTCGGTGATGGGCAGCTTCGCGTTGCGCCTCGACGTGGGTCAATTGCCGTTTTATTTCCCTGCAATTCTCGCGATGTGCGGCGTGGCTTTGCTCATCAAGGTTCCCACATATTATTTCTTCGGCTTGTATCGCCGCATTTGGGTCTATGCCAGCACACACGAACTGCGACTGATCACCGCCGCGGTCACCACCGCCTCCGTGTTGACTTCCGGCGTGATGTTGATTTTGCTGTCGCTCGGTTTGGTCGTGCCGGGCATGCCGCGCTCGGCGCTCGGCATTGACTGGCTTCTCTCTCTGGTTCTGATCGGCGGCTCGCGCTTCGCGCTCAGGATTTTGGCGGAGCAAACGGTTGCGCCGCGTAATGGAACAGAGCGTCGCGCGCTTATCGTCGGCGCGGGCGACGCGGGCGCGCTGGTGGTGCGCGAATTGCAGAAATCGTCGCAACTCAATTTACTGCCGATTGGTTTTTTGGATGACGACCCCGCCAAACAGAAACAGGAAATCTACGGTGTGCCGGTGATCGGTTTCGTAAAGGATATTTCCGATGTGCTCGAAGACCGGCATGTGAATGAAGTCATCTTTGCGATTCCCTCCGCGCCGGGCAAAGTGGTGAGGCTGGTCAACGATGCCTGCCGCGCCAAAGGGATTCCCTCGCGCACGATGCCGGGCATTTATGAACTGATCGGCGGCAAGGTCAACGTGAGCCGCCTGCGCGAAGTGGACATCACCGACCTTTTGCGCCGCGAGCCGACGCGTGTTCACGAAGAAATGATCGGCGGCGTATTGAGCGGCAAGCGCGTGCTGGTCACCGGCGCGGGCGGTTCGATTGGCCGCGAACTCTCGCGTCAGATCGCGCGCTGGAACCCGTCCGAGCTGATCATCCTCGGCCATGGCGAGAACAGCATCTTCGAGACGTTGCTCGAACTCAAAGAAGATTATCCGTCTCTGCAACTCACGCCCATCATTGCGGATGTCAAAGACTTCGAGCGTTTGCAAATTGTTTTTCAAAATGTTCAAGTCCTCTTTCATGCCGCGGCGCACAAACATGTGCCGTTGATGCAGGCCAACGTTGAGGAAGCGATTCTGAACAATGTGATCGGCACGCGCAACGTCGTCGAAGCGGCGACCCGCTGTAACGTCGAACGACTCGTGCTCATTTCAACGGATAAAGCTGTCCGCCCGGCCAACGTCTACGGCGCGACCAAACGTCTCGCGGAAATGATCGTGCTTGATGCGGCGCGTCGCACAGGCCGCGCCTATTCGGTCGTGCGTTTTGGAAATGTGCTGGGCAGTCGCGGCAGCGTCATCCCGATTTTCAAAAAACAAATCGCGAGCGGCGGTCCGGTCCAGATCACGCATCCCGATATGGAACGATATTTCATGACCATCCCCGAGGCGGTGCATCTCGTTTTGCAGGCCGCCTCCATGGGGCAGGGCGGCGAAGCGTTTTTGCTCGAGATGGGCCAGCAGGTTCGCATCCTTGATCTGGCTGAAGATTTGATTCGACTCTCCGGCCTCGAACCGGGCCGCGACATCGAAATTGAATTTACCGGCATCCGCCCCGGCGAAAAACTCAGCGAAGAACTTTGGGAAAAAGATAAAATCTATGAGAAGACCGCGCATCCCGATATTGTCCGCTCCGAACATGAAGACACGGTGACGGGCGGCGATTTGCAGGCGACGATCACCCGCCTCTTAGCCTTGACGTTGGCCGGGCGCGCCGACGAGATCATTTCGCTGCTCGATGAATCCATCCCCGGCGCGAAGATCCGCGAGACGCCTTCGCCTGATATCACATCTGTGGTTTGATGCTGGCCTCGATACGGCGGTGGTCGAGTAGTCCGAAGGACGTATCGAGACCCCGCCTACTCGACCGGCGATTGCTTATGCCCGAAGTTTCTCTCGCTGATTGGAACAAGTTTCTTCAATCTCACCCCAACGCTCATCTTTTGCAAACTGGTGAATGGGGCGAGTTGAAGTCCGCGTTCGGCTGGGATGCCGTGCGTTTAATCGCCGGTGAATTCGGTGTGCAGATTCTTTTTCGCAAATTGCCGCTGGGGTTTACGATTGGATATATGCCGAAGCCAGTGTTCAGTGAACAGTTATCAGTGATCAGTGAACAGTTTTGGGCCGAGGCAGATTTGGTTTGCAGGAAGCATCGCGCTGTGTTTTTGAAAATTGAGCCGGATACTTGGCAAGACAATTTCATCCCCTCGACTTCGCTCAGGGCAGGCCTTCATCCTTCATTCTTCATCCTTTCTAGACATAACATCCAGCCCCCTCGCACCATTGTTGTTGATCTTCGCGGCACGGAAGATGAAATCCTGGCGCGTATGAAGCAGAAATGCCGCTACAACATCCGCCTGGCTGAGAAGAAAGGCGTGGCCGTCCGAACCTGGGACGACCTCGATGGCTTTTATAAAATGATGCTCGTCACCGGCGGGCGCGATGAGTTCGGCGTGCATTCTCTTGAATATTATCGCCGTGCGTATGAACTGTTTCATCCAACCGGGATGTGCGAGTTACTCGTCGCTGAGTTCGAGGGCAGGCCGCTCGCCGCGTTGATGGTCTTCGCGCGCGGGAAGCGCGCCTGGTATGTCTACGGCGCATCGAACGATGAAGAGCGCAATCGTATGCCCGCGTATCTTTTGCAATGGGAAGCCATGCGCTGGGCGCGCTCCAAAGGCGCGCAGGAATATGATCTTTGGGGCGTGCCGGACGAAGACGAAGCGACTCTCGAAGCGCAATTCGAACAGCGCAGTGACGGTCTGTGGGGCGTCTATCGCTTCAAACGCGGCTTCGGCGGCGAATTGAAGCGGTCACAGCAGGCGGTGGATCGAGTTTACAATCCACTCATGTACAAACTTTATCTTTGGCGCATCGCCGGACGTGAAAGCGTATGATGCAGGCATTTACCGGGCAAGCGCCCGAGTGGAATTCGAACATTTTAACATTACCCAACCCACATTTTCTCCAAACATGGGAGTGGGCACAGGTCAAAGCCGCGTATGGCTGGAAGCCGATGCCATTCATTTGGTACGATCAACCGTCAACTGCCAGCCGTCAACCGGTTGCGGCGGCGATGATTTTGAAGAGACAGGTCATCCGTCGCGGCTTCGCGGCGCGGCTGTGCGTCTTGTATTGTCCCAAAGGTCCGCTGATGGACTGGTCGGACGAGCCACTTCGGAAACGCGTGTTGGATGATTTGCAATCTTTTGCAAAGAAACAGGGCGCGATCTTTCTGAAAGTTGATCCGGATGTTGTGTTGGGAACCGGAATCCCCGGAAACGAGGATGCAAAAGAAGAAGCCATCGGTCAGGCCGTCACGTCCGATTTGAAGCGGCACGGCTGGGTTTTCTCGTCCGATCAAATCCAGTTTCGCAACACGGTCTTGATTGATTTATCGGCCACTGAAGATGAGATGCTGTCGCGCATGAAGCAGAAGACGCGCTACAACGTCCGTTTGGCGGAGAAGAAAGGCGTCACTGTGCGGGTGGGAACTCAGGCTGATTTGCCGATGCTTTACAAAATGTACGCGGAGACCTCGGTGCGCGATGGATTTGTGATTCGTGATGAGGGCTATTACAAAACAGTTTGGGAAATGTTCATGGAGCAATCAACGGTCAGCGATCAACCCTCAGCCGAGCCGTTGATTGCCGAGGTGGAAGGCCAGCCTGTCGCCGCGATTTTTGTGTTTTATTTTGCGGGCCGCGCCTATTATGTCTATGGCATGTCGCGCGAGGCGCATCGCGAGAAGATGCCGACCTATCTTTTGCAATGGGAAGCCATGAAGCGCGCCAAATCACGCGGTTGTAACATTTACGATCTATGGGGCGCGCCGGATGAATTCAACGAGTCCGATTCGATGTGGGGTGTCTATCGCTTCAAGGAGGGACTCGGCGGGCAGGTAGTGCGCACGCTCGGCGCGTGGGACTTTGCGCCCAATGCACTTTGGTACAAGATGTATTCCGAAATCATCCCGCGCGTGCTGGATGTGATGCGGGCGCGCGGCAAAGCGCGCACACAGCAGGCCTTGGATTAGAATCCACAAAGGGCACGAAGAAACACGAATTAAAAAGAAAAGAGATTTTGGAGGGCGAGATGGCAGAGTTGATTTTGAAAGATGAAGTTTACGCCGTTGTTGGCGCGGCCATGGAGGTTCATAGCACACTTGGTTCCGGGTTCCTGGAACCTGTCTACCAGGAAGCGATGGAAATCGAATCGACCACCCGCGGCTTACCTTTCGTTTCTCAGAAAGTTTTGAAAATTCATTACAAGGAACATATTTTGAACAAAGAATATATTCCTGACCTGATCTATTTTGATCAAATCATCGTTGAATTAAAGGCTTTAGATCGGTTGAGTGGAAAGGAAGAATCTCAATTGTTGAATTACCTGAAAGCCACCGGAATGAGAGTTGGTGTTTTGATTAATTTTGGCAGTCATCCGAAACTGGAATGGAAACGCCTTGTATTTTAACTTTGTGAAATTCGTGTCCTTCGTGGAGGAAAAATGCTCTCGCGACTTCATTTTGCCCATCTGCCAACACCAATCGAAGAACTGCCGCGTCTTTCTGAGACGTTGGGCGGGCCGCGTATCTTCGTCAAGCGCGACGACCAAACGGGACTCGCCTTCGGCGGCAACAAAACTCGCAAACTGGAGTTTCTCGTCGCGGAAGCAAAAGACCAGGGCGCCGATACGTTGATCAGCGCGGGCGCGATCCAATCCAATCATTGCCGCCAGACCGCGGCCGCGGCGGCCAGGTTTGGATTCAAATGTATTCTGGTGTTGACCGGCCAGACGCCCGAACGCGCCTCCGCGAATTTTTTGCTGGATGGTTTGTTCGGCGCGCAGATTATCACTGTCGCTGATCGCAAAGACCGCGACCGCATTTTGCAGGAAACTTTCGACAAAGCAAAAGCCGACGGCAACAGGCCCTATCTTGTTCCATACGGCGGGTCGAGTCCCACCGGCGCGCTGGGTTACGCGTTCGCCGTCGAAGAATTCATGAAGCAAAATGTTCAGGCTGATTGGATGATATTCGGCACTTCGTCCGGCGGCACGCATGCAGGGCTGGTGCTGGGTCAACGTGTGTTTGGATTCAAAGGAAAAGTTTTAGGCATCAGTATTGACGAATCGGAAGAGTGGTTGAAAGAGCATGTTTCCAAATTGGCGTCAGACGCCAGTGAAAAACTTGGAAAGCGGATTGAGTTCACTCCGGCTGATGTGTTGGCGAATGCCGATTATTGCCGCGCCGGTTACGGGGTCCTGACCGAAGCGGAGCGCGAAGCCGTCCGCTTGTTCGCAAAATACGAAGGTCTCCTGCTTGATCCGGTTTACACGGGACGCGCCGCGGCGGGTCTGATTGATTTGATTCGTGCGGGATTCTTCAAAAAGAACGAAGCCGTTTTATTCTGGCACACAGGCGGACAGCCTGCGCTGTTCGCGGATAAATATTCGAGCGCGATATGAGATTCAGTTATTCGAGACAGGTGCGCGTCAGCGAAGCGCCTGCGCCAACCTCACATCCATTTGAATTGAATTGGTCGCGCAAAACATCATCATAAAGTTGTGAGAGCGTTACACAGCGCACACCGAGACCATTGAAGAACGGAATGGCCTGCGAGGTGCTGGTCATGTCCTGGCTGTCAGGCTGTTCGCGCGTATGGAATTGAATGATGTCGCCGTTCTGATATTTGCGAATGGCGTTCATCACATAACTGGACGGGCCGCCCCCGCCAATGGAAAACAGCGTGGCAACCAACCCGCGTTGCCCACACATGTACATGAACGGATCGCTGATGATGTCATAGGGGGGCCGCGCGAAATGGACGGTGGGTTGCGTGCCGAGCACTTGCGTCAACGCGTTCAGCCATTTGTCGTAATCGTTCACAACTTGCTGTGGCTTATAAAGCGCCAGGTTGTCGTGATAGAACGAGTGGTAACCGAACTCATGCCCTTTTTCGTAAAAACGTTTCCAGAGGCCGGGGTCTTTTTGATCAACGGTAGCCAGCGCATTGCCAACGGGGAATAAAGTCACGTGTGCTTCGGGATGCTGGTTGAGAATATCTTCCAGCATGTGCAGGCGCGTGACCAGTTGGCAGTCGTCGTATGTGAATGCGACGCGAGGATACCGTCTGCTTCCGTGATAAAGGATTGGGGCGGTGGGGTTATTCAGTTGAGAGAGTTTGAGCTTCGTGAAGGCCGCGGTCAATAAGGCCGCGCCGCCCAGTTTCAAAAAGTCCCGTCTGGTAATCATGCGCGGAATTTAACCACAAATATCCCACCGATACAAGCGAATCAAGAGAAGGGCAGATTATTGCTTTGCGATGGAGATTTGGCGCAGGGTGAAGACCGAGATGCCGATCCAGGCGACGTTGATGGCAATGGCGGACATCGAGTGGTAATAGATCGCATTGATGGTCAGCAGCAGGCCGCCGATGAGGTTAATTAATTGATAGGAAAGGGCATCGCCTCTTAGTCTCCTCGTTGAAACGAGGTAATACGCAAAGAGATCGGATGCCGTGCCGACCCAGCCCAGAATGTCAATCGTTAACTTATCCATGAATTCCTCCGTTGTCTATTGGCCCTGGTTGTATTGCCATCATACTCGAAGTGAATTAACTTGCACAGTTCTGGAAAGGGAATTTCTGGAAGAAAAAGTTCAATTGATATGAGACCGCAACGCTCGCGGTCTCCCGCTCGAAACGAAAACGCGATCCATGAGATACGCGGAAGGATTTAATCGGTCTTTATCCTCACGTCAAGGGCTACGGCGCTCTTTGCCAGCGCGCGCAGGGGGTTGATTTCAACTTCTTTGATTTCGGGATGATCACACGCGAGCCGCGATAATTTAATCAGGATGTCCTGCACCGCGGATTTATCTGCCGCAGGGATATTTCTAAACCCGTCGAGCTTTCTCCCCGCCCAGGTCTTGCGCATCATTTCCTCCGCCTCAAGCGGACTCAACGGCCCGAGGGCGAAAGCCACATCCTTGAGTCCCTCCGCTTCGATCCCGCCCGAACCGAACATGACCAGCGGCCCGAAGGTTGGATCGCGCACTACGCCCACGATGACTTCTTGTCCGCTTTCGATTTGATGTTGAAGGTGAACGCCGTCAATCTTCGCATTGGGCTTCGCAGATTTGGCGCGTTCGATCAATAGTGCGTAGCCACTTCGGGCTTCGGCTTCAGATGCGATGTTCAACAACACACCGCCAATATCAGACTTATGCAAAATATCCGGCGAGGCGATCTTCATCACAACCGGGAAGCCAAGTTCTTTCGCGATCTTCGCGGCATCGTTTTCATCGCGTGCAAGTTTGATGGATGCAATAGGAATATTGTATGCGGCGAGTAATTCATCTGTTGAAGAGCTGACCGTAGACGGTGGATGGTGGACAGTTTGGTCTACGGTCAATGGTCCACTGTCAAGATACTCGGCACGTCGCGCGAGAATCCCCAGTGCGGACGCGGCACGTTCCGGGAAGGGATAGGTCGCGATCTTGGCTTGAGTGAATCGCTCAAACGCATTGGCCGTTAATTCTGATCCGAGCAAAGCAACCACGACCGGCTTTTTCGATGATTGAATGATGGGGATGATCGCGTTTGCAACGGACTCGGTTGTGAACATCGGAGGGGGAGGCAGGATGACCATGACCGAATGGACGTTTGAATCGTCCAACAATAATTTCAAACAATCCGCATAATTCTGGGGTGAGGCGGAGGCCAGCATGTCAACGGGATTGTGAATCCCTGCCGCGGGGGGAAGCGTGTCTGTCAATGATTTCTCAGTGGCATCACTTAATTTGGCAAGATGCAATCCATTGGCTTCCAGCGCGTCGGCGGCGATGACACCGGGGCCGCCCGCGTTGGTGAGGACAGCAACGTTGGTCGAGTAGCCGCGTAGCGGCCTATCGAGACCAACGTGTGGCAACGGACAAACTTCCAGCGCGCGTGCCCAGTCGAACATCTGCTCGGCGGAGTCGGCGCGGAAGATGCCGGCCTTCGCGAAGGCCGCGTCGAAGGCGATGTCAGAGGCGGCCAAGGCTCCCGTATGCGAGGTAGCCGCTTTCTGTCCCGATTCGAAGCGGCCCACTTTCAGCGCGATGACCGGCTTGCGCCGAGTCACCTCGCGGGCTGTTTCCACGAATCGGATTCCATCCGAAACGCCTTCCATGTACAACACAATGACGCGCGTGTGCTCATCATCGGCGAGAAGCGGAAGCATATCCGTCTCGTTGACGTCGGCCTGATTGCCGAGGCTGACGATCTGCGAAAAGCCGAAGCCCTGGCGGCGCGACCAGTCAATGATGGCCGCGCAGAACGCGCCCGAATGCGATGCAAAGGCGATACCGCCCGCGGCGGGCATGGGCGGCTGCAGAAAAGTTGTGTCGAGCGGAAGATGTGTGTCGAGTGTGCCGATGCAATTGGGACCGAGCAGACGCACGTTATTTTTGCGCGCGACTTCAAGGCATTTCTTTTCGAGCGCCGCGCCTTCAGGCCCCGCTTCACGGAACCCGGCGGAGACGATAATCGCCGCGTGGATGCTGCGCTTGGCGCATGCTTCGATTGCACCGGGCATGGCCGTATTGGGAACAACAAGCACCGCGAGATCAACTGGATCGGGAACTTGAGCGAGGTCGGTGTACAGTGCGCGCCCAAACAGTTGGCCGCTCTTCTGGCTGACGAAATGAATCGCGCCCTGATAGCCGCTTTGAATCAGATTGCGCGCCACGCCGTAGCCGAGTTTTTCCGGCGAGGTGGACGCGCCGACGATGACAATCCCGCGAGGGGAGAAGAAGGGGACAAGAGATGAGGGCATGAGGGAATTTAACCACAGATGAACGAGGAAAAACATGGATGAATGTCACGAATGAGGTTTTGGTTATTCCTCGCCTGACGATTAATCGTCGGGCGAGTTATACAAAGTCCGCTAAAGCGGACTAGCCGCCTTCGGCGGCTTCGTTACTTAGCCGTAGGATTTATCCTACGGCGATGATGATGCCGCGAGGATTTAATAATAAGGTCAGACTGGTTCGCATTATTATCCCAATTTGTCTAAATCCGTCGGATCAGGAACCAGGGGATTTGAGTCTTTGATGTCGCTTCTAAACTCTGAAAATCAATCTGATTTGCTATACCATCCCAAATGTCATTTATAAATTGGTTGAGAAATTATGCAAGTAGTGAATCTGTAAGTTGCGTGAACCGCTTCCCAACTTCAAAAATTTCGCAGTATGTCAAGAGTTGTGTAAAAGTCGAAGAGGTTTGGTAGGCCTTTCGGGGATGGAGATCCTTCTGAGTTTCAAACTTCGAATGATCCCATAGAACAACAAAAGGCCGTTGCCTTCATTCCGGAAGGCGGCGGCTTTTTATAGCTACACTTCTTTCCCTCGCAATAGAGTTGCTTGATGACATTGGCCGTCCGAATAAACTTCCAGTGTTCTCCCGGGAACTCGTAGAAGGTCAAGCAGGCCTCCTAGTCGCGGTGCAGGCGCGCGATCAGCGGCTTGATGCGCCCGCGCTTTTCTTTGAGCGAGGCGCAGGCGGGGAGGTGGAGGTGAATGGTGAGGGTGGCGAGCATTTATGATAATTCCTAGGGTCTGTATGCAAATTCGTCTCATGTCGTTCTGAGCGACCAACGGGAGCGAAGAATCTCGTTTTTTTCGTTCAAAATTTGAGATTCTTCGTCGCTTCGCTCCTCAGAATGACACATGAAATTGATTTTGCATACACACTCTAGATAAAAAGATAAGAAAGAACAATGATGATAATTGCAGTTACAACGACAAACCAGCCAAGTATTTGTGCGACCTTATCTCGGATAATAATCCCGTGCCACAACTGGAATTCGAGTAGGATGAAAGTGCGAGAAGAAACTTTTCTTTTGAAGGTTTTCCATTTTTGTATCCTTGTGTCCTGCGGGAATCGCTCTTGCACTTCACCTACCCGCCGATTACAATGCCTCGCATGACCGACATCGAATCCGCCTACAACTCCGCGCTCGACTATCTGTATTCCTTCGTGGATTATAGCCTCAAACATTCGTCCGAACTAGCCAAGGCTGATTTCAACCTTGATCGGATGCGCGCTCTGATGGCCGAACTCGGCAATCCCGAAGCGAAATATCCTGTCATCCACGTGGCCGGGACGAAAGGCAAAGGCTCGGTCAGCGCGCTGTGCGCGGCGGGGCTGCAAGCCGCGGGG
>Ga0070741_10001080_pt1 | contig 87368 bp, 69 predicted proteins | sample Coa_R1_4_FD_66440 | JGI IMG/M metagenome (GOLD analysis project Ga0070741, IMG submission 66440) | Surface soil microbial communities from Centralia Pennsylvania, which are recovering from an underground coalmine fire - Coalmine... | ecosystem: Environmental > Terrestrial > Soil > Unclassified ... | reverse complement strand
ATTCCCGATAGCGCTCCATCCCCGCCCCCGATGCGAACTGCGCCGATTCATACAGCGCCGCGACGTACCGTGCATAGCGCTCCCGCCCGGGGTGTATAGGATCTGTCGGTCCCCGCACAGATTGACTTTCTCTCCCCCACGTGTTACCAGTGACCCTGTGCAATGAACGCGTTCCCAAATCCGTAAGGGGAAAACGATATGGCACGCGCAGAGACCATAAAGGGGACTGACGAGCGATGGGGCGAGTACGGCGCCGACAACTACGCCGACGCGCTCATCGGCTCGATGAAGCTCGGCGGCATCGACCATCTCTTCTTTAACTCCGGGACCGAGATCGGCTTCTACCAGGAGAGCATCGCGAAGGCGGAGGAGCGAGGCTGGCCCACCCCTCGCCTGCTGACCGTACCCCACGAGGCCGCCGCCCTGAACGCGGCCCTGGGCGTCAGCATGGTGACCGGTCAGCCGTCGGCCACGGCCGTGCACGTGGACGTCGGCCTGCAGAACTTCGGCGGCGCGATTCATACCGCCATCCGGGGCTCCTACCCCGTGCTCATCATGTCGGGCGCCGCCCCGCGCGCCTACCCCGAGTCGATGCCCGGGGGGCGCAATAGCGACATCCACTGGGTGCAGGAGCCACGCGACCAGGGGGAGATCGTCCGGCAGTACACGAAGGTCGACCATCGCCTGGAATACCAGGACAACCCCGGCTTGATCGTGAGCCGCCTGCTCCAGGTCGCTATGAGCGAACCCAAGGGTCCGGTCTACATGGCCGTCCCGCGCGAGGTGGCCCTCATCCCCCTGCCGGGGATGGCGCGCTTCCCCACACGCGACGATCTCGGGGTCGCGCGCGCCACGTGGCCGGACCCGGCAGACGCGCGAACGGTCGCCCAATGGCTGATCCACGCCGACAATCCGGGCATCTACGTCGGACGTTCCGGACGTAATCCGCGCTCTGTCGAAGCGCTGGTGCGGCTTGCCGAGTTACTGGCCCTCCCGGTGATGGAGCGCGCCGCCGATCGGCTGAACTTCCCGCGCACTCATCCGTTGTTTGGCACGGGACCGCTGCCCACCGAGGCGGACGTCCTCCTCATTATCGAGTCCCTGACCGCGTACGCGCCGCCAGACCTGCCGCCGCCGACGGCGAAGATCGCGCGGGTCAGCATCGATCCCGTCTACTCGCAGCACAAGACCATCGAGTACCGCGCGGACATGTGGCTTCCCGTCGACGCCGGGGCTGCGGCTCAGGCGATCTACGACGCGGCCACGAGTATGTTGACGAAGAGCGACATGGGCCGTATCGCAGACCGCCGCGCGCGGCTCGAGCAGCGCAAGGCGGCCATCGAGGCGGAGTGCGAGGAGAGCGCGCTCCGCGCCGGCCAGCGCAAGCCGCTCCACCCGCGCTGGGTCGCCTACCAACTCGGAAAGATCCTCGAGCCCGACGCCGTTCTCCTCGACGACTCCCTCAGCAACGGCGTCCACGTTCAAGCGTTTAATAAGCGGAGCCAGCCAGGCACCTATTTCAAGAGCGGCGGCTCGTCAGGCGGCTGGGGCGCCGGCGCGGCGTTCGGCGCCAAGCTCGGGCGACCTGACCGCGATGTCGTGCTCGCATCGGGCGATGGCTTCTTCATGTACGGCAGCCCGATCGAGGCGATGTGGTCCGCGGAGCACTACAAGGCCCCGTTCCTCTCCCTCGTCTTCGTGAATCGGTCGTACTCCACCGGCACCCGAGGGGTGAAGACGACCTTCCCGGATGGGACGATCGTTCGCACGAAGAACTTCGAGGGCGGGGTGTTCGATCCGCCGCCTGATTTCGCCAAGATGGCCGAGGCGGCGAACTGCTACGGAGAGACGGTGCGTGAGCCCGAGGAGGTCGGCCCAGCGCTCCAGCGGGCGCTGGAGCAGACGCGCAAGGGTACACCAGCCCTGGTTGCCGCGTGGCTGCCCACTCTGGTGGAGGAGATGGAGCGCGAGGCCTGATCTGGCATACAACGCCCGGCGCCCCCTCCTCCGGATAGGGGGAGGGGGCGTCCTGTGTCCGAGATGCGTGTTGAAAACGAATTGAACGAGGCGACTCCGGTCGCGAGGCGCGGCCCGCTCGGATCTCTCGCGCAGATCCGCGCCTTTCAGGCGCTCCAGAGCCGCGAGTTCCGCCTCCTGTGGCTGGGACAATTCACCACGGCCATGGGTCAGTGGATGGATCAGGTCGCCCGCGGCTGGCTCCTGTACGATCTCACGGGGTCTCCCTTTCAGCTCGGTCTGGTGGGCGTCCTCCGGATCTTCCCCCTCATCTTCCTCTCCCCCATCGCGGGCACGCTCGCCGATCGCTACGGCCGCAAGACGCAGCTCATCGCTGCGCAGAGCGCAAACGCCGTGGCGAACGCCGTGCTCGGTTTGCTGATCCTCCGGGGCGGCGTCGAGCCCTGGCACGTCTATACGACGGGGCTGATCGCGGCCACGGTGCAGGTGTTCCAGAACCCGGCCCGTCAGGCAATGGTGCCGGAGTCCGTGGATCGCGCGCATCTCACTCACGCCATCGGGCTCAACTCCCTCGCGTTCAACATCAGCCGAAGCCTCGGCCCCGCCGTCGCAGGCGCCATCATCGCCCTCGTGGGCCCCGGCGGGTCCTATCTCGGCCAGGCAGGCGTGTTTCTCCTGTCCACCGTGTGGACGGTCCAGCTCCGGTTACCCAATCGTTCGCCGGCGAGCCGGGCGCGATGGACGGAGCGACCGCCGGAATCTTTCTTTCAGAGCACTGTCGACGGGTGGCGCTACGCCGCCGGTCACACGACCATCCGCAGCGGCCTCACGGTCGCGGTCGTCATCTCCCTCTTTGGATTCTCGGTCAACAGCCTTCTCCCCGTGTTTGCCAAGGACGTGCTGCGCGCGGGGCCAACCGGTCAGGGGCTTCTGCTCACTGCGATGGGGATCGGCGCCGTGGTCAGCGCGTTGCTGGTGGCGTCCATCGGCGACGACCTTCCCAAGGGCGTCGTGATGGTGAGCGGGGTCGCCGTGTACGGGCTCGCGAATGTCGGCTTTTCGGCGTCGCACTGGCTGCCGCTCTCCATGCTCTTGATGCTCGTCGTGGGAAGCTGTAACGTGGCGGCGAACACACTGAACCAGACCGTGCTCCAGGCGGTGTCGGCCCCGGAGATGCGCGGTCGGGTGATGGGCCTCTACCAGCAACAACAGATCCTGATTGCGCTCGGCGGACTCGCCGCCGGAGCCTTCGCGACGCAGTGGGGAGCCCAGAGCACGGTGGCGTGGTTCGGCGTGGCCTGCGTACTCGGGGCAACGGCCGTATTCGTCGCGCTCCCGCACGTGCGCACGATTCGCTAGCTGACCATCGACGACGAGGGGCGGGTTAACACGCTGAGCCTCGCCGACTACAAGCTGCCGACCCAGATGGATGCGGTACCGCTGCGGACGATCCTGGTCCCCACGACGATCGGGCCGGGGCCATTCGGCGCGAAGGCCGTCGGCGAGACTATTAACGCGGGCGTTCATCCGGCGATCGTGAACGCCGTCCGCGACGCCGTCGGGGTTCGCATCAAGACGTATCCCGTGACGGCGGAGCGCGTCTACGATGCGCTGCAGGCGCAGGCGAAAGCGGAGCCAGGAATCAGTCGAACGTAGCGCCCGGATACGCGCTGCGCAGCGGAGTCACTGACCCGCGAGCGCGCCCGCCGAACATGCCGCGCCTACGGCATGCCGAGGCCGAGCCCGAAGTAGTACTGGCCGGTCTTCTCCCACCACACGGGCGACACGACGAGGTGTTGGCTCGCCGTGTGAATATCGCGCATGATCTGCTCCAGAGGGCTGCCCTGATAGATGGGTGTCGTCCCGGCCAGCGCAAACATCATTTCCACGACTCGCGGACACGTCGTGCCGGCGTGGGCGCACGCCAGTCGCCGCCGCGCTTCGAGATCGTCGGGCACGGCGCCGCTGTTCGTGACAGAATCCATCAGGTCACGCGCCACCGCGTAGAGGTACGCCGAGGTCGATTGCAGCATCGCCTCGGCCCGCGCGACTTCCGCATGGATCGTCGACCGCGTGGCCAGCCCCGTCTGGCTCAGGGTCGGCGTCTTCCCTTTGGCGATCTCCACGAACGCGTCGATGGCGGCCCGCGCGATGCCGAGCAGGACCGACGTCAAGGACATGCTGTAGAGCGGCAGGATCCCCAGCCGGTAGAGGGGACCGGCGACCTGGGGTTGCTGGGTAAAGAGCGGAAACGTCCGCCGCGCCGGTACGAACGCGTCCTCGACCGCGAAATCCGTGCTGCCGGTGCCGCGGAGACCGAGGGAGTGCCACGTGTCTAGGACCTCGACCTCCGACGGGCGCACGAACATGGCGTGGAGGTCGGGAGCTCCATCCGGCCCCATACGCGGCGCGTCTCCGTCGAAGATCAGGGCCGTGCTGCTAATCCAGTCGGCGTGGTGGCAGCCGCTCCCGAGCGGCCACCGGCCCGTCAATCGGTAACCGCCTTCCACCGGGATGGCTCGGCCCCGAGGAATGACGGAGCCGGGGAACGTCACGTTCGGGCCGCCGGCGTAGAGCTCCTTGGCGCCATCCGAGGGCGCGTGCGCGGCGAGGACCGCTCCCGTCGCCAGATTGGCAAAGGTCCAGCCGGTTGCCCCATCCACGCGGGCAATCTCTTCGACCGCCGCCATGAATGCCGGAAGTTCGACCTCGTGGCCGCCGAACTCTCGCGGCGCCCACAGGGTGAATAGCTCCGCTTCGCGCAACGCGCGAACGATGGGATCGGGCAAGCGTCGGTCCGCTTCACCCGCGCCGCGATGCTCCTCGACGACGGGAAGGACGTGCGCGAGCTTCTCGCGTATGGATTCGCGGTCGTGCCCAGTCGCTGTGGTCATCTTGACTCCCACTCAGCCAGCGTATCAGGGAATCGCTGGCCACTCATGTCGTTGGCCGCGGTTCGCGGCCGGCGTCATTATGCTTGGCGCTGGCCCGCAAGTCCTTGCGAAGATTAACGCGCTCCGCGCGTTTCACGCGCACGGCGGAAGTCCTGCACTACGTGCATGGAGGTCATGGAATCGGAACGAAGTCGTATGTGTCGGGCCCTTGGATGTTGAGGAATGTGGCTGACTCCGTCCCTGCGTTGGTGACGTGGTGCGGGCGACCGGCTCGGACCGTGTACGTCTGCCCGGGCCCGAGGCGCACCTCCTCGTCGGGGTCGCGCAGGAAAATACGGACCTCGCCCTCGACCACGTACACGATGTCCTGCGCACGCCGGTGAAGGTGCCACGGGATTGACTGGTCCGGTCTAATCTGCAGCTCCTGGAGGCGAAGGTTGGGCCGCTCGACGTAGACCGCCCGCCGCTCGACCTGGTAGGGAGGGACCGAAGACATGGGAAGTTTCTCACGGCAGAGATTGGGGCTCGCGGTTCCAGTATATCGGGGGGGCGCGATCGCATTTTCGTGCGTGGCCGCAGGCGTGATACGATGGTTCACCGATCTTCCATCGGTGGAGGGATGCGTGCGAATCGCGCTGAGCTGCGCCTACGTCCTTGCGACAATCGTCTTCTGCGGGGTCACGCCTCGACCCGTTGTCGCGCAGGAGGCGCCGGCGGATGAGCCGGTCCAGGTGGCCGACGGCGTCTACTACTTCCTGAGCCAGGGCTACATCTCGCTGTTCGTTGTCACTCCCGACGGCGTCATTGCCACCGACCCGAGCGGGCTCGCTGGGCCCGAGCGGCCGCTGGCGTATAAGCGGGCCATCGCTTCGGTCACCGACCAGCCAGTTCGTTACGTCGTGTACAGCCATGACTCGGCGGACCATACGACCGGCGGCGATGTGTTTGCCGACACGGCGACCTTTGTCGGGCATCGCCTCGGCGTGCCGAAGATCGCCGCGCGCAACGATTCCCGGACGCCCGTGCCGACCCTCGTCGTGGATGACCACGAAACGCTGACGCTCGGGGGAACCAGCGTCGAGCTGTATTACACGGGGCGAAATCACACGGACAACAGCCTGGTCCTGCTGGTTCCTGATCGACGCGTCCTCTTCGCGGTGGACTTCATCCCGGTCCATTCCCTTCTGTTTCGAGACCTCCCCGATTACTACGTGGGTGACCTGGCCGAATCTCTGCGCTGGGTGGACGAGAACCTGGATTTCGATATTCTGGTCCCTGGCCATCCGCCCGTCGGCGGAACGAAAGATACCGTTCGAGAGGTGCGCGAATACGTGGCTGACCTGACGAGCGCCATCCAGCGAGCGCGGGCGAACGGGCTCGCCGACAACTCCGACGGGATGGTAGCCGCGGTGCGCGGGGAGCTGGAGCCCAAATACGGGGAGTGGCAGAACTTCAGCGCCTGGCTGCCGCTGAACATTGCGGGATTCATTCGCGGGTGGGAGGAGCAGTAGGAGCGTCCCGCCCTGGCGCGTCTGCCTTGGTTCGCCTCAGCCCCTGGGCGAACCGGACATCAGTGCGGAGGAAGAGACCCATGCGCGCTCGTATTCGCTTGCAGTCGGCGGTAGGGCTCGTCGTCGTGGTGATGTTGACCGCGTGCCAGCAGTCCGCGCTGACGCGGCCGGGCGCTGCCGAGAAAAACCCCTCCGCTCCCTCAGCGGCGTCCGCGCCAATTCGTGTCATCGCTGTGATCATGGGTGACCCGCCGCACTTCGAGGGGCGTTTCAACCCCAATCTCGGCTCGGTCCCCGGCCTTGACACGCTGGAAGAGATGGTGAACGCCGGCATGGCCAACTTCAACCAGAACGGGGAGCTGCGGCCGCAACTGGCGACGGAGGTGCCCAGCCTGGACAATGAGCTGTGGAAGCTGCTTCCCGACGGCCGCATGGAGACCACGTGGAAGATTCGGCCGGGAGCCGTCTGGCACGATGGTTCTCCCTTCACCGCTGATGATCTCCAGTTCACGGTTGCGCTGGGTCAGGACTCGGATCTGGCGGGCTTCGGCAACGCGATCTATCCCCTGATCGAATCGACCGCCGTTCGAGACGCGAGCACGTTCGTCACCACCTGGACTGGACCGTTTGTCGGGGCGGACACGCTCTTCACCCGCACCCGGGGTCTGCCGCTTCCCAAGCACATTCTCGAAGGGCCCTATACGAAGGACAAGACATCGTTTCGCGACCTGCCGTATTGGAGCGACGAGTTCGTGGGAACCGGCCCATACAAGCTGCGGGAGCTGGTTCGGGGGAGCCACGCGATCTTCGACGCCAACGATGCGTACGTGCTGGGCCGCCCGAAGATCGACGTCGTCGAAGTGAAGTTCGCGCCGGACGCCAACACGATGATCACCACGCTCCTCTCGGGCGCTGCGGAGATCACCTTCGGCGCCCGCATCTCCATCGACCAGGCGCTCCAGATCCAAGACTCGTGGTCCGACGGCTCCGTAATCTTCAATCCTGGCGGCTGGCTCGTGGCCATGCCGCAGTTCATCGATCCCACGCCGCGGCTCCTTCTCGACGTACGCCTGCGCCGGGCGCTGCTGCACGCCATCAACCGTCAAGTCATCGTGGACGATCTGCTCTATGGCAAGACCCAGATCGACGAGGCGCCAATCTCGCCCGTCGACAAGGATTTCAAAGACGTGCAGTCGGCGATCGTCCACTACCCCTACGACCCGGACCGAGTCACGCAGCTCATGACGGAGCTGGGTTACACCCGCGGGTCGGGCGGCATGTTCCTCGACACCTCCGGGAGCCGTCTGACGATCGAGGCGCGCACGAACAATCAGCTCGACACCCAGGTCAAGGCGGCAGAGATCGTGACCGACATGTGGAAGAAGGCCGGTTTCGACATCAACGAGGTCGTCTACGGGCAGCAGCGGGTTGCGGATCGCGAATACCGCAACACGCGACCGGCCTTCGAGATCCTCGGGTTCAATCTCCCGGCGGAGTCGTTCGCGCTCTACCACAGCAGAGAGATCCCGACCGCCGATCGGAACTGGTTTGGCCAGAATCGAACCCGCTACAGCAACCCGGACTACGACGCCCTGGTGGACGAGTACTTTGTGACCATCCCGCGGCCGGCCCGGATGGACGTGCTACGAAAGATCATCCACCTGTACACAGACCAGCTCGTTCTCCTGCCGTTGGCCTATACGACAAACCACGTGGCCGTCGGGAATCGGTTTAAGAACGTGACGGGTCGAGGGACGGACAACACCGAGGGCTGGAACGCCGAGCAGTGGGAATACTCGAAGTAAAAACCGTTTCGATGTCCTGGCTTTCGTTGAGGATCTGAAGGTGAAGATCGTGGCCGGCGCCGTTGTGGACGAGCCCGTCCGCGCTGTTGGTCCATCCCGCATCGCGAAGGAGCGCCTCTGATCGCGCCGGATCGTACGCGTACTTCGTAACCGCCCGGTCGACCGCCGCCCAGGCCTGGTCCTCGAGGGGAAGCCAGAAGTACAGCGGCTCTGACTTACCCGCGTAGAGGCCATCCACGATGGCCTGGCGATCGAAGGCATAAGCGGATCGACGCGCGCCGGACCCTCCGCCGAACGCGCGGTCGAACTGGGCGGGCTCCGTCGAGAAGCCGATGACGAGCTGGCGCTGCGTCGCCGACGCGCCGGCCGGAGCGGCGGTCGCGCTGGACCTCGCCTGGGGCGAAGAGGTTGGCGACGAGCAAGCCCCCAGGGCCAGCCCCGCCAGGGCGACGGAAGCCACGACCCCCCTGATCACTGCATACATCGGCGCTCCATGTTGACGCGATGGCGGCTGGCGCCACGCGGAGATTCGGCCGAGTCTATCCGGGAACGCCGGCCGGTCCCAGCGCTCGACCGGACCCTCATGGGCGGCGGACCAGCGAGCGCCCCGGTTCGCGCGAACTCTGGCGCCCCATGAAGCGGACGCACGCGCGTACGTTGCTTGGGGCTGCCCCATCGTCGGATCGACGATGTTTCGGAAGCTGCCGTTAGGGGGAGGAGGGCGGAGGCGTCTCGCGGCGCGCGCCGGACTGGCCCAGCAAGATCGCGCCCACGGTGAAGTAGTGTTCCGGGTTCATCTGGATGTGCTGTGATGCCGCGTGCGCGTCGCGCAGGCAGCGGTCGAGCGCGGATTTGGCGTACACGGCGCTGCTTCCGCCCGCCCGGTGCATCATCTCCGTGGCCCTTAGGCTGCTCTCGCCGGCGTGGACGAGCGCGAGCCTTACGCGCGCGAGCTCGAGATCGCTCGCCGCGCCGTGCTCCAGTATGGACGCCCAGGCCTTTCGGGTCGCATCCAGGAGAAAGGCGCGCGCGGCCAGGACCAGCGCTTCGGCCTGGGCGACCTGGAGCTGCGCGAGCGGTCGGTCCCGCAGGAGCGTTCGTGAGCGGCCCGCGGGCACCTTGCCGCCGGCCAGATCGACGAAGGCCTCGATCGCGTGCCGGGCGATCCCCAACGCGACCGCCGCGAAGGCCACGCCGTGCAGGTTGCCCTCCGCGAGAAACGGTCGGCGATACAGTGGACCGTCAACGCGGCCGGTCGTGCGGAGCAAATCGAACCCGTAGCCGTGGGGAACGAAGAGGTCCCGAACCGTGAAGTCCTGACTGCCCGTTCCGCGGAGCCCGCCGGTATGCCAGGTGTCCAGGATCTCCGCGTCCTCGGCGCGGAAGAACAGGAGGAGTCGCTCCGGGTTCTCGTCCGAGCCCGATCGCGGCTGATCGCCGTCGGCGATCACGCAGCCGCCGCAGAGCCAGTCCGCCTGGTGGATGCCGCTGGCAAAGCTCCAGCGGCCGGTCACCCGGTAGCCACCATCCACGACGACGGCGCGGCCGGTCGGGCCGAAGCTGCTGGCGATGATCACGTCCGGGTCTCGTCCCCAGATGGTGCGGGCTGCCTCCTCCGTCAAGTACGCGCCGAAGGAGCCATGGGTGATGCCGACGAGGAAGTTCCACCCGACGGAGCCATCCAGCGCGGCAATGGACTCGAGGAGCGTGATCACGGTTTCCGGGTCCGCTTCGAGCCCCCCGAGCTCGCGGGGCATCCAGAGTCGCAAGAGGCCGGAGGCGCGAAGGGCCGCGACGAGGGGCTTCGCCAAGCGCCGGTCGCGCTGGTCGGCGTCGCAATGCGCAGCCACCAGTGGCGCCAGCGCCGCGACGGCGCTCGTCAGATCGCGTTCGCTCGGGGGCTGCATGCTTCTCGGTGGGTCCTTGCGCGCCCGACCGGCGTTCCGGTCGTCTCTGGTCTGCGTCTGCCTCATTGGTCGCCTCCGCTGGACGTCGGGGCACGCGTCGTTTGGTCCAGCAGCCCAGGATAAGCGGAACCAGTCGGGACGGCAACCGGCTGGGGACACACGACCTTGCACAACGTTCCGCCGAGACGGAAATCCGGGAACTGTTGAACGGCCAGGCGCTGCCTTCGTTCTGGGATTGTGAGACTGGGGCCCTGACCCGTGTGGAAGCGGTAATGCTGCCCCATGAGCCGTGCCGAGTATCTCACCTTAGTCCTTGGGCGATAGCCCGGCCCCGGAACCTCTGTTCCTCGACCCGATACGAGTCGTAGCGGGCATCGTTCGCGGACCGCGCAGACAGTCAGCCTTGACGCGCCCGCCCCATTGCCTGCTGCATCCGCTCGGACGCGTCCCGGAGCCCGTCGCCCATCGCCTGCTTCAACGCCATGTTGATGAGTCCGCCGGTTGCCAGGTCGACGGCTCGGGGAGCGAGCCTTCCAGGGCCTGCTTCCACAGGCCATCGAGCTTGTCTTTCATCTCGGCGCGGGACCTCGCCGCCATCTTGCGCCGATCGGGCTTCCCGGCCGGTCGGGCGCCGAGGGGGAGGGAACCGATCCACAAGCCGTCCGACCGCTGGTAGAACGAGCCAACATGGTGGGCGCGCTTGCCGCCAGTCTGCTTGCGCTTGGGGCGTATTGGAGAGTCGGAGGAGGCATTCGCAACACGGGTCACGTGGGCCACCTCCGCAATCAGTTGGTCTACCGCGCCCCCCGGCGTGCGCCGGTTGCGGGGGCGTTCCATGTGCGGATGAAGCGGTTTCTTGGGCTGGATGTCCGACGGTCCACTCGCGCAGGCCAAAGGCGGTCGAGGGGGGGCAAATCCGGCACGGCTCGAGCAAATTTCGGTACAGGAACAGGAGCGGTGCCGGGAGTGGGACTCGAACCCACACGCCTTTCGGCCGCGCTTTTTAAGAGCGCTGCGTCTGCCGTTCCGCCATCCCGGCTGAGAATGGTCCATTGGATTCATCGCGAGATAATGACTGGTACCTTTGGGAATGACCCGGGAGGGGTTGCCGGTCGTGACAACAATGATGACAGTAACGGGCGCCGATACCGCTGATTTTTCCGCGCATGAGCCCTGAGTATATCCGGCCGCCGGCGCGGGTCCTGGCCCCGTCAACACCCCGAACCTGAACCTCCGCCCGCCCCTCGCGGAATCGTGGCACGTCTCTTCGCATAGGCTCCGCGTCGACTACGCTTCCGCCGCGACACCCTTGAACGCGGGGATGACCTCCCGGCCGAACAGCTCGATGGATCGGTCAACCAAACCTTTCGGCATCCGGCCGATCTGGTGGTTGGCGCAGAACAGATCGTAGCCCAGCCGGCGTTGCCCGGCCTCGAGCTGTCTCACCACGGTCTCCGGACTCCCGACGAGCGCCAGCCCATGCTCGATGTTGAACTCGTAGCTCCGGGCAGCCTCGGCCATGGTCGCGGCGCGCGCCACCGCGTCGGGCTTCTCGCTGTCCGCGCCCATCCCGCGCGGATGGCTTCCCCACCCGATCCGCGTGCCGGCGATGGGGCCGCCGCCCACCCGCACCGTGCCGGTGGCAAGGTACTGGCGCGCTTGCTCGTGGGCCTTCTCGTCGGTCTCGGCCACGTGGACCTGGCGCATCAGAAAGATGCGCGGCATCGGCCCGGAGTGTCCGCTTTCGTGCCACACCTTGCGGTAGAGATTGAACTTCCGCTCGACCACCTCGTCGGTGTCGAGGTTCTTGGCGATGTTGTAGTTGTGGCGCGCCGCGTACTCGACGGAGCTCTCGCTGTGCACGGCCGCCCAGATGGGCGGATGCGGCCGCTGGTAGGGCTTGGGCCGGGGAATCACCTCGTCGAGGTGGAAGTACTTGCCGTCGTATGTGACCTCGTCCTGCGTCCAGGCCATCTTCACGATGGTCAGCACTTCCTCCGCCATGCTCGCCCGCTCGTAATAGTTCACGCCCCAGCGGAGAAACTCGTGCTCGTGGACGCCGGTCCCCGTCCCGAACTCGACGCGGCCGTGGGAAAGCTGGTCGAGCATGGCCACCTCTTCCGCCAGCCGGATGGGGTGGTAGAAGGGAAGCTGCCAGATCATCGCGCCGAACCGCAGCCGACTCGTGGCGCGCGCCACCGCCGTCAGATAGACCGATGGGGCGGTGATGGTCCCGGCGCTCTGATGCTCGATGACAAAATACGAGTGCCATCCCAGCTCTTCGATGCGCTGGGCCAGCCGAATGTGCTCCTCGTATACGTCGGCGACGTCGGCGCTGCTCTCCGCGGACGCAACCGCGTCCCATAGGGCGAAGTCGAGCATCTCGGCCTCCTCTTCGGTCGGACGTTCGCGCGGTTCGCCCGGGGGACCAGACCTGCGCCCGGTCCCGCGGTTCGACCGCTCCAGACCATAGCACGGTCGCGGGCGACCCGAAAAGCGACGCCGGCGGGGGCGTGGCTTCCCCCCATCTGGTAGGCTTCCGCCTACCACGCACATTCGATATCGAGCTGGAGGCGCATGTCCCGCGCCCGCGTCGTCGACCCCATCGGGTCGGCCTTCTCCGCCCTCGCCGTTCGCGACTTCCGATATCTCTTCGCCAGCAACTTCTCGAGCCAGATTGGCATCTGGATCCAGCAGGTGGCGCAGGGCTGGCTGGCCTTTCAGATCACCGGTTCCGCGACGTTTCTCGGACTGGTCGCCGCATCCCGCGCCATCCCGAATCTGCTCCTCACGCTTCCGGGCGGCGTCCTCGCCGATCGCTGGGACCGGCGCCGGATCATCGCGACAAGCCAGTTCGTGCTGATGGGCAATGCCCTCACGCTGTTCTTCCTCGTCACGACGGATCGCATCCAGCCCTGGCACCTCATGCTCATCGCCTGCGTGGGCGGCATCGCGGACTCGGCGAATATGCCGGCGCGGCAGTCCCTCGCCCCGCAGCTCGCCGGCCGCGCGCGGATCGCCAACGCGATCGCCCTCAACTCGATCTCCTTCAACATCTCGCGCATCCTGGGGCCGTCGCTCGCCGGACTGATCCTCGCGCAGTGGGGCATCGGCCCGTGCTACGCGGTCCAGGCCGGCCTGCTCGTCGTGGCGATGGGGTGGGTCACCCGCATCGGCCCCGCCGGTGGCAGGCTGGATCGGGACGAGCCGGACCGTGCTTCGATCTGGGCGAACCTCATCGAGGGTGTTCAGTACATCAAGACGTCCGCGCCCATCCGCGGCGTCATGGCCATCGCCATCATCCCGATCTACCTGGAGATCGTGTACTCGCAGCTCCTGCCTGTGTTCGCGGATGTGGTGCTCGACGTCGGCGGGCCCGGGTTGGCGAAGATGGTTACCGCGGTTGGAATTGGTTCGATGGTTGGCGCCTTCATCACTGCCGCGCTCAGCACTCACCCGCGGAAGGGCATGATCATGATGAGCGTCGGGATGTTCTCCGGCGTCGCCCTCATCGTCTTTGCCACGTCGCGCGCGATGCCCACGGCGCTCATCGCCCTCGCGGTGACCGGTCTGACGCAGGCCATCACCATGGCGATGGGCCAAACCATCGTGAACCTCATGGTGGCGAATCAGTTTCGCGGTCGGGTGATGGCGATCTACCAGATGCTGTGGAGCTCGTCGCCGCTCGCCATGGTGCCGGCGGGGTGGACGACTGACCACTTTGGTCCGTCGATCACCGTCCTAATTTCGGGCATCCTCGTCGTCGCGTTCTTCGCGGTCAGCTCCCGTCGGACCGGCGTCGTGCGGGACTTCAGCGAGCAAGCGTTTCGGCCACCCAGCCCCGCGCCGTCCGACGTTGGATAACAGACGGGCGCTCCGGGCGACCCGGTACCGGGATCTCGCGGAGCCGTGGCTGGCGCTCCCTCGAGCGTGAAGGCCGGGCTACCGGTGCGGCCCTCGGGGGCGTCGCCCGCCGCCATTGCGCGGGTCCGTCGGCTGGCGGGGGCCGGCGCCATCTCCCCGTCGCGGTCCGACGTTCGTTCCGCGCGATGGGGCTGTATGCGTCGGCGGCCGGCGTCCGGGCGCTCCGTCGCTCTTCGAGCGGTCTCGGTAAGGACTCAGCGAGTTCTGGCGTTCGTGCCATTCGCGCGCCGCTGGCTGCGCCTCTTCCCGCGAGAGGGTACGGAAGATCTGGACAACGCGGCACATCTCGTCCAGGAGCGACACCATATGAAGCGCGTCCTTCAGGTCGGCGCCGCGCGCGAATACTCCCTGCCCGCGGAGCGCGGCGACGCGATTCTCCCGCAGGGTCCGGGCGACGAGCTGCGCGACGTCGGACGACGTGATGGCGCGCTGCGAAATCAGCACGGGCGCGCTGCCGAGCATCTCCGCTCCCTCCCCGTTGGCCGGGGACAGGCGGTCTTCGACGAGCGCGAGGGCCATGGTGGCCGGCGGTCGAGCATAGATGACCGCGAGGGCATCGGTGCCTCGATAGATGGCCTGGTGGACGATCGCGTCGTCGGGCGCGTCTTCCGGGGCATCCCCATCGACGTCAAACTCGATGAGGTCCTCCGCGGCCAGCCGGCCCAGCATCGCGCCGCGTCGGGACATCGTCATCATTCCGTTGGTTCGCACGCTCATCGTTCCCGTGTGCGAGCTGACGAGCCCGGTTAGGAACATGTCGCGACCCAGGTCTCGGAACGTCTCGATCACAAACTCCTCCGCGGGTGCGGGTACCTGTGGATCGTCGATCTCCTAGGATACCCAAGTAGCAATTGGTCAACAATTGGCGCACGTCCCTTTCGGGTTGCGCCCCGCGAGCCAATTTGGCTGCGGTGCGGCCCAGCGGGCCGTTGGTCAGGTCAACGAGATAGGCGAGATACCGGCTGCGAAGGCGCGGGTCGCGTTGCACATCGGGCGTTCGGAATGGCGTGCGGGAGGAGAGTAAGCCAGATTCTGTTGGTGGCGACCATCTGTCTCGGAGCCACGAACGGCTCCGTCCGCGTGTAGCGGATGCCCCGCACCCTGGCCTCGGCGAGCAGCGTCATCAGCCATGCTTCGGGTTGCAGCGAGGGGGATTGCCCGTTTCACCGCCCGACATCGTCGGGACACTCGTCTCTGTGGCTCTAACCACCGGTTGCCCGGTCCTGGCTTGCGCCAGGCACTCTGCTCTGTGCTGTCTGGACTTTCCTCTCCGACGTGGTCGGAGCGGTCGCCCTTCCTCCCACACAGCCGCCCGATTGCTCAGGGGCTGGCGAAAGTATACCATGGCGGAAAATTCCCTCGGAGCACATGGATGTCGACGAATCTCGGGCCGCGCCTGCCGGACGCGCTGGTGAGGTACTTCTCTGGAAACGAGCTGCGTGCGAAGATGGGCGAGGCGTGCGTCTTGGTTACCCAGGGAGCTGACGGCTATCCCCACCCGATGATCGTCACACCGGGCGAGATCGTCGCCGGCGACCCGTCGACGATGCGGCTCGCCCTCTACGCCGAGTCGACCGCGTCCCGAAACCTGCGCGCCACGCCCCAGGCGACCCTCTGCCACGCCCAGGACGGCGCCGGATACTACGTGAAAGGTGACGTCGAGCCCTTCGCCACCGACGCTCCTGCGCTGAAGGGGCTTGCCGTGTTCACCTTCCGCCCGCGCCACGTGCTGCAGGACGCCGAGCCGGGCGCGCAGGTGACCTCGTCGTTTCGCTTCCACGACGACGCGGGCGAAGATGCGCGCCTAGCTCAGTGGGAGCCCGTCGTGAAGGCGCTGCGGGACAGCTTCGCCTGATTTCCCTGGGGTCCCCGCGCCGATCGGGGGCCGACTGCTCGTCATTTCCCAGTCGGCTGGCTTCCGCTGCCTGATATAATCGGTCATGCGACGGACGAGGCAACCAGGGCCTGGGCGCACCCCGCGAGGGCGGGGTGCGTTTTTCATATGGGGGTCGAAATGGCGGCGGTGAGCGACAGGTTTGCGCGCGAGGGGCTGACATTTGACGACGTGACCCTGGTGCCGGGCCGATCGTCCGTGCTGCCGACCGAAGTATCGACCGCGACCCACCTCACCCCCGAAATCGGGCTCCGTATCCCCATCGTTTCCGCTGCCATGGACACCGTCACGGAGGCGCGCCTGGCGATCGCGATGGCCCGCGAGGGGGGCATCGGCATCATCCATCGCAACTTCTCCATCGAGGAGCAGGCGCGCGAGGTCGATACGGTCAAGCGAAGCCAATCCGGCATGATCGTGGACCCGATCACCCTCGAGCCCAGCCGACCGTTGGCCGACGCCGTCGAGATCATGGAACGCTATCACATCAGCGGCGTGCCGATTACGGAAAATGGCAAGCTCGTCGGCATCCTGACGAATCGGGACATTCGCTTCCAGGTGGATCTCGATCAGGAAATCGGCGGCCTGATGACTCGCCAGGGCCTCATCACCGTGCCGCTCGGCACCACGTTGGAAGAGGCGAAAGAGATCCTGCACCGCCACCGCATCGAGAAGCTCCCCGTCGTGGATGAGGAGGGCCGACTGCGGGGCCTCATCACCGTCAAAGACATCCAGAAGCAGATCGAATTTCCGAACGCGACCCTTGACCCCCACGGCCGGTTGCGTGTCGGCGCGGCCGTCGGCGTCGGCGACGACGCCCAGGAGCGAGCCGAGGAGCTGGTGCGAAACGGCGTCGACGTGCTCGTCGTCGATACGGCGCACGGCCACTCAGCGAACGTGGTCGAGACGGTGCGGCGGCTGAAGCGCCGCTGTTCGGTTCCCATCATCGCCGGCAACATTGCCACCGGCGCCGCGGCCGATGAGCTGGTCGAAGCGGGCGCCAGCGCGGTCAAGGTCGGCGTTGGCCCAGGGTCCATCTGCACGACGCGCGTGATTACGGGCGTCGGCGTTCCACAGCTCACAGCGATCGACGACTGTGCGCGAGCTATCGCGGGGAGCGGTGTCTCCGTCATCGCCGACGGCGGGATTCGCCTCTCCGGCGACATCGCGAAGGCCATCGCCGCGGGAGCAGACACGGTCATGCTGGGCAGCCTCCTCGCAGGTGTTGACGAGAGCCCCGGCGAAGTCGTGCTGCACCAGGGCGAGCGATTCAAGGAATATCGGGGAATGGGATCCCTCGGCGCCATGCGCGAACGGGGTTACAGTCGCGACCGGTATTTCCAGGAGGGCGTCCAGGGCATGAAGCTCATCGCCGAGGGGATCGAGGGCCAGGTGCCGTATAAAGGGGCGCTCTCAGCCTTGATCTATCAGCTCGTGGGCGGGCTGCGCGCGGCGATGGGCTACATCGGCGCCGCGACGATCGAAGAGTTGAAGACGCGCGCCAGCTTCATCCGTATTTCGACGGCGGCGCTCGACGAAGGCCATCCCCACGACGTCATCATGACGAAGCAAGCCCCCAACTACTGGGGTCGCTGATCCGGGGCGGCGAAATCTCGCGATCGAGACAAGTCGCCGAGCTGGGCATGGAGCTGTTCCAGCGCGCGGCTGAGCACCACGTCCTGTGCGTCGGCCGTCTCCCCCGGTGGTGATTCAACGCTCACGTCCGGACTGACGCCCACGCCGTTGAGCGGCGTGCCGAGCCCAGAGTCGATCCGCAGCGTCGTGACCTGAAGCGCCGCGCCATCGCTCAAGGGAACGACCACGCTCCCGGCCACCGACCCGGCCGTTTGGGAGCCCAGCAGCATCGCCACGCCCTCCTCCTGGAGAGACGCCGCCATGATCTCACCCATGGAGGCCGTGCCGTCGTCGATCAACGCCACGATGGGCTTGCTCCAGATGCGATCGTTTCCAGACATGGCGGTCGTCGTCTGTCCCCGGCGCGATGTCTGCCGGTAGATGGGGCTCTCGTTGGGGAGGAAGTAGCTCGCGATCTCGCTGCCAACGTCGATGCGTCCGCCCGAGTTCCCCCGCAGGTCCAGGACGAGCGCCTTGGCGTCGGCTGCCTCGAACGCCCGCAGATCCGACTGCACGGTGTCCGGGAGGTCTGTTGTCGGGAACCCCTGAATGCGCATGTATGCGACGTCGCCAATCATGCGCGTCTCCACGAGGGGGATGCTCACCTTCGCCCGAGCGACGTCGACGTCCCACTGGCCGTCGGTTTCGGGCCGCTGGATCGTCAGGCGAACGCTCGACCCGGTCTCACCCCGCATGAGCAGCACGGCATCGGAGGCGGGAAGGTCCGCGGCCGGCACCCCGTCGATGGCGATGATCTGGTCGCCGTACGCCAGGCCGGCGTTCGCAGCTGGACTTTCGGGAAACACATATTGGATGGTCAGCGGGCTGCTTCGAAGCCGTGCGCCGATGCCGTCGTAGCGCATGTCGCCGTTGGCCCAGGCCTGGTGATCCTCATACATCTGGCGGGTGAGAAAGCGCGTGTGTCCCTCATCCACGGCGCGAACCATTGCGCGAATTGCTGTGTGCGCGAGGGCGTCGGGCTCCATCTCGTTGGGAGCCGCGGTCCAGAGTGCGCAATACTCTCCGGCGAAGGCCGCCCAGGTGGCGACGGGCGTATTGGCCAGCGACGAGGCGCGCTCGACGCCCGTCTCGCCCGACGCCTCCGGCTCGAGCTTTTCGCGGACCGCGTCCGCGGCCGGGTTCAGCAGTTGGCCCGGCGGCAAACGATCGACGTACAGGAGCGTGAGAAGGTTGAACGCCTCCTCGACGACGCCTAAATCAGATGTGGCCTCGACGTCCGGCGTACAGGCAGTGGACTCCGCGACCGCCGACCTGGGAAGGTACAGGATGAGAAGGAAGACGACGAGGGGGATCAATGTCCGCACGGTGACCGCTCTCGGGGAGGTAGGATTGCCAGACGCCAGCGGGGCGCGGGCATCGCTGTATGATAGACGATTGGACCATTTGGAGCAGGAATCGTGACGAAGCGTTGCCCAGTTTGTCAAACGGAATATGAAAACTGGGTTCGCGTTTGTGCAGATTGCGGGGTCGACATGACGAGCGACGGGTTTCAGAACGACGAGGAATTGGCGTTCGGCCAGACTCTCTCCATCGAGTTCACCTTGCTCTCAGGGGAAACGGTAACCGTCCGCGATACGCTCGAGGAACCGGTCACCGAGGCCACCATTCGCTCCTATGCTGACGAGCTCATCCATCAGATGGGGTCGGACACGGTCCGCACCTTTGCGTATCTGTGGGATGGCGAGTTCTACGTCGACGCCGTCCGCCTGCGAGAGGTTGCGGCCCTCAGCGTGTCCACGGTCCCGCCGGACGAGGACGAAGACGGCGACGACTGGGAAGAGTGATCCGGTCGAGCCGTTCGCCATCGACACCAGTCGCCTCTGGAGGCGCCATTTCCGCCCCCTTCCGTCCGAATGACCTCGTCCTGGTCCTCGACCGGACGGGCAAACACTACATTTTTCGCCTACGCGAGCATGGCGAGTACCACTTTCACCAAGGGGTTGTGCGGCATGACGACATCATTGGAAAGGACGAGGGCGTCCGCTTCCGCACGGGGTTGGGCCGCGACGTGTGGGCGTATCGCCCACGCATGCATGACTATCTGCTGGAGATGCCCCGCCGGAGCGCGATCATCTATCCCAAAGATCTCGCGTTCCTCATCATGTGGGCGGACATCTATCCAGGTGCCCGGGTGCTCGAAGCCGGTGTGGGCTCGGGCGCGCTGGCGATCGCGCTCCTTCGCGCAGTGGGCGCGCAGGGCCAGCTCGTCACCTACGATCTTCGCGACGACATGATCGACCACGCGGCGCGCAACGTCGAGGGCTTTCTCGGACCCACTCCCAACTGGACGCGCCGGCAGCGCGACGTGTACGAGGGGATCGAAGACGGTCCGTTCGACCGGATCGTTCTCGACGTTCCCGACCCTGGGCGCGTCGCTCCCCACGCCCATCGCGCGCTGAGGCCGGGCGGAATCTTCTGTTCGTACGTCCCGAACATCACGCAGGTTGAGGCGACGGTCCACGCGCTGCGCTCGAACGGCGGATTTTCCGAGATCGACACGTTCGAGACGCTCTATCGTCGCTGGGAGTTCCGTGGCGCTACCGCGCGCCCGGTGCGCTCCATGATCAGCCACACCGGATTCCTCACGATCGCGCGCAGGGGCCAGCCCCGCGAGCCGGAGCCGCCCGAGAGTGACGGCAACGACGTGTGATATACTCGTGGCTGCATAGCCGCCGTTGCCCGATGACGACGCGGGGAGGCGTTTTCCGCATCAAGTGACCCGGCCCGTTCGCGCGCCAGAGCGGATGCCGCATCGCGAAGGTCGAAAGGGCGCGCAATAGCTCGTTGCGAGCACCATTTTCTGGGGTTGGCTGACCGCCAGTTTCGCCCCGATTCGATCGGGGGGCCACCTTGGGGTGGTGCTTTTGCATGGGTGGAACCGGGAATGAGAACCTCCGCACCCAACGTCCTCTGGCTGACCCACGGCGAAGCGGAGGGCGACACGAAGCTGAACGCCTTCGACAACGCCCTGATCGCGGCCGGCATCGGCCAGTGGAACCTCGTCAAAGTGACCAGCGTGGCGCCTCGGACCGCGGAGCTGGTGTCCGCCCCGCTCGACATCGAGGCGGGATCCGTCGTGCCGGCGGTCTTGACGTCAGTCCAGAGCGACACACCCGATCAGCTCATCACCGCGTGCGTGGGAATCGGGCTCGGAGCCGGCAGCCACGGGATGATCATGGAGCACTCCGGACCTGGCGGGCCGGAGGATATGGAAGCGGTCGTCAAGCGCATGCTTCACGAGTCGTTCATGCGGCGAGGTCTCGAATTGGAGGAGGTCATCATACGGTCCGTGAGCCACACCGTGGAGCACATCGGTGCGAGCGTCGCCGCCGTAGTCCTCTGGTGGAGGTGACGGATGAAGGGTGTTGGCACCCATCTGGTGCTCGAGCTGTGGGGATGCACCAACCTCAACGCGCCGGAAGTGGTGGACCAGGCGCTGCGCGACATTGTCGAAGCCACCAAGGTCACGCTCCTCGATCTTCGCGTCTACCCCTTCTCCCCAATTGGCGTGACGGGCGTGGCGATCGTCGCCGAGTCCCACATCATGATCCATACCTGGCCGGAACATGGCTACGCCGCCGTCGACGTCTTCACCTGTGGCGAAGAGCGCGACATGGGCGGCGCCATCGAAGCGGTGCGCGAACATTTCTCCCCGGAGCGCATCCAAATGATGCACATCGTCCGCGGCATCGTGGTCGAGTAGCTTGATGGACCTCCTGGGAGAACCTGGCGACTGGTACTTCGAGGCCGAGCGTGGCGGATTCGCTCACGGCATTCGCGTCCGTGAGCGGCTGGCCTCCTTCAACACCGGCTTCCAGGACTTGGAGATCTTGGACACGGAGCCCTTTGGGCGGGTGCTCGTTCTCGATCGCGCCCTCCAAACGTCCGAGTTCGACGAGTTCATGTACCACGAGATGCTGGTCCACGTGCCCCTGATGTCCCATCCAGCGCCCAGGCGAGTGCTGATCGTGGGCGGAGGGGACGGCGGCGCCCTGCGCCACGTCCTCCAGCACCCAAACGTGGACGTCGTCCAGGTCGAGATCGATCGAGCGGTGGTCGACACGTGTCGGGAGTACCTCCCATCGGTGTCCGGCGGCTCCTTTGAGAGCCCGCGCGCTCGCCTCGTCATCGGTGATGGCATCGCCTTTATGCGCGAGAATCCGGCCCAGTTCGACGTGATCATCGTCGACTCGACAGACCCCATCGGCCCCGCTGTCGGATTATTCGGACCCAGCTTTTACGAAGACGTGGCCCGCTCGCTGTGCGACGACGGCCTCCTAGCCGCCCAGAGCAGCTCGCCCCTGTTCATGGCCGACGAGCTGAAGCAGCAGGTGCAGAACATGCGCCGGATCTTCCCCCTCGTGCGCACGTATCTGGGTATCGTTCCCGGGTACCCGGGCAGTCTGTGGAGCTATACCATCGGGTCCAAACGTCATGACCCGACGCGCGTGGCGCGCGAGTCCATTGCCGAGCGGCTCGCCCGCGGGGCGATTCCGACGCGCTACTACACGCCCGATGTCCACCACGCGGCGTTCGCGCTTCCTCCGTTCATCGCAGACATCCTCGAGTAAGCGCGAGCGAGCTGCCGCGTGGACTTCGTCGCCCCCCGCATCGCCTTTCTCGGCGCCACAACGTGTGCGCGTCCGCGCGCGGTGATCATCGGTGCGCCCCTCGACCGGACGGAATCGTTTCGGAGCGGGACCCGCGAAGCGCCGGAGCGAATTCGCGCCGTATCAGACGTGCTTGAGATGTACAGCCCGCTTCTGGGCGCGGATCTGGAGGACGTCGCGCTTGCCGACCTGGGCGACGTCCCCATAGCCGCCGATGACGTGGAATGCGCGCTCGACAAGGTGGCGCAGGCCATCGCATCGGTCGCGCCCGAAGCGGTGCCGATCCTTCTCGGCGGCGAGCACACGGCGACGGTGGGTGCCGTGCGTGGGGCTTTGCGCGTCTTTCCGGACCTGGCCGTCGTCCAGGTCGACGCCCACGCGGACCTTCGCGACGCCTACGCAGGGGAGCGACTGTCCCATGCGACGGTGATGCGGCGCATCGCGGACGCGTTGGGCATGGATCGGATCGTCCAGCTTGGCATCCGCTCCGGAACTCGGGAAGAGTTCGCGCTGGCGCGGCAGTGTCGGCACTCGACGGCTGACCTCGCCATTCCCGCCGGGCTGCGCCGGTGGCTCGCGGATCGCCCACTCTACCTCTCCGTCGACATCGACGTTCTCGATCCGTCGTGCGCCCCGGGGACCGGGTGCCCGGAGCCCGGTGGCGCAACGTTTGCCGAGCTGCTCTCGATGATCCACTCGCTCCGTGGGCTGCGCGTGATCGGCGTCGACGTGATGGAGGTTCTGCCCGCGGCGGACGTGAACGACGTCACGTCCATCGCGGCCGCCAAGCTGGTGCGCGAGTGCGCCATCGCGTTCGCCGGCCCGCCTCGGGGGGAACACTGATGCCGGGCCTGCCCGCTGACCGAATCCAGGCAACCGTCGCGTGCATACTGGGCAACGTCCTCCTCCGGCTTGGAAATTCGGCGACGGGCGTGCTCCTCGGATTGGTGCTCGCCAGCATGAATCGCTCGGGGTCCAGCGTTCGGCCCATCACGATAGGCATTCTGGCCATCAGCTTTTATGCGACGGAGCTGCTGGGCGCACCGGTGTTCGGCGTGTTCAGCGACCGGTACGGCCGACGGATTTTCATGATCGCGGGCCCTGTTTTTGGCGCGGTCGCCATTCAGTTCATCGGCTGGCCGACGGCGCTCGTCGCCTGGCCGGTGGTCCTCGCGCCGATGGTCCTGGGACGGATGCTGGAGGGGTTCTCGACCGCCACCTCTGCTCCGGCCACGCTCAGCTTCCTGACGCGCGAGACGGCCGAATCGCCGGCCGTCCGCGGCCAGGTCATGGCCTGGTACGAGGTGGCGACCGTGGTCGGGATCGGCGGCGGGTTCGTTGCGGGCGGTCTCCTCTGGGACCACATTCGCCTGGGCGCGTTTGTCGCCATCACTGGCGTATACCTCGCCAGCCTCTTCTGCTTCTGGCAGGTCCGCGACCGTGGCTCCCGTCGTCCCGCAGGCGCCCAGGGACTGGGCCAACAGGCTGGCGCGCCCGAGGGGGAGGCGAGTCTGGCTCCTCTCATATCCGTCATGCGGCTGGCGCGGCGCCCGCGGGTGCTCCGATTCGTGCCCGCGTGGCTCGCGGTCAATACGATTATCGGCGTCTGGTTCACCCACTCGACGTTCCAGCTCACCGGCGGGCAGCGATCGGGCCAGGCCCTCGCCGGCGCGTTCAGCGGAACCAGCCTGGGCGGCGCGTTCATCCTGTTCGGCGTGGCGTTCATCGTGGGCGTTGTGCTCTGGGGGCGTGCCCTCGGGACGATGCGGAAGACGACGGTCATGCTTGCAACGGTGGTGGGGATCTTTCTGATCTGCGGAGCCCTACTCGGAATCAACCACATCAACGCCCGCGATCACAGCTGGCTCGGCTGGTTCGTGGCCGTCTTCTTGATCGGTGTCGCGGTCGTGAGCGGGTTCACTCCGGCGGCCCTGGCGTATCTCGCGGACATCTCCGAAGAGACCGTGCGCCAGCGCGGCGCGGTGATGGGTCTCTACTCCGTCATTCTCGGGCTCGGGCAGATGGCGGGCGGCGCGCTCGGATCGCCGTTCGCGGCGGCGGCCGGCGTGGACGGCTTGATCATGGTGACGGCGATCCTCGGCGCAGTCGCCTTCGCGGCGGTCTTCGCGCTCCGTCGGTTCGAGGAGGCCCAGGCGCGCTCGCACGTTCGCCTGTCGATTGAGGCGCCGAGCGCGTCGGCGCCGCCGGTGTCGCTCCAATCGGCGCCTCTCGACGGCCTCGCGTCGCCGCGAAATTCCGATGGCGATCGCGGCAGCCCGCCCCCCGCCGGTGCGCGCGACACGCTTGCCGATAGCAACATTTGACGCGCCACGCCGGCAGCCCGTATACTGCGCAACAAGTTCCATTGAGCGTGACGCGATGATTCGCCGACTGTACGGATATGCATATTACTTTAGTCCGCGGCACGGGGAGGTGCCGGCGGTCAGATAACTCTGATCAACGAGCCCTGTGTCGCAAAAGCAGCCGCCGCCGGCGGGCTGCTTTTTTGTTTGCCCGACGGCGAAGGCAACAGTGGATAACGCAGCACGCGGAGAAATTCGGGAGGATACGGGTGATCATCGTAATGGGCAAGACGGCTACCAGCGAGGACGTCCAGCGCGTCATCGCACGCATCGAGCAAGACGGTTGGCAGGCCGAGGTTTCTCATGGCGCCGAGCGGACCGTGATCGGCGTCATCGGCACCGGTTTCCCGCCCGACTACCAGGAGCACTTCGAAGCGATGCCTGGAGTGGAGTCCGCCACGCGCATCTCCAAGCCCTACAAGCTGGCCAGCCGTGACTTCAAGCCGGTGGACACCGTCATCGACGTCAGTGGCATCCAGATCGGAGGCGGCGATTTCGTGGTGATGGCCGGTCCGTGCTCAGTCGAGAGTCGCGACCACGTCGTTAGCACGGCGCAGGCGGTCGCCGCCCACGGTGCGCGCCTCCTGCGGGGAGGCGCGTTCAAGCCCCGCACGTCGCCCTACAGCTTTCAGGGACTCGGCGAGGAGGGGCTCGAATACCTGGCCGAAGCCCGCGCCAAAAGCGGCCTGCCCGTGATTACCGAGGTGATGGAGCCGGGAGACGTCGACCTCGTCGAGCAGTACACCGACGTGTTCCAGATTGGCACCCGCAACATGCAGAACTTCCCGTTGCTGCGACGGGTGGGTCAGTCACGCAAGCCGGTGATGCTGAAGCGCGGCATGTCCGCCACCATCGAAGAGTGGCTGATGGCGAGCGAGTACATTCTGGCCGAGGGCAACAAGAACGTGATGCTCTGCGAGCGGGGCATCCGCACCTTCGAGACGATGCTGCGCAACACGCTGGATCTGTCCGCCATCGCCATGGCTCGTCGCCTCACGCACCTGCCCATCATCGCGGACCCGAGCCACGGCACGGGGAAGTGGTACCTCGTGAAGCCCATGGCGATGGCCGCGGCGGCAATGGGCGCCGACGGGATCATCGTCGAGGTCCACCCGGATCCGGATCATGCGTGGTCCGATGGCCCGCAGGCCCTCACGTATGAGAACTTCGCTGACATGATGCAGTCGCTCGATGCAGTCGTTCGGGCGACGGGTCGTCAAATGGTCTCGGCGCGGGCGGCGGTCGGCTGATGCGCCTCGCGCTCGCGCGGACGGCGGCCCCCGGATGATCGCCACGAGCGCCTCCTCGCGCGTGGTCAGTCCCGCGCGATCCTTGCGCGGCGAGATCTCGGTCCCCGGCGATAAGTCGATCTCGCACCGCGCGATTCTCCATAACGCCATCGCGTCGGGCGACGCGCGCGTGGAGAACCTGGGCCTCGGCGACGACGTGCGCTCCTCGATCGCCAGCGTTCGCATGCTTGGCGTCGCCGTGACCGAGACGGGTCCGAACGCGTGCATCGTCCATGGCCACGGCCCGCGTGGCCTGCACGAGCCCGACGACGTGCTCGACGTCGGCAACTCCGGCACGACGACGCGCCTGTTGGCCGGAATCCTGGCCGGCCAGCCGTTCTTGAGCGTCGTAACCGGGGATGCCTCCCTCCGGGCGCGACCGATGGACCGCATCATCGATCCCCTGCGCATGATGGGGGCGACCGCCCTCGGCCGGCAGGACGACGACTTTCTCCCGATGGCCATTCGTGGAGGGGATCTGCGTGCAATCGACTATGCGCTACCGGTAGCCAGCGCCCAGGTAAAATCCTGCCTCCTGCTGGCGGGATCCTTCGCCGACGGCGAGACGCACATCCGCGAGCCGGCCGCATCGCGCGACCATACGGAACGGCTGTTGGCGGCGCAGGGTGCCGCGATTCACGTGGACGGGGGCGACATCGCCATTCGCGGCGGCCATCCCCTGCGCGCCGTCGACGTGGTCGTGCCGGGCGATACGTCGGCGGCGGCCTTCTGGGTCGTCGCCGCGTGCGTCCACCCGGACGCTGAAATCACCGTGCGCAACGTGGGCGTGAGCGCGGGGAGGACGGGCTTCCTGGACGTGCTGGCAATGATGGGGGCGGACGTTCGCGTCACGAACCGACGTGTCGCCGGAGGCGAGCCCGTAGCTGATATCGTCGCCTGCTCTTCCCAGCTTCGCGGCGTGACCGTCGGCGGCGATCTGATCCCGCGCCTCATCGACGAGGCGCCGATCCTCGCGGTCGCCGCGTGTATGGCCAGCGGTGATACCGTCATCTCCGACGCGACCGAGCTGCGATACAAGGAATCGGATCGAATCGCCGTGGTGGCGGCGGAGCTCGGTCGGCTCGGCGCGGAGATCGAGGAGCGACCAGACGGGATGGTCGTTCACGGCGCCGGCAGCCTGGAAGGTGGCAGCGCCGATAGCCGACGTGACCACCGGATGGCGATGGCTCTCGCGGTCGCGGGCCTCGTCGCGCGAAACCCCGTCGCGGTCTTGCAGCCTGAGTCCGTCACCGTGTCATATCCAGCCTTTTGGGACGACCTCCAGCGGCTGGCGCACGGCCCCGAGGGCGCGTGACGCTGATCGCATGCGTCGTGGGCCACCCGATCGCCCACTCGCTGTCGCCCGCGATCCACAACGCGGCGTTCGCGGCCCGCGGCATCGACGCGTCCTACCGGGCGGTCGACGTGGCCCCTGGCGACCTCCGTCGATGGGTCTCGGAGGCGCGCGCGGGCGCGCTGCTCGGCTTCAACGTCACGGTCCCGCACAAAGAAGCCATCGTGCCGTTGCTGGACGAGGTGACCGGTGACGCGCGAATCGTCGGAGCGGTGAACACCGTCGTCCCTCGTCCGCAGGCCGGCATGGCATCCGAATCGCACCGCCTGGCGCTCTCCGGGGCGAACACGGATACCATCGGCTTCCGACAATCGCTCGCCGAAGAGGCGCACGTCTCCCTCGCCGGGCAAGCCGTCCTCGTGCTGGGCGCTGGCGGGGCCGCACGAGCTGTCGCGCTCGTCGCGCTCCAAGACCGAGCGACGAGGCTGGTCGTCGCGAATCGCCACCTGGAGCGCGCGGAGCGCCTTCTGGCCGATCTGTCAGACGCGGTGGTCAGTACGGACGTCCGCTCCGTCGCCCTCGGCGGCGACGCGATCGAGTTGGAGCTGAGTCGGGCGTCGGTGATCGTCAACGCCACGTCCGTAGGCCTCCGATCGGACGACGTGCCGATCGATGAAGCGCTCATACCCCGGGGTGCTCTGGTCGTCGACCTCGTCTACAATCCTCCGGAGACGGCGCTCCTGCGGGCGGCGTCACGCCGGGGCGCGCGGACTCTGCGCGGCCTGGGGATGTTGATCCATCAGGCCGCTGGCGCGTTCGAGCTGTGGACCGGCCAGCGAGCCCCGATCGAGGCCATGCGGAGCGCCGCGGAGCGAGCGGTCCTCCAGGCGTCGACGCGAGCGGGGTAACGCAGTGCTACCGCGCAAATCCCAAAGCACAACGCGGCCCGTCGGCGCGCCGTCGGATCCGGTCCGACGAGCCATTCGCCGACACGTGTTTCTCATTGGCCTCAGCGGGAGTGGAAAATCGACCGTTGGCCCGCTGCTCGCCCGGCAGCTCGCACTCCCCTTCGTGGACCTCGACGCAACGATCGCGCGCACGGCGGGCAAGAGCATCCCCGAGATCTTTCGCGACGAGGGCGAAGCCACATTCCGGGAGCTGGAGCGGGCAGCGCTGGCACGCATCTGTGCCCGGCCGGCGTCCGTCGTCGCCACCGGGGGTGGCCTTCCCGTCGATGCTCGGAATCGGGAAGCGATGCGCCGCGCGGGGGACGTCATTTGGCTCGATGCGCCCATCTCGACGCTGGTGGAGCGCCTCTCACGGGCGGAGGATCACGGCCGACCCCTCCTGCAAGACGGCGCCGCCGAAGGGCTCGCTCGGCTGGAGCGCGACCGAAGATCGCTGTACGCTGAAGTCGGTGCGCGCGTGGGCGCCGATTGCGCCCCGACGGAGGTCGTAGACCGTATCCTCGTCGCGCTCCGCGATGGCGGCGCCAGCGATCCGGGAGGAGAGGCGACCGTGAATTACCCGCCGGCGAGCGTCGTCGTCCGGACGCCGAGCCAAACATATCCGATCTACGTTGGCGACGGGCTCCTCGAGCGCGCGGCCGGGCTGTTGCGCGCCAGCGGGGTGGACGCGCCGCTCCACGTCGTCGTGGACGCTCGCGTCGACGCCCTACACGGTGCCCGACTGCGCGCGGGTCTCGAAGGTATCCGTTTCACGTGGCACTCGATCGCGGGGGGCGAAGAGCGAAAGACGCTCGAATCCGTATCCTGCCTGTACGACGCGCTGCTGGCAGAGCGACCGGAGCGAGGGCACGTCATCGTCGCCTTCGGTGGCGGGGTGATCGGCGACCTGGTCGGCTTCGTCGCCGCGACGATCCTTCGGGGCGTTCGATTCGTGCAGATTCCCACGACCGTGCTGGCGCAGGTCGACTCGAGCGTTGGCGGAAAGGTCGGCTTCGACCATCCCCGGGGGAAGAATCTCATCGGGGCATTCCATCAGCCGAGCCTCGTGCTGGCCGACCGCGAGGTCCTCACCACCCTTCCGCCGCGCGAAGTCGCGGCCGGCTGGGCAGAGGTGGTGAAGATCGCCGTGGTGCAGGACGCTGCATTCTTCGATGAGATCGAGCGCACCAGCGAGAAGTTGCGCGCGCTCGAGCCACACGCAACGGTGACCGCGATTCGTAAGGCGGTCCAGCTCAAGGCGCGGCTCGTTGAGGAAGACGAGCGTGACGTGACCGGCGCCCGGGCGATCCTCAACTACGGCCATACCATCGGCCACGCCCTCGAGGCCGCGACCGGCTACGAGACGCTCCTTCACGGCGAGGCGGTGGCCATCGGGATGGCCGCCGCCGCCCACATCGCAACGACGATGGGGCTCCATCCACCGGATGCGACAGAGCGCCAGCGACAGCTCCTGCTGGGGCTCGGGCTTCCGCAGTCGTGCGAGTTCGCCGAGCGCGCCGACGTCCACGCGGCGCTTGGCCTCGACAAGAAGCGCGTCGGATCGCGACTGGCATGGATCCTCCCGGCGGGACTCGGCCGAGGGCGCGTCACGAGCGACGTCCCGGACGAACTCGTCGAGCGGGCCATCGATCTCGTAACGCGCCCCGCTCGGTTGGCGCAATCGTGACGGCAGAAGAGGCCGCCCTCGCCACGGGCGTCTCCCCGGGGAGGTGGGCTCGGTGACGACGGTGCTCGTCCTCCACGGACCCAACCTCGGGGCGCTCGGCCGTCGCGAGCCGGAGATCTACGGCCATACGACGCTGGCGCAAATCGACGAGGCCCTGCGCTCCCGCGCCCGCTCGTGGGGCTGGGAGATGGAGATCGTGCAGTCGAACCACGAGGGGGCGCTTATCGACGCGATCGAGCAACGGGTCGACCGACTTGACGGCGTCATGGTGAATCCCGGCGCCCTCACGCACTATGCGCTCGCCCTCCGCGATGCGCTCGCGTCGCTCACGGTCCCGATCGTGGAGGTCCATCTCTCCAACATCCACGCGCGTGAGTCGTGGCGACGGCAGTCGGTGACCGCCGAAGTCGCGACGGGGATCGTGGCCGGGTTCGGGTGGCGGTCTTACGAGCACGCGCTCTACGCGCTGCGCATGCTGCTGGAAGGACCGGCCGAGCCCTAGCCCGAGGGCGAGGTGGCCGCGTTCGACCGCTACCCCATGCCGATGGGGGCCAGCTCCTGGGAGTATTCGTCCGTCAGCGTGTTGGCGACGAGCGGATGGCGCCGATTGAGCCGAAAGATGTTGATGTCCCGGTACTCGCCCGTCACGCGATCGAGGATCGTCCGCGATTCGGTGAGAAACATTCCGTCCTGAATGGCGCGGTCCACGAGCGAAGAGATTTCTGACAGCGACAGGGGAACGACGCGCGATTCGGCCGTGCGATTCACGATGTAGTTGAAGGACATGAAGGGACTACTCTGCTCCAGCATGTTGACGAATTTGATGAGCGGTGCCAGTCTCCCTTCGTCCGCCACCGCCAGCTCGGCCGATGGCTGTTCCGCCACCCGCTCGGGCGCGACTTCGCCCTCCTTGGCCACTTCCGCGGTTTCGCTCTCCACCTCCTGCGGTGTATCGGCGGACATACCGGTCTCGATCTCCTCGTCTGGGAGATAAACGCGATCCGTGAGCCCGACGGTCTGGGTCTTGACGTAGCCGCGCCGTTCCGCCTCTTTCATGAAGTCCTTGAACTTCGAGAAGCCGTACGCTTGCTCGTCAAAGGTTCCCAACCGGCTAGCGAGGAGGAGCTTGACCTGCGCGAACACATTCGGGCGCCGTTTCTCCCGCACATACTTCACCACGTCCGCCAGCACCTTGAACGTGTCCTCGAGCGGCGGGAGCGAAGGTCGCGGCGCCGCGCGCGGGGTTGCCGGGTCCACGTCGACGTCGTAGGCGATGAACTGATCGGCGCTGTTCGTGAGCTGCCAGCTCGTATTCCACGAGGCGCCGATGATGACGACCTGTTTGCCGCGAGTGCGCAGCGTGTTGATGAGATGGATGAAGTCGCCATCGCCGGTGACGAACACGAACGTCGCGACCGTTGGGTTCAGGAGCGCAAATTCAACGGTGTCGACGGCGAGCTTGATGTCCACGGAATTCTTCCGACGGGGGAGGCCATCGGTCGTCGAATCGCCGGGACCGATGAAGATCGTCGGAACGTAAATCGGCTCGATTCCCACCGAGTAGAGATCGTTCGGGTCGCGAAGGTTATGGCCCTCCTGCCAGTTGGCGTACGCTTTCGCCGTTACAACGCGTCCGAATCGGCCGGCCGCCTCCTTCAGCGCCTGCACGTTGGGGAGCCGGTTCTCCCGATTGAGCAGGCTGTACTTGATGTTCTCCCAGTCGATGAACATGGCGACATCGCCGGTGCGCGGCGCATCGGTGCCGGTCAAGGCAAGCTCCTCCAGGCACAGCAAGCAAAATTTCGCGGAAACCCGATGGGTGCATCCGCAAGCACCATTGTACGCTCTCGAACCGCCGCGGATTGATCTGGAAGTCTCCGGGGACGTTTCCACGGCCGCGTTGCCGGCCCATCCGGTAGACTCGCTCCATCCCAGCCGCCGCCGGAGCAACGATGCAAATCGGCGTCAATGCCCAGATGATCTCGACTCGCCAATCGTATCGCGCTGCGGGGTCGAGTCGATACGTGCTCAACCTTCTTCGGGGACTCCGACAGGCCAGCACTGTGGAGGAGGTCACCGCCTACGTCGCCGACAACGTCGACCTCCCAAACGATCTTGCCGCCACGGACCGCTTTCGCGTGGCGCACGCCGGGTGGCCGACTGCTGGCCCGGCCCTGCGGGTCGCCTGGGAGCAGCTGCTATTTCCCCGCGTGCTCCGTCGCGATGGCATCACACTTCTTCACGGGCCGGTGAATGCCCTGCCCATGGCATGGCGGGGCCCGTGCGTCGTGAGCATCCTCGACCTGACGTTCATGCTCCTCCCCCGGGCCTTTCCCACCGCCAATCGCGCGTACCTGGGGTGGATGGTCCGGTTCGCGGCGAGGCGCGCGGACCGGGTCATCACGATCTCGGAGGCCACTCGTCGCGACGTCATTCGTCTGCTCGGCGCTCCGCCGCGGCGCGTGATCACGGTGTACTGCGGAGTGGACGAACGGTTCCGTCCCATCGAAGACCGGGCGCGCCTGGCGGAATTCCGTCAACGAGCGGGCCTCCCGGATCAGTTCATCCTCTACCTTGGCACGATCGAGCCGAGGAAGAACCTCGTCCGGCTCATTGACGCGTACGCAGACCTTCGTCGGCGGGGGGTCACAGCCCTGCCGCTGGTACTTGCCGGCGGGAAGGGATGGGGGGACGCGGAAATCATGCGCCATGCGTCGAGCCGTGATCTGGGGGACGCGATCCGCTTCGCGGGTTACGTTCCGGAGGCCGAAATTCCCCTCTGGTATAATGCCGCGAGCCTATTTGTCTACCCGAGCGAGTACGAGGGGTTTGGACTGCCACCTCTTGAGGCGCTCGCTTGCGGCACACCCGTCGTCGCCAGCAGCACCTCGTCGATGCCGGAGGTGCTAGGCGATTCGGCCGTTCTGGTTGCCCCCACCAGCGTGGCGGCAATCGCCGAGGGGATGCAGCGCGTGTTAGAGGATGAAGCGCTGCGGGCCCGACTCGTTGCGAGCGGCCTGCAGCGATCGTCGGCATTCTCCTGGCACAGAACCGCGACCGAGACGCTGGCCGTCTACCACGCCGCGATGGCCAACGCATGACGATAGCCCATCAGTCGAGCGCCGAATCCCGCGCGCAATCTGTCGCGCGCGCTCGCCAGTGGGGTGGCCTGTCAACTCAGCGACGGCTCCAGCTCGCATCGCTGGTCATCCTGGACATTGCTTCCGGGGCCGCGGCGTTCTCGCTCGCCTACTGGCTGCGTTATGTCAACGAAATCGGCGGGGACGTCCCCGGGGAGAGCGACGCGCCGTATTCCGCGTACGCCCCGGTGCTGGTCCTCTTCGTGCTCGCCTGTGTCGTGGGGAATCAGCTGCGGGGGGCGTACGCGCTCCCCCGCGGGACGTCGATGTCCAGCGAGGCGACCTCATTCATCGGGACGGCGGCCGCCGCCACGATGCTGGTGTTCGCCGCTGTGTCCATGGCCCGGTACCCGGCCTCATCGCGACTCATGTTCATCTACGCGTGGATGCTGGCCTGTGTCTTGGGCATCGGCGGCCGAATTCTCTTGCGCGCCCTTCTGGCGCGCCTCTACCGGGCCGGGTATGGAACGGAGCGGGTCATCGTAGTCGGAAATCACCGGTTGGCCCGGATGGTGATGCAGCTCCTGGCGCAGCAGCGCCACCTGGGCTATCAGGTGCTCGGGTTTGTCGATCGCGGCGTGAACGGCAACTTCGGACGGTTCTCCGTCCTGGGCGCGGTGGAAGACCTCCCCACCCTCATCGGACAGCTCGAGATCAACCGCGTGATCGTCGCCCTGCCGGCCGACCGCCACACCGAGGCGCTCTGGGTCCTGGAGCATTGCCGGCGGGATGGTGTCGCCTTTAGCCTGGTGCCGGATCTCTTCGACCTGCGGCTCAGCCACCTCAACCTGGAAACCGTGGGCGGGATCCCGGTATTCCGGGTCGGAGAGTCTCCCCTCGAGGGCTGGAACCAGGTCGTCAAACGGCTCATCGACGTCGTGGCGAGCGCTCTCTTGCTCGTGGCCCTCGCCCCCCTGTGCATCCTCATCGCGGTCGCAATCAAGCTCGACTCGCCGGGCGGAATCTTCTTTCGCCAGATCCGTCTCGGAAAGGGCGGCGCGCCCTTCATCGTGTACAAGTATCGATCGATGCGCGATCGTGCCGAGGACGAGGTGGACGCCCTCATCGATCGGAATGAAGCGGATGGCCCCATCTTCAAGATTCGCGATGATCCGCGTCTCACGCGGGTCGGTCGCGTGTTGCGCCGCACGAGCCTTGACGAGCTGCCCCAGCTGTGGAACGTGCTTCGCGGCGAGATGAGCCTGGTCGGGCCGCGACCCCCAATTCCGGCCGAGGTCGAGCGGTACGAAGACTGGCACCGCCGACGCCTCGAGGTCGTGCCCGGCCTGACCGGTCTGTGGCAGGTGAGCGGCCGAAGCGAGCTGAGCTTCGACGAGATGGTCATGCTGGACATCTACTACATCGAGAATTGGTCGCTGAGTCTCGACATCCAGATTCTCGCGCGGACGATTCCCGCCGTCCTCGCGGCGGCAGGGGCATTTTGAGCCCCTTGACCCAGAACGGCGCGCCCCGTCCCCGCGTGGCCCTCGTGCACGACTACCTCAACCAGTATGGCGGCGCCGAGCGCGTCATCGAGGCCCTTCACGAGCTTTTCCCCGAGGCGCCCGTGTTCACGTCCCTCTACGATCCCGCCGCCATGCCCGCGCGGTACCGGACGTGGGACATTCGCACGTCGTTTCTGCAGCGAATCCCCGCCGCGCGGCGGTTCCACCGATCGCTCCTTCTCCTGTATCCGATGGCGTTCGAGGCGTTCGATCTGCGCCAGTTCGACGTCGTCATCTCCAACAGCAGCGCCTGGGCCAAGAGCGTGATCACGGGGCCCGCCACGACGCACATCTGCTACTGCCTCACCCCCATGCGTTGGGCGTGGAACTACGCTGAGTACGTGGAACGGGAGGGGCTGGGTAAGGCGACGCGCGCCGTGCTCCCCGCGGCGATCCACTACCTCCGCCTCTGGGACGTTGCGACAGCGAAGCGGGTGGACCGCTTCGTCGGTATCTCTCGGGCCGTCGTCGCGCGCATCGGGAAGTACTATGGACGGGCGGCGGATCTCATTCCGCCCCCCGTGGACGTCGCGGACGCGGAGCTGAGCACCTCCCACTCCGACCAATTCCTCGTGGTATCTCGACTCATTCCCTATAAGCGCATCGATCTCGCCGTGGCGGCATGTTCGCGCCTGGGCCTTCCTCTCACGGTGATTGGCGATGGACGCGACCGGGCGCGACTCGAGGCGCTCGCCGGTGATTCCGTACGATTCACCGGGCGCATGCCGGATGCCGAGGTGCGTCGCGCATTTGCCGGATGCGGCGCGTTCGTCTTCCCGGGCGAGGAGGACTTCGGCATCGCGCCCGTCGAGGCGATGGCAGCGGGCCGGCCGGTCGTCGCCTTTGCCGGTGGCGGCGCGCTCGACACCGTAGTCGAAGGGCTCTCGGGGCGGTTCTTTCGGGAACAGACGGTGGAATCGCTGTGCGCGACGCTCTCCGAGTTCGACAGCAACGCTTTCGACCCGGCTGCGATTCGCGCCCACGCGATGCAGTTCGACAAGTCAGCCTTCCAGGAATCGATTCGTCGTGTGGTCGCGCGGGCGACCGCGGAGGGTGGGCGAATTGCCGCTGGCGAACCCTCGTCGGTATAGTCAGGCGCGATGGAGATCCGCCAGTACTTCTCGATCGTACCGCGACGCTGGCCGATTATTGTGGTCATCACCCTGCTCACGTTCGTCATCGCCGGAGCGTGGGCACTGCGGGGGCCCCGCGCGTACGAGGCGACCGTTCGTTTGGCCGTGAGCCTCGGCGGCGATCCGGCCGCCATCGCCGGGGCAAGCCAGATCTCGCCGCCGATCCCCGCGACCGGGGGCGGCCAAGACCTTCCCCCGTATGTCTACTTCAGGGACTACTACTACTGGCTGGCAGCCGAGTACCTGGCCGACGATCTCAGCGAGGTGCTGCGCAGCGACCGCTTCATCTCCGACGTCGGCAAGTACCTGGACGAGGACGTCCGACGCGTCTTCGTGCGCGACGTGATCCGGACCCGGAAGACGCATCGCATCCTCGAAGTGACCGTGCAGGCGCCCCAGCCCGAACAGGCCGAGCGGATCGCGGCCGGGATCAATCGCGTTATCTCTGAGCAGGGAGGAAAGTACCTAGCGCAGCTCGCGACGCCATCGGGGCAGATCGCCGTCCTCGATCGGCCCGTGGCGCGCCCGGCGACGACGACCGGAAGCCAGACCCTCGACCTCGGATTGCGAGGCCTCGCGGGGCTCGTCATCGGATTGTTCGTCGCGTTCGTGGTCGACTATTTCGACTCCACGATTCGCACCGCCCAAGAGGCCGAGCGCACCCTCGGGCTTCCGGTCCTCGGTCAGATCCCCGCGGCCGCGCGTTAGGCGCCAGGCTGTCGTGCGAGCCGTCGGCGCTTGCCCGGAGGATGCGTTGCCACCTTCCGCGTTCCCGCGGTAGCCGTTGCCCCTTCGAGAATTCTCGCAACCCCTTCAGCGGTGGTGGTGGGTCGTTCTCGTGAGCGCGGTGGCGGCCGCGTTGCTCGGTTACGTCTATGCGCGGACGCAGGTCCCGACTTTCCGATCGTCGGTGCGCCTGGTCCTTTCCGGTCACGTGGACTATTCGCAGGTCCTTGCCGTCGAGAAGGTGCTCCGGCTCGTCGCCGCCCACGCCCGCACCGCGCCGGTAGCCGAGGCAGTGGAGGCGCAGCTGGCAACGGGGATGGATGCGAACGCGCTTCTGGCCGAGATTCGCACGCAAGTCTTCGCGGACTCGCTCACGCTCCAGATCGACGTGGACGACGCAGATCCGGCCAGGAGCGAGCGCATCGCATCCGCCGTCGCCGCGGTCGTCCAGGAGAGGCAAGAGGAGGAGATGGCGGACGTTCCGCCGGCCGATCGCATCCACGTCGCCGTCCTGGACCGGCCGACGGCGGCGCTGTTCGTGTGGCCGCAGACGCGATCGATCGTGGCGGGTACCGCCCTCCTCGGCGCGTTGGCTGGGGCTCTACTGGTATTTGTCCTAGACTTCCTCGACGATACGATTCAGTCCATCGCCGACGCGGAGCGCTGGCTGGGACTTCCCATTCTCGGCGTGATCCCAAAGGAGCGCAGATGAATCGATTCACCCGACGCCGGGAGCCCCGAGGCGTCGACGAGCTGGCGATGCTGGCCCACCCGGAAAGCGCGGCCGCGGAGGCGTATCGAACACTGCGCGCCAACATCCAGCTCGGCCACGCCGAGACCGGCCCCCAGCGCGTTCTCTTCACCAGCGCCGGACCGGAGGAGGGAAAGTCCACGACCCTCGCGAATGTCGGCGTCGCCGCCGCGCAGGCGGGCTCCCGCGTCCTCCTCGTGGACGCCGACCTCCGCCGCCCGCGCCTCCACGAGCTCTTCAGCCTCTCGAACGATGTGGGCGTCACCACAGCCGTTCAGTCGCCGACGACCGCCCCCTCATGCGTGCAGCAGACCCGGGTGGCGGGCCTGCGTGTCCTCACCAGCGGCCCGACGGCCCCCAGTCCGGTAGAGCTGCTCAGCTCGGCGTCCTTCGAAGAGCTGCTCACAACCGTGGCGGGAGGGGCGGACCTGATCATGTTAGACTCACCCCCGGCAGGCACGCTCGCCGACGCGTCGGTGCTCGCGCGCTGCGTCTCCGGCGTCATCCTCGTGCTGGATGCGCGACAAACGCGCAGGGAAAGCGCGCAGCTTGCCAAGGCGCAGCTCGAACGGGTTCAAGCCAGAATCCTGGGCGTCGTCCTGAGCAATGCCTCGGTTGACTCGTCCGCGTACCGGTACTGATCGATCACGCACGGGCTATCGCGGCGCGGACGGTTCGTACCGACGGAGATCCCCTGGAGACGCAGGCATGACCGAAGTCAAGGGTGTGGTCCTGGCGGGAGGGTCGGGCAGTCGCCTGTACCCACTCACGCGGATCACCAACAAGCACCTATTGCCGATCTACGACAAGCCGATGATCTTCTATCCCATCCAAACCCTTGTCCGCGCGGGGATTCGTGACATCATGGTGGTGACGGGTGGCAACAACGCCGGCGACTTCCTGCGGCTCCTGGGAAACGGGCGGGACTTCGGCCTGAAACACATCAACTACGCGTATCAGGACAAAGCGGGCGGGATCGCGGAAGCTCTTGGCCTTACCGAGGAGTTCGTGGGCGGCAACCGGTGCGTCCTGGTTCTCGGCGACAACATCGTCGAGGACGACATTTCGCCGTTCGTCCGAAATTTCGAGCGACAGCCTCGCGGGGCCAGGATCCTGTTGAAGGAGATTCCGCAGCGTGAGCACTTGGTACACCTTGGCGTTCCGGCATTCGAAGATGGCCGCGTGATTCGAATCGACGAGAAGCCCAGCGAGCCGCAGTCACCCTACGCGGTCACCGGCGTCTACATGTATGACCCGTCGGTGTTCGAGATCGTGGAGCGCCTGGCGCCGTCCGGGCGCGGAGAGCTGGAGATCACCGACGTCAACAACGAATACATCCGCCGCGGCGCCATGGAGTACGACCTGCTGAAGGGATTTTGGGGCGACGCGGGGGAGTCCATCGACCACTACCTCACGGTGATCAACTACGTCGCATCGCACTGGCCGCGCGAGGCACCGGCCGAGGGCGCCAGTTGAAGATCCTCGTGACGGGCGGGGCCGGCTTCATCGGGAGTAATTTCGTCCGCTATGAGCTGGCCCATTCCGACGACGACATCATCGTTCTCGATAAGTTGACCTACGCGGGCAATCTCGCGAACCTTCAGGACTGCGACCGGGACCCTCGATTCGCGTTCGTCCAGGGCGACATCGCGGACGCGGAGACTGCCAGCGAGCTCGTGAGCCAGGTGGACTGTGTCGTGAATTTCGCAGCGGAAAGTCACGTCGACCGGTCCATTCTGGACCCCTCGCGTTTCATCACGACGGACGTGCTCGGCCCATATGCGCTGCTCGAAGCGGCGCGCGCCTCGAAAGTGGAGCGCTTCCTGCACGTGAGCACCGACGAGGTCTATGGCGAGGTTCCGATCGGCTCCGCGCCGGAAACGGCGCCCCTGCGGCCACGCAGCCCCTACGCGGCGAGCAAAGCGGGCGGCGAGCTGCTGGTGTATGCCTACTACGTGACCTATGGTCTTCCCACGCTCGTCACCCGGGGGTCGAACACCTTCGGGCGGTACCAGTATCCGGAGAAGCTCATCCCGGTCGTCATCACTGAGGCGTTGGACGGGCGGCCGATCCCCGTGTACGGCGACGGGCGCCAGCGTCGCGACTGGCTTCACGTGGACGACCACTGCTCCGGGATCGACACGGTGCTGCGAAAGGGTGTCCCGGGCGAGGCATACAACATCGGCGGTGGCAACGAGCGCTTCAACCTCGACGTGGTGTGTCACATCCTCGACGCGCTCGGGCGCCCGCGCTCGCTGATACAGCACGTACCGGATCGCCCCGGGCACGACATTCGCTACTCGGTGGACTCGACGAAGGTCAAAGGGCTGGGGTGGCAGACGCCGCGCGATTTCGAGTCACTCCTGGACGAGACCATCGCGTGGTACGTGGAGCGCGAGGACTGGTGGCGCCCGCTCAAGGCGCGTCCCGATTATGTGGAATACTTCCAGCGCAACTACGGCGAGCGACTGTCCGCGTCGCCATCACGCGAATAGGGAGGGGGAATGCCCGTTGTGGGCGTCGTCGGGGGCCAGTGGGGCGACGAAGGAAAGGGAAAGGTCGTCGACCTGCTCGCCGGTGACGCGGACGTCGTCATTCGCGCCCACGGCGGCGACAACGCCGGCCACACAGTCGTGAACGAGCAGGGCGAATTCGCGCTCCACCTCGTGCCCGCGGGCATCTTCAACCCCCGCGCGACCTGCATCATCGCGCCGGGCGTCGCTCTGAATCCGGCTGTCCTGATTCAGGAGCTGGACGCGCTGGAACGCCGTGGGGTGTCGACGCGCAGCCTCCTCGTGTCCGAGCGGGCCCACATGGTGCTTCCCTACCACCTCTTGATCGATCAGGTGCAGGAGGCGCGGCGAGGCAATGAAGCGATCGGGACGACTGGGCGAGGGATTGGCCCCGCCTATGGCGACAAAGTCGAGCGCATCGGCCTGCGCGTCGGCGATTTGCGCGATCTCGACGGCCTTCGCCAGCGCCTGCGCGTCACAGCGGAGCACAAGAACCGGCTGTTTGCGGTGTGGGACCGGAGCGATCGCATCTCCCTCTCCGAGATCGAGGACCAGTGCGCGGTATATCGGGACCGGCTCCTTCCGTACATCGGGGACGTCGCACCCGTCGTTGCCGACGCCGTCGCACGGGACGCCAGCGTGCTGCTCGAGGGCGCCCACGGCACGTTGCTGGACCTCGACCACGGCACCTATCCATTCGCGACCAGCTCCTCGTGCACCGTGGCGGGCCTCTGCCAGGGCGCTGGAATCCCACCGCGCTCCATTACGCACGCGGTGGGCGTCTTCAAGGCGTACTCGACGCGCGTGGGGAGCGGACCCATGCCGACGGAGCTGCTCGACGAGACGGGTAGTTATCTCCGCGAGCACGCCCACGAGTTCGGTACGACGACCGGACGTGCGCGCCGATGCGGCTGGTTCGATGCAGTCTCGGCTCGGTACAGCGCCCGCATCAATGGGTTCGACAGCGTCGCCGTCACGCGCCTCGACATCCTCGACGAGCTGTCCGTCATCAACCTGTGCGTGTCCTACGAGCTGGATGGCCGCCGCGTAGATTCCCCGCCATCTGACCCGGCGCTCCTCAGCCGCTGCGTCCCCGTGTACGAGCAGCACCCCGGCTGGTTGACTTCGCTGTGCGAGGTCAAACGATTCGACGCCCTGCCGGAGAATGCCGCGCGCTTCGTCCGACGCATCGAGGAGATGGTCGAGGCGCCGGCCGACATCGTCGGCGTCGGTCCTGCCCGTAGCCAGACGATAAGCCGCCGTAGCCTGTGGGATACGATATGAGCATCCACCCTGGAGCTTCCCTGTGCTCGACCGCCTCGTCCTCAAGGAGAATGACGTCTTTGCCGTCACAGACAGGGAGGGGAACATTCGTGCGCTGTCGCGCGACGGCCAGGGGCTGTATTGCGCGGACACCCGCTTCCTGAGCGTCTACGAGTTCTCCATCGACCACGTCCCAATGCAGCTTCTCTCCGCGGCGGGAGAGCTGAGCTTCATGAACAACTTCCAGTTCGCGAATCTGCCGACCACCATGCCAGACGACGTGCACGTGCGCGCGCGGGCTCTCAGCATCCGCCGGAATCGGTTCATCGACGATGGGCTCCACGAGCGATTCGGGCTGCAGAACTACAGCCCGCAGAAACTCTCCCTCCGGCTCAGGCTCACGTTCGGGTCCGATTTTCGCGACATGTTCGACGTTCGCGGCTATCTTCAGCGCACGGAGCGGGGCACGTTCGGCGCCCCGGAGCACAGCGGGCGCGAGATCCGTCTCCGCTACACCGGACTCGACGGCGTCGAGCGGACGACACGGATCCGCTTCGACGTGAAGCCGAGCGCGGTCGAGATCCGGGAGGGCGAGGACAGGCGCCCGCCCCAGAGGACAACACCGGCCGACGGGGAGGACATCGATCCACGGGTCGAGATCGACTTCGCGGCCCCCATCGCGGAAGCGGCGTTCGATGTGAACCTGGAGCCGGGTCAGGTTTGGTCGTTGACCGTCGACGTCGTGCCGCTGATCGGCGATGGGGCCCGGAAATCCGCAGACATCACGTCCATCGATGCGTCGTTCCACCGCATCTTGGAGGAGCACGAGCGCTGGGAGTCGCGATCGACCCGGATCGTCACCGACCACGAGCTGCTCAACGTGCTAATCCGCCGGAGCCTTCATGACCTTCGCCTCACGATCAATCGGCTTCCAACGGGATTGCTCCCCGTCGCCGGCATTCCCTGGTTCGCGGTTCCCTTCGGGCGAGATAGCTGCATCTGCTCTCTGCAGACCCTGTGTCTGAACCCCGACATCGCGTACGGAACGCTACGCTTCCTCGCCTCGAATCAGGGTACGACTCTCGATCCCTGGCGGGATGAGGAGCCCGGCAAGATCCTCCACGAAATCCGCAGCGGGGAAATGGCCGCGCTTCGCGAGGTACCCCAGACTCCCTACTACGGCAGTGTCGACTCGACGCCGCTCTTTATCTGTCTCTTCGCCGAGCTGATGAAGTGGACCGACGACTGGTCGTTCGCCCAGGAGATGCGGCCGCATCTCGAGCGGGCGCTGGAGTGGCTCCGCATCTATGGGGACCGCGACGGCGATGGACTGATCGAGTACGAATCGCACTCGACGCGCGGCATCCACAATCAGGGTTGGAAAGATTCCTTCGACTCTATCGCGTTTCCCGACCGGACCCTCGCGTCTCCGCCGATCGCCGTGGCCGAGGTGCAAGGATACGCGTTCGGCGCCGAAGTCGCGATGGCGGAGATGTATCGCCGCTGGGGGGAACCGGCTCGCGCTGCCCGATGCATGGCATCCGCGCGCCGGACCAAGCGGGCGTTCGAAGACGCGTTCTGGCTGGATGAGGAGCGCTTCTACGCCCTCGCGCTCGATAGAGATAAGCGCCAAGTCCCGGCCATTGCGTCCAACCCGGGCCACTGCCTCTTGACCGGACTCGTCGACGGCGAGCGCGCTTCGGCCGTCGCCGAACGCCTCATGCGCGAGGACATGCGCTGCGGATGGGGGATCCGGACGCTCAGCAGCCAGTATCCGACGTTCAACCCCATGAGCTACCACAACGGGTCGATTTGGCCCCACGACAACTCACTGGTCGCCGCCGGATTGCGGCGCGCCGGGCACGCGGAGGCCGCGGTGCGCGTCGTGGACGAGGTGCTGAACGCGGGCTTTCGCCTTCCCGGATACCGCATGCCCGAGCTTTTCTGCGGATTCAGTCGAGACCGGCGTTATCAATCGTCGCCGGCCGCGTACCCGGTTTCATGCACGCCTCAGGCGTGGGCTGCGGGCGCCGTCTTTCTCATGCTCCAGTCCGTGATCGGCCTCGAGCCCGATCTGCCGAATCGCCGTCTCACGCTCCGCCCGCGCCTCCTTCCATGGCTCGGCTCCATTCGCTTCGAGAACATGCGCCTGGGCTCGCGAAGTGTCAGCATTCGCGTGAGACGCGATGGGGACGCGGTCCGCTGTGACGTGACGGGCGCCGACGACCTCGAGGTGATCGTGCAGACCCCCGAGCAAGGGTAGCGTCAATGGGGACGCCGATCCTGGCCTCGCCCACGGGCAATGGCGGTAAGTCCCCGCGCAATTGCGTCCGCGGCGTCCGTCGGCAGCATGCGGGCCAAGGAACGCCCGAGACGGGCCCGCCGATCCCGGTCGCCGAGCAGGCGAATGACCTGCTCCGCGAGCTCAGCCCCCGTGCACGCTCGCTCATCCAGAACGACCGCCGCGTCATGCCGTCTGAGGGCATCAGCATTCAGCACCTGGTGGGAGCCGGGCATCGGCAGGACGATGGCGGGCTTCTCGAGGGCGGCGATCTCGCTGAGCGCCGACATCCCGGCGCGCGAGACGATGACGTCCGCTACCGCGAGCGCGTCCGCCATCTCGGTGGTGAGAAATTCGATCTGGCGATAGCCCCGGTTGGATGAGACGGGTATTCCTTTCCCCACCCCGGTGAGGTGAAGGACCTGCGCGTGGTCGAGGATGGCGTGCGCGGCCCCCGCCGCTAGCTGATTCAGGCGGAGCGCGCCCGTGCCGCCACCGGTGATCAGCACGACGGGTCGCCGTTGCTCCAGGTCGAACGTCGCCCGCGCGCGTTCTGCGCTACCGTGGAGCATCGCGTCCCGAACGGGGTTCCCCACCACGGGCGCGTTCCGCCACCGTGACCACCGGCGCGTGTCCTGGAGGGCGATGGTGGCCGCCGAGGCAAAGGGCCGCAGGATGCGGTTCGCGAGGCCCGGTTGCACATCCTGCTGATGGATGGCGATGGGCGTTCGAGCCATCGCGGCCGCGATGAGCGGCGGCACCGTCGCGAAGCCTCCCGCACCAAAGGCGACAGCAGGCCGAAAATCGCGCGCGAGGGTGGCCGCCTCAGCGAGCCCGGCGAGCACCAGGAAGGGATCCGTGGCATTGCGCCAGGTCGCGTAGCGGCGGAGCCGCCCCGAGTGGACCCGTCGCGTGGGGATTCCCGCCGCTCGCACCATCTCGCCCTCGGGGCCACGGGACGTAATCAGATAGAGGAACTCGGCGTCCGGGCACGTGCGCTTGAGGGCTTCGGCCACCGCGATGACCGGCGCGGCGGACCCACCCGAGCCCCCGCCCGCGAGGAGCACCCGCACCGTCTACGGTCCCTTCCGCGGGGATGGCGCACGCCGCGATTTCGGTTGACGCGGTCTGGCGCGCGATGGTACGGTCTCGGTGCAAATTCCGCAGAATCCTGAAGATTTTGATAGGTTTGCCGAGGTGCCGGTGGCAGAGCCGTCTCCCGCTGTCCTTTCCCCGGAGTGGATCGCAATCGGGCGCGCGTGCCAGATGCTGGGGGTCAACCCGGCGACCCTCCGACACTGGACATCGACGGGCAAGGTCCACGTATATCGAACCCCGGGCGGCCACCGCCGCTTTAGCGCCGCCGAGATCGCATCTCTCGTTCGCACCGAAGAATCTCCCTCTGTCGAGTCGTTGCCGCACGCGATCATCGCGCAGCTCAGGGGACGGTATCGCGGCCTCGCCCACGCATCCGCTGTCCACCCCGGCTGGCTCGAAGCTCTGGATCCGGCGACGCGCAGCCGGTTTCACAGCCTCGGCGACGAGCTGCTGGAGCGCCTAGGAGAGTACCTCTCGGCGCGCGGCCCGCGCCAGCGGCAGCGTGCCCTCAGCGCCGGATGGAAAATCGCGGCCCAGTACGGCCAGGTGGCGCGGGAAGCCGGTCTGGACACCCACCAGGCCATCGAGGCGTACTTGCTCTTTCGTCGGCCCCTGCTCGACGTCCTCGCGCGGAGCGTTTCCTCCCATCCCCAGCTCAGCGGCCAGCTCGCGAGGATCGTCCGCGACGCGGAGCGGTTCATGGACGAGGTGTTGTCGGGCGTTGCCGGAACCAGGCCGAGCGCAGGGGGAGCCGCGCAATGAGCCATCCCTTCGAGCTCGCGGCGGGGGAAACCCTGGCGACGCACGCCTCGCTGTCCGTCGTCGGGGTCAACCATCGCACCGCGCCGCTTTCCCTCCGTGAGCGACTGGCCATCACGGACGCCGCGTTGCCGTCCGCCCTCCAGCTCCTGCGCGCGGTCGCGCGGGAAGCGTTCGTGCTGTCCACGTGCAACCGCACCGAGGTCTACATGGTGTCCGACGACAGCGATGCGGCTGATGCGATGACGGAAATCCTCGCGCAGTACACCGGGGTGGGGCGCGGGGAGATCGAAGCGCATCGGTACGTGCGCTCCGGTGAGGGCTGCGTCCGCCATCTTCTGCGCGTGGCGAGCGGGCTCGATTCGATGGTGCTGGGCGAAACGCAGATACTTGGGCAGGTGCGCGACGCGCTGGAAAGCGCGGCCACCGCGGGCGCCATTGGGCCCGTGCTTGGAAAAGTCGTTCCCCTCGCCCTGGAGATCGGGAAGCGGTCGCGCTCCGAAACGAGGATCGGGGCGGGCGCCATCTCCCCCAGCTCCGTCGCCGTCGATCTCGCGAAGCGCGCGCTGGGCGATCTGCGGAGCCGCGCCGTCCTCGTGGTCGGTGCCGGTGACGCGGCGCAGGCGACCGCGCGCAGCCTCGTGGACGCCGGGGTCCGCGAGATCCTCGTCGTGAATCGCTCTCTTCAGCGCGCCGAGGAGGTGGCGGCCGTTGTCAGAGGGAGGGCCGTCCCCTACGACGATCTCGTGGAGGGGCTCTGCGCTGCGGACATCGTCATCAGCTCTACGAGCGCCAGCGAGCACGTCATCGGAGTGCCGGACGTGCGGGCGGCCATGAACCGTCGCGGGGACCGATCGCTGCTCTTTGTCGACATCGCAGTTCCGCGCGACATCGATCCGGCGGTGGCGTCCATCCCACGCGTCATCCTCTCCAACATCGATGATTTGGAGGCGATCTGCTCGGCGAACCTCTTGAATCGTCAGCGCGAGGTCGCCGCCGTCGAGGAGATCGTCGACGCGGGCCTGAACGACTATCGCCAGTGGGCGAGCCTGCAATCCCTCGTCCCCACCATTGGTGCGCTCTACCGGCAGGCTGAGTCGATCCGTCAGTCCGAGGTCGCCCGGACGATTCCCAGGCTGCAATCGCTATCGCCGGACGATCGCGAGCTGATCGACGTGATGACCGCCGCGATCGTTCGCCGCATTCTCCACAGTCCGGTCGCGGCGCTCAAGGAGCGCGGGCAGGGCCCTGACGCGGAGCGTCTGGTTCGGTGGGTGCGCGAGCTGTTTGCGCTGGACGACGCGACCGGCGCGCGGCCTGGGCCATGAGAGCACGGCGCGCTGGCGGCAATCGGCGCCAGCTTCGGATCGGGACGCGCGGAAGCCTCCTCGCTCGCCGCCAGGCCGCCATCGTGATGGATGCCCTCTGCGCGATGTTCCCGACGTTGCAATGCACCATCGAGGTCATTCGGACCGAGGGAGACGAGGCCGCGGATGTCGACTTTTCCCATTTCGCCGCTCCGGGTGTCTTCGTTCGGCGGATTGAAGCGGCGCTGCTCGACGGGCGGATCGACCTGGCGGTGCACAGTTTCAAAGACCTGCCGTCCTCATCGCCGGATGCGCTGACGATCGCCGCCTTTCTCCCTCGCGAAGATCCCCGGGATGCGCTCGTTTCGAGATCCGCCTCGCTCGCGTCTCTCCCCGACGGCGCGACCGTCGGGACCGGCAGCGCCCGACGACAGGCCCTCATCCGAGACGTCCGGCCTCGCCTGGACCTTCGCCCTATTCGCGGGAATGTGGACACGCGGCTGGGTAGGGTGGCCCGGGGCGACCTCGACGCGGTCGTGGTCGCCGCCGCGGGCCTCGCGCGCCTCGAGCGAAGTGACGCCGCGACCGAGATTCTCGACCCCGCGACCTTTATTCCTTCACCGGGACAGGGGATCCTCGCGGTGCAGGCGCGGCGCGATGACCCGTCCGTCTACGAGCTCGCGCACGCTCTCGACGATCCGGAGACGCGCGTGTGCGCTCAAGCCGAGCGATCCGTGGCGGTCGCAGTCGACGCCGGCTGTCAGACGCCGTTCGGCGCGTACGCAAAGATCCAGGACGGAGAGATCTCGGTTTCTGCGTTTCTCGCCCCCGACGGGGTCGGCGGCATCGTCCGACGGGCGATCACTGGGTCGCGGGAGGACGCGCTCGAGATCGGCGGGGCCGTCGGGGTGGCGCTGGCAACGGCCGCGGCGCGCGCGTCATGAGCATCGAGCGTCCGGCCGCGGTCCCGAAGGGGGGGCTGCGGGGCCGGAGGGTCCTGATCACCCGCCCCGCCGGCCAGGCCCGGCGGCTCGTCGAGGCGCTGGAGGATGAGGGCGCCCAGGCGGTGACGGCGCCGGCCATTCGCATCGAGCCGCCGGCCTCATGGGAGGACGTCGATCGGGCCATCCGAGACGGCGGGTACGATTGGGTCATCTTCACCAGCGCCAACGGCGTGCGGGCCTTCTGGGGGCGCCTGAATGAGGCCCATCGGGGGGCGGACTGGTTCGCCGGCGCCCGGATCGCAGCCATCGGGCCGGAGACGGCTCGCGCCCTCACGACAATCGGGGTTCGACCGGACCTTGTGCCGGATGAGTACGTGGCTGAGGCGCTCATCGCCTGCCTTGCCGACGCTGGGCCCCTCGATGGAATGCGGGTCCTCCTTCCCCGAACGGATATCGCCCGCGAGACCCTGGCCGTGGGGCTTCGCGATCGGGGCGCCGTCGTCGATCAGGTCGCCACGTATCGCACGGTCACCAGCGCGCCGCCGCCCGGGCTCCTGGCGCAGCTCCGGGCCGGCGAGATCGACGCCGTCACGTTCACCAGTTCGTCCACGGTTCGGGGGCTGCTGGAGATGCTCGGCGGCGAAACGGACGCGCTGAATGGCGTGGTGGTCGCGTGTATTGGTCCGGTCACGGCCGACACGGCACGCTCCCTTGGGCTCCACCCGGCCGTGGTCGCCCACACCTACACCGCCGAAGGGCTCGTCACGGCCCTCAGAGCCTACTTTGCGGCCCGGTAGGCGGCGCGAATCCCAGAAAGGACAAACGCCATGAGCACACTGCAGCCCAACGTTGAGGCGGGTCCTCTCGATCTGTCGCGGGATCGATCTCCGGTGCGTCGGCCGCGTCGCCTCCGACGCAGCGTTGGCCTCCGCGGCCTTGTGCGCGAGACAGTCTTGACCCCGAATGACTTCGTGGAGCCGCTGTTCGTCGCCGATGGGATCGACGGCCGCATTCCGGTCCCCTCGATGCCGGGCGTCCACCAGCTTTCCATCGGCGAAACCGTTCGAGAGTGCCGGGACATCGCGTCCGCGCAGATCCCCGCCGTCATCCTCTTCGGCATCCCGGACAGGAAAGACGACCTCGGGACCGAGGCATATGCCCCCGACGGGATCGTTCAGCGCGCGGTGCGAGCCATCAAAGACGCGGCGCCCGATCTTGTCGTGATGACCGACGTCTGCCTCTGCGAGTACACCAGCCACGGGCACTGCGGCGTGGTCGACCACGGAGAGGTGTTGAACGACCCCACCCTCGACCTGCTGGCGCGCACGGCGGTGTCCCACGCGGAGGCAGGGGCGGACGTGGTCGCGCCGTCCGACATGATGGACGGGCGGGTGGCGGCCATTCGCGCGGGGCTCGACAGCGCCGGCCGCGCCGACGTGCCGATCCTGTCGTATGCGGCGAAGTACGCGTCGTCGTTCTACGGTCCCTTTCGGGAGGCTGCCGAGTCGGCGCCGCAGTTCGGCGACCGCCGCGGTTACCAGATGGACCCGGCGAATGGTCGGGAAGCGCTCCACGAGGTGCAGCTCGACCTCGACGAGGGAGCGGATATGGTGATGGTGAAGCCGGCCCTCGCCTTCCTCGACGTCTTGTGGCGGGTCAAGGCGATGTCGCCGGTGCCGGTTGGCGCGTACAACGTGAGTGGCGAGTACGCCATGCTGATGGCCGCCGCCGAGCGAGGCTGGATCGACGGCCAAGCAGTGATGTTCGAGGTCCTGCATTCCATCAAGCGCGCGGGTGCCGACTTCATTCTGACCTACCACGCACGCGCGGCCGCTCGTGCGCTGGCCTGGCGGTGATGGCCTACCTGACGCGTGCCCATGGCTGATTCGTCCGGACGGCGATCGGCCGAGCTGTTCGACCGAGCGTTGGAGATTTTTCCCGGCGGGGTCAACAGCCCTGTGCGCGCATTTCGCGCGGTGGGCGGCGTCCCACCCTTCATGGTCGGAGGCGAGGGCGCCTTCGTGACGGACGCCGACGGGCGGAGCTACATTGACTATCTGGGCTCGTGGGGCCCGCTCATCCTCGGCCATGCGCATCCAGCGGTCGAGGCGGCCGTCGCCGACGCTTCCCGCGCTGGCTTGACCTTCGGCGCGCCTACGGAGCGTGAGGTGGTGCTGGGCGAGCTGATCCGCTCCGCCATGCCCTCCCTCGAGCGGCTGCGGTTCGTCTCGACCGGAACCGAAGCGGCCATGAGCGCGCTGCGGCTCGCTCGAGCCTACACCGGCCGGACGAAGATCCTGAAATTCGACGGGGGATACCACGGGCACAGCGACGCGCTCCTCGTGGCGGCGGGCTCAGGGCTGCTGACGAACGCGCTTCCGAGCAGCGCGGGCGTGCCCGACGCGTGGGTGGCCGACACGATCAGCGTGCCCTTCAACGACCTCGAAGCCGTGGAGCACGCCCTCTCCGTCCACCCCGGCGCCATCGCCGCCGTGATCGTGGAGCCGGTCGCCGGGAACATGGGGGTCATCCCGCCCGCTGATGGGTTCCTCGACGGACTCCGTGAATTGACCCGGCGGGAGGGCGCGCTCCTCATCTTCGATGAGGTCATCACCGGCTTTCGCGTGGCCCTCGGCGGCGCGCAAGCGCGATTCGGCGTGAGCCCCGACCTGACATGCGTGGGCAAGATCATCGGTGGCGGGCTCCCCGCTGCGGCGTACGGCGGGCGGGCTGAGATCATGCGCCTCATCGCCCCCGAGGGGCCGGTCTACCAGGCGGGCACCCTCTCCGGGAATCCGGTCGCCATGGCTGCCGGCGCCGCGACGCTCCGTCAGCTCCACACGCCGGGCTGTTACGACCGTCTCGAGAGCCTGGGCAAGCGCCTCGAAGACGGGATCGTCCAGGCGGCGGCCCGCGCGGGCGCGACGGTCACCGTCCAGCGCGTGGGGTCCATGCTCACGCCCTTCTTTACAGATCAGCCCGTCCGCGACGAGTCTGCTGCCCGCCGGTGCGATACGCGCCTGTACGGGCGATTCCTCCACGGTCTCCTCGATCGCGGGGTGTACGCGCCTCCCTCGCAGTTCGAGGCCTGGTTCGTATCCCTGGCTCACACCGAGCGCGACCTCGATCAGTCGATTTCCGCCATCGACGATGCGCTTCGCACGGCGATCTCGGAGACGAAGGCCGGGAGCGGCCCAGCCGCCGGTTGAGCCGGAGAGACGCCCCTCAGGGCGCCATCGTGTCGCGCACGGGCGCTATGCGGACCAGGCCCGTCGACGCGGACAGCCCTCTGAGCTGGACCTCACAGGTCTCCGGAGCGAGGCACTCGGCCTGGGCCACCTCCGCGACCCCCGGCTCCGCGAACGCCTCGTTCGTCAGGACGATCTCGCCGCCATCCGCCTCGTGCTCCACCCGTGCAGCCACGTTGACCGCCGTTCCGAAGTAGTCCAGCCGGTCGTTGAGGGTGACCGCGAGACACGGTCCAGCGTGGATGCCGACGCGGAGGAAGCGCTCGGGCTCCACCGCCCCGAACGTCTCGATCTGCGCCATCGCGCGCTGCATCTGAAACGCCGCGCGCAGGGCCTGCGGGACCGTGGGAAAGACGGCCATGACGGCGTCCCCGATCGTCTTCACCACCGCGCCCCGATTCTCGCGAACCGCGTCGCCGATGAGCTGGAAATGGCGCTGGACGACACGAAACGCCCGCGCCTGGCCGATCGCCTCGTATAGGCGGGTGGAGCCCGCCACATCCGTGAACAGGATCGTGAGTCGCTCGATCCCGACCTGCAGGCCCGGCGCGAGGACGTCGGCCGAAAAGAGGTCGCGAAACTCCTGAAGGGTGCTCACGAGCGCCGCCGTGGCGGCCGTGTCCGGCCAGAGGCGGTCCTCCAGCACCGCGACGGCCGGCGCGTCCAGTTGGTTCTCGACGACCAGCGTGGCCCCCTCCTGGGCAAGCTGCAGCCGATTGGGGATGATGGCCTCGCCGCGAATGGCCAGTCGCGCGTCCACTGTCGCGTCGGCCGGCGCCGCGAACGGGCGCACTCCCCCGTCGCTGCCCACGGACGAAGACGCCACGTCGACGAGCGCGGCGACCGCCGATTGTGGCGAACGCAGGCGCAGGGTGGTCGCGTCCGGCGGCAGCGGCCAGCGCGCGACATCGCCCGGCGCCAGCTCGGCCTGCGCCACGACGTGCGGGGTGATCTGTGGACCCCCGACGCAGTACAGATGCACGCGGGCGTCGCGCACGGAAGGAGACACGGTGAAACGGACCTCGACGAGCTGGTCGAAGCTGGCGTCGAATGCGAGGTTGCAGGTGTCGCAATGGGCCTGCGCCGTCAGGTCCGCCAGGCGTGCGAATTCGGCCTTGGGAATTCGGCAGTTGGGGCAGAGAGCGTCCCACCCAAGCTTGACGAGCCCGACGGTAGTGGCTTGGAGAAACGTGACGAGGGTCGTGTGGCGGTCCGTACCCCAGTCGTCGGCAAGCTCGAAGGGGCGCATGCCCACGACTCGCTCGTCCGAGGCCGTGCGGATATGGTCCCGCAGCCGTCGGGTGACGGCCGGGGCGGACCCGCCGGCATTGAGGCGCGCGATCAGCTCGTCGAGATGTCGCTCGTCTGCGCGACTCTGGGGCGTCAGCTGCGGAAACGGGTTGTCGCGCTGGCCCTCCACGTAGGCGGCGAACACGCGGCACTGGTCGATGACGCGTGTGGTCGCGGCTGGGCCCACGACTCGGTTCGCGAGGAACACGCCGAGGACGCTGCGCGGGACGATCTCCGCGAACACGCGAACGATCGTTCCGTCCCCATCGGGCGTCAACTCAACGCCGCCGTCGAGCCGCAAAAGCGGCCCGACGCTGTACTCGCGGAGAACGCTGTACCGACGCGGGCGGACGAAATTGAACGCGTGCTCGGTCCATCGGGCGATCACGCGACCGAGCTGCCGGTACTCGCCGACGACCGTGCTCCCCCCGTCCGGGCGGGGCGTAGCGGCGAACGTGACCGCGCGCAGACCGATGGCCCGATTAAGACGCGCCGTGTCCGAGATGAGCGGCCACAGGTCTGGCGCGCCGACCCCAAATCGCTCCGACGCCTCGAACCACAGCGCTCGCACGCGACTCGCCCAATCCTTTCTGGAGGTTGTCGACGCCTAGGCGTACCGGGTCCGGTTGCGGGCTTGATCGGCGTGGCGCTCGAAGGCGAGGGAGATCAATCGGTCGATGAGCTGCCCATAGGCGACTCCCGACGCGTTCCACAGGCGCGGATATACGCTCATGTCGGTGAATCCCGGTATCGTGTTGATCTCGTTCAAGTAAACGGCGCCGTCGTCGCGCCCGAGGAAGAAATCGACGCGCGCCATGCCCGCCCCGCCGATCGCCTGAAAGGCGCGCACGGCCAGATCACGCACCCGCGACGCGATCGCCTCGGGTAGCGACGCGGGAATCACGAACTGGGTGCGCTGGTCATGATACTTCGCCTCGTAGTCGTAGAAGTCGCGCGCTGGGATGATCTCGCCGACCACCGATGCGCTGGGCTCGTGGTTGCCGAGAACTCCGCACTCGATCTCCCGCACTTCGAGCCCTTGCTCGACGATGAGGCGGGCGCTGAACTGCGCTGCGAGCGCGATCGCATCCGCGAGTTGGTCCTCGTCGCGCGCCTTGTTGATCCCAACGCTTGACCCGAGGTTGCTCGGTTTCACGAAGCAAGGGAAGCCGATCTCTTCGGCGATCCGCTCGGGCAGGCACGGATCGGTCTCGGCGTCCGTCCGATCGACGGCGATCCACCGTGGCGTCGGGAATCCCTCCGCGCGGAAGACGGACTTCATCACGATCTTGTCCATCGACACCGCGGAGGCGAGCACACCCGATCCCACGTACGGGATGCCGGCCATCTCGAGCAGGCCCTGAAGGCATCCATCCTCGCCGTACGTCCCGTGGACGAGGGGGAAGGCGACGTCGATCTCGTAGAAGTCGCCGTCGGGGTTGCCCGAGGTGGCGAGGCAGACGAACCCGCGGCGGCCAGGATCAGCGCTGGGAAGGACGCGCTGCGTGCTCGTGGCCGCGGGAGATCCGGGCTCCGACAGCAGCCACGATCCCTCGTGGTCGATCTTGATGGGGAGCACGGTGTAGCGATCCGGGTCGATGGCCCGCACCAGCGAGCGCGCGGACGCGACGGACACCTCGTGCTCGCCAGACCGACCGCCATAGATCAGCGCTACGCGCGCCTTCGACATGGGATTCCTCCGATCGGGACGCCCACTGTTACCCGAGCGCGGGTCAAGACGTCGGTCCAGGTCGGGCGCGACCTCGGCGCGTCCCGCTGGAGCCGCTTGAGTCGCCCGATGGGCTGGGAGACGGATGGCCGAACGACCAGACGAACGTTGACCAGATCGGGAATGCTAGGATACCCTATCAAAGAGCGCGCACGGATCTCGACGCCTATCCGTGCAACCGCCACACCGCTGGATAGCATGACCATAGTTGTTCGCGTCCTCCGGCGTATCGCCGCCCGAACCGTCCGGGGGAGCGCACGCCGGGGCAGAATCATCGCCCTGGCACTGTTCGTGATCGCGGGCATCATCGCCCTGTCGAGCTTCGATCTCTGGCCGTCGCTGAGCCTCTCGGTCCCGTCCACGGGATCCTCGAGCGCTCCCGTTGCTCAGAATGAGCCAAGCTCGACGGCGGCGTATCTGCGCGGGCAGCAGACGTACGACGCCAAGCTCGTGTGGCAGGCATACAGCGACCGCGTGATTCAGGATCTGCAGCAGCGCGGGGTGAGCCAGGACGAGACGCAGCGGCAGCTCGACCGCGTGCGCGAAATTGGAAGCCGCATCGACCGGGTCCAGTATATCGGCGGGTACCCGATCCCCAGCGGGAGCATGCAGTTCTACGTCGTGGCGCGCACCAATCCATCCAGTAGCGATGCCACCTACATTCCCTACGTTTTCACGCTCGACACGAAAGGCAAAATTGACCGCGTCGAATAGGAGCGTCCGTTGAACAGAACGTTGGCACAGCAGGGCGGCGACGAGCTGGATCGCCAGATCGACGCGGCGCTCGATCGCGTCGGAAAATTTGTCGGCTTCTGGCTGCGCGTTGTAGCGACGCTGGCCCTGATCGCGGGGGTGTTCTGGCTCGTACTGCTCTCGCCGCTGTCGGACACGATCCGCGAGCCGGTGCTCTACCTCTTCCTCATGTTGTTCCAGATCGCCTTCGCGATCCTTTTCGTCATCGTCCAGTTCGCGGCGATCTTCTGGTTCCTCGGGCGCGGGCGGGTCTACTGGATAATGCCGGGCGAGACCGGCGTCGGCTTCGACGACTACAAGGGGAACCCGGAGGTGCTGGAGCTGGCGACGCGGATCGTGACGCTGCTGCGGGGCGTGCGGCAGTTCAAACAGATGGGCGGTGAAGTCCATCGCGGCATGCTCATGGTCGGCCCGCCGGGCACGGGGAAATCGTATCTCGCCCAGTGCATCGCCACGGAGGCCGGCGTCCCGTTTGCCTATGCCAGCGCCCCCAGCTTCCAGAACATGTTCTTCGGCATCGGCAACGTTCGCGTGATGATGCTCTATGGAAAGGCGCGGAAGCTCGCGCGCAAATACGGCGCGTGCATCATCTTCATCGACGAGATCGACGCCATCGGCGGCTCCCGCGGGAGCCAGATGGCGGGCGCGCCGGCGGGGATGCTTGGGGGCCTCTTCGGCGGCGCCGGCGCAGGCCTGCTCAACGAGCTGCTCCTGCAGATGGACCCGCCGCCGCTGGACGAGAGCTGGCGGGCACGGCTCCTCCGGCGCATGGGCTTGCGCGCCCGGCCGGCCGAGCGGCCGGCGGTGTTGACCATCGGCGCCACCAACCTGCCGGAGGTGCTCGACCAGGCGCTTCTCCGTCCGGGTCGATTTGACTGGAAGATCTCTATCGATCCCCCGGACTTCGACGGGCGGAAGGCCGTCATTCAGTACTACTTGGACAAGGTGTCCCACGATCCGGCCATCCCGCTGGACCGACTGGCGATGGACATGATCGGCTACACGCCGGTGGCCATCAAGTACGTCATCAACGAGGCCGTCGTCGTCGCCCACTTCGACGGCCGCAACGTCATCGAGTATCGGGATCTGCTTCTCGCCACCGAGATGTACGAGACGGGCCTTCGACAGCCGATCCGCAGTATGCGCGCCGAGGAGCGACGCCGCATCGCCTACCACGAGGCCGGGCACGCCATCGCGCTGGTGAAGCGGATGCCTCGCGAACGGCTGGTGCAGCTCACGATCATTCGCCACGGCGGCGCGCTGGGCTACATGAAACCCAAGCCGGTCGAGGAGATCTACGGCTACAGCGTCGACGAGCTCTTGGCCAATGTGCAGGTCTCCCTCGCTGGCAAAGCGGCGGAGCAGGTGTATCTGGGGACCGAGTTCACGGGCGCAAACAGCGATCTCGTGACGGCGACGATGCTGGGCATGGGCATCATCGGCATCCACGGGATGAACGGGTCCCTCTACTCGGTGGCGACGTTCCGCGAGCCACCCGACGCCAAGATGAAGCGCGAGATCGAGAAGCTCCTGGAGGATCAGTTCACGAAAGTGAAGCTGCTCCTCGCGGAGTACCGGCCGGCCGCGGACGAGATCGTCGAGCGCCTCATGGCGGACGGGGACCTCATTGGCGACGAAGTCATCGACATCATCGGCCGATTCGAGGAGCAGAAATACGGGCAGCGCAGCCCGGAAACGACACTCCAGCGGACAGAGGAGCGCTTCCTCGGCTCGATTGCTGCCCCGGTCAACGGCATCAGCTCGCCCGCGGTCGCCTCACCCTCGTCGGCATGGTGACGGACGGCATCCCGGGCGCGGTGGCGGCGCGCCCGGATTCGGCGCTCCTCGTCGCCACCACCAACAGCGGAAAGATCCGGGAGATCGCGGCGCTCCTGTCGGTGGCGACTCGCCGCTTGGTCTCGCCCGAGGACCTCGCGACGCATCTGGACGTCGAGGAGACGGGCGCGACCTACGCCGACAATGCGCTTCTGAAGGCCCGCGCGTGGTTCGCGGCGACCGGTATGCCGACGATCGCTGAGGACTCCGGGCTCGAGATCGACGCGCTGGGCGGAGCGCCGGGCGTCTTCAGCGCCCGGTACCTGGGACTCCCCGACGGACCCGAGAAGAACGCGCGCGTGCTGGAGGCGCTGCGGGAGGTGCCGCCACGCCGGCGACGCTGTCGGTACGTGTGCGTCATGGCGCTGATCGACGAGGATGGAACGGAGCGAACCTTCGAGGGGCGCTGCGCGGGTGTCGTCGCCCTGGCGCCGGCCGGCACGGGCGGGTTCGGGTTCGACCCGATCGTGCGCATCCCGAGGCTGGGCCGGACCATGGCCGAGCTGGCCGAGGCGGAAAAGAACCGGATCAGCCACCGCGCGCGAGCGGCGGCGAGGCTGGTTCGGTACCTGCAGTCGCTATAATTTTCGACGCCCGGGGATTAGCGCAGTCTGGTAGCGCGCTTGGTTTGGGACCAAGAGGTCGGCAGTTCGAATCTGCCATCCCCGACCACATCGACGAACATGGCCCAGCCAGTGCCTCGGCGCGCGGAAAGTCCGGATGTCCTCCCGAGCCGGATCATTCGCCGGCGCTCGGGTCAGGACTGATCCGGAGCGCCGGCACGCTCCAGCAGCGCCGCCTTCGATCGATTGAACTCCGCATCCGAGATCCGGCCGGCGGCGTGCTCCTCCTCGAGCGCGACGAGCTGCTCCACCAGGCCACCGTCGCTCGAGACGCTGGCGCCCAACTCTGCGATCGGTGGCGCGCGACGCGTCCGCCGCCAGTAGAGGGCGATGACCGCGGCGCCCACGAGCGCGCCCATGGCGGCCGGGGCGGCCGGCGGGATGCGCGCGAAGATGCCGCCGGGAACCGGCAAGTCGTCCACGGTGAAACGCAGGGTGTCGCCAACGCCAAGCGGGCCCCCGCTCAGGATTCGATACTGGTGGCCGCCGATCGTGGCGTTGTCCGCGGCCGCGAGCTGCTGGCTCGCGATCGCCGGGCCCGGGGTCTCGGCGAGGACCCGAACCGTATCCACGGGATACCGAACGGTCCGCTGGAACTCCGCCTGGCTGCTGGTGTACGGGAACCGATAGCTGAAGGAGATCTCCCGCCGGCCGGGAAAGATCGGCGTGAGCGACGCGAATCCCAGGCCGATCTCCACGATTTGCGAAGGGTCGAGCCCCAGGCCGGGCGTGAGATCGAAGGAGTTGGGCGGCAGGCCAAAGACCAACAGCCCCGCGGGGCCGCCCGGCCCGCCCATCTGGGGGGCAAAGGTCCGATCGGTCGGATTCACGATGGTGTGCAGCTCCGTGACCGTGATGGCCCGGCTGCCGGTGTCGACATCGGTCACGATCACCGCGCTCTGGTCGAATCGGATGCCGGGATCCGTCGTGACGCTCTCGTACACCGTGAGGTCCTTGCTCACGGCGCCGCCGCCGTCCGGCGGGGTCACCTGGACGACGTAGGTCGCTCCCTCATAGTCGCTGGCCAGCACGTACGTCGCGCCCGCCGCGACTGGGATGCCGCTTGCCACGAAGTGCCCGTCGTCCCCCAGGCTCGCGTCCCACGAGCCCTGAATCTTTTCGTCGGCGAAGGACACGACCTTGATCTGGAGGTCCGCTGGCGGCGCCGCGCCCGCTGTGCCGTTGACGACCTGCCCCTCGACGCTAAACGCTTCGCCCGGCCCGCCGGCGTCCGGATCCGCGCTCTGGGCACGCATCACGGTCGCTCCGGGCCAGCCGACGGCGAGGGCGAGACCGGCCAGCGCCGCGAGTCGAACGAGCCGCCTCATCCCTGGTCGGCCGTCCAGGCAGCTCCGCCGCTGTTGCTAACGAACACGTGGCCGTCGTCGTCGATGGCCACCAGTCGATCCCCGCGGCCGGCCACCGCGCGCACCGATCCCTGGAACGGCAGCTTCTCCCATTCCGACCCGTCGCGCGTCGTCCGGAAGATCCCGTCGGAGGACGCCGCGTAGAGCGCGCCCCGGGTGGCGTCGGCGCTAACGCCGCGCACCACGCCGGTCACGGCGAGGTTCACGGCGCCGGCGGCAGAGGCCCATGTGCGCCCGCCGTCGCCGGAACGAATCACCGACCGGCCGGCCGCCAGGTAGATCGCCTGCCCTCCCTGGGATCCCGGCAGGATTGCAAGGCCAGTGACCGGATCGTTCACGGGAGCGGCGACGAGCATCCAGTGTGCTCCGTCGTCGGTGCGATAGAGGCCGGCACCGGCCACGTAGGCGAATGCGCCGTCCATGCCACTGCCTGCACCCGCGATCCCTCCATCGGGCAGGTCTGTCGTGATCTCGACCCATGTCGCGCCGCCGTCGTCGCTCTCGAGCGACACGTCGCGGCCGACCGCGAGCCAGGGCGCGCCGTCGCGCGTCGCGATGCCGGAGATGTCCGCCGCGGCCCCGCCAGGACGCCAGGCCCGTCCATCGTCGCTTCGGAGGAGCCCGTTCTGTGTCGCGACCCAGAAGCCGCCCCTCGCGTCCGTGACGACGGCGTGAACCTGCAGGCCCGGGAGCGCGCCGACCGGCGCCTGGGCGGCCTGGATGCTCCGGGCGTGGGCATAAATGAACACGATGCCGGCAATGGCCGCCGCGACGCCCGCCGCTCCGCCGACGGCGTAAACGATCCCGCCGCGCTGGGACGCTGCCGTCGTTCGCGGCGACGCCGCCGGGACGCGACCATTGGCGTGGTCCACGACCGCGCTCGCGACGCCCGTCGGCCGCCCCATGGCGGCCAGTTCGCGTTCGACCTCCCGCCGAATGTGCGCGCGCCGCTCGGTGAAGGCCGCGATCTCGCGCAGCGCCTCCGCGGCGCGCCGCCGCCCGTCGTATCGGAATCGCGCGTAGTCGGCTTCGGAGAGGTTGCCGATCTCCCAATCGTTCTGCGCGTCCTGGATGTCGGCGAGCGCGCTCCGGTAGCGCTCCTCCACTTCCGCGAGTCGGCTCTCGACCCCTTCGAGCCGACGGCGCGTTGATCGCGCGAAGAGCGGCCGGCTGATGACGGCAAGGCCGATGGCGACCAGAACGATCGCGGCGATCGCGGTCAACGAATCGCCTCGTCGTGGATCAGCTCGTAGGTCTCGTCCACGGTTTCGAGATACGGCGCCAGGTCGTCGTCGGGAACGGGGGGCGAGGCCGGCGTTGGCTTGCGACGAAGCTTCCACCCGAGAAAGGCCAGCGTCGCGAGGAGCGCGAGGTACGGCGCCACCCAGGCGACAGTGGTGAACCCCCGCCGCGGCGGCTCCATCAAGATGCTCTCGCCGTATCGCTGCACGAAGTACCGGACGATCTCGTCCCTGCTCTCTCCGCTCTCCAGCTTCTCCCGAATCACCCCCCGCATCTGAACGGCAAGCTGCGAGGGCGAATCGGCAACGGACAGCCCCTCGCAGATCGGGCACCGGAGCTCTTGCGCGATCTGTCGCGCCCGCTCATCGACCGGCATATCGCCCCCCGAGGCGGCACGGCCGATGGACGGAATCATGAGGAGCGCGATGGCCGCGAGCCCGAGGCCGAGAAGAGCGTTTCCAGCGGGTCGTCGTCGCTGGGTCGCTCGCGAGCCGGCGACGGACGCGCTGGCGCGGGGCATGATGGTCGCGCTCATCCGAAGGGCTGGCTGGGCGCCGACGGCGCGGGGGAAACGCCCAGCGGCTGGCCGGCGCGTCCGCGGCTCGCGATGGGCACGCGCTGGATCGCGGGCGCTCGTTCCGGCCAAAGGCTCACGAACGCGCCGACGAGGAGGATGACCCCGCCAAACCAGATCAAGGGCACCATCGGGTTGATGATGGCGACGAGGCTGATGGTGCCGTCGTCTCCCCAGCCGGTGAGGACGAGATACAGGTCCTCCAGGCGCTCCGTCTCGATGGCGACCCGCGTCGCCGGCTGATCGTTGAAGTTTTGAAAGAAGACGCGCCCGGGGGAGACGGTTCGCGAGGGACCGCCATCTTCCGACAGGGCGAGCTGCGCTGTGACGGACCGCGCGTCGCCGACCGTCCGGTCGGTCAAACCCTGGTACGTCAACGTATAGCGCCCGATGGTGAGGGATCCGCCGACCGGCAGGGTCACGTCCCGGGACTGTTGGTAGAACGAGGAGGAGACCACGCCGACCGCGATGAAGGCGATCCCCAGGTGAACGAGGTAGCCGCCGTAGCGGGGTCGGGCCCGCGCGATCAGGTGGCGGACGGCCGGCAGGAACCATTCGCCCGTCGACCGCATACGCGCGCGGATTCCACGCCAGTACTCCGATGCGACGGTGGCGGCGGCAAAGACCGCGGCCGCCAGCGCGAGGATCGCCGCCACCTCCCGAAGGCCGAGAACGGCCATCACGGTCGTCGCGACCCCGGCGACGGCGAGCGGGACGACGAATGTCCGGCGGAGCTGGGTCGCGGTCGCCTTGCGCCACGGGAGCAGGGGCCCAATCCCCATGAGGAGGAGCAGGCCGAGCAGGAGCGGCCCGTTGACCTGCCGGTAGAAGGGCGGGCCGACGGTCGCCTTCGTCCCGCGCACGGCCTCCGACAGGACCGGGAAGATCGTTCCCCAGTAGGTGGCGAACGCGATGCCCACCAGGAGCACGTTGTTCAGGAGAAAGCCCGACTCCCGCGACACGATCCCTTCGAACTGCTCGCTGTCGCGCAGAGATGGGAGGCGCGCCAGAAGCGCCGCCACCGATCCGATCACCACGGTGGCTAGGAAGGCGAAGAAATATGGGCCGATCGTCGACTGGGCGAAGGAGTGGACCGACGAAATGACGCCGCTCCGGACGATGAAGGTGCCCTGGACGGCGAGACAGAAGGTGGCGACGATCAGGGCCATATTCCACACCTTCAGCATGCCGCGCCGCTGTTGGACCATCACGGAGTGGACGTAGGCGGTGAGGGCGAGCCACGGCATGATGGCGGAGTTCTCGACCGGGTCCCAGCCCCAGTATCCGCCCCAGCCGAGCACGTGGTAGGCCCACCACGCGCCCAGGAGGTTGCCCGCGCCCAGGAACGCCCACGCGAACAGGGCGAACCGACGCGTGGCGCGCATCCAGTCCGCGTCCGTGCGCCCGGCGAGAAGGGCGCCCATGGCGAACGCGTACGGGACCCCGACGCTGGCATAGCCGAGCAGGAGCATGGGTGGATGGATGAGCATGCCCTGGTCGTAGAGGAGGGGGTTCAAACCGCGCCCGTCTGCTGGGATTGCCAGCATGCGATCGAAGGGGCTCGAGACGAACGTCAGGATGTAGAGAAAGAACACCTCGATCGCCATCGCCACGGCGATCACGTAGCCGATCATCTGGCGGAGGCGGTCGAAGGTCGCGCGAATAGCGATGGCCGAGAAGACGCTCAGCGCCAGCGCCCAGTACAGGAGGGAGCCCTGCTGACCGCTGTAGAACGAGGCGATGATGTACTGGACGGGCATCGATCGGCTGGAGTGCTCCACCACGTAGGCGAGGGAGAAATCGTGGGTGAGAAACGCCGCGACCAGCGTGCCGGCGGCCAGGGCGATCATGCCAGCGACAACGAAGGCGCCGTTGCGGGCCGCCCTGAGCAGGAGCTCGTCGCCGGATCTCGCTCCCAAGGCGCCAGCCAGCACAGAACAGCCCGCCGCGACCAGCGCGGCAATCAGGGCAGCGACGCCGAGGTCGGCCGCGGTCAGCTCCATCGTTCCTTTCCGTCCAATCGCTCTACCGAATGGTCTCTTCGTACACGGATTTCAAAGCAACGGCAAGACCGTAGATCGCGAGGCCGAGGGCGAGGACGCGACCCTCGGGCCCGCGCCACCATGGCCTCGCCGGCTGTGTCCCCGCGCCCAGGCGTCGCGCCTCCCGGAACATCCAGATGGCCAGCGCGACCTTGACGGCCAGCAGCGCAACATAGATGGGCGGTAGCGCCGCGGACGAGAGCCGTTCGACGCTCAGCACCACGCCCGTCACCACGAACACGCCGATCCCCGCGCGGAGGATCTCGCGGAACCCCCGCCACGCCGCGGAATCGGGCGGCGCGACGCTGGAGCGCACGAGCGCGTATGTCAGGGTACCTCCCACCCACGTTGCCGCCGTTATGGCGTGCGCCAGCCGCAGGATGCCGATGAGCAGCTCCGCGATCACGGCGACGCGCGGCGCCGACTCACGTTTGGATCTCTCGAACCAGCTTCCGCAGCTGGTCCTCGTCGAGCGGACCGATCCATCGGCTTGCGAGGCTTCCATCCGCCCGGACGAAGAAGGTCTCCGGAATTCCCGTCACCCCAAATTCAATCGCCGTTTTGCCGCCGAGATCGACCCCGTTCTTGTAGCCCACGCCGTATCGCGCCAGAAACGCGCGGAGGTCGCTCTCCGTGTCCCACTCGCTGATACCGAGAAAGGCGACGTTCTCCGCCTCGTACTCGCGCGCCATGCGGGCAAAGAGCGGCGCTTCTTCCTGACACGGCACGCACCAGCTCGCCCAGAAATTCAGGACGGCGGGCCTGCCTTCAAGGTCGCTCGCCTTCAGCGTCGCGCCGTCGACGAGGGAGAGGGTGAAGTCGGGCATCACGGCGCTAGCGAGGGTCCCCGGCCCTCCCGCCGTGTTAACGCCGAATGACCCGCCACCGGACGACTGCCGGGCCAGGACGGTCCCGAGGGCGAGCAAGATCGCTGCGATGAGCACGAGAGGGGGCGCGGCCAGCAGCGGGCGCGCAAGTCGATCAATCAGGGCGCAGGGCCTTCCTCAAAGCTGATCAACACACATTGTACCGCGTCGCCTTCGCTTCGCCCCGCCCAAGGGCTTCATCGGTCCGGGGGATGGAGATCGCGCGGCAACGGCACGTCCCAGTCGTCGGCGCCTCGCCGTGGGCGCTCCTCGTCGCCGGGGAGCTTGTTGCGCGCGATGAACCACGTGGCGAAGGCGAGCAGGAACACGAGCGACCCCCACAGGACCACAAACAAGAGCGCCACGAGGACCAAGAGCACCCAGATGGAGAATCCGCTACCGTCCACAGCCAGGCGCCCCTACGCGAACATGTAGATGCGGCACTCGCGCTCGGGCCGCAGGGAGACGGTCCGGAGTCCAGACAGCGCGAATCCCTTCGCCTCGAATCGAAGGAGCTGGCTCTTCCACTCATCGCGCTCGCGCGGCTCGGGTCCAAACGGGAAGGCCGCGAGGAGCAGGGCCCCGCGCCCGCCGGAGAGCATGGCGAGCCCACTGAGCTTATCCATCTCGCGCGCGACCTGCTCGACCGAGATGACGGTCGGCCGCGCGTCCCGCCCGGCGCCGGCATAGCTGGTGAGGAGGCTCTGCACCATGAGCCACCACTCCCCGTCAGCTGTGGCGAGCCAAACGTCGCACCCATGATGGTCGGGCCGAAGGTCGCGGATCCGGGAGCCGGCCAGCGGGAGCAGCGTCGCGAGCGCTTCGACTTGCAGCCAGGAGTCGGGGCGCATGCGATAGCGATCGAAGATGCGAAAATAGTCGGCCCGGGCCTCGAAGTGGTCGAGGAGGCCATTCCAGACGTCTTCCACGACTCCCCTCTACCGAGGAGTGTACACATCCGCCGACAGATCGGGCCGGTGCGCTTCACCATGGGGACGCCGGTGGGCAAGATGGACGAACGAACGTGCGAGGTCTGCAGCTTGGGGGGAAGCGACCTGCCCTGGGTGGGGAAGGCGGGACTCGAACCCGCACGCCTCTCGGCACGTGATCCTAAGTCACGCTCGTCTGCCAGTTCCGACACTCCCCCGACACGTGTCACGATACCATCCGCTAAATCGGACGGTCAATCGATCGCCCCCGGGCTTCTGCGCCCTTGAGCCCAGCGCGGTTCGCCATCCACGCCGTCGACGGCCGTGCTCGAACCGGGGTGCTGACGGGGAGACACGGTTCGATCGCCACGCCCGCGTTCGTGCCGGCGGGCCCGCACAGCGTCGAGCGGCGGCTCACGCCGACCGACATCGCTGGCGTGGGCGCCGCAGCCCTGATGGTGAGCCTCTACGATCTCACGCTGCGCAGCGGCGTCGACGTCGTGGCGTCCCTCGGCGGCCTGCATCGCTTTCAGGGATGGTCTGGCATCGTGATTGCGGAGAGCGGCGCCCGCGCCATATTTGGGTCGATTTCCGCACGGTCCTCCTCCACTGGGGACACGGAAGGCGCCGTGCTCCGGGCGCGGCCGCCCCTGCGGCGGGTGAGGTTGGACGGCCTGGAGTACGTGTCTCACGTCGACGGATCCGCTCGCGTCCTCACGGCCCGGGGCGCGATCGTGGATCAGGAGCGGCTCGGCGTCGACGGCATGTGCGCCCTCGCTGACTTGTCGGGAGCGGCCAGCCCCAGTCGGGCGCGCGCGGCCGTGGACCGAAGCCTCACGTGGGGGCGCGACGCCCTCGAGGCGCGCACGCGCTCGGACGTCTGGCTCTTCGGCTGCGCCGTCGGCGGGACCTTCCCGGACCTGCGCCATGCGAGCGCAGCCGGCGTCGCTTCTCTTCCTTTCGACGGCTTTACGGTCGACGGCCTCCCATCAGCGCCGACGCCCCTTCGCGCCGAGCTCGTCGGCGTCGCCACCTCGGCGCTGCCCGACGACAAGCCTCGCATCATCGTGGCGGCCGAGCTGGGCGACTTACCGGCCCTCGCCGCCCTCGGGTGCGACATCGTCGCCTCTGACGCGCCGGCGCGGCTGGCGGAAGCGGGGGTCGTGTACGGAGCCTCCGGGCGGCTCCAGCTGTTGGACGATGCGTACGGCGACGACTTTCGACCCATCCACGACGGCTGCGGCTGTGCCGTCTGCGTGACCTTTACGCGCGCGTACCTCCACCATCTCTTCGTGGCCGGCGAGCTGCTCGCGCCCCGCCTGGCCGCGATCCACAATCTCGCGTTCGCCTGCAACCTCGCACGCGCCGCGCGGGACGCCATCGAAGCGGGATGCCTCGCGGATCTCTGCGCGGCGGTCCGCGCCTGATCAGCGCCGCCCGAACTCGCGCTCGAGCTGGGCGTGCGAGAGCAAGAGCGCCGTGGGACGGCCGTGGGAGCACGTCGCGCACAGCTCTGCTTCGTCGAGCTGGTTGAGGAGCGCCTGCATTTCGGCCATTTCGAGCCGCTGGCCCGCCTTGACCGCCGTCTTACAGGAGAGCAGGAGGGCGAGGCGCTCGCGCCAATCGGGCCCGGCCCCAAGCTCGTCGAGCGCTTCGTGGGTCTCACGGAGCACCTGATCGAGCTGGCGCGCGCGTAGCGCGCTCGGAACCGAGCGCACGATGATCGCGCCGTCGCCGAAGAGGGCGGCGTCGAAGCCCAGCCGAGCGAGCGCGGCGACGTACTCATCGGCGGCGCCGCGCAGCGCGCGTGGCAGATCGACGACGACCGGATCGAGGAGGATCTGCGCGCGCTGCCGATCGGCGTAGGCCCGCTCGAGCCGCTCGAGCAGGACGCGCTCATGGGCGGCGTGCTGGTCCACCAGGTAGAGGCCGGCTCGTCCTTCGCAGATGATGTACGTCAGCGCGATCTGCCCGAGGATACGCAGGGAGCCAAGACGGGGTCGGTCGATCGGATCGCTCGGGTCGACCGGCGGTCCCGCCCCGAAGAGCGAGGCGGGCGCGGGGTCGAGGGGGTTCTCCGGCATTGCGGTCGCCGCGAACGTTGGTCGCACGTCGAGCGTTGGTATTCCGACCGCTTCCATGAGTGTCGCGCGGACGGCTCGGTGGACCGTCCCGAAGATGGGTCGATCGCGCAGGAGACGCACCTCACGCTTGGTGGGGTGCACGTTGGCGTCGACTTCGTGCGGGGCGACACAGATGTCCACCAGGGCAACGGGGTGGCGCCCGATGGGGAGCTGCGTAGCGTATCCGTCTTCGATGGCGTAGGTGAGGCTACGGCTGTCGACCGGGCGTCGGTTCACGGTGAGAAAGATCCCGTTGCGCGTCGCGCGGTGAAGGGAGGGGGCGCCGATGAGACCGCTGAGCCCGACCGTGTCGCCGGTCTGCTCGTCGGGCGGTCCACGGAGCACGAGGAGGTTCCGCGCCACCTCCGGCCCGAACAGCGCCGTGGCGACGTCGCGGAGGTCGCCGGAGCCGGAGGTCCGAAGCACCGGGCGCGCGTCGCATTCGAGCGCGAAGGCGATTTCGGGGTACGCCAGCGCGTATGCCTGCACGATCGCGCCGATGTGGGCGGTCTCCGAGGAGGCCGCGCGCTGATACTTCCGCCGGGCGGGCACGCGGTCGAAGAGGCGATCGACGGTCACGCTCGTCCCCGTCCGGCGCGCCTGTGGCACAACGGACCCGACGGCGCCGCCCTTCGCGGCGATCTGCGCGCCCGGCGCGCCCTCCGTTGCGCTCACGATGGCCACGTCGGCGACCGCGGCCAGGGCGGCGAGCGCCTCCCCGCGAAATCCCAGCGTGGCGAGCCGCTCCAGGTCATCGGCCGACTCGATCTTGCTGGTTGCGTGGCGCCGAAATGCCGCGGGAAGATCCTCGGCGGCTATTCCGCAGCCGTCGTCCGCGACTCGAATCCGGGTGTAGCCGCCATCCCAGATCTCGATCGATATCCGCCCGACCCGGACGAAATCCTCAGCCAGCTCGGACGAAGCGCCGGCCTCGCGCCGGATGGGCCGGGCGAGCACCGCGTCGACGGCGTTCTCGATCAGCTCCTTCACGGCATCGCCCGCCCGGGTGATCACCTCGCCAGCGGCGATCTGCGCGATGACGTCCGGCGAGAGCTGGCGGATGGACATGGGACGGTCGTCTACCGCGGCTCGCACACGACATCGACGAGCGCCGTCTTCCCCTGCTCCTTGACGGCGCGGATGGCGCGCTCCAGGGCTGGTCTCAATTCGGACAGCTCGGTGACGGGGCCCTCGCCGTGGCAGTCGTAGGCGCGGGCCAGCGTCGCGAAGTCGACGTTCGGGTCCGTGATCTTCGTTCCAACCCCGGCGTTCTCCACCGCGCGGTCTCGGTACTCGGCGATCTGGATCCCATGCTCCTCGGAGTTGTAGAGGGACCGGTTGTTGTGGAGAACGGCCAGCATGGGGACGTGGTGGTGGGCGGCGGTCCAGAGCGCGCTGGGGGTGAAGAGGAAGTCGCCGTCCGCCTGGAGATTGACGGTGAGTCGGTTCGTGCCGCGCGCGGCCAGCGCGGCGCCGATGGCAGCTCCCATCCCATATCCGAGGCCCGCGCCGCCGCTCCCGCCGAGGTACTGGTGGGGTTCGCGGAAGTCCCAGAGGCGGCGCGCCCAGCCGTTGAGCGAGCCATTGACGAGCCACCAGTCCTCGGCTTTGATGACGTCCCACACCGTTGCGGCGACCGCCGCGAGCGCCAGGGGGGACCGCCCCGTCGACTGGGCCGCCTGCTGGCGCCACTGCGCGCGGCGGGCTCGGTTCCGGTCAGCCCATGCGGCGCCGCGCTGGGAGAATCGGTCGCGGGCCTCCGCGCGGCTCACGAGCCGCTCGCGGACCAGCGCATCGAGCAGCGGGAGAGCGACCGCGGTATCGGCCACCACGTTCATGTCGGTGGGAACCTGGCGCTGGAAATCCCCGGTCCAGCTTCGCACGAGGAGGTCGTTGACCCCGATGGAGACCACCGTGCACTCGCGACTCTGGACGTACTCGGTCGTGCGGCGGACGCGGTCGACACGCGTGAGGGCGCCATAGGGGTCCTGCACACCGAGGAGCAGGACGAGGTCGGACTCGGCGAGCGCCTCGGCTGAGGCGCCCGTGGCGTCCAGAGGGTGCGTGGTCGGAACGGAGAACCGGTCCCCGACCTCGATTATCGGCGCGCCGAGGGCCTCGGCCAGCGCCACCAGCGCCGGGACGGCGGCCGGCTCCCGCCCAACCATGTCGGCCACGATGGTGGGCCGCTGGGCGGCGACGAGCAGGTCGGCAAGCCGTTCGAGCGACGCTGGATCGGGCGCGATTGGGGTCGGCGTGCCGAACCGGGAGACGTTTGGAACCACCAGCTCGCCCTCAACCCGCATCTCCTGCAGCTCGGTGTCGAAGCAAACGTAAACGGGTCCGGTGGGCTGCGTCGTCGCAACCTTATAGGCGCGCGTGAGGGACTCCGCGCACGCGGCGAGGCTGGGAGGCTGGTCATCCCACTTGACGAAGTCGCGTACGAGGTTGCCCTGGACCAAAGCCGTGTGGATCCAATCGATGCGCGGCCTTCGCCGCATGGGGTCCACGGGCCCGGTCCCCCCGAGGACCAGGATCGGCACGCGGTCCACCCATGCATTGAAGATGGCCATGGTGGCGTGCTGGAGACCCACGACGTTGTGGGCGATGGCGACCATGGGGCGTCCCGCCGCCTTGGCATACCCGTGGGCGATGGCGACGGAGATCTCTTCGTGGAGGCACTCGATGATCTCGGGCCGCTGCTGGCCCGCGAAATTCACCAGGGAATCGTGAATGCCACGAAAGCTTGAGCCGGGATTGAAGGCCGCGTACTCGATCCCCAGGGCGCGAATCACCTCGACGATGTAGTCTGATCCGAACTCGGCCCGCGAGCGCGTGCCTTCCGTCGGCGTCGCCAGCGCTGCGTCTCCTGTAGCCATCTGATCCTCCTTGTCGATTCGCGTGTGCGACGGGCGGCTCAGTCCCCGGATGCGTTGGTGGGACTGGGACACGAGGCCTCGACCCAGCTCCGCGCGCGGTCCCGGAGCTGGGCGAGCGCTGTGAGCGCTTGAATCGGCGACAGGTGGTCGATATCCAGCTCGGTGAGATCGGCGACGACGGGCGGGATGGCTGGCGCGCACGGGCCCGCCGCCGAGTTCCCGCGTGTCGTCGCGCCACCCTCGCGCTCGAGCCGCTCCAGCTCCTCCGTCGCGCGCTGGATGATCGGCTCCGGAATCCCGGCGAGCCGCGCGACGTGCACGCCGTAGCTCCGATCGGCGCTCCCCGGTACGACCCGGTAGGTGAAGGCGATGCGGTCCCGGGATTCCACGACCTCGGTGTGGACGTTTTGGATCACGCCGTCCTCGCGCTCGAGGGCGGCAAGCTCGTGATAGTGGGTTGAGAAGATGGTGCGGCAGGCGTGGGAGGGATTGGCGAGCTGCTCGACGATGGCCCGAGCGATCGCCATCCCGTCGTACGTACTGGTCCCCCGCCCAACCTCGTCGAAGAATATCAGGCTGCGGCGCGTCGCGCTCCTCAGAATGGCGGCGGTCTCGGTCATCTCGACCATGAAGGTGCTCCGCCCGCCCGCGATGTCGTCTCCCGCGCCCGAGCGCAGGTAGATCCGATCGACGAGCCCGAGGCGCGCAGACTCGGCGGGAACGAAGAAGCCGCACTGTCCCATGTGCGTGACGAGCAACACCATCCTGCCGAACGTCGTTTTGCCAGCCATGTTCGGCCCCGTCAGCAACAGCACGGCCGGCGCTTCGGCGCCGCCGGATTGGTCCGGCCCCGTCGCGCCGATCCGAATGTCGGACGGGATGTACGCGTCCCATCCCAGAGCCTGCTCGACGACGGGGTGCCGACCCGCGGTGATCTCGGTCACCGGCTCCTGGAGAATCGTCGGGCGAACGTACCGGCGCTCGTCGGCGATCTGGGCCAGCGACGCGAGCGCGTCCAGCTCGGCGATGGCGACGGCCGTGGACTGGAGGCGGGCCGCCTCCTGGGCTATGCGCGCGTTGAGCGCTTCCATCGCCTCGCGCTCGATCTCGGCCATGCGGGCGGCCGATCGGGCCTGGCTCGCCTCGTGCTCGCGCAGCTCGGCGATCACGAATCGCTCCACCGAGGCAAGAGTCTGACGCCGCTGGTATCCCAGTGACTCCAGCAGCTCGCCCACAGTCCGTGCGCCGGTCTCCTGCCGTCGGTAGTAGTCCAGCTCCTGCCCCAGCGTCGACGTGCTGACTTCGAGGTAGTACCCGAACACCCGGTTGTAGCCGACCTTCAAGTTCTTGAGGCCGGTCCGCATCCGCTCGCGGCGCTCCAACTCCACGAGCCAGTGTCGACCATCGGCAGCGCTCGAGCGCAGCTCGTCCAGCTCGGGAATCCGTCCGGAGCGAATCACGCCCTCGCCGAAGGTCGAGGGCGGGTCGTCGATCACGGTCGACCGGACGTCGTCGACGACGGATGCCGGCGGATCGATTCGATCCGTCACCGGCGCGAGCGCCCCCGCGTTCGCTGTCTCGGACCGAAGTATTGCGCGCAGCGCGGACGCGCCCTCGAGGCCGGACGCCAGGGCCAGAGCTTCCCGAGGAGTTAGGAGCCGCTGCGCCGCGCGCCCGGCCAGCCGCTCCAGGTCCGGCACGGTGGCGAGGACGTTCCGGACCTCTGCTCGAAGCTCCCGCAGCTCGGCCAGCCCCTGGACGAGGTCGAGGCGCTCCTCGATGGCGCGAAGCTCCAGCAGGGGATGGCCGATCCACTGCGCCAGGCATCGGGCGCCCATGGCCGTCCGCGTCACGTCCAGCGATTCGAGGAGGGACCCGGCGCGCTGGCCCGTCGCGCCGCGAATCAGCTCCAGGTGGTCGCGCGTCGCCGGGTCGATGAGCATGAACCCGCGCGCATCGTAGACTCGGAGGCGCTCGATGCTTGCCAATGCCCGCGGCTGCGTACGGCCGACGTATCGAAGGATCGCGGACGCCGCCGCCGCCGAAGCGCCATCACGGTCGAGCCCCAACGCGGCGATGGTGGATACGTGGAAATGCTGGCACAGCGCTCGCTCCGCGCCAGACCGCGAGAAGAGCATCTGATCGCTGGTGCAGGGGGTGTCGGCGGGGAGGAGCGCCGCGATCGGCTCCGTCACCTCGGCGAGGCACTCGGCCGGCCGGAGGCGGGCAAGCTCGCCGCGCGCGATGGATGGGGCGTCCGGTCCGTCGATCTCCGTGCACGCGAAGGCGCCCGTGCTGATGTCCGCGTACGCCAATCCGATTCGCTGGTGACCGACCACGATCGCAGCGAGATAGTTGGACTTGCTCGGCGTGAGAAGCGCGCTCTCGACAAGGGTGCCCGGCGTGATGACGCGCGTCACCTCCCGCGGGACGAGGGTCCCGGACGACGAGGCAGCCGCCGTGGCGGCCTGACCATCCGCGCGCTGCTCGGCGATGGCGATGTGGTATCCGCGCTCGACCAGGCGCGCGATGTAGGGATCCGCCGCGTGGACCGGCACGCCGGCCATCGGCAGCCGCTCCCCGCGCCCCATCTCCCGCGAGGTGAGCGCCACATCGCACACGGAGGACACGACGCGGGCATCATCCTCGAAGGTCTCGTAGAAGTCCCCGAGCTGGAAAAACAGGATCGCGTCCGGATGCTGCTCTTTCAGGCGGAGGTACTGCCTGCGGATGGGGCTCGCAGCCGGTGGCACGAACGCGAGCTGCATCCCGAGCTACCCGGTGCGGCTCATGGCGGAGTCGCCGACGTGCAGGTCCACCGGAAGATCGGCGTGTCGATCCTCTCGCCCCATGCCGATGTAGCGGAATCCGCGGCGCGCCATCTCGTCGGGATCGTAGATATTTCGCCCGTCCAGGAGCACTCGCGAGCGCATCACATCCGCCACGCGCGCCATGTCCAGCTCTTTGAACTCGTTCCACTCGGTCACCAGGACGATGGCGTCGCATCCGCGGGCCATGTCGTACGGGTCGCTGGCGAAGTAGACGTTGGACAGGGTGCGCTTGGCGTGGTCCATCGCCGCCGGATCGAAGGCGCGCACCGTCGCTCCCTCGGTCTGGAGGAGGTGGACGATCTCGAGGGATGGCGCGTCGCGCAGATCGTCGGTGTTGGGCTTGAACGCGAGCCCGAGAACCCCCACGACCTGGCCGTCGAGCCCCCCGAAGACGCCGCGGAGCTTCTGGATGACCGAGCGGCGGACGTCGCGGTTGATCTCCATCACGGCACGGAGAAGCTGTGGGTGCGAGCCGTGGATCGACGCCATGTATTCGAGAGCCCGAACGTCCTTCGGAAAACAGGAGCCGCCGTAGCCGAGGCCCGCGTCGAGGAAGCTCCGGCCGATGCGGCGGTCGTAGCCCATTCCCTGGGCCACCTGGGTGACGTCGGCGCCGAGCCGCTCGCAGATGCCGGCGATCTCATTGATGAACGAGATCTTCGCCGCGAGAAAGGCGTTCGAGGCGTATTTGACCATCTCCGCCGTGCGCATGTCCGTGATCAGCATCGGGGCCCCGAGCGGACGGTACAGATCCGCGACGCGCTCCGCGGCCTCCCGGTCGTTTGCCCCGAGAACGATGCGATCCGGATTGAAGAAGTCGCCGATGGCCGACCCCTCCCTGAGAAACTCGGGGTTGCAGACGACGTGGAAGGGATACGGCTCCGACAGCTCCTGCCGGACGATGTTCGTGATGGTGTCACCAGCGCCGATGGGCATGGTGCTCTTGTTGACGATGGTGAGAGGACCGGTTGCCGATTGCGCAATGCTCCGCGCGGCGGCCTCGGAATATCGCATGTCCGCTTCGCCCGCGGCTCCGCTGGGGGTGCCAACAGCGATGAAGACGAACTCGGCGCCGGCGACGCCCGCGCCGTAGTCGGTCGTAAACGCGAGGCGCTGCGCCGATGCGTTGCGCTCCACCATCTCGTCGAGCCCTGGCTCGAAGATGGGGATCCGCCCGCGCTGGAGTGCCGCGATCCGGTCCGCGTCGATGTCGATGCAGATCACGCGGTTGCCGAGGTCAGCGAAACAGGCGCTCGTCACGAGCCCCACATATCCCGCGCCCACCACGGTAATCCTTGCCACAAGCTACCCCTTGGTTGCCGACGGCAGCGCTTCCGGAGGAGATAGGAGGCTCGAGGCGACTATAGCAACACCTCTCAGCGGCCAGCAACCGGCGGCTCTGTCGCCCGCCGTGGCCGCCGCGTGATCTCCGGGATGCTGATGTTCTCCTGCCAGAGAAAGAAGAGTCCGGCCACAACGACAGGAACGATCAACACCAGATGAACGGTAAGGGTAAAGCCGACCGCGTCCGGCGGCGTTGCTCGGACGACATCCACCAGCAGCTCCTTCAGCGCCACGTCGAATGTTCCCACGTAGCCAGGGGACGACGGAACGAGGGTGGCGAGGTTGGCCACGGCCGCCCCCATCATGCTCACGGCCATCGAGCCCGGCAGCGCAAAGCCGGCCATGATGACGCGATACATGCCGGCCTCGATCACCCACGCGACGAGCGACAGCCCGAGGACCACGAGTCCGGTCGTGGGGTTCGCGATCGCCCCGAGACCGCTGAGCGCGGTCTCCATGGCGCGCTCCAGCGGCCCGTGAAACCGCTCCGGGAAAAGGCGGATGACGCGAATCCCGACCCATCGAGATGGACCCGGGACGGACCCGGCCCAAAGGAGCGCGATGGTGACCACCGCGAAGAGCACCGCCGAGGCCGCCGCCACATTTCGCATGGGGTCGCCTGCCCCGGAGAGCAGAATTCCGACGACGAGCAGCACCGTGAGGGCGATTCCGTCCAGTACGCGCTCCACGACGATGGCGGCCAGGGAGGTGCCGACCGGCACGCCGTGGCGCGCGACCAGAAAGATCCTCGCCACTTCGCCGAGCCGGCCGGGGAGCAGATCGTTCAAGGTGAGGCCGATGACGAGCGCGCGGAAGAGATCGGGAAACGCGACCGGGTAGCCCCGCATGAGCCGCTGCCATCGAAGGCTCCGGACCGCCGTCCCCAGGAAGTACAGGGGAACGGCCGGGATGAGAAGCAGCAGGTTCGCGGACCGCAGGCTGCTCACCACGTCGCCAAGGGGCACGGAGCGCGCGAGGAGCGCGAGGCAGGCGACGCTGATCCCAATGCCGATGACCGGGCGTAGGATCCTCCCGGCGCTCACGAGTTCCTGCGCCGCGTCATTGGCCGGACGCGTCCGATGATTCGGCGTCCGCACCCGCGCCGACGTCCAGCTCGACGATGGTGCCACTCTGCGAGTCGCTCGCAAGGAGGTGCCCGTCGCGGTCCAGCTTGATGCCAACGGGCTGGCGGAGCTGCGTACCGGCGGGGAGCGCCAGTTCGCCCACGAGCCCGTCCTGCACGCGCACGATGGAGTGGTCGTCGGGCCTGGTCGCGTACACGGTGCCGTCGGACGAAACCGCGAGATATGGCTTATTGGTGAGCGTCTGACTGCTCCACCCGCTCACGGCATACTGGCCAAGAGGCTGGAACGTCGCGTCGAAGACCTGGATTCGCTCGTTCCACGTGTCGGCCACGTAGACCTTGCCCTGCGCGTCGACGGCGATCCCAACCGGCTCGCGGAACTGCCCGAGTCCTGCGCCCTCTGTGCCGAAGGAGCGGTAGTACACGCCGTTTTGGTCGAAGACCTGGATGCGTTTGTTTCCGGTGTCCGTGACCAGGACCTGTCCCGACGGCGTGATCGCGATATCGCGCGGCCCGTAGAACCGGGATGGCTCGGAGCCGATCTGCCCGGTTCCCCACTTCAGGAGGAACCGGCCGCTCGCGTCGAACTTCTGAATTCGGTGGTTCCATGTATCCGCGACGAATACCGAACCGTCCGGCGCGACGGCGATCCCCCACGGCTCGTTGAATTGCCCATCGCCATCACCCCGAGTTCCCCACGTCCCGGCGACCGTGCCGTCTGGATTGAACACCGTGACGGTCGATGAGCCGGCGTCGGCCACATAGATCTTGCCGTCCGGACCCGTCGCGACCCCCTTTGGCTCGCGGAGCGCCGCGACGCCGCCGGGTCGGCCCATGGAGCCGATCACGCGCACGCTACCCACCTCGGGCACCGCCGCGTTCGGTCGACCTGGGGGCACGCTGGCGGCCGCCTCGGACGGGGCAGCTCCGGCGCCGCCGCCGATGAGATCGTTGCGCTCGTAGAACCACATCTCGCGCGCGCCGAGCGGCGGGTTCATCAGCTCGCGATACAGGATGTACTTCAGCAGCTTGAGGCGCTCCTGCGGGTCCAGGAGCGTTTGCGGGATGGTGCTCCACGTGAGCTGCTTGTAGTCCTCTGGATACCACCAGTTCAGCCGCATCTTGTGCCCGGTGTATCCGGAGAGCTGATCGCGAATCGGGTCGAGGTTCGTCCCCATCACCAGGAGGGCCGCGTACTTCCCGGTCGAGAAGTCGCCCGGGAGGGTCTTCGAATAGTACGTCTTCGCCGTGTAGTTGCGGAAATACCATTCGAAGGGCCAAGAAACGGCCTCGTGTTCGACGTTCTGGCCGCCAACGTTCTCGGTGTAGCCGCCGTCCAGGAGGATCGGGAGGTCCTTCCGAAGCCCTGTCTCGTTTCCGAGCCGCTCGACCTCCCGTGCAATGTAGGGCACGTCGGGCGAGCTTTGGACGTACACCAACATCTCGACTGGGATGTCGCCGTTCTTGTACGTGACCTGCCACGCGGTGTGGAGCGAATAGACGACGAGGATCGCGAGTGCCCCTGCGCCGAGGGCGCCGAGCGCCTGTCGCGTCGTGAGACGGAAGGCGACAGCGAGCGCCGACGCGAGGAGCGCGGCGAGAATGAGGAGGAGCGGGATCTTGCGCAAGGCGGCGGACTGCGCCGCCAGCGCCGACGCGGCGGGCCCCGCGCCAGCGCTCGCCAGGGCGATGAGGGCGGCAACCGCGAGGACTGCCAGCCCGACAAGGGACCACTGTCGTGGCGTCAGCCCCCAGGGCCGTCGGAAGTGGCGCGCGACGCCCTCGACGGTGAGGGCTCCCAGCAGCACCAGCGGTGTCGTCGGGTGCACCACCAGCCACGGCATCTTCTCCGCCGCGTACGAGTACAGGAGGATCGACGCGAGCGCCCACCACGCCGTGAACCAGAAGATGTGCGAGCGCGGACGCGGCGCGAGGAAGGGCGCGGCAAGGGAGAGCGTGAGCGGGACGATGGCATAAAGCGGAATGAGCAGCAGATAGTAGAACCAGGGCTGGGAGCCGCGCGCCACACCCTGCTGCGCCAGCCAGTACTGGAGCATCCCCTGCTTCCCCGCGCAAGAGCCGATGGACGGGGACCAAAACGCCGTGCAGAGCCCCTCCAGGTTGGTGAAAAAGGTGGTGTAGAGGACCACCGAGATCCCCAGCACGATGGCGACGCACACCACGAGGCGAGACCACCCGACATCGCGAACAGCCGTGAGGACGGGCTGCTCCTCGCCCTTGCGCCAGGTCTCATAACCGATGGCGGCGGCGACGAAGGCGGCGACGATGAAGCCAAACATCAGCGACGTCATCTTCGTCGAGAACATCAAGCCGTACGCAATGGCGGCCGCATACAGATAGGCCGCCCTGCGCGTCCGGAGCCAGCCAAACAGGCCGACGACCACCAGCAGCTCCTGAAAGAGGAGGAGGGACTCGTTGTGGCCGAACCGCGAGAAGTACATGAACACCGGTCCGAACGCCAGCATCAGGGCCGCTGCAACGGACCCGACGCGGCCCAGCTCGTGGCGCAGGAAGTACGTCAGCGCGATCGCCGCCGTTCCCAGGAGCACGAAGGAGAAGCGGAAGCTGACCTCGCTGTCCCCGAACAGCAGGTACATCAGCGCGGTCAGGTGGAAGAGGAACGGCCCATGCATCATGGGGTCGTGAACGTACCCACGCCCGACGTACAAGTACCAGCCGTACAGCGCGTGGAGGCTCTCGTCGTGGTGCATCGCGCGGGAGCCGAGGTCCCACATTCGCAGCGCGAACGCGACGCCCACGATCAGGACGTACGGCATCCACGACCGCCAGAGCGTGGGCTGCGCCGGTGCGGCGGGGGGAGAGGGTAGTCGCGGGGCTACGGGCTCGATCTGCTCTCGCTCTTGGACCTGGACCATGTCTCCTCTCCGCCCCATAAGCGCGGTCGCACCAGGAGGGGCGCTCTGTTGTATCAGAGCGCCCCTCGAACGCCCGGCTTATTGAGAGATGATTATATCGCTCGCTTTTCCGCTCACGAGTCCTCTGCGAGCGACCACCCACTGCGCGATGGCAAGCGGCTTGAGATCGCTCCGAACGAGGCTCGACGTCGTCTTCCACGGTGTCCGACGCTGATTCTGCGGGCTCCCAGCGATCATCGGCGGCGCAATACTCACCGTGATGGGCGGCGCCCCGCTCGCCGGGACGCTGTCCACCCGCAGGATGTCTCGCCCATACCACTGAACGGCCATTGGGGTGTCGTTGTCGACGGCGAGCGCGCGCCCGTCGGCCCGTGCTGTGATTGTGATGTCGCGAAAGACCTCACGAAGCGTAGGCTCGGTCTGCTCGCGCAGCAACGGCTCGGTACCTGGTGGGCTTCCGCCGAAGCTCACGCGCATGACCGTACCGACGGTTGCTCCGCCGATGAGGAGGGTCCCCAGTACGAGGCCGGCCGCGCTCCGCTGGCGTGGTTCGAGGCCGCGCCACCACATGGCGGTCACGGCGACCAGCACGGCAAGGACCCCGGCGACGCCCGGCGGGGCGGGGACCTTACCCGCGCCGACGGACTGCGAGATGCCGAGGAGAACGGCCCCGATGAGGAGGAAAGCCGCCAGGGCCGCGCCCCAGGCTGCCCCGTCGGGCCGCACGCCCAGGCGTTCGCTGATGATTCGATCGACCGCGATGCCCGACAGGACGGCGAGGGGACCCACGGGCAGGAGCGCCAGGTCGAAGGTGGCTTGCCCGGTTACCGCCGCGAGCGCCGCCAGGAGGAGCGCCCACTGTCCGACGAACAGGGCGACGCGATTCGGGCTGCGGGCCTCTTGGGCGAATCCGATGGCGGCAAGCGCCAACAGAGGCCAGGCGTCCGCGAGGAGCGCCGCCAGGTTACGGGTGGGGAACGGGGCGGGACGAAACAGTGCGAATCCATTCCCCCAGAGAGGCCCGACGGCGAAGCCAATGCCGGCGAGATCGGTGAGGGCGCCGGTTCCCAAGAGGAGAAAGGCGCCAGCGCCCAGCAGCGCCGGTCCAGTCATCTCCTTGAGGCGGCCAGTGGACCGGATATCGGTGATCGTCCTTGGCCAGGTGCCTGGCAAGACGCCCCACGTCGCAGCGGCAGCGACACCCGCGGTCGCGAGCCCGACGACCACGCCCGGGGCGGCGGCGAGCCCCAGCCCGACCCCGAGGGCGAGGGCCCAGGGAGCCCACCGGGGTCGGTCTGTCGCGATCCGAACGGCGCTCCCGACGATCAGCATGGTGATCGCCGCCGTGATGGCGGCGGGATCCACGGTTCGCGAGAGCTGAATGGCGATGGGCGAGGTGGCGATCAGCACGCCGGCCGCCGCCATCGCGCGGCGTCCGAGAACGTCGGAGAGGAGCGCGGGCGTCAGGGAAAGCGCCACCCCGGCCAGCGCCGGCGCCATTCGAGCGACGACATCGCTCGCGCCGAAGATCCACACGAGCGCGGTCATGAGATGACTCAGGGCCGGAGCATTGAAGTCGACGAGGGTCCCGGGCTCCATTCCCTGGGAGGCGCGCCAAGCGGCGAAGGCCAAGGCCGCCTCGGGGTCCGAGAGGGGCAGTCGGTCGATGAGGACGAGCCGCACGAAGGCCGCGACAGCGGCGATGGCGAGCCATGGGATCAGAGCCGGGTCGAGCCGAATCGGCCACGTCGATTCGGCACCGTCGATTCCGACGATCGATTCGCTATTGCCCGCGGTCGGAAACCTCATAGATCGTTGTGCTCCCTAGACGCTGGGCCACCGGGAGCGAGCTCCCCAGGTCGGCGCCAGCGGATTGTCCGTAGATCTCGCGCTCCATGCTTCCCACGACGACGTACCGAATGCCCAGCCGCTCCAGCTCGGGGCGCCAGCTCCTGGCGTTCGGGTCCGTATAGACCCGGCGGGCCAGATCCTTGCGCGCGTCCACCTCCGGCGACGTGCCGCGCCACTGCAGCTCGTGACCGGTCCAGCCGACGAGGGTTGGAAGCCCGGCAAAGGTGGAGAAGCGGCCCGCATCCGAGTAGTCGTTTCCGACCGCCTCCACGACCCCTACTGTCGGTCGCAGGCGCCGCAGCCAGTCGATGGCGGCGGCGTCGTCGGTGCGCCCGTTTCGAATGTGGACCATCCCGTCCAGCGTCGCGGCACCCGCAAAAGCCCCGGACTTGGTCCAGGTCGCCGCCACCGGGTAGATGGCGCTGACGCCGATCAGCGCGGCGGAGCCCGCGATCGCGGTCGCCGCCACCGGGCGCGCCCAGAGGGCGGCGTTGGCAGCGCGGGATCGCGCGACGAGGCCAAGCTCCCAAAGGATCAGCGGGGCCGCCAGCGCCAGGAGGATCCAGGCGTCGTAATAGAACTTGAACACCGTGTTCATGCGCGTGCCGAAGACGTCCCGGAGGTACACCACCTCCGGTATCAGGATGCTCCCGAGTCCGGCGAGGGTGAGGAGGGCCGTCGCGACCCTCGAAGCTGACCCGCCGCCGGTCGCGCGCTGCCAGGAAATCGACGACCAGAAGATCAGCGACGCGACGAGAAATCCCAGCGTAGGCTGGCGCGCGACCAGGAGGGCGGCTCCCGCGGCTGTCCCGACCAGAAGCGCCCATCGGCCGAGGGCGCCGCGCTCCTCGGGTTCGTGATTCATCAGCAGCCCGACGATCCCACCGGCGAATGCCAGGACGATGAGCGGACCGAAGAGCACGAAGAGCGACCCGAACATCGTGCGCTCGTCGACCAGCGCGACGCCGAGGGGTTGGGCGACGTATCCGACTCGGTAGGGCGCATAGCAGACCACCGCGAGAAGGACCACAAAGAGCAGGTCCCAGCCGCGCGCCCGCATCGTGAGAGATTCGTCTGTCCTCCGCAACGCCGAGGCGGCCAGCGCCAGTGCGAAGACGCCCCAAAAGATGGGAACGTCCCACGTGTTCGAGGGGATGACTGCGCCCAGAACGATGGCGGCAACGGCGAGCCGGATCGCATCGCCGCGCAACGGACGAGCGACGAGCAGCTCGTGCGCAGCGAGGGCGAGGATCAGGATGCCGAGCGGAATGGCCACGTAGTGGGGGTGGAGGTCCCCGAGCAGGAAGCTGAAGTACGGAAATTCCGTGATCCCATCGGGCTGAATGTTGGGAATTACTCGAGCGGCGCGGAACCACCAGCCTCCATCGGGCGGAAAGCCGCCGACGTTCGCCGTGAGTCCCTTGATGCCGAGCGCGGACCAGAACGCGGCGCTCCCCAGCCCGTGGTCGGCGATCAGCTCGAAGAACGCCTCGAGGTTGCCCATGATCGTCAGCGCGAAGGCGGCGAGGGCCCCGAGGGCGAGCGTCGTGCGGCGGGCGCCGCCCGCGAGCTTCACGAGACCCGCGACGAGGCCGAACGCGCCGCACGCGGCCAGAGCAAGAACGGTCGCGAGGGCGAGGTTGTACGAGACGGCCGGGTCGATCGGGAGCACCTTCGGCAGCAGCGACTGCGTCAGGTACCCGAAGTAGTAGTAGGGCATGCCGTAGCCGATCAGCCAGAGATCGGGGGCGGGAAGCGACGCCGTCTTGATCAAGGAGTGGAGGAAGGTGAAGTCCATCTCCTTCTCCTGGCCGGCGATCGGCGCGTTATAGGCGCGAATCCCGACCGCGATGAGAAACACCACCACGAAGGTGACTTCGGCGCCGATCGCCAGCGGCCGAATCTCGGTCCACGCGGCCCGGAGCTGGCGCCCCCAGGCGAGCCACGCGATGGCGGCGAGCAGGGCCGTGAAGGCGACCAGCGTGGCGCCGGTGAAAGCGGTGATGCCGAGAATTCCCGTTACCCAGGCCGCGTACCCGAGCAGGATCAGTCCGAGGATCTTGGCGCTGGCGTAGCCTCCATCGGGCAGGGCGAAGAGCACGCGAAGCGTGAGGGGAAGGACCGCGAGGCTGAGCGCCTCGATCGCGATGAGCCACAGCACGACGTCGAGCAAGATTGTCGTCAAGAGCTCCGCACCACGTGGTAGATGGTCACGACCCCCTGCTCGTACACCTTTTCGAATCCTGGACCGACCATGCGTTCAAACTTCTGGATCCCCGTCGCTGGATAGTAGGCGCGCTCGAGCCCCCCGACGTAGACGTACGCCACCTGATAGCGGTCGAGGAGCTGGCGAACCTCCTCGGGCGAGGTCGAGGTGAAGATCTTGTCGGTGTCCTTCAGGCGCCCCTCGATCATGTACGCGAAGTCGCCCCGCTGCTGCGTCTGGTGCCAGTCCCAGCCGATGACGGTGGGAAGGCCCGTGTACACGGACACGCGGGAGCGCCAGTGATAGAGGGGCGCGATGCCCTCGACGATCACCGGCGAGCCCTGAATGTGGTCCAACATCCAGTTGATCGCGGCGTAATCGTCCGGAAGCACCATGTCACCCTTATCGTCGCCATAGTGCGCCAAACGCATGTACGCCATCCCGTCGATGGTCGGGCTCAGGTCCACGAACCGCGCGCTGACCTTCACGGGCGTTCCCAGGAGTGTGTAAAGAAACGGGATGGCCAGGATCAGCGCAAGCGCGCCGGCAACGACCCGCCGTCTTCCGTGGCGGAGCCAATTGGATCCCCAGGCTCGACGCGTGAGGAGCGCCAGCATCGCTCCTGCGACGATAGCAAAGAAGAGCCACGCCTGCAGGTAGAACTTGAACACCGTGTTCATCCGTCCGAGGTCGCCCTTGAGCACGAAGACCTCGACGCCCGACGTGATGGCGAACCCGGTCGCGGCGAGGAGAAACGCGAACGCGGTCGCGGCGGGAAGCGGCCTCAAGAGCGCGACCACGGCCATCGCCGCAACGAAGAGGAGCGATATGCCGATGACCGGGAGCCCTGCCATGGCCAGCAGGGCTGCCAAGAAGACGGCGACCGCCCCAAGGATCGCCGCCGATCGCTCCCGCTGAAGTGGGACGGCTTGGCCCTGCACGGAGGAGCGCCGAAGCGCCGTCTCCGCCGACGCGATCGAGTGCGCGGTGGTCGGGGCGCTGATCTCCCCCAAGGCGCCGAGAACGCCGAGACCGATGCGACCGCGCAGTCCCCAGAGCTGAAAGCCGAGGTACACGGCGAAGACCGCCAGGAAGCTCCCCAGTATCGTCACGTAATGGAGCGCGATGGTGTGGGCATGATTGATCTCGACGCCCGTGTAGAACAGCTCGTTGCTCTGGAGGTAGGGGAAGATCAGCAGCTGGCTGGCCACCACAACCGCGCCGGCGAGGACAACGCTGCGGATGATGGCGCCCCACCAGTCCACCGGCCGTCGAAGCGCCTCGGAGAGAAGGAGCACCGCGCCCGTGAGCCCCAGGTACGTGGGAAAGTCCCACGAGTTGGCCATCCGAGCGATCCCAACGCTGAGGGCGGCTCCGAACAACGTGAGGGCGCCGGGGGTACGCAACGCGACGGCGCCGTCGCGACACCTTTCGGTCCACGCCGTTCCCACCACGGACGGGATCCACGCCGGCTGCCGGACGAGATTGATGACAAGGGCGACGGCGAGAAGCCCCACGGGCATGGCGATCATGTGGGCGTGGAGGTCTCCATACAGAAACGTAAAGTACGGAAATTCGGTGATCGGGATGGTTGGCTCGGTCGAGATCACGCGCGTTGGGGCCCAGAAGTCGAAGTTGAGGGGCGGAAGACCATTTCCAAAGGAGGTGGCCCAGATCCACAGGCCGCGAGCCAGGCTCAACGTGCCCGTCACGCCGGGGATAAACGTCTGTACTGGCGTCGGGTCGAGCTTGGTGAACCAGGTGAAGATCTGCCCGATCGGATGCAGGTTGCCACCGACGATGCCCAGCAGCACGCCGGCCACGCCACCGCCGATCGCCCAGAGCTGCCGACGGCGCGGGGCGTCCGGGCGTGCGATGAGGAGGTTGTAGATGGCGGAGGCGATGGACACGGCGACGAGCGCGGCGATGGTTGGGATCGCCAGGTTATAGGCGACCCACGGTACGATGCCGGTCAGCTTGATGAGCGACGCGACGATGACGTAGCCGAAATAGTAGTAGTTCAGGTAGCCACCCGCGAACCACGGATCGTACGGCGGAAACCACGTCGTCTTGATGGTCGCGTTGAGGTAGGCGAAGTCCATGGGCTTTTCGCCGCCGTAGGCCGAGTGCCACAGGTCCGGATTCACGGAGCGCAGCAGGGTAAATCCGAGGAACGTGACGAGGAAGATGGTCTCGGTCGCCACGATGACGGTTCCCCGCGCCGCGTAGTCCGCGAGGAACGCCCTTCGGTGACGCATCAATACGATTCCCGATGCGATGGCAAGCGACGCCATCCCGATCCAGATGGAGAGGGTCGTATAGGGAACGATGTGCAGGCTCCCCAGAAGCCAGGGCACGTAGGCGATGTGGAGGATGCCGATGGTCTTGGCCAGCGGGTAGCCGGCGTCGCCGAGGCGACGGAAGACCAGCCAGCCCAGTGGAAGCGCCAGGACGGATAGCGCCTCGACCGTGGCGTACCAGATGGGGATCGGCAGCGAGTTGGCCGGCGAGCCGCGGTCGAAGATGGCGCTCCAGGTTCCGCCCGCGCGGTCGGCGGCCGCCGTGGCCGCATCGAGGAGGAGCCCGTGCGAGGAGGCGCGGATCGGCTTCAAGCCGCGTAGCGCCTGCTCGACGGGCACCGCGTCGAGGACCGCGTGGACCTGATCGCTGGTGTAGCGATCACCCTTCCGGAAGATCGTGACCTTCGGGTGGTCGTAGACGGTGAAGCTTTCCTCCGCCGCGTCGTCGTTGAACTCGAAGCCGAGGATTGTCGGGCGTGACGTGAACTCCGCGACGCGGTCGAACCCCAGCTCGCCGTCGAACAGCGCCTGGTAGTAGCGCGTGCCCATCGGATAACGACGGGGGTTGCGGGGGATCGATCCGTAGAGGCGGTTGCTCGACTCGACGATGTAGTCGCTCTGATCGAGTCGCGAGATCAGCGTCGCCCGGCTCTCCGGCGTTTCGTCGGCGTAGAGGGGCAGCTCGACAGCCTTGAACGTGTCCTGGTGGCCGGTCATGCCCAGCGGCAGACGATCGTCCCAGTGCTCGCTGGCGACGCTGGCGCCGGCGGGAACGTTGGCATAGATCCATTCAGAGGCCGCCACGCGGGTCACGGGCCTGGTGTAGATCGCCATGAACGCGATGGCATAGAGCGCGGTCCAGCCCACGACGACCACGCCGCATGGCCGCCCGCCGATCCGCAGCGCTTGCAACGCGGCGCCGCGCACGTCGGGTCCGGGTACTGCCCGAACGGCGCGTGGTCTCGAGCGCCGAGCGTGCTGCCAGATCGTGACGACGAGGAGGGCGGCGAAGATCGTGAGCTGCGGGTAGATCGGGAGCATGTACCGCATGAGCTTGGTGAACTGCATGCCCCAATATGCGAAGTTGGCCAGGACCCAGAGCAAGCCCAGCGAGTGGATCAAATAGCGGCGGGGATCCCGGACGAATTGGACTCCCGCGAGGATCACCCCGCCCCACGCGGCGACGGCGAAGGGCGGTCCCATTCCCCACAGGAACATCTGGGCGAGCTGCCAGAGGTACGGCGTCGTCCCGGCCCAAACCTCGTTGAAGGGAACGTCGGCGTCCCCAACACCGATGTGCTGGAAGTTGTTGAAGACTTCGACGTACCTCGGGTTGAGCGTGATGTTGAAGATTCCTGGACCATTGAACGTGTACGGCTGGGTCAGGCGGAACGCGAGGAACGCGAGCGCGCCCGCGGAGAAGAGGCCGGTGGCGATGTCCTCGGCAAGCCGGTGCCGGCGCTCGGGGTGCGCCCCGAGCCGCGCCGTGCGATACCAGAGCAGGACGGCCGCGCCGCCCGCGACGACCGCAAGCATCAGCGCGGTCGGCTTCGTCGCCGCGGCCAACCCCATCATGACCCCGAAGAGGCTCCAGTCCCGAAGGGCGTTGGAAGCGGACGCGCGCACGGCGTAGTAGAAGGCGAGCGTGACGAAGAGGGTGAGGGGCGCCTCAACGGTGAAGAAGTGGGCCGTCTGGATTTGAAGCACGGTGAATGTGGCGAGCGCGGCTGCCAGGACGCCGACGGCCGCGCCGTACAGCCGACGCCCGATGAGGTAGATGACGAAGATCGTCGCCACGTCCGCGACGGCGGACCATGCCCGTCCCAGGAGATAGATGTTGTCATAGCTCGTCAGCTCACGAAGATGCTGGAGAAGTCCGGACGCGTCCCCTTGCGGGATCACGACGCGGACGAGGTCGCTCACGATCTCCCCGCTCACCCGCACCACGAACAGCGGCCACGTCCCGTACACGTACGATCCGCCCTGCGGTCGGTTTGGGTTTAGGGGCGACGTCGCGGTATCGAAGTAGTGGTCGAGGCTGGGGAGCTTGAGCCCGGCCGCGACGCCGGTGACGAATCGCTCGTCTGGATGCAGGTGATGTCCCTGGTCCCAGTCCAGGCCGTAGAGCCGAAGCGCGGCGGCGATGATGAGGAGCCCCACGACGATTCGCGTCGATCGGGCGAGCCGCAGCCGTGGTGCCCGCATGCTCGCCAGGGCGCGCCGGACGCGCCATCGCTCCCGGTGGCCGTCCGGTTCCCGTCCGCCTTCCACGTCAGCCGAGCTGCCGTTCAGTCCGCGCTCCGCGTCGTCGAAAGCGTCGCGTGGGCGCGGCGAGTCGCCGTCGATCGACGTCGCATGCGGAGCTGCCGGGGAACCTTCGATGGCGGATGAGGGCGGATCCTGCGGTCCGAGGCGAGTCACCGGGGGCGACGATGGGGGATCGCCCTGCTGCCGCGCGTAGACGTGGGGGTCTTCGCTGCTCATGCGGTTTTCATGGTACCTGATTGAGTCTCTTGAGCCCATGCGTTGGCCGCGGTCGAGCCCTCCCCCGGGCTACTTCGGCCGAAGCCGCATCGGCCAGCGAAGCGCGGGGCCCGAGCGCGCGTGGAGCCCCGCCGTGGGGACATCTGGTCAATCCCCATCGTGCATCGCTACCGAAGCTCGTACCGCACGACGGTGTACGTGCCGTCGGAGCCGATGCGCGCTGACTTCTGGTCCAGCATCGAGAGAAGCGGCTCGAGATCACGCGCATATCGTTCGGGATCGACCACCACAACGCTCGACGGTCGGGGCAGATCGCGGATCTGGGACAGCGACCGTAGCGGCGCGCCAGCAGGGTTCGGGCAGGCCCACGTGTAGTCGCTCGGCCGGTAGAGGAACGAGACATCGCGTCCCTGCATCCACGTGAACACCGGCTCGCCCGGGGGCGTCTGGGCCATCTCGACGCAGGCTCCAAACGTCGGGTCGCCGTACGCCTGCAGCACCTGCGTGTCGGCGGCCCACGCGTTCATGCTTGAGACGTTGGCCGCCACACACGCAGCCCAGAGAGCCGCGAGCACCGCGCCGCCGACGGGGATCCGCCCGAGCCTAACCCGCACGCGATCCAGGCGCTGCGCGAGCGCCTGGACCACCGCCGCGATGAGCACGAAGATGGCCGGCAGGGCCGCGGTGAATCGCGGGACGTAGTAGTTGGACGGCACGACGCCGCCCACTAGGAGGATGACGCCGAGCCACGCCGATGCGAAGGCGAGAATGGGGCGGCGAATGTTGATCGCCGCGTAGGGGATCGCGAGGGCGAGTAGCGCGCCGGTCACGTGGTCGACGTACGGGAATGCCGGGAGATTGAGGCGGATCTCCTGGGGAGCCCCGCCGATAAAGTAGCCCCGGGCGAGCGACTCGAGCCGCGTGACCGAGTTCCGAGAGATCAGGCCGCCGCCCGCCCGCGACGCTTCGTGCCGCTGAACGTCCTGGAGGAGGAACCCACCGCCGTGAAGCTCGAAGGTGAGAAGCGGTGTCGCAACGATGATGGCGCTGAAGCCGAAGGCGACGAGTGGAAACACCCAGGCCCGAGCTGTCCGAAGGGCATCCGCCATGCTGAGCCGGCGCGTCGCGAGTCGAGCCGCGTGCCACGCGGCCGCGAGTAAGGCAGCTGCGAGGAGCATGACGGGGAGCGACCGGTACGACGGGTACTCGTACAGCAGCATCCCGCACAGCGCTCCGCCCCAGCAGAGCCAAACAGCGTTCCGCCGGCGTAGCCCGCGGGCGAGGAAGTACAGCGCGAAGGGCAGCACCGCCACGCCGAAGAAGATCTCGTCGGCGATTCGGGATGCGACGACGAGCCACTGCGTCACAGCCCAGACGCCGGCGATGAAGGCGGCGACCCGCCACGCAACGAGCTCCCGGAAAAACAGGTAGGTCGGGACGACCGATGCGATGCCAAGCCAGGTGAACGGCGCGCGCAGCGCGCCGATCGTGAGTCCCCCGGTCACGAACCCGAGAGTGGCCCAGTAGTTGGTGAAGGCGTATTCCAGGGGACGATCCCCGTGGATCAGCATTCCGTAGGCGATCCCGCCCGTCTGGGCCTCTTCGTATCCGACATCGTCGCCGGGCGGGACCCAGCTCACGAACCGGGTGCGCATGTACCACGCGAGGACCAGCAGCGCGATCATCAGGCCGATT